>Ga0247770_1000652_pt1 | contig 32409 bp, 28 predicted proteins | sample UWRJL136409B6_FD_179943 | JGI IMG/M metagenome (GOLD analysis project Ga0247770, IMG submission 179943) | Plant litter microbial communities from Arlington Agricultural Research Station in Wisconsin, United States - UWRJ-L136-409B-6 | ecosystem: Environmental > Terrestrial > Plant litter >... | reverse complement strand
TGGGGGTGGGGGGGGGAGTGGAAGTTGTTGTGAATGGGACGCCGCTTGGGCCGGTCAGGGTGAGGATTTCGGCTGTTAGGGTGGCGGTGGGCGTTCCTTGGTCGTTTTTCATGGTGATAGTGGTGAGGTTTGCGGTTCTGGCCAGGGAGTTGATAGCTTGAAGCTGAGTAGTCGTTTTGGTTGGTACCCCTTTGGGATCCTTTAAGGTCAGGACGGCCATCTCGGCTGTGATGGTTTCTGTTGGCTGGCCCTGCTCGTCTCTCATTGTCAAAGCGGTGGTTGTCAGGTCGGAGGTAGGGGGAGCGGCTGTGTGAAGGTCGTATACTTCGTATTCGAGATTTGGATTGCGACGGCCGCAGAGAGCACGCTCATCAGGAGTCCAGGGCGGTCCTCCGCCTTCTTCTCCAGTAAACGGTACTTCTCGTTCTATAACCCTCCACCCGATTCCGTCCCCCACATGCTCCCTTTCAGCGTCAGAAGCCCAATTCCAGAGTTCCCAGCAGTTCTCCTTGTGGAACACAAATGCTGGTCCGTTGCAGGTAATGATGCCCCAGGTCGCTTGCTCGTATCTTAAATCTAGACAATCCTCGTCTGGTATTATTGCGCGGAACCATTTGCTGAGGTCATCGTCTTTGATCCATATTGTCTGGAGGTCTCCACCCTGCATTGGCCACTCGTTGTAGGTAAAAGAGGAATAAAAGCTGACAGTTGGGCCGGATAGTCGTCCGTGTTTGGGGGGGCCTGGTATCCGCCGCTCCAGAGAGGACTTGTTGCCGTAGCTTGCGGATACATTCCAACCCTGGGAGTCATTCCAAGACGGCAGGTAGTCCAGCCATTCGGGCGCATACCCCGCTCGGTTCGCGATTGTGGCCGGCGGCCGTAATACCGGGGTTCCATCGGGGTCAACCCCCGTTGCGTTCCTTGGTCCGATTCTCGGTGCTTTGCGTTTGTCAGATCCAAAATTCCAGGTTGGCAAGACCGGCGATGGTGCGATTGTTGGTGCCGGGCTTCTTCTAGCGCGAGCAAGTCGGGTTGTGAAGAAGGCCTCCCTGCTTTGACTGGGACTAGTAGTCTCTTCCAAGCCGTCGCCCTTGGGGACTTCCTGAAAGCCATGCGAAGCAGGGAGATTTCGGCACCCCCATTCCAAAAGCACAATGAGGATGATTAGGTAAACCGCAAAAACAGCCAGGAAGGGCAAGCGAAGAAATATTGGTCGGTAGTCGGGGGCCTTCATGTTCGAAGTTGAAGGCTGGCGTGAATCCTGCCGATTGAAAGGAAATAACGTGGGGTAGACGGCTGCGAAAAACCCGCGAGTAAGCAGGTGTATCTATTGACCAGGGCGTGGGGCTTTCGTTCAGCCCTTTACAAATACCGCAAGTAAGCGTCGGCTGCGAAAGGGTGGCCATTAGAGAGAAGCTGTTATGCATGTTCTTCGGTAAGTGTAACATGAATCAACAGACGCAAAATATGATTGGAGGGAGGTGATGCGTTTTAAATGAATTCTCATTTGCCGAAGCTGAGTGACGAATTAAACCTAGCGATATTTGCCCTCGCCGTACGGGGACGTGTGCGCCCAAATTGTACCCCAACTTAGGCCTCACCACATGCCACATAACTGGAAGTCTGATACTGTAGTATTATTACACGTGTTGAAGTGCCAAGGTGTGATATCACAGATGCAGCGCCACAGCACCCGACCTAAGATAACCCTGAGGAATGAATATATGTGCCTATTCCTATCTCAACCCCAGTCTACTATTCGATCAAACTATCTTTTTCCAAACCCGTGCTTCCTGTCTCTGAAATGAAGACCCCGGAACCCTTATTCAGCCCCCAGAATCCACAAAATCAAGGCCATCCCGGAAGAATAAGTCCATTGCACATAGTTTGACCCTAACCAAAATCCTCCCAGTAGTACCCCTGGCGACATGATCAATACAGGGTTACCTAACGTATAGGTAGAATGGAATACAGCCTACAAAAGGCCCTCTCCTCTCCTATATCTAACCTTCTACAAACAAGCAATTCCACTCCTTTCAAGTCATTCATAAGGCACTGCCTTCCGGATCCTCCTGTTTTGCAGCGTTAATATTCGCTGTAACAGCCTCTTTTACACAGGCACAGGCACTGCCTCTGTAATACAGGCCTCCGTTTGCTTCCTACAGCGCCTGCAGCGCTGTAGCCGGCTTGGGCAGAGTCAGGAGGGTGGCGGGGGAAAAAATATGGTCGGATGCGTCATCCAGCTTAATCACCAGTTTCTGAAGCAGATTTTTTGGTGTGGTCGTCGGTCCCGTCGTCCGTGGAGTTGCTTCCACGACTTCGTCCGCGATCAACTTCAAGTTGAAGCATCCCAAGCTGCCAGTGCTCGACGTATAAAACCTGGTATCTTTCCCACTAACGTGCATGATAAGCGAGCCGAACAGACAAGCGAGCCGAACACTTTCCACCACCCCACTACATCTATCCTTAATTACACAACCACAACACTAGGAAATAACAATAACTGAATCAGAATCAGAAGATCAGACGATTCTGCAGCCTCCTTACACGTGCGTGAATTATGGCCAGGCTTGCCGCACACGCCACAGCACTGAACCTTCGTACGAGACCCCCCTGCACCACTACCATTTTGTCGTGTTTCCTGGACTAACTGCTCCCCTATAGCTTTCTAATCCAGTAGATCCCGTACCTCTTATACAGTAAGTGACCCTTTAAGCCGTACACGTGTTTTTTTTAGCTCTCCTTCGCTTTCTAAGACCCTTATTAGCCTTTTGTAATGCTGAGACCTCCATACGTAAAAGAGCTACCTTATACATTACAGTTATCGTACCTTTAGTTAATCGATCCATAGCAGTTAACATTAAGGTTGGAGAGTTACCCTAATAGTTGGAAATTTAAGTTTTAATAAGCACTAACTGTAAGGTAGCCGCTTAAGAGTTATATAGTGTTTAGGAGACTTAAGGTAATGCTGTAGTTAGGCTTGAGGTTAAGGGTGTTAGGGTTTAAATGTATATATCTAACTTTAATATTACCCTCTCTGGGTTGTATAGAATAATGCTAGCTTTAGCAAACCCCCCCTGGATATTCTTTTCTGTAATTAAAGTAAAAAACGCCTCTTTAAATATATAAAGAAACTCTAACTTATTAATGTGTGTGATGTTTATCTATATAAACTGCTTAATTTAACAGCTATACGCCTTTTTTAACAGCTTAAAATAACTAACATCTAAGGGTTAAAGTATATATAAAAAGTGTAGAGGTATATAAAGTGTAATAATATTATACTCTTTATAATAGTTATTAAATTCTTTAAAGTGGTAGCTTTTATAACTATTAAGGATTAATAGCTAGTGTGTACTCTTTATATAAGATGTTGTGTGGAAATTGAAATGCCAAATCTAATTTATGCCTTTTTCATTTATAGTTTAGCTATTATTGATTATTATAATACATTAGTTAGCTGGGAGGTTACACTTTTTATACCAGTTAGTAAGGTGATATTACCTAGCTAAGATAATAAATAGTAGGATAGCTTAGCTTAAAATATTTACTCCTTAAATGACTGTAACCTAGTCTTAATTACTAGGCTGGGCCTGTTTAGCCCTGCTACAGCCGTTTAAGGTAATAATTACTATAATGGCGATAATAATACCTATTACAAAGCCAGTCTTATCGAAATTATAGATATTATTGTTAATAATACTATATTTAACCTTAATATTATACATAAGGGTAAACCACTTGCAAATAATTGTTGAATCTTCACATTTAGCCTTCTAATAGTTGTATTTACATGTAAAACGCATCTGAAGTTCTAGCTAGCGTTTAACAAAGTTGTGAGCCTATCGTACACTAATAGAGGGCGTGTTGCATTCACAGAGTAATCGATTAGTTATATCTTCTACGTAAGAAAGCTAGGGGTGGAATACGCATGTATATAGCTTAATCATATACTGAATAATCGTTTTCTCTTCCAAATTGGTAAGTTTGCGTGAATTGGCTGGAATATCGCGTCGTGCAGGCTGGCTAGCGCGTTATTACGACCTGCACCCGACACAGGCCTCGAGAGGACTGGCGCGGGTTAAGACAGAACGTATGGCAGGACGCCAACAGGTAGGGGGCGTTCCGAAGACGGCTTGTTGAGCTAGCACTCCTAGACGGGGGGTTCAATGTCACTGTAGGCCGTTGTCACTATAATGCGCAGAGGTGAGTCTGAACAGTAGGACATAAATGAATTATTGAATACTGGCGTGAGGAACCAGAGTCCCTCACGGTGGTTGTGGACACAACCATGGCTATCTATACTAACTAGCTAAGAGGTACCTCCGTACCTTGCTCTGTCTGCTCTCTGTCTTGGCGACAGAGCAAACAGAGCAGCTGCTCTGTCTGCTCTCTTGCTCTGTGACAGAGCACACAGAGCAACAGAGCACTTTCTGATTGGTCGTAGGGGCTTCGGGTCTTTGCACCCCTGGCCCAGTGCGCAGTGCCGTGCACACTGCTCCCTACACTGTTCAGTCTGCGGGGAATTCGTCGGGCCGTGCCGGCCCAGGTGACGGCCTGCAGGGTCGTCACACGCGTTGGTCATAGAGGGTTGTAATTGGTACGTTATACAGCTTAGCTGCGCGTCGAAGACTAAGTTTTGAGTTGTTTTCGATAGCTTTCAGGGCTAAAATAATTCGAGATTCAATTGGAAGTGAATCTATGGTGAATTGGTGGTAGGATTGGCGAAAGAAGTTGGAGGGTTGCGCTGCGTCAGAAAGCGTTTGGCTCGCTTATCTGTTCGGCTCGCTTATCATGCATGTTAAAAATTTAACAAAATCTATATGGTAGTATCTGAATGTAAGGCTGACTATCTGTTACATAACTAATATTTGCAAGAATGCCTGATCAATGGATAATGGGCTTTCGGTGGCTGAGCGACACTTTCGGGCGGCCGCGAAGGAATAGGGCTTGCACTGGCACTGATGACTAGTGAGTGGCAGCCGGGTTCTGGCGGAGATGGGACTGCACTCCCGGTTGGAATCCCTCCGACGGTCTGGAGAGGCACCAGCATCTTCTCTTCTCTCTTCACCTCTGCCACCGTCTGCGCGGAGTCATACTCGGCTGAAGCAGGTTTTGAACGTTTTCCGACAACCTGGAAGACCTGATCTGACATACGCCGCAATGCGCGAGTAAATGACTCGGCAACCTCATAAGCCACATCGACAGCCATATTGGCCCAAGCAAAAGGTGCCATGATTTGCCCAACGCCCCATTGCGTTTCTTCATACTGCCCGTAATGGGGTGCGTATGTGAGGCAGATGTGCGTTTTCGTCGTGATGGCTAGCCAATACACAGCAAAGGCAAGAATGCCGAGCGTCAATACAAAATAAACAACCAACACGCACCGCAGAGTCGCAGGACTCGACTTTGTCCGGTATCCCTGCCGTGACAAAGCGTGACGCAGATAGACCCAGCTAGCAGTCCACGCCGCGAACAAGACAACCGCCATACATATAATTAGGATTCTGTCCTTGTTAACGTACGGGCGAGCCACCGCTTCCATCCAAGGATGGGACTCCCGGTCGAGGTTATCCCTGCAGATGCGAAGGATGCCGGCCATGGTTCGGTGCGACGGTAGGGCAACGGCAACCTCCGCGGCGATCCCGGTGAGAAACATGACAATGACGCAGCCCCAGAACAACCGCCACCTCTCAAGAGGGTCAAAGTATGCGCTCAGAGAAAGATTGGAGTTCCACTGCGTGAGAGCGACGACCCGGCGAATGACGGCGCTCTCGTACGGCTCGACATCCGGCCGATACTGCCGGGCGCAACAAGCAAGACAAATAGCCATGCAAAATAGAATATTCGTCCATATTGCTCTCTCGTGCAGTCTTTTCAGCCAGTGCGGTGGATGGTGCTTAACCCTAGGCCAAAATGCGCGGAGCAGCTCTGAGGTCGCGAATTGGACGGGACCGAAAAGCACAGCGAAGAATAGCTGTGCGTAATACGATATAATGACCTTTACGATTATATCAGCCGAACAGCATTCTCATTGACACGTAGAGTGAGGATGAAGCCCTCCAGCCACATACTCCCGTTCCAGCGAGGTCAGGCTGACCGCTTCCACTTGCCGCCAAGCAGATGGTAGGACAATCAAGGACAACCTCGCGCAGCTGATCATCCGGTAGTTTCAAGGCAGCCAATTCGGTGGCACTCCCAACGGAGCAGGCCGATGCGCTCATGTTCAAGGTACCATGCGTGCCGACGGTGCCGGAGCGAAGGGCAACTAGAGACGAAATGACGGCCGGGAACACATGGGACCCATTCTCATACGATTTCGCAAGGTCAGAAACGCTACGGCGGAGATAAGTATCAATTCAAAGCTTTGAGTGAGACTTCCGACTTACTGTGAGAGGGATGGTACGTTATTGTGCATCTCTGCTACGGCTACCGCCACCACTGTTCCGATCACCAGAGCCAAGAGCGCCAAGGCGACGAGAGAAATGACACATCCCACAAGGACCCTATTCTCAGAGCCAGAATGCGGCGGTTGGAAAGAGGTTCGCTCGGATTCATAAAGTTCGGGCCGACCTGGTGCAAGGTTGGACGCAGATTGATGGACTGGTGGTTGTTTGCAACGGTGCCTCGGTGGGCTCGGAGACGTTAAACTCGATGTTGCAGGGCCGCTGAAGAACAGTTTTCGCCAAACAGAAAACATGGCTGCCCGGATTGGGGTTTCTGTTCTTGTGTTGATCGAAGGCAGGTTGCCAAAGTTTGAGAGCAAGGAGATTATGGCGGGAACGAGAAGAGCACAAATGTTCAATCACCTGCTCATGGTAAGCCCCTTGCGAGCTTGATCGCACATTGTAGCATAACTATAAGTACTTGGGGCAAGCAAACGGTCCGATAATGCGGTCAAACCTTGAGGCTGAAAATGGGGAGTAGGCTGGGGGAATTGATTCACGTCTGAATACAGATAATAGAGCCGAGTTGGGCATGTTCACCGTGCGTACCTCTCTCTCCCTCTCCTAGTGCTCATCTTGGCACCCCCGATGATCAAGATCTGCACTAAGCCCCGGAGCTGTCGAGTCCACTCTCACCGTGCATACCCGGCTCACCGAAATCCATGCCGGGCCCACCTTGGCGCCGGACAGATGGCTGGGAATACCTACCTTGCCATACCACGTGTCATCCACGACATACTTACGCGTGCTGTCATCCAGTACCTGACTAGACCTGTGCATGGCCGTAAAGACGGGTGCGCTGCCGCTATTCGGAAGTCGGGCCAGGGGTCATTACCTTGAAAAGGCGAACAAGTCCGTAGCCGAGGGGCAAGGACCTGTGGGGCGGTGGGATATGAAACATTAGCTGTGGTGCAGGTGGAAACTGCGCCCAATAAGCAAGCCAGCTCGCGGTTTACTTGTGAGGCTGAGACTGCCAAGGGTCTGGCCACATGGCTCGTCCTTCCAGAAACGTGCTGGAGTATCTCATCGAAGTGGGCCTTTTCACCAAAATTCCGCGCTTTGCCTCGCCTAAGGAGATTTGACGTCGACGAATATGCACCAACCTCGACTGAAATAGAAGCTTTTGTCTTAGCTGGAATCCCCCACCTCCTTTGTTTTAATAATCATGCCTCTGCTTCGGCCTAACTATTCAACCCGCAATCAGTGGCAGCCTGGCCTGCTTGCCGTAACAATCCAGGGAATTGCCATAAAAAAAAAAGGTTAACACATATTGAGAATCGCAGCTAACCAAGTGCCTTGGTCGTCGACAGCGCTCGGAGCTTCTACTCGGAGCTATGTTGGATGCGGGTATTGGACGCTGAGAAGGTGTAGCGGTGGGGATTTGCTCTTCAATTCGGAGCTGGCATCTCCAAAGTCGTGCTGCCGGCTCCTCTCCTGCCGCCAGTTGGGCGAAGGGGTATTTCGCCGCCCCAGGTTCCGGATCGCAGCTGCGCAGACTCGCTGCCCTGGCTGACTCGGCTAGCAGAAGGCACAGCCTCGACAATGGGAAACAGGATGTGGTGGAGCCGCTGCGGTGGGTCGCCCACTTTCCGGGAACATTTCGCAATCCCAAAAAGCTGTGACTGCTCTTCTCTCGTCCGGAGACCGGTGACGCCGTCCAAGCCCCCGCCTTGAAGCTGAAGGTCGTGCCGAGTGGGTCAAGAGAGACAGTACCAGACCCAGTACTCGAGCTGCCTGGCCCTGGCAGCTGAGGCAGAAATCAATCTTTCGGCCAGGAAGAGGCCGAGTAGGCACTCATTGCCCAATGAGCGGCGATCTAGCCCTGTGCAACGTCGGCAACGGGACATCCCCATTGGTTGGCGTTGCAGAGAACGTGTTTTCCATCCCCGGCTCCAACAACAAGTTTGTCCCTAACAATAAGCTGGGGGGCATATCCCTTTTCCGTCGATGCTATCCAATGTGTAGACCCTGCCTTATTGTGTCCTAAACATCATAACCGAATCCCCAAAACCTAGAGTAGCAACTCGTCATACAATCAATTCAATCTAAGACACCTTTGGTTACCATTTCTACCTCAGCACACCCCCTGTTTTTGACCTTCGCTCCCCGCCACCATCCACAAAAAGGTCAAAGCCGACTGAGCGACCCACATTCACAAATACTGCCACACCTTTTGGCACAACGAAAAGGATAGCCCGGGGAGCCATTATCTTTACAGATGCGGGCCAGCCATTCCTCCGTCATGTCCCAGTGGTTGAAGGTCTCAATGGCAGTCCAAGGGATCGTCTTGTCTCCGCAATATGCGACGGCATCTCGCGAAAGGGGGACTTCCTGAAGTACCCAGACACGGCCGAACTACGGCCGGCGGAGTAGCAGTTGAGCGAGCGCGGGAGCTGATCGGTCCTGCCGTGTGATACTTCGCCGACCGGGCTCTCGTTGTCAATGAGAAAGTCCATGGCGGTATCGCTGTCATGCTCCGCATAACCAAGATAAATTACCACGCTGGTTGTCTGCAAGTAGATGCGAGACATGAGTGTGACCTGATGGTTCCTTTCGGGCACGTTGGCCTGGCCGATACACATGGCATCGATCCATAGTGTCCGTGGCCGGCCTCGGAGCCGTAGACGGCGGAGCGTTCGCAAGCAGCTGGAAGTGACAGAGGGTTGGCTGAAAGAGTCGGTCGCGGGGATCCGGACCGAAACGGCTGCGATATCCGAGGAGTCTCCCCAGGTGTACGACAGGGCTTCGTAAGGCGGCACTGTGTCGAGTTCGGCGCAGAGCAGCTCGCAGACGGCATCCTCCTCTTCCGTCGCAGGCAGCAGAGAGATCAGCCGAATGTGCTCCGGGCCATCGAGGTGTTGTCGGGGCTCTCCACACTGTGCTGCAGCATCTCGCGGAGAGCACTCTTCCACGATAGGCATTTAGTGTCTGGTAGACCTCGATCCGCGATTTGAGGAGCCGGTTCCCTTGTGGGGTCCGGCGCATCACCTAGCTGCTCGTATTTCGTACCTCTTCTTAAGCGCCGACGACATACAACGGCCTGAGCAGAAGGTGCTCAAAGGAAGGAACCTGGGTCGGAGTAACCATCTTCTTTCGGCTACGCTGTTGTTAATAACGTACGTGATAAGCGAGTGCACCACTCTAGCGAAATGCGGCGGAGCCGCACGCAGATATTTGCTTGTAAATTGTTAGAGGCCTTATCAATTTCTTATCATGTTTTTGCGTGAAGCTCTACCGTATTTTGCTAGAGTGTTCACTCGCTTGCCTGGTACACTCGCTTATCACGTACGTTAGAGGTACTTTGTATCACTTTGACGGTGCCTACCTGCTTACAAGGAGCATCGCAGTGGTATTTGCACGATTTCCGAAAGCTGAAATCAAGGCTTATTATAGTCGTAGGTGCAGTTGTATTATTTCTACCATCTGTATACCCTCCGGGCTGTAGTCAGAGCCCCGCACGCCAGCTAGAGCTCGTACGGTAGCCGGTAAATTCCGCAAAACTATTTAATATAGAAAATTTTACAAATCGACTCGCAGTTAAAGAAATGAACTACCTCGTCGCATAAGAAAAATATTTACAAAACAACCCCTTACAATACAGTGGTCTACACCACTGTAAGTAGTATAACTACAGGGCACTCTAACCCTAACCCTGAAAATAATAAATGCTAGTTAGGTTAGGAGAGTGATTTTAGATAACAGAAATTTTATAAGCTTATAAGTGCTAATACAGGGGATGACCCCCTGTAATTCCGTTACAGGGTACGCAGGAGCGCTGTAATCCGCAATGCTCTGGCCAGTGGCTTAGAATAAAGGCCTAAAGTGACCTAATCCAATAAAGCCTATAGCCTATAAGGGCTATAGCTGTTAATTTTCTAGCTACTGAGTACCCTGTAGTGTGGTTACGTACCCCGAAACTACTAGCCGAATCTTCTGGAACCCTAGAGGGTTCCAGAAGATTCCAACCCACTCTAGGGCCCTTTAGGGCCCCTAGAGCACTCCGAACCTTCTGGAATTCAAGGGGGTAGAACCCCCTGAATTCAGTAGGGCTACTGCCCTACAGAATCAACTAGAACATCACAGCGGCCACGTCAGCTACTACGTTAACAGAACCATATAGAATAGTTTAAAATAGTATTATTTTATTATTATATTAGCTAGTTCCACTTTATAGAAGGCTTTAGAATTCTTCCAGAGCTTCCTACAGCTTATAACAGGCCCTCTCCTCTCCTGTATCTAATCCTAGTCAAGCAAACAACTTTACTTAATTCTAGTCATTACATAAGGCACTGCCTTTCCGGATCCTCTTGTTTCCAGCGTTAATATTCGCTATAACACCCTTATTTATAGTGGCACTGCCCTGTAACTCAGGCCTTCGTTTGCTTCTTATAGTGCCTACGCACTGTAGTACGGCTTAAACCAGTACACACTTCTTCCTCTAAGCCACAGCTGCTATAATACAGCCTTATAGGTTCTTGAAGTTTAACAATAGCCTACAGGCCTCTTAGGCCTGTAGGGCCCTATAAGCCTCTAGCTTATAACAGGGTTACTTAATAACTTAAGGTGTTTGTTTAGGCCGACCCTGTCGTTCTTTTAGGCTCTGTATGTAATATTACTGTAGCCGCTTTTGTACATAGCGATACGTTCTCTGGCATATACCACTTTTAAAAAGGGGCCGCGCCGCGCGGTTCTTTAAACCGTGCTTCTTTTAATAATTATTAATCTGACGATTTTCACCACGAAGACCTCCTATTAAAAGCCTAGTGACATTCTAACCCTTTGATTAAAGGAAGATAACTTAATCTATAGTTACATTTCCTTTATTATTCTATGCTAAGCTCTGTTCTATGCTCGGCACCGTCACATGCTAGGCTTTGTTCTATACTAAGTCCGTATCTGTTTTTCTACGTCAGTTGCATTCGTGTCCCTCTGATCGGAGGACTAGTAGTCTGGGAGTCGGCCTTTTAGGCTAGCAGCAACTTTCTGTAGGTGTGGTTCTCTTTATAGTTTCTTCCCTGTTACGCTATTGCACTAGTTTATTAAATTACATTAAAGGGTATATATTAAAGTAATAGTCCTTATACTACTTATAACCCTTTAAATAGAAAGCTTAAAGGGCTTATAAGACCTTATAACTATATATAGTTTAACAGAAGGTTTAGTAAATAAGAGTAATAAGGTGTTATAAAATTCAATTTAGTATTAGTTAAGATATTAAACGTTACAGTTATTATATTCATTAAGGGATGTAATAAAGGAGTTAACATTTACACAGTTAAGTAAGGTAGTTAGTAATAATGTTACTACTGTAGTGAAGAGGGTGCTAAGTACTTAGTTATAGGCAGTGAGGATAGTGGTTAGGGAGAGGGAGGTTACACTTAGTGATATAATAAACTGGTGCGTTAGTGTAATAGGGAAGAAATTATAAAGAGAACCACACTTACAGAACGTCATAGTTAGCTTAGAAAGCTGACTCCCAGATTACTGGTCCTCTGATTAGAGGGACATAAATGTAACTGACGTAGAAAAACAGATACGTACCTAATATGAAACAAAACCTAGTATATGACGGTACCTAGCATAAAACGGAGCCTAGTATAGAATAATAAAGGAAACATAACTGTGGATTAGGTTATCTTCCTTTAATTAAAGGGCTAGAATGTTACTGGGCTTTTAATAAGAAGTCTTTATAGTGAAAATCGTCGGATGATTAATTAAAAGAGCACGGTTTAAAGAACCGCGCGGCGCGGCCCCTTTTTGACGGTGGCACGTGCCAGAGAACGCATCGCTATATACAAAAGCGGCTACAGTAATATTACATACAGAGCCTAAAAAGAACGACAGGGTCGGCCTGAACAAACGCCCCGAGTTAATAATAGTGGTTAATAGGAGCGTATTTAAGTTTAGGGTGCTGTTTATGTAGTGGTGAAGAAGAGTAATATGTAGATAGCGGTGTTGGGAGTTAAGTTGAGGAGGTGTGAGGGGAGGATTGCGAGTGTCCCAACCCACCTTCAACTCCTGTCAGTGCCATCGTCGGCGGTATCAGTAAGCTATTCAGTCATTCCGATTTCTAAGTCGCCCTCATTGTAGATACGTACGCTTACCGTGGCGCAGCCGTCCTCGGCCTCATGGCCCTTGGCTTCTTCTTCATCTAAAAGGATCGACCAAAATGACAATAAGTCAGCCAGCGCCTGAGGCGTCCTCACGATCTACGAACCTCCCTTCACCGGTAATTAGCCCCAAGAGCAGTCCCTCAGCGGAAGACCTAATAATGCAAAGGTACGACATAATACGCAGAAACCGCAGAGCCTAGGTTCAGATAGTTGGGGCCTTGAGACTCATCTGCTGCAGCAACAGACCCAAGCCCATGGCCAGAGTCTACCGCTTGGTCGGCCAAGTGGTAGCTTTTCGAGCAGCAACACGAGCCACAAGAAGGACCAAGGGGTTATAGTGGGCAGCAGGATGTGGCGCAAGGGGCTGCTGGTGTGACGACCCTGCAGGCCGTCACTTGGGCCGGCGCGGCCCGATGATGCCCCCTGCGAATAGAACGCACCGTGTGCACTGGGTCAGGAAACGGGAGGAACTGTCTGTCTTGGCAAGAATGTTCTGTGATCTGTTGAGGGAGGCCCACAGAACAACAGAGCAAAGGTACATGTTACCTCTCGATAGCCTAGTATAGATGCCATCATCGTCGCCACGATAGCTTTGAAGAATCTTGGTTCCCCAGGCAAGTAATCACAGTGTTAATTTGTGCTTTACTGTTCATCTTGCCTGTGTATTATAGAGCAACGGCTTATATTGATAGTTTACTACGTCTAAAAGGAGTTGCTTCATCATTCAGTCTCCTCATCACACAATCTCTAGAGCGTTGAAAAAATCGGACTCATCAAAAAGAAAGGGGATCCTGGCCACGCGGCGCCAAGAACGCCGGCTTTCCAGCGTTGGGAAAAAGATGGCTCTAGAAGGTGCCAGAACTGTAGATTTGTCAGAAGTGGCCCACGTCCAAGTTTAGGGCCCCCATCTTGGTCGGTGATCCCTGCGCCCCATGTGTGCGACAGTATGGCGTACCGTTCTGGGATCTGCGAGCCAAAGAACTCGTACAGCTGGAAATTATGGACGTCAATAAGACGCATGGCGAATGTTACGGTGAATGTCGTGAGGCCTGGCTTGAGTTGGTGATTGCGGGGAAGTTTCCCAAAAGGATGCCATTGAAAATCAGGCATCCACCAGGTCACGCACGCCCTGGATTCAGCCTGCATTCAAGGGGCCAGGGGATTGGCCCAAATCGCACACCCTCTGTCGGCTATAACCCTAACCCAGGCGCAGAAATGGCCTCACAAATCCCCCTTTTGCCATCTCAGCATATCCTCACTGAGTCAATTTTCTCCGCCATCTCAGGCGTCATCATCTCACCAAACATCATCCCATGGACGTAAGCCTCCCCAACCAGCGTGTAGCCGCCTTGATCAGGCATGCTGCGAAGGATGAATGGCGTCCTCCCACCCTCCAACAGCCATACCTCGTCTTCACTCTCCAATGACTGCGGCCCAAGGCCGATATACCCCTCTTCTGTTAGGAAGAAAGCTCGGTATGCCCAGGCAGTTGCGATGAGAGAATCGATGAAAAACACTTCAGATGTCCTGGAATAGCCGCTCGTCATATCGAGTATCTCGTCTGGAGAAGGCAACCATCTAGTGGTGTTTTCGTCTAGTGCTGGGAGGAGGATATGTTCAACAAGATCACTGCAGCTGGGCGGTAGATGAAACGCCCACCACGACCGGAAATTCTTCGCACAGTCGGCCATAGGGAGGTCAGTAGGTAAGGCGTTGGCGACCAATGTACGGCAGAGGGTTTCTGCAGGTGTTTCGCCTTGGCCGGTACATATCTCATGCCCGTGCCTTATTTGCAACAGGCTCACCATAATATTGTCCCGATGTTTTCCGAAACTGAGCAGTGGGACGTTGCTTGCCGACAGTGTAGCAACTTGTACCCCTTGCAGGGTCGCGGCATCGTCGTCGCCGAGGTAGAACTTAAAGCCGGCGGTCTCGTCTTGGAAGCGTCAAACGCAGGAGTGGCATTGGCAGACTGACGTAGCATCAAGAATGGGTTGGGTCTGAGGGAGGTGAAGTCGGGCACCCACGAAGGAAGTTCCTTGAAACGCTTGGTAGAAGCATCTTCAACCAAAGCGAGGAGCTCCAGGTGCGGCATGTTTGTCAGGATGCTCCATGCGGCCCGGATTTGTACCTCTACCTCGGAGAGCTGACAGTCGGGCGTCCCGAGTGGATGAGCGACCCCGGGTGGTAGGAACGCAGAGACCAGACTGTGATATCCGTAGATGAAGTCCCGTTTATCAGTAAACTTCCGGCCGCGTAGTTGGTTCATAATGCTGGACATTATCGCGTGGACGTACTCGGTCTCCGTCATGTGTCCATGCCTTGCGCGGACCCAGCCTGCCCCTCGAAGGCCGTCTTTGATGTCCCTTGCCGTGCCCTCTAGGCTGGAGTTGCGCCCAAATACTTCCAAGATTCGCGTCGCGTATTTTTTTGCAGTGGGATGAGTTTGGAAGCGTTTTTTGAGGGCACGTTTCGAGCCGAGATGGGATAGGGACGTTATAAATCGGCATAGGGCCCTCCAGGGCGTCGCAAACAACCCCAAGACCATCACAACATCATGGCTGCGCTTAACAGACTTCAGGATGACTTCCTGCACCACCCAACCCCGCAAAAACCAGCGCCTCTCTGCCAAGAAGTAGAAGAACTGCAAGTGATCGTCTCTCCACGTTGAGCAAACAGTCTCGCCAAAGTGCGCAACGAGGCCTGGATCAGTGCTGTTGGCGTCTTTGAACCTCAAGAACTGGTCCCGAAGAGTTTCTCTTTTGCAGCATAGCAAAGGAAGTCAAAGGTACTTTCCGTGATGCTGAGCAGCTTCCCATCACACATGACGGAACACGTAGCAGGAGGCTCTTGGTCGCCATCCTCTTCGTCGGTGTCCGAGACAACGGCGGAGCCCCAGGTGTAGGAGAGAGCGCAATGGCTGCAGCGGATCGGGCAGCAACTGAATCAGGCGGATCGCGTGCCCCAGGGGCAAACCATGGTAGGAGTAAAATGTCATTTCCACGGTCTCTAGGGAGACGGCCGGGTTGACGCTCTTCTTAGGTAAAGTAGGTGAGTAGAATACCGCGATTTTGATGGCAACTGTTGGGTCCAGAAATTTCGCGTCTTGACAAGCCACTGTTGCCTGCCAGCTATCCCGAGGAGCACCGCTGGCCAATAGCATCCCAAGGATAAGAAACGCCGACAATTGTATTGATTGCAGTGGGTGGTGAATGACAGTGCTTCTTTCCTCGTCAGAGGTTGAGCACCCCCGTTGAACTTCGACCTTAGCGTGTCACAGTCGGGGGCGGACAGCTCGAGGTGGGACGTCGGGTGGGGAATTATATCCGGCTTAGTGACCCGTTGGGCACCCAGTATTAAACGGTAGCCGTAGTGAGGCACGCCGACATTCAACGCACGAATGTCCCAAGTCAACTGGCTCAGAAACGCTTGACCCCGAAGGCACACCGCCCATTTTGGGCCAGTAATTAAGGTACTGTCAGGCAAAATCCAACAAGTCACGCAGTCAATGCTCATCTTTTCCAGCTTAGGGTTGCGCTCGTAGATGGGCCAGAATTTTACTCATTCAAGTTGTGTATCATGTCATAAAACTCATCAAGGTACCTAGAGAAACGTTAAGTATTCAGATATAGCCGCTGAAAACAAGTCACCACAAAATGACAGCACGTGGTGTCAAGTTCCCTCCTGATTCGATATCCCTGGCTTTTGGGCATACACAACGTGCCTGGAAAACGCCAGCTATTAGTACAGGTTTCTCCATGGTAGTTGCCACGACACATCAACTCACACTGGCCAATAAGCGTGGATCCGTCGGTTTCTTATATCTTTCCTCACATCAACGAGAAACACCTGGACCTGCTCCGCGGTCCACCCCAGTACCCGAGTAAAAGCTTCGACACTCATCCCGTATAGCCCATCCGAGAAGTTTGCATCGGCAAATAGACCTAGAGGTAGGCACGATCTTTCAGCAGGGCGAAGTCTAGCCAGAGTAATACAAAGTAATACACCAAGAAAAAGACTCGACTTACCAAGCTCCTGATACTTCCCAACATTTGACCACGCACATTGCGGCCACTTGTACCGTTTCTCGACGACGTTCACAAACCCAGCATCACGAAGCTGATAACCATAAAGCTTGGCTGAGTCCAAGGGGCTCCTTATGGCCTTACCGGCTTCTAGTGCGTGTCGACACCATTTTGCGAGCGCCGCGTCTTCAGCTAGTGTGCCATCATCGCTCAGGGCGGGGAAGACAAAGTCGGCGAGCTCGATCCAACCCCCAGGGGCCATATTTCTAGATAGGCAGCGAGAATCAGAATGGAAACTTCGGACAGTGGGTCCAGTAAAAGAATCTGAAAGACATACTGGAAGCAGTTCTCAAAGAGCTTCGGCCAATCCTTGATGGCGCCCGTCATCATCCGGCAGTGAATGAAGTCAAACGTCTCGGAAAAGGTCCACGGCAACTCGACGTTGTCAACGTAGAATCTCAGATTCGGCGGGACGCTATCATAATTGAAGGTTAGCTCCGAAGGGCATTCCGTAGCGATCTCTTGGGATCGGTTGGTGAAATCAAACTTGCAACATGGGCTGAATTGGGCTCAGGTCGATGCCAATGACCTTAGACTCGGGATGTTGGTCGGCTGTTTGTTTGTCAGCACAATAGATGCGATGATTGAACGAGGAAGTAACAGACCAAAGTCTATCGCCCAGATGCCAGTGCCTGTGCCGATGTCGAGGACGCATCGAAAAGGGGTATCCCCAGCCCTTGCCGCCGGGCAGGCACAGATATCACCGTCGTATGTCAAAAGGAACATGTGGTGCTGAACATCTAGACGGTCGCTCTCTTGCTCATCATTGGGAAGGACGTAGTCGGCGGAAGGGTGGTAGATTCTCCCGTGCCTCTCGCGGACCCTCATGATGCTCGACGTCAGAGACCACGACGTGCTGGGGATCGACTAGTGGCAAAGCAATCAGCAGCTGCGTGCGAGGGGGTTGTGTCGCTTATAGAGTCCCTATTACCGTATATGCTGAATCTCCATCATGGTCGCTGAAATCGTCGGGCTCCGGCTGGGACAAAAGGAGTCGCGTTAGCGGTCGGGAAAGCTGCAGATCAGAGATCTGGAGGAACACACATCAACGGGCGGCTGCGGCTGAGCATCAGATTCGAGCACACTGGCACTGGGCTCCTCCACCGGGCGTGACGGCGATTGCGAAGGATTTTCAGTTCTGTCATCCATGTCGATGTTGTGTGCTTGGGAAGAGGGAACCTGGCAATGGGAGCGGGAGGGAATGGTCCCGGTATTCCAGGCTTTACCGCATGAGGGCGGGCCGCGATTCTGGGAAACCCCGGGCCATGTCGCACGCCAACTTGATGCAAAAGCGCCTAAGCGCGAAGCAGCATGCAAGCCCACAGAAGGCGCAAGCCAATTGCGAGATGTAACGGCAAGCCCACGGGAAAAGCCGTGGCTAGGATCGCAAGGTGGTGTTCGCTCGTTGGGTGACAAAGCCGACCAACCCTGCTGTGGTACCACGGGGTTTATCTGGCGCTAGCCAAGGCAGGAAATTCCTGCAGAGCACTGGGCAGATCGCCGAAATCCGGGGGGGTTCTGTCCCGACAGGTTGGTTCTCACCGGTTCTGAGACTCTCGACCGGAAACAAAGCCTTCCGCTGAACATGGGGCAACAGCTGCGGCTTCAACACAGGGGATCAGAGACTCGACGCGCAAAAGTTCCAACAGGTTCGAGACCGACTCCGCTTTTAACTTCGAGCTTCCAAGCGGCAGACGCGAGGCACAGCTCCGAGCAGAAAAAGCAACTTGTGCACGCCGAATGAAATGCACAAAATCTCCAACCCTGCAAATGAAGTTCACCGACTCCACCACATAATTTGGGCCTTCGCCGCAGCGCATCACTCCTCCTGGCAAGCCAAAATCACGTCCGCAGCTCTGCCTGCGACGGCATACAGTGTCGACATCATATGCGCCGTGACCTGAAACGGCAAGATGCCTGCATCAACGACATGCAACTTCTTGGTCCCATACACCCTGCGACACGTTCATCAGCATTTGGTCTTCCTCTTCCCCTTTCAATGTGCACTTGAACAGAATGACGGAATGCACTGCACAACAAAAAGAGAACCTACCGCAACTCAGGATCCACCACACCCCCAAGATCTCTCGGCAACATCGACGTCGCGCCCACCCAATGACTCGCCCCAAACATGCTCTGCCGATAATACGCGAGGTACTCCGCATCAGTGCCATTCGGTCCAATGGGAGGGTTGTAGTACGCGTCAGTGACGACATCCTTGAAGGGCGCAGCGGCAAACACAGCGCGAGAAGCTCTTGCGGCAGCGATGGCAATGGCGACGTCGAAGGGGTCTTCGAGGAGCCGGGGCGTGGTGATCGGGTGGTCGAGGGGGTTGGAGGAGTTGATGTGCACGTGTCCTCGCGAGAGGGGCATCAGGGGCCAGAAGGCGGCGGTAAGGCTGGTGCCGCCGCTTTCGCCGAGGAATTCGACGATGGGGACTGCGGAAATGGGGGTGGTCAGTGATCAGCGGTCGCGTCCGTCACTGGCAGTCTAGAAGGTGGACAGCTGACTCACTTCGATGCGTGGTGATGAGGTCGATGGTGGCGTTGAGAATCGCCTCGGCACCGTTGATGTTGACGGCTGCTCCAATGTCAACAAGACTTTGAGCTCGGGAGCGAAGACTCTTAGCCGAGGCGATGTCGAGGACGTGTGATGCCGCTGTCAGGGGCCAAAGCTCGTCGATGTTGACCAGGGAGACTGCAGGTCCGAAGAGACTCCTGTTGTCGATGATGGATGTGTCGTTTTGATACGCTGTCGACACAAGGGCATAAGTTGCTGTCCCGGGTTGGTCCTGCACACTCATGTTAAACACGGGGTTGTTTCAGTACCGGAAATGGAGAGAGGTCTTACGTTGAGGTTTGTGCCAACACCCAGCAGATCGACAAGCTGTTTGATGCCAGCAGACTTCAACACACTAGGCTTTCCAATCCCTGATCTCTCCAAGATAGGGGCCGATGCGAGTGATCCCGCCGACAAGATAACCCCCTTTGTTGCGAAGGCTTTGAAACTGTTTGCCGGTAGGACACTCCCGTCGGATGGTAAAAACAAAACCCCCGTGGCGGTGGTGTCGTTGCCAAACAAAACTTTATCGACCTTGTGTGTTGCGAGGACTGTGAACTTTGGGCGTTGCTGACTCGGTGCCCAGAGATAGCCATCTGCAGCCGAAGAGCGACGGTTCTTGCCCGTCACTGGGTCATACCATATCGTGGACATGGTGGATGCCGCGGATACCTTCGCCCTATTCGACAAGTCATTGCCGACGGCAAGGCCGGGAAAGGCGATGGGAAGAGCCTTCTTGTAAAGGGCAACTGCTCCAGGGATTCGCAGCGGCGTCTGCCCGTCTGAAAGTCAGATGCTGGGGTTTTTTGTCACTCTAGGAGACACTCACCGCGAAGGATGTGTTGACAAATCCGTTGTGGCCATGCACGCCAGGGTCCAGGCCTGCGCCTTGTGCTACTTGAGTTGCGTCTGGCGGTATGTTCCTTTCGGCCGCCACCATATATGGCTCAAGGCTGTCCCAGTTCCACCCCGGGTTTCCAAGGGTTTCAAGCTTGTCCAGTTCAGCAACCGACGGTCGATACCAGAGCATCCCGTTGACTGCTCGATGTTAACCATCACATCTCACAACTCATGTCTAGAGAGACTCACTTGAGGTGCTTCCTCCGATACAAGCGCCGCTATCGATCTTCCATGTCAACAGCTTACCATCATCGCCATAGGCTGGGTACTTCCAGTTACATGTATTCGAGCCGAATTTGCGACCCTCAGCATCGTACACCTCCGGATTCCCCGATGCATCCGGACCAGCTTCGATGATGAGCACCGAGTATCCTTTGCCGCTGAGCTTATTGCCAACCGTAAGGCCGCTAAGGCCGGCTCCAGCGATGATATAGTCGAAAGTCCTGCCGGCTGCCATGCTCGTATCGTTGGTCACCGTCGTGCACGATGCCCACCCATACAGGCCTAGGGCAAGTGCCAGGAGGGCACGACAGTTGAATGTGCTCGGCGAATACATCATGGCAGCTTCGGATGAGCGCACGATCACGAGTGGCGCACCTAACCTCATTAAGTAGGACGTTGAAGTTGAATTGATATTCCTAGCCGCGGGATTATTATGGAGGAGCAATTGACCTCATGCAACTGTGGTGTCTTGCGTCAACGTCGTCCAATTACCATAGCTAAACGACAGCCACCGGAGTTACCCGAGACGCACATTCTCGACACCTGCAGTGTCCCCGCACCGGGAATGTGGTTGTCTTCCGACGTCGCTGCCTCAATCGTTGATTTCTTGACCGGCACCTGTTCGGTCAACACACCATTCGCTGGGCTGTCGCTGTGCGTTCCACACCGGGAGTAGCTCTGCATCTTCACGAGCGGGAGCAAGCTATTCTCGGGTGGGTGGGGGCAGACGAGTTGGCGGCTGTCTCCCACAGCCAGATCTGTCTGGATGGCTATAGCGCGCACTACCATCAACGTTGTCAAATATGCAGTGAAACTGTTAGCGGGGATAAACACAGTAACATTCTGCCATATAGATTTGCGGTGCCCGCGCTAGTGGTTTGGCTGGATGACCACGTGGGGGAATAACACCACTGCCGCTGTTAGTGGCGTCCTTCAAAATGTCGCGTACCCTATAGCGCGATACACAGCCGCGAAGACGTACGCCATCTCTATGGACCACTGTCCATTGGCAGCTTCAATGTGAACATCAAACACCGCCCAGTCTCGTTCCCAAACAAGGAGGCGGCGTTCTCCGTATTTAAAGCTCCAACCACCTATTCGGACACACTCAACTCCTGTTGACGTCCACGCAGCGCAAACAGCCCATGCATCCGCTCTTTTCCATCAAGACTCGCACATACCTCGGACTCAGATTTCGGCAACCAGACCCCTCAGCTTACTATCAGCGCGACCCACTACCACGCAAATCTCACCCACTGCAGCGCCCAAACGAGCCGCGACCACCTTATTGGCCCAACGCCAAGAACGGCTCTCCTTTTGGCTGGAAGCGGCACGGCAGTGCAACCTGTTTCCGTGTGGGGGAACTCAACCAGCGCCATATCCCGCCGGAAGGCAACGATCGACAGTCTCCACAGGCATCGGACGTGGTTCCGGGCGGGCCGGCGGGCGGCGGATTCTCACCTACCTCTAGGTAGTACCTAACTTACTGATCAATGTGGTGATAGCGACCAGTATAGGTGACACGGCATATTCCTTCGGGCGAGGGGATGCGCGCTGTCCTTGTGCAGCATGCAATGTCTGTGTCTCATGTCAGTAGGTGGTATTATGAGAAAATAACAAACAGGAGGTGATGGTTTCAACCTTTACCCTAGAACTAGTTTTCTTGGTCCAAGGCACGCTTCGACATCGAGTCACCAACAGAACAGGCGCGCAAACAAAAATTCGAAAGAAAAATGCGACGCGATAATTTCCTCTGCGCCGCATCATTGCTGGCCGCTAAAGTGGGCGGGCGCGCACTTTTCCCGCCGGTTGTCAGTGTCGGGACTACAGATGCGTTCGCGTTGTCGGCGCGGGGATCCGAATGCCCGCCGTTTGAAAAGGGGAATTTCAACATCAACGCCTACCAACTGTATCCAGAGAACATGGACTGGGATGCAAAGTTGTGCCAGGTGTATATCGGGTGCGTTGTCTTCTAATTCTATTGAGCTCTTGTTGAAGGAGGTCGGTGCGAAACTAAAATTGAAATAGAATCCTGTTCAACGCTAGCTTCGGCGTTTATGATCCTTACAAGGACCACTTGGACGTAATCTCCTTCCCCGGTAACACTCTTGTGAAGCAGTTCCACGTCGGTGGCGTAGCATGGGACAAGTACACGGGCCTCGCCACGGTGATCGTCGGCCAGGGGAACGCCTTTGAAACAGCCGGGGCCAACATCAGCGGCGACAACATCATCAAGAAATACAACCCTCGGACAAAAACCTTCCTCTGGAGCCTCAATATCACCCAGACCGCCCAGGGTTTGTACGGCGGATTCAACGACATCACGCACGATGCAGCAGGGAATACTTTCTTCTGCGGCACGTTCCCCGCCTCGATCCTCAAGGTTGATCCGAAGGGGACAGCCGTCGTCCCATGGTATCTGCCCGAGAGCATCAACCACACCGTGCGCGGATACTCAGGGATAGCATCCCACGGAGACACAATAATCACACTGGATAGCCGACTGGGGAAGCTGTTTCGCTTCGATGCAACCGCCGCCAAAGGCACGCCGGTCGCCGTGCCGCATGCACCTGAGGCAGCCATCACTGGAGGAGATGCCATCCGACTGCCGCTCAAGTTTGATGGGAAGGTGCTGTTAGTCGCCGAGAATGGCCGCGGTGTGTCGGTCTTGCGCTCTCGAGATGCAGCCTGGAAGTCCGCCGAGTACCTCGGACTCATCCCCATGGATCCCAGCCTTCCAACAGGGGCACTCACCACGTCGGTCGTGCAGATTGGAGAGAAAATCTACGCGGTCACCGACTGGTTCGGCGACCCGATTGTGGTTGGAACTGTGGCCGGGAACAAGACGTCGTTTCCAATGATCGATATCACGGCAAAGATCGATGCGCTGCTCGGATAGGGCGGGAGGCACAGTGGACTGGGGAAAGTCCGGGTCGAGAGAGTAGTTCGCGAGAGAGAGCCAATCTGCTTCAATCCAGGGGATCTCCAATCTAGACCAAACATGTGGCGCACACGAGTACAGAATCGGCGCAACCCCACGATTTGGTAATGGTGCTCCAACCTGGATTAGTGGGTGTTTTCCCCATCAATTGCCACCTTCCCCGGCTTCAAGAGCTCCAATCAAAAGCCGTCGCTGGGGTTTGTTGGCTCCTACGTAAATTGATCACGGGTCGGACGGAGGGGATTCAGGGGAAGCAGACTCACCTTGTAGCGGAAGTCAGTAGACCTCTATTTCTTGACAATACTTTGTTCCCCGGTCCGGATGGCTGTCGAGGCAAATGTGCATCCTTCGGACGGGTGTGATAGTATCTGGCGAGTTCAACCGACCGATTCTAGAAGTCGCAATTTCAACGGTACTTTTGAGACAGCAACTTCCTGGCCGAATGATGCTATTGTTTGGCCTCTGCAAGTGATAGGCCGTGCGTGCGTGCTCATTTTGGGTTACCAGTAGGATTTGCATCGTAGCTAGCGTTGCAACGGTGTCAGTAGCGTGCTATCGAGCTTGCAGGCCTCAACCCTTTGGTCCTGGTCTGAGGCACCGCGAAACAACAGCAGCGTCGGAGTCCCCGCGCGACTCGAACTTTCAGCCGGTGTCTTCAGCTCTTTCGATGTGGCGAGATCGTGGCTAATTTGTTTCATGTGTGAGTGATCGGACGTTCAGGTTGGCTGTGGTGCTGATGTCGTCAGCTTTTCTCCGGAAAAGGGACGAATGAATCTGCATCAACCAACTGTTTGCTGCGCCTGGGGGGTAGCGCAACGGCGGCACATAGCCGCACGTGTCCAAGAAGGGGGCTCTATGCGACCCTGTGCCGCATTCCATGGCCTTCTTTTTACAGCCCGCATCCCCAGTACAGGGAGGGAGTGGCCCGACCCCCTCGAGATACACCCTGGAACAGACGGAAAACCTATCAAGGCACCTCAACCAACTAGGTACGTAGGTAGGCAGAACGAATGGCCACATCCTATCCAATGCTTTAGGGGTCCAAGCACACCTAAGCTTCTGGAAACATGTTCCGCCAGGAACAAGAAGCGCATGCATGTTACCGCAGTTCTGTCTGTGCGGGGACGTCCTCAGTCGCGAGATGAGGCTCGTCTATCGCTGCAGCCCTCAACTGGCAGTTCGGGGGCCCGGGACTAGGAGACGGCATCATCTTGACCTACTTTGTAGCTGCAGGTTTGCGCGCAGTTGACACGCCATTGCAGCAGTTGGGTGCTTCGCTCGGCGATCTTTCAGCGGTCCGCCGCTTGCCCCAGGCTGCGCCAGGTCGAATTCTCTCCGGCTGAACCTCTCTCATCAGCTCATCAACTCATCAGCCAGATGAAGGTTTGCCAACCTCATAAGGAACTGATCTTCGCGTGCATTGCATCTCTGGGGACGCTTATGTAGGTGCTAATAGCAGGAACGGTCCGTTGGGAACTTTGGAAATGGAAGATTGCAATGATTGATGGAAGATCGACTTTAGCCACGGCAAAAGCAGTGTTTGCTTGGCTGGACCTGCATTTAGAACCGTCTCCTTGCATTTGGGATGTTGCCGAAGCGCGCGTACGACGCTGGGGACATTAGGGCTGTCATTCAATCAATGAATGTATCGCTTGTTCAACGCGGTGCACTGCAGAAATCCGAGGCATTTACCGGACAGAAGATGCAGCATTCTGCGCCTGCACTGGACGGCAAGAGCTGTCGAGTTCCCCGGTGTCGAGGAAGTGTTTGGTGTTTGTCGTGTGCTCCAAGGAAGGAGCGAGTCTAGACATCGAACCATGGTCTGCGAAATCCTTCTGTCTCTGTTCAGGCAAGTGATGTAACCCCGCTCCCATGGTTCCAGTTTTCTCTTCTCGAGGTTGCACCACCCATGTCTTGAGCATCTCTGTCCGGTTCCCCGCCGCAGTATCGTTGCGCGCCACATTGCGCACCGCACCCCACGCTCCGGTGGGCGCTGTGCCAGTCGCTTCCACTAATTCTCAGAAACGGACTCCCTCCGCCGCCGCTCGAGGCTCCGGCCAGAACGGTCGCATCGCTCCTGTCCGCGCCGCCGGTCGGCCCCACTGCGCCTCGTGGTCGCATTGCGCGCCCAGCTTCGTGGATGGCACCAGTATGAGACCGATGCAACGCAGAAGCGAGCGAGCGAGCCTACAACGGTGATAGGACGGCGGAGCTGCCACACGGCTTTCGCTTGCCGGCCCAGTCTCGGCGGAGGCGAATGGCCTGCCAGCCGTCCTAGCCTGTCAAGCGGATATCCAGGTCAGCGGATAGAGTTGGCAAACCGGGACGAGACGCGGGACGAGCAAACAGCGCAGCATTTAGCCCCTCGGCTACCCCAGGTGCTCTCTTCCCGGGCCAATTGCCTGCCACACAGACATTCCGGGGCCGCATTGCCAGGGCATGGCGGAGCCCGTTCGAAAGACATGCGCACCCCTACCCTCCCCCTGGTCCAACATGAACGCATGCGCGCCGAAGGAAAGCTAACGAGGCGCAATCTACACGTCCTTCCGCTGCCCATCTGCCCATATTAACAACCATGGTCGCGCCTCTCGACGTGCTCGTCATGTCTGGTGATCCTCTTTCACTCACTCATGTCGCCGAACGCTCACTGAAGTACATTTCTTGGCCGGCGGAGCGCTGCTCGCACCGGTCTACTGTTGACACAAGAGTAACCGACTACGAACTCCACCCGAACCACGCTCACCACAACGATGGCGAACAACACCAATATCACCATGGCGGCTGAGGATACCCATTACCCCGGATGGGCCCAGGAGAACCGCTCCCACTGGGTCACGATCTCCGTACTGGTTCTCGCTCCTATGACTATCGTGCTCTTCGCCATGCGGACCTGGGCTCGACGGGTCATGACTGGATTTGCGACCGAAGACTGGGTTCTTCTCGTGGGCTTTGTATGTTTACACATTTCAGCAACCTCTCCTGCTTATGGCTGACTCCCTTCCCTTAGCTGTTCGCTCTCGGCGTGAACACAGCTTTCCTTGTCATGGTCCAACGTGGTTTTGGGCTTCATATCGAAGTCCTCAGCCCAACGGACAGCGTCTTCGTGTTGCGTGCCTTTTGGCTTGTGCAGATGATGTACAAGTTCTCCTTGCAGGCCACCAAGATATCCCTTATCCTATTCTACGTCCGCATTTTCCACCACATCGCCTGGTTCAAGAAGATCTCGTACGCCACCATCGGCTTCCTGCTGACTTACCTCGTCACCACCACCATTGTCAGCATTCTGCAGTGCCGCCCTATCAAAAAGGCATGGCTTGGGGACGAAGAGCCCGGGACATGCATCAATCTGCCCATGTTTTTCGTCTTCAACGGGGCTATTGCCCTCGCCACCGACCTCATCGTTTTAGGCCTCCCGCTGCCATTGGTCTGGGGCCTTCAACTCCCGCTCGGCCAGAAACTGTCTCTGATCCCAGTCTTTGGAATTGGCGTCTTCATTGTTACCGTCTCCTCGGTACGCCTACACGCCCTTATCGTCACACCCTCTTCGAAAGACCCGACCTTTGCCTTGGAGGGGACGCTCTGGACAATCATCGAGTTCAATTTGGCCATAGTTTGCGCCTGCCTCCCGTCCGTTCGGGTGGTTCTGGCGAGGATGTTCCCAAGTGTGTTCCGCGGAACGTCGCTCGTGCGGCACCGCGTCGATGAACATCACTCAGGGGCCACTGCAGGCGGTTCATGGGGAAACAAGAGCGCTTGGTCCAGAGTCCACGGTGTGGACCGGAAGGTGGCCGTTAGCAGCAAGCTGGGGAGAGATGAAACCAGCTCTGAGGATATAATCCTCGAACACCAAGGAGGCGGGATAAAGAAGACCGTACGATATGATATCGAGTATGGGTCTGCGTATGGGTCAGCAAGGTAAAAAGGCAGATGGGAGGGCGTGCTGGACACCATCGCCTCTGCTAAGACTTTCGCTTTTGGGTTTTATTTAGCGCGGCGTCACGGATTATGGAGCAAAAACGTGGACTGTTTCTAATTCCAGGGTAAGCCCCTGAAGGTGCGACACTTGACGCTCACGCACTTTCATTGGTAATAGACCAAGAGGTTGGCAGGTTGGATACCCTACAAATGATATTTTGTTGTCCTTTCGAGTTTGGCGTCGTGCGTACACCTCCACGTCACCGTTGACACGCGCGATATTCGCGCTGTCAAAACACGACCTGCACGCACTCTCTAACCCTTTTCGGTGCCGATATGCGCGTGCGTAAGTGAGCCATACAAGCCCCACCGCAAAACCTGCCGAAAATAATACCAGATAATACCTACCGGACGCACCGCAATTAGGCGACTGGATTCTCCCGGGATTGGATTGGGCGACGGCAGCTGCCTGTGCAACTCGAAGCCGTGTCTTGGCCTGCTCGGCTTATGGCGCTGCGGCCCGGCTTCAAAGTTCGATGTGGATGCATCCTGTGCCATATTCCAGTCAGAGAGGGCATTCAACGAGTTTGGTGTCATGGTGTCAAGTTTTCGGTGAAGGTATTCGCAAGTCTGACTGGCGGATGCGTCAACGACAGCATCTACTGCGCTGATTTCTGACTATCCCTCCGCCATTGGATGAGGTGTCACATTCAGCTTGAGGCCGGCGTTTTTGCGGCTGTCTTGGTCGCCTCATTGGAAATGCCGCGTCTTGACACCATCTCAAAGGATAGCTTACCTCGATCTCAAGTTGCTGGGGCCTCCGAGTTTACTACGTCGCCGCGCTTTGACACGCCCGTTCTCAAGATTATTTTCACGGTAGATACGTATGCTCGAATCAGCCCCCACAACACGATAGCCTGTGGTTTGACACCAGTGTGCTCGGCGCGGTACGTAATACTGTCTTGGCTCGGCGCCACTGACGACACCGGCCGGCGACGAGTTGCTCCGGACAGCGAACGCTTATGAATCTGCGCTCTTTGTCAGGTTCGCTGGAATGGAGACGTGGAATTTTGAATGTCGTGGAATTTCGAGACAATACATAAATATCATGATGGATTCCAGTGTTTTGAGCTTCTCAGAGCAATATCTCCAAGCCCATAAGCAGCAGGTCCCGTGGTGTTCAATCCAGCCCCGCATTCCGATATTAACACACCGTCAGCCCGATCCACCAATCATCAACTGCGTGTACCAAAATGCACATCACCGTGGTCCCCGCTTCCCCCCGGACCGCCCAAGCGACGATCCGGCACCTCCTAGCTGATGCTTCGGCCCCCACCGTTAGAGGCGTTTACCGCGATCTGAGCCGGGTCCCCGACGAGTTCAAGACGAGCCCGCGCTTCGAGGCCGTGCAGGGCGATATTGAAAATGCTGCGTCGCTGGACTTCTCTGGCTCGGATGCAATCTTCATGGTGCAGCCGCCTGTTTACGATGAGAGAGACAGTGTTGAGTACACCAAGACTGTATCGGAGAATGTGAAGGCCGCGATCCGCAAAGCCACCTCGATCAAGAAGCTGGTTCATCTGTCGAGCGTGGGGGCGCAGTACGACCATGGCACGGTGAGTTACGCTCGCGGAGTCCATGTGGAAGTAAGAACTGACATGTCGAAGGGCGAGATCCTAACCAACCACACGTCGGAGGTCGTCCTCCGCGATGCTGCTTCAGAGGTGGTATTCGTCCGCGCTAGCTACTTCATGGAGAACTGGGCATCTTCCATCGCGACGGTCACGAAGGAGTCGTTCCTCTACACGTCCGTCACGCCGGTGGACTTTGCCTGGCCGCATGTGGGTTGTCCTGCTGTCCACTTCGAAGTTCAACCCCCAAGCTAATTTGTGATACTACAGGTCGCAAGCCAGGACATCGGCGAGACCTGCGCCGGAGAAATCCTCTCCACCAGCGCCCTGAAGACAACCCCGTATATCTTCGAGCTGCACGGCCCAAGGAACTACTCCTCGATTGACGTGCAGTACGCATGGGCGCAGGCCGCGGGGAAGCCGACGGTTGAACTGCGCCCGATTGAGAGGGAGGGCCTAGCTGAGTTCTTCGGAACCTTCCTTGGCCCGGTGAGGGCCCAGAAGTATGCTGAGATGACGCTCGGGTTTCTCCCCGGTGGTATCATTGAGCGGGACCCGGAGCCGACTGGTGAGGTCCGTAAGGGCAAGACGGAGCTGGTTGAGGTGTTCAAGGAGCTTTTGGGGGCCGCTTGAGCGGTGCTGGGAGTCGGATGGTACGGTCGCAGTGGGTTGGACTTGAGGAAGCCGTTGGGTAGGTGTTGATGGTCGTAGGGAGTGGGTTCTTCACCAGTAGCAGCTGTTAAGATGAGGTTCAAGACATCTTGGATGTTGGGAATTCCGCGAATTGCTTGTATCCCTTGCCTATCTGTCAACGTCAACATCGCGACCCTGTGAGGTTGGCAGAGAGACAGAAGGACCCATGACGTCATCTCGCGCGACCCCCACGCTAGCAAGAATGTCTCACAATGCGATTGTTATCGTAAAACGTTGAAGGCAATTGAATGTCATGTTTTAGCAGCATCGAAATGAGGGGAAGCATGCACAAAACAATGCGTTTCTTCATCGGGCAAAAGCTGCAGTTGCAGCAGCAGCAGCAGCAGGAACGCTCTTCGAAGGTCGAATTACCCCACCCCCACCTTCCAGTGGCGCTTTTTGCAGCAGGCGCCATTTCCCCGAAGACTTCGTCATTCTCTGGGCGGGCATCCTGCGGCATTTGCGTCGCTTCAAAATTGGGTGCGGCACCCAAGACAACAGTTTGCTTTGCATCTTTGACTTCTGTGGCCCCTTTTGTGGGACTTGAAGCGAGCCTCCGAGCACGACGTAGCACCCGTCCTAGAACCTTAATTGCTTTGTTTATCGTTTCCTATCGCCTCCCTAAACGCTGCAGCGACCGATAATCAGAATGGCGCCCGCCGGTCTGCTCGAGTCCTTCCTCTCCGCAATCCAAGCCAGTCTCTCGGTGCTCCTGGTCATATCCTACGGCGGCCTCGCAGCATGGCTCGGGCTCCTGAATCACGCCAACACCAAGGCCATCTCGAAGATATGTGTTCGCATGTTCCTGCCCGCGCTGCTTTTCACCAAGATCGGCTCTGAGCTGCACGCCGGCTCGGCCAGTCGGTACCTCGTCATCCTCCTCTGGGCCATCGTCTGCCATGTCCTCTCCTTCATCATCGGCATCACGGCGCACCTCGGCTTGGGCATGCCCGACTGGGTCACCGTGGCAATCATGTTCAACAACACGACCAGCTATCCTCTGCTGCTTGTTACTGCGCTGGACGACACGGGAATCCTGAAAGCGCTGGTCGTGACGGATGAGACCACCAGAGAGGCAATCGAGCGCGCCAAGTCATACTTCCTCGTTTTTGCAACCGTGTCCAGCTGCCTCACCTTCGCCGTGGGACCTCGCCTGATCGATACGGAGCACCCCCCAGAGCCCGAGGACTACAAGGAGGATGACGGGCTATCTGTTGATGCCGACGACGAGGCGAGCGAGGAGACTGGGCTACTCGGCAGCCGCAGCTCCGGCGTCCAGTTCAACCATCCGTTTTCCTCCTCTGGAACTCTTCTGCCGTCCAATCGTAGGCGATCTATCTTCAACCCAGGACCTGACTTCGATCGCAGGGCTTCTGTGGTACCAAAGAGCCGATGGCAGAAGCTCAGCCCGCGGACGAAATGGTGGCTTTTGTTCATCTCCGACTTTTTCAACGCCCCTCTTCTCGGAGCTGTTTTTGGTGCTATCATTGGCCTCATCCCATCCCTTCACCGGGCCTTTTTCTCGAGCACCGAGGATGGAGGAATCTTTACCGCATGGCTTACAGCCTCTCTGAAAAACATCGGCTCTCTCTTTGTGCCGCTGCCTGTCGTTGTCGCTGGAGTCTCGCTCTACACGGCCATGAAGGGTCTCAAAGAGAACCAAACCGACCGGGTTAAGCTCCCGTGGCTGACGGTCAGCTTCATCCTTATCGTGCGCTTTGTTCTGTGGCCGATAGCGTCAATCTCATTTATCTACACTATCGCGACCAGGACCGAGCTGCTCGGGACAGATCCAATGCTCTGGTTTGCAATGATGCTGATGCCTACTGGGCCTCCTGCGATGAAACTCATTACACTGATCCAGGTCAGCGACGGAGAGCCGGAGGATGAGATTAACATCGCAAAGCTTCTTACGGTAGGCCATTTTCACCTTCTGCTTTGAGTCGCGCTGACGTTGCTCACAGATCTCCTACGTCATCTCCCCGATCCTTTCCTTTACCGTCGTTGGAAGTCTTTTGGCGAGTCAAGCAGGCATACGATGATCTCAAACACCGGGCATCGGAGATGGCTTTGAGTACCCCTATTCAGTATCATTAGAAGCATCGTTGCGTATGATACCCAAATTAAAGAATTATGTTTTCGGACTCGAACCCACCCTCGCTTGGCTTCCCAGGAGACCAAATCTACCACCGGGCCACTTTGCTGAAGTTTGTCTCTCTACCACCAGGCTTGGCGGCACCGTCCCGCCGGAAAGGCAGAGTTTAATAGATGAAGGATATATTGACTTGTCCAGGGGATCACGTGAAACCTGCTAAACGGGCTTATCCCAGTGGGTGTTGTCGACTGGAGTCTATCCAAATACCGGGAAAATTCCGCCATTTAGCCACTGTCCAATCTGAACCCGTGCATCGAGACCTTTCGCGTGCATTTGGAGCACGAGTTACCTAAAGCGGAGGGCCACTGCTCCAGTACCATCAGCCTGGCTATTTCAACATCCCACCTCGCCGTCTGTTTGCAGCCTGTTGCCCTATGGCCTAGACTCTTAGCGGCTGAGTTGGGGCCGCCTAACTCTGAGGCTCATTGCCGGGTTTGCAAAATGCAGGGCCGCCGCCCTCGCCGCTGGCACACTGGGGCTTCAATGCCCCTCGTAATCCTTCGCAATTTGGCTCCCCTCATAATTTATCTTGGCGCCACCCCCTCCCCCTTGCGAAGAGCCGTGCATTGGCTATTGTACTACTATCCTTTCAGGTTTCCAAGCGGATATTGGGTACGAAGTCGCCGGTACCCTGTTCGTCTCTGCTAAAAAAGAGAATGTCTATTTGCACTATGACTCCGGTCTATTTGCACTATGACCCCGCACCACGCCATACATAACCCTAACCCCCGCCCGCGTTCAAATGCCCA
>Ga0247770_1000651_pt1 | contig 32434 bp, 3 predicted proteins | sample UWRJL136409B6_FD_179943 | JGI IMG/M metagenome (GOLD analysis project Ga0247770, IMG submission 179943) | Plant litter microbial communities from Arlington Agricultural Research Station in Wisconsin, United States - UWRJ-L136-409B-6 | ecosystem: Environmental > Terrestrial > Plant litter >... | reverse complement strand
TAAAGCTTAGGTTCCTTACTGTAATTAGTAAAGAATAGTAATATACTTATTAACTTGATTAATATTATATTATAAACTATTTATACTGTTAGTAATAACTTAAGCTAATTATCTTATTTAAAGTTAATGTAAGCTTAAAGATACGTTATAAGTATCTAATTAACTTACTCTGTTTAACTATTTATTTGTAAGTAAAAAGTTATTAAAAGCTTACTCTTTACACTTATTCTTTATATTAATCCTTACTAAAACTTTAATATAATTAGCTTATTTTAATCTGTAATGATATTATTTAATTAAAGGTGTTATAAAATTACCTCTTTTTTAAAGATATAAGTAAGTTACTTTACAGTTATATCCTTTAAGGTTAGTAGGAAGTAAGCTTATTTCGTTAATCTGTTAACTATTATAAAGATTTAATTATAAGTAACTCTTATAATAAGGTCCCTAAACTCTAAGATCCTAATAACGAAGTTAAGTAAGATTAAACTTTATAGCACCTATAGTATAGGGAGTGGTTTAAGAAGCTTATAAGGCTTATAACGTTAATTTTACTTACAGTAACAGATATTACAGTTATTAACCACTTCTTTAACCAGCTTCTTTATTCCCGGGAAGGTGTACGCTTATTAAACCTACGTAAGAGTTTTAACCTAGTTTATATATCCTTTAAATCGAGACTTATAAACCTGTTAAATATACTCCTTTCGTTTACCTAAGTTATAAATGTACGGTTTCTCTTAATATTAAAGCCTTACTTTTAATTTAAGCGTGCCGTTTACACCTTTTAACAGTTATTCCAGTTAATAACTAGTTTTATTATAGTTTAAATACTTTAAGCACTCTTTATTATAATCTTATATATACTTTAAAAAGTCCTTTAAAAGGTATTTATACTTTTAAGTTCTTTTTATTAACCTTCTTACTTAAAAGTCTTATTATTATTAATAGATATTATACTTTATTTATAAGTTTATATAAACGTTAATAGTTTATTTTAACGTTTAATTATCTGACACTTACAGTGTATATTTTAATATACCGTTTTTAGTTTTATTAAATATAGTAACGGGGATTAGGATTAGGTTAACATCCTTATAGTCTTATCTCCAGTTAAGAGCATTAGTTTACCTATTATCTTTTCCTTTAATATAGTAGATCTAGAAGTGAAATAAGGTTATTAACTCTACCTATTATACCTATTATAGGCTAAGCTCCTTAATTAAAAAGTATTAAAAGTTATTATAATCTGAAAAGACCTAGATTAGTTCTTCCGTACCACTTAGATACAGTGCTTATTTAATAAAGCATTAAATAATCGCCATTAGTTCTTTATTATAAATTAGATATTATAAAGCTAGGCTGTAGATTCCTTTTGATAAGAAAGTAATTAAGTAACGTTTCTTATTATCCTAGACTTAGTTAAGTTCTTTGCTAATTGTAAATTCTAAAGAGTCTATTTCGATTTAGAAAGGCTTTAAGAAATTAAGGAGGGTTAGGACTAATGCTGTAATAAAAGCGTGCTTAAGGTCCTTAAACGCCTTTTACTATTTATTAATTTACTTAAACAGTTTACCTTCTTTTATAAGCTTATATAATAGTTTTACAATCTTTATAAAGTATTTAATAAAGTATTAATAAAAGTTTATAAAGTTAATAAAGGCTTATAATTCTTTTTAGTTCTTTAAAGTAAGTTAGTCCCTAACTGCTTTTATCTTCTCTAATTACATTTTAAGCTTTCTAAAGGTTACCCTAAACCCTAAATAATTCAGTTCTTAAATGTAAAAGTAGCTCTTCTTTAGGTTTACCATTAACTTTGCCTTTTTAAAAGCTGTTAGAACCTGTCGTATATGCTTTTAATATTCTTTTAAAGTTTCAGAATAGATTAAAATGTCGTTTAAATATATAAAGATAAACTTATTAAGGAAGGGGCGGAGAACACTGTTAATAAGGCTTTAGAAAGTTATAAGGGTGTTTATTAATCTTATTAGCATAATATAATATTAGTAATACCTGTTATAAGTTTGAAAAGCCGTTTTATACTTATCCTCTTCCTTTACTTTAATATAGTTAAACCCTATAGGGAAATTAAGGCTAAAGAACTAATTTACTTTAATAATCTATTCTTACATTTCTATAATAAGTAATAATAAGTAACGATTCTTAATCATATCTTTATTTAACATTTAGTAATTAATAACTATATATAGTTTACTGTCTCCCTTTCTTAAGACGAACAGTATTAGGTACTTTATTAGGGATTAAGACTTTATAATAAACCTGTTCTTTAAGTTTTTATTAATATACTTCTTTAAAGCCTTAACTTATTAAGGGTTTAAGTAATAAGGTTAGAAGTTACGGAGCTTTACTCCTAGCTTTAGCTTAACTTTATAATTTTATAGTCTGTAGTTTAATAGTTATAGTATCTTTTTTTAAAATAGGGTAAACTTCTTATACTTAGTAAGTACTTTAGATAAGTCGACTTCTTTATTTATTTATAGATTAGCTTTTAGCTTCTTCCTACCTTTTAAATTGTTATTTAAGTAATATAGTAAACCTTCTAATCCTTTAACTGTCTTAATAAACCTAACCTAAACTGTACTTAGTTTTAAAGGTTTAGCGTACTTTTAAGTGCTTTATATATCTTTAGAACAGTTTAATGCCTTTTTAACTTTTTCTAAACAGTGATTATAATTAAAAGACTTGTTAAAGGTAAGGTAGCTACTCCTTTAATTAATTACAGGGTTATACTTTTCCAGCTAAGATAAACTTAAGATTATATTATATCTTATAACTAATATAACGTTAAAGTCTACTTATTATTTGTCCCTATCCACTTTAATTAAAAGTAGTAAGTAATAAGTAACTTTACTATTATTATATTAATATAGGCCTCTTTCTCTATTTTAAATGGGAATAGCCTCTTTATACTCTTTATTAAGGAGTTTCCTTTAATTAATTAATAAAGGGTATATTAAGTTAAAAGCACTTCCGTTATTAATTATTACTTTTACTTTAAACGGCCTTCCTCTTCCATTTATTATATTAATACTGACAGAATAGTGCTTATACTCCTTTAATATCTAAATTATAGTAATCGTCTATCTTTAAGGTCTTATTTAGCTTAACTTTTAAATACCTCTCCTTTTTCTTAGGGTTTTTATTAATTAGTAAACTATTAATTTCTAGCCCTTTTAAAGGGCTTATAGCCTTTTCCCAATTCCTTTTAGAAAAACAGGCAACTTTAATAAACTTAGTAATTAACTTTTTTTAAGTTTTCACACTTTAATATCCAGTTAACTTTAAACGGTTTAATATTCTTAAAGTCTTTAATAAGTTAATAGTATACTTTACGGGATTAGATTACAGTAATGTCTTTTTACTCTTAGATCTGCTGGTAGTCTTTTTACTTCTGCTATTCCCTAGCCTTTCCGTTAAGGTGTAGTAAGTACATTATAATTAAGCAGTTATTAAGTACCCCTCCTTATTAACATGTAGTGGGAGTTTAGTTAATTACAGTAACTTTCCACTTATTATTAGATTCTTTTATTAGGAAGTAGGAAACTTAATAATAAGTTAGTTTTAACTTTACTCTTACGATAGCGTAGTCTCGTTTCTATACGTTAGGAAAGTGGTTATAAAGGGCCTTAAGTCTATAATGCCGGTTAAGAGTGTAATTGTTATACACGTAATTAATCCACAGTATATCCTTATAATTAAAGTAATTAATATTAACTGCAGGTATTATAGTTATAAAGTATAAAACAGGAGGGGTAATACCCTGTTTCTTCTTTTCTTCCACTTACCTCTTAATTTATTATTTCTCCTAAACCTCTTCTTAAAACTTAAGTAGTAATAACTTAACTTATTCTTCTATAAAGTAACCTTCTTTAATAAGTTAGTGCTTAAGCTAATTAATAAAGTAAACTTTATTACAGAGTTATAACTTAATTTCTACTGCTTTATCTTTAAACGTTATAGTAAAACCTTTAACTTATAAGTCCTCTATTTTATTTACTAACATTTAATATTTCTCCTTTAACTTTTAGACTTTCTATTAATGTGTTTACTTTATACCTTCTCAGGAGACCCTTAAGGTACTAGTTTAAAACACACTAGCTTTAATACAGGGTAGTTATCTAAGCTATCCTTCTTTTAAAGAGGTAAGGGTACTGATCCACTTAATATACTTAAAGTGTTTAAGAGTCTTAAAAGGAACTGTTAAAAAGAACTTTTATTTCTTTAATTTAATTCTTTTAACTTATTCTCTTTTACCTTTTAAGGCTTACTTTACCGTTTAGGTAACTTAAAAGGCTAATTTTTTAACTTTTTTTACTATTTTAATAATTTCTAAGTTAAGGTTTTTCTTAAACTTCCTTAATTCTTAAGCTTATAAAGTAAGGTTTTTAAGGCCTGTAACAGCTAACTGGAACATCTTTTCCTAAAGTTAGTCTTTTATAACCTACACCTTTAATAGTTTTAAGTTTCCACTTTAAAGTCAGTCTTTTATAACCTACACCTTTATAGCTAACTTTTTTAAGACACCCTTAAAGATTAAGTATATTACATCTTAAAGTTCTTTCTCTTTTTCCTTATTTCCTAAGTTACACTTATCTATTTAGGTATAGTCTTCTTTATTACCTATTATCTTAACGTAAACGTCTCTTAAGTTAAACTTAATATACTTTCCTCCCTCTAGAACTGGTTTTTAATTAACTTATTTTAATAATAAGTATTACCGCACTATATAGCCTTTCTTATCGCAGTTAAAACATTAGACTTAAGATAAGTCTTTAGACTGTTTCTACTACTGCTGTCGTTAAGGCTTATTACGGTTAAGTTGGTTTTAACGGTTTACTATACTAATGTTTATTAATCCAGAGTAATAACTTATTACAGTTAACTAATTCCCCTTTTTTAGTTTACTTAACTAGTAAAGGGTCTGTTCTTTTTAATAATTCTTCTAATAATAGTAATTATAATACTAATTATCGGCTTTAATAGCTATCTTAACTAACTCCTAAAGGCGATTTGGTTAGTCTTCTTAATAAAGGTCTCTAATAACGTGCTTTTTTAAACTATTTTAAAACAGCATTATTAAGGCCTTTTAATTAAGCTTAATCTTTACTACTTTTAACTTAAAGTATATAAAGAACTTAAGGATTAAAGATATCTACCTTAAGGTTATAAGGTGTTACTTAACCTGTTTTAAAGCGTTTAGTTTTTTAAACATAGTTTAAAGTTAGTTAATAAAAACGTTAAAGTTGTTAAAAAAGGCTTAAGTCTTAAGGGCCTCCTTTTATACTTTATTTACAGAAAGGTCGTTAATTATCTTTATATAGAGTTTATACCAGTAAGCTACTACTTTATCTAGTAAAACTTTAGTAAACTTAACCTTTCCTTCTTCTTTAAAGAACTGTTCGTTATAATAAGTAATATAACTCTAGAGTTAAGCTATTTAAGACTCTAGCTACGTAAAGTCTCCCTTAAAGCGCGATAACAGGAGGAGTTTTACTTATTTCTTCTATAAGCCCTTAAGGTTATCATTTTCTAACTTAACAGTATTAAGTTAAGCTTAAAGTTTCTTAATAAGACTAATACAGCTTTTAATGTCTTTAAGGAAGGCCTCGTTAAGTTCCTTAATTAGTCCTTACTAATTAAAGTTTAAGTTTTTAAGGTATGTAATTAACTTATTAATAGTGGGGAGTTAAGGCTAAGCTTATACCTTTTTAATCTCTTTACCTTTTCTAAAGGTCGACATATTAGTAAAAAAGAGGTAATATTTAGGAATTTAATAAATAACGTTTAAAACTACACGTTAATATTATATTATAACCTATACCTAATATAAGCTTTAAGAGGACTAGTGCAAGTTAAGATAAAATATATAACAGGACGTTAATAAGTAAGAGGCGTTTTAAAGATAACTTATTAAGTTAACACTTTTAAATAAGGGTTTAATGTTACTGTAAGTTATTATTACTATAATATATAAAGGTAAGTTTAAACAGTAAGATATAAATAAATAATTAAATATTAAAGTGAGGAATTAAAGTCCCTTATAATAGTTATAAGTATAACTATAACTATTTATACTAACTAACTGGAAGGTACTTCGTACCTTACTTATAGTGCTGTAAATGCTCGTTACGCAAGCACTCTACACTACGCGAGCGTTCTGCTTATAAAGTTTCTCCTGCTCGCGATGCGAGCACTTAGCATGTTACGAGTAGCACCTTATTAGTCGTAAGGGCTTTGGGTCTTTACACCCCTGGCCCAGTGCGCCCGGACGGTGTACACCGTCTTTTTGCACTGTCCCTTCTGCGGGGGATTCGTCGGGCCGCCCCGGCCCAAGTGACGGCCTGCAGGGTCGTCACAACTACCTTACATTCAGACTACCGTACATTCAGACTACCCTACATTCAGACTACTTTACATTTAGACTATCTTACATTCGAACTACCCTGTATAAGTAGCTCGTGCGTGATAATAAAAATAATATATCTTTTTTCTACACTATTACTTATATACACTCTTTTATTATAACTTACACTTAAGAGAAGTTAGATTAGCCTTCTGGGCCTGGATAATTGCCTTAATATCCACAAATTTCTTATTAGGCACAATAACTACCTTCTTCTTCTTCCTCGGCCTTAACTTTAATAACTTAGTTTCCAGCACCTTTATCTTCCTCTCAGCTATAGCCAGTTAATAGTCTTTTGTATCAAAGGCTTTTTCAACCTTCTAGAGAAACATACGCTTCTTACGGCTAGCCTGAACTTGGGCTGAAAATCAGCTCGAATGCTAGCTCAGTTCGCGAGCCTTAATAGAAGTCTGGAAAGTTATTGTTAGCCGTCGATAGCTTCTAGGGCTAATAGAGGAGCCTGGAGATACAAGAGGAGGTGTTTTTAGATCTTGGTTAACTTTGGAAAGTGGTAGTTAAGCTGGTATTTTAATCACGTCACGGCTTATTAACAGCTTAGCTATATTAACTAGCTATAAGCCACTAGCATTCTAACTACTGGTAATATTCCGATAAGTGAAGCCGAGGAGCCTTACCTGGCGATAGATCTTTAAAAATAATTGTTTTCTAACTATAGAAGTGTTACAAATTCCGGCTAGTACGTAATCGTTATGAATTCGGCGATAAGCCTTCTTGATAGGCCTAAAGCTATATAAATCTAAAGGCTAGAGGACGTAGGAGGTATAAAGAGGTAAAAAAGGAAAGAATATGTTATTTTAAAAGCATTCTTATATAAAATTATCTGTTATATACGAGTAGTAGCTGTTAGAAAGAAGGGAGTTTAGAAGCCTTGGCCATCTAGTCAGTGGAGCTGACTAGATACTTAGCACTGCCAGTACGCCAGTGAGCTTCAGCTATTAGAGTGACGAAGCTTGAATCCTGCAGAATAGTCTATAAAGAAGCCTCTGGCTTCCAGCTAGAGCTAGAGGAACAGAGTGAACACAAATAATATAATTACCTAGTTGCAACCCTTACAATTATACAGAATCTAGAGTGCTGTGCTTCTAACAATTAAGAGTCTTATTCGCTCGACGCGTTAGTCGCTTATCGTACCGTTTACGTACCGATTACTTAGTAAACCCTAATAAGAAGCAATTTCGACTTGCACTTCTAGACTTTAGACTAACTGGTTTAATCCACCATAAAGATCCAATAAAATGAACACTAACAATAACGATAAGACTGTCTTTCTGGCTAGTTTTAAAGACTGGGAATTGTGGAACCTGCAGTTCCAGGCCTAGGCTGTAGCCGGAGGCCTGTGGAGTGAAATTTAGGGAGTGACCCTTTTCCTTAATAAACTAACAGCTTTAAACCCTGCACGCCACAAGTATAAGACCTTAAGCCAGTTAACTGTTATAGTTAAGGGTAGTCCGGAATCTGTGGCTGGTGACGACGATTTAGGCTTACTGATTACTATTACAGATCTGATGGCTGATAACCTTTATATTTACTAAATGGAATGGTTAATTTATAAAGTTAGTAAGAAAGAATATAACTAATAATTCGAAGAAACTAAACGGTTAAAGTAGTAGATTCTGAAAACCATTAGCTTATACCTTTGACTTACTTCCTGTAATCTAATCCAGCCTATTATATACTGGTATAAAGCCTTAAAACTGCAAGCTGGAATTAGTAACGACGAGGCTCTTTATAATGCACGAGAAGCCTACTGAGTAGCTATAAAGCCATTACTTCGAGCTCTTAAACATCTAATTAAATAGTTAGATTCCTAGGAGTAAGCTATAGTTACGTTATAACGAAAAGGGGTCTTTAAGGCCTTGATTATAAAAACGTAGTTTTATGACTTTCTGGATGCAGTGAAGTTAATTCTTAGCTACTGGGTTACATTTTATAAGCTATTAAAAGCAATAATAGTACAGTTAACCTTAAACTACTGTGTAGTAGCTAACGATTTTTAAGAAGAGGTGTGGTAATTAACGAAAGCCTGTATACTGGTTGGTAGCTGGATAGTAAAAGGCTTATTTGGCCTCTTTTTTGCAGCTAAAGAAGGTAAATTATTTAAAGAAGCTGATGTTTATTAGGAGGATGCTCTAGATAGCGAAATCGAATCTAGTAGCGATGAGAGGGAGTAAAATAATGGTTAGAAACGACAGCGTGGCTTTGGAGATGGCTTTAGTAAAGGTAGAAGAAAGAAGTAAAGATCTTCTGGTTTAGTTAACCCTTTAGAAGGTAAGAAATTAAAGAATAGGCTAAAGAAGGCACTTAGTACAGCCACTTCCATATACCCTTATTATAGCTAGTTCTACTATCTGGAAAAATACTGGTACACATTTCTGGAATAAGCCTTAGATGACTTTATTAAAAGGGAATATGTTTAGATAAGGGTAAAAGAAGCCCTTTTAAATCTAGAACTTTAAGAAGAAGTGGAAAGGCTGAAAAAGTTAAATTAATTAAACTGTAACGTTAGCCGTTATCTTGGAAGCTTTCTTATTATAAGAGCAGTATTCTACACAGTTAAGTACCCTTTAAAGAACTTTACTATCCTTAATTCTGGAATAACAATATACGTTTTTAACTAGATATGTAGATTTAATAACTATAGAAAAGCCTTCCCTAGTAACTTTCTCTAGGCTGGAGAACAGTTAGTCTAAATTTAGGAGTATAGTAATGTCGACATTCAGGTCTAGAGGATAGAATAACGGTAGTAGCTACGAAAATAACGAAAACAACACTTCCTTCAGCTTCGGAATGTAGCTTATTGCCTTAGCTTCGCTTATAACTTAATATCGCTACAGTAGTTATAAAAACAAGGCCTTTAGTGAGATAACAGTCTTACTAATAACTGTATGCGTAAAGCTAATAATTCTATTATTTACTACCTTATAGATCGATACGACTAGTACGTTCTGGAAGACTTACTAGCAACCCTCTTTAACGTAACGTTCTTCACTACACGGTATAACAAATTTAACACTTACACTTAGAAAGTAAGACTATTGTAAGACGTAAAGCTTAAAAAGCGGTAGGAAACTCCTTAATAAGTACAGAAGGATATTTATTAGGACCTTTAGCTAGGGTTATAAAGACTTTAAACCTAATAAAGAGGCCGGGCCTCTAGAGCTGGAAAGCTCTACATAAATCTCACATGTGGCAGTACAGAGAATTAAAAAGTTGTAAATTAATGGCTTACAGGACGACTTACCCCTTATAACTAAAGGACTTACATTTTATTACAGGTTTAAGAAAGGAGTTAAAGGGTAAAAAGTAAGCCGGTGTGCTTTAAGGTCTCCTAAACTAGTTATATAACAGTATATAGCAGAGAAATGTGTTTATAAGAATAAACGCTATTAAGAAAGAAAGTTAATATGAAAATAATAAAAAAGTTATAATACGCGTTATAGTCTTTAGACTATAACTTATATTATAAAGACTTTTATAGGACTTAAACTTATAACCTCTTATTAAAAGAAGTAAGTACACTGCCATTACATTAAAAAGCTGTTTCGTTTATTAAAAGAAAGAAGTTATAAACTAAGTTAAGAAGACGTTGTAAGTTACAGTAACCCCTCGGAAGAAAGACTAACGAGAAAAAAGTCCTAGTCCTAGGAGGCTAGCTTAGCATAAACTAGGTCTGCTACTTCCACTTACTCTTAAAAGGATAAAACTTCAACCTTATAAGAAAACACCTTTATCACCTTCACTTTAATAACACGCCGCTAGGTTTTAACACGCTGTAACTTCGTAAGGGAATTACAATGTTTAACGACTGCTTAATTGTATAAGGTGTCCAGCTCCTTTTTCTTATCTACTAACCCTTTAATAAACTTATTAGAATAGTTAAATACGTTATATAAGGAAGGTATACCTATAGACTAGCACTTACCGTAACTGTCAGATTACATTATAACTTAACACAGTAAAGACTTAATTTAGTAATAAGTGTAAGGAGATATCTATAAGTTAAAGGCGTTAAGAGATTCCGTAAGGCAAATATAATAGTTATAAAGAGCCTTTTCCTGTTTTCTCTGTTTCTTACATTTCTTAATACAGTTAAAAGACATAACAGAGGATAAGAAAAGAAGAAACCAACCTAATAGTTCTTTATAGAAAAAGAATTTAAAAGAGGGGGAATTATATAACGACCCTGTAAGCCGTTACCTAGGTTAAGGCAGCTTGATAAATTCTCTATAGAAGGAACAGTATAAAAGGACAGAAGGTACTATCTTACACATTAAGCCAGGGGTGTAAAGACTTAAAGCCCTTACGATTAGTAAGAAAGAGCTTAGTAGCCCACAGGAACTGATAACACTAAACACCGTTCAGTTAACTGCTTAACCGCAACTACGTAGTATACCACTAAGCATAATGGACTAAGTAAAGTATAAGGTACCTTTTAGTTAGTTAAATATAAGATAGCTATAGTTATACCTATAACTACCGTGAGGGACTCTGGTTCCTTACGCTAGTATTCTATTTAATTATTCATTATATCCTACTGTTCAGACTTACCTCTGTGTATTATAGTAACAGCAACCTACAGTAACATTAAACCCCTGTCTAGGAGTGCTAGCTTAACAAGCCGTCCTCAGAACGCCCCTTAACTGTTAGCGTCCTGCTATACGTTCTGTCTCAACCCGCGCCAGTCCTCTCAAGGCCTGTGTCGGGTGCAGGTCATAATAATATTGTTAGTATTACTTTCTTATCCTCTTTATATATATTAAAACCTTTATTACTAGATCTCACAATCCTGCTTTTTTATTAAACTTCTTATTTTATTATTAAGATTTACTAAATTAAATACCTCTTTCTTCCTCTAACTATTTCCCTTTCCCTGTTATAATATCTTAAGATTAAGTATAACTTAAGAATTTCGTTACGCCCTTTAACTTAAACCCCCTACCTTAACTTTAGACCTTATAATTAGTTAAAGAATTAACAGAAATATACATTCTATCCTCTTATTATTTTAACTAACTAAATTAACTATAAGTTTAAATAAAGTAATCTTACTAATATACTAATTACCTTTATATCGCTTAACTTAGATAAAGATAAAGTACATGCGTGTTAAATCTTTAAGTAAATTAAAGCCTTACTTTAGTTAAAGCTTATCTTCTTTCCCTTGTAGTTAACCTGAAACCTAAAATAAATAGTTATAAATCTGTAAGACATTTAAGTTATAATAACTACTTCACCTACTAACTTTAACCGCTAGCTAATTATTAACTAACTAATTATTATAACTAATATTATTAATAAAGAGCTACATAATTAAATAGTGAAAAAGCTTATATTTATATATAAAGCTAGCCTAAAACCTTATACGGAGATCCTTTAATCTATCAGAAGAGAATATCAGTTCTTCGTCCTCTTTAACTACATTAGCAGTAATTATTAAACTATAATAATCTTTAATTCAGTAAGAAAAACCGTTTACTACTTTAAATCTATAATACTGTTTAAGCTTATAAAAATAAGTTATATATCCACTTAAAATAACCTCCTTAATTAAATATTAAACAAGTTTAATAGTTACTTAAGACCTCTCTTAATAAGACTAATAATATATTAAGAAAGTAAACGCCGCTTTAATTAGAAAGACTGTTTAAATATAAGCTTCATCTAAAATAATAAGTAAGCCCAGAACTAAAAATACGAATAGTAAGTTCTTATAAATAACGTTATCAACTTTCGTTTCTCGTTAGATAAATATAGAGAGCGTCTTAAAATACTTAATTTTAAGAAAGTTAAGTAATTCCGTTATATTAACTAAAAAGCTTACTTAAACGTAAAGATACTCCATTTCTAATATTCTTAACTTAAAGATAACCTAAATCTCAAAACTAGTATTAAATATAACTAACTAGAAAGGGCTACTAATTTCAATTCCCTAATAACTATTATAAATAGCCTAAAATCTTAGAAATTACCTACCTTAAACCGCTATAAAACCCTATCTAAAGATAATATAATAATGTAACTAAATATACCCTTACCTCTTATAAAAATACTGCTACTTAACTAGAAAAGGCTAATATATTTCTTAACTTCTAACTACCTACCTAGAGATATCTTCCCCTTTATTAAGTCCGTTACCTTTATAAGCCCTCTTCTATATAAAACAATAAGTAATTAGCTTAACTAAACTCTTAAATCGTCTTGTATTCTACCCTACCCTTGAACTCCCTTTATTAAAGATATTAAAAATAAGAAAATCGAACCAGAAGCGCTAAAGATCTATAAGTAGGTTATAAGTAAAGTAAATAGAAAAGGAACACCTTTAAATTTAAAAAGCAGATTGTGACGACCCTGCAGGCCGTCACTTAGGCCGGAGCGGCCTGACAAATCCCCCGCACAAGGAACAGTGCAGGAAGACAGTACGCACAGTACTGCGCACTGGGCCAGGGGTGTAAAGACCCGAAGCCCCTACGACTAACTAGCAGTTACTTAGTCTTAGTAAAGGTGCTCACTTACTAAGCATCTGTAAGACCCTTAAGTAAAAGGTGCTTAGTGGTAAGTTACTTAGTCCCTTATTAAGTAACAGACTATTAAGTAAGGTATAAAGTACCTTTAACTAATTAATATAGATAGTTATGGTTATGCCCATAACCACCGTAAGGGACTCTAATTCCTCACGCTAGTATTTAATTGTTTATTTATATCCTACTGTTCAGACTCACCTCTGTGTATTATAATAATAACAACTTATAGTGATATTAAACCCCTTATTTAGGAGTGCTAGCTTAATAAACTGTCTTTAAAACGCCCCTTACCTATTAACGTCCTATTATATATTCTGTCTTAACTTACACTAATCCTCTTAAGGCCTATATTAGGTGCAGGTTATAATACGATATTAACGTTTAGTTTTAAACGTTATTTATTAAATTCCTAGACATTACCTTCCTTTTACTATTAACATATTAACCTCTGGAAAAGGTAAGGAGATTAAGGAGGTGTAAGCCTAACCTTAACTCCCCACTATTAACGAGTTAGCTGCACACTTTAAAAACTTAAACCTTAACTAGCAGGGACTGGTTAAGGAGCTTAATAAAGCCTTCCCTAAAGATATTAAAAGCCGTATCGGTTTTATTAAAAAACTTTAAGCCAGGCTTAACGCTGTCAAACTGGAAAATAACGACCTTAAAGGCTTATAAAAGAAACGAGTAAAGCTCCCCTTACCGTCACGCTTTAAGGGAGACTTTACGTAACTAAAGTCTTAGATAACCTAACTTTAAAGTTATATTACCTATTATAATAAGCAGTTCTTTAAGGAAGAAGGAAAGGTCAGGTTCACTAAAGCCTTACTAGATAGAGTAACCGTTTACTAATACGAACTCTATGTAAAAATAATTAATAACCTCTCTGTGGATAAAGTGTGTAAAGAGGCCTTTAAGACTTAGGCCCTTTTTAATAACTTTAACGTTTTTATTAATTAACTCCAGACTAAGTTTAGAGAACTGGACACCCTTAAGCGGGCTAAATAACATCTTATAACCTTAAGGCAGACGTCTTTAATCCTTAAGTTCTTTACACGTTTTAAGTTAAAAGCTGTAAAAACTAAACTTAGTTAAGAAACTTTAGTAATACTGTTTTAAAGTGGTTTAAAGGAGTACGTTATAGGAGACCTTTATTAAGAAGACTGACCAGATTGTCTTTAGGAGTTAGTTAAGATGGTTATTAAGGCTAATAACTAGTATTATGATCACTATTATTAAAAGAACTACTAGAAGGAACGGACCCCTTACTAGTTAAGTAAGCTTAAAAAGGGAAACCAGTTAACCGTAACAGGACACCACCTTAGGTTAATAGATATTAGTATAGTAAACTGTTAAAACTAACCTAATTATAATAAACCTTAATAATAACAGTAGTAGAAGCAGTTTAAAGACCTGTTATAAATCTAATACTTTAACTGTAATAAGAAAGGATATATAGTATAGTAATACCTGTTACTAAAGTAAGTTAATTAAAAGCCTGTCTTAAAAGGAGGGAAGTACGTTAGGTTTAACTTAGGAGATATCTATATTAGGATAGTAGGTAACGAAAAGGACTGTATTTAAATAAACAAATACGACTTAGGAGACGAGGAAGAAGAGGAAGAACCCTAAGACATAATATACTTAGTTTTAAAGGGTGTCTTAAAAAAGTCAGCTATAAAGGTGTAGGTTATTATAAACTGACTTTAAAGTGGAAACTTAAAACTGTTAAAGGTATAGGTTATAAAAGACTAACTTTAGGAAGAAATGTTCCAGTTAGTTATTATAAGCTTTAAAAACCTTACCTTATAAGCTTAAGAATTAAGGAAGTTTAAAAAGGACCCTAACTTAAAAATCATTAGGATAGTAAAGGGAGTTGAAAAACTAACCCTTTAGGTTACCTAAACGGTAAAGTAAACCTTAGAAGGTAAAAGAGAATAAGTAAAGAGAGTTAAACTGGAGAAATAGAAGTTCTTCTTAATAATACCCCTTAAGATTTTTAAACACTTTAAATACGTTAAGTAGATTAACACCCTTACCTTCTTAAAAGAAGGACAGTTTAGATAGCTGCCCTGTATTAAAACTGGTATACCTTAGACCGGTACTTTAAGGGTCCCTTAAGAAGGTATAAAGTAAGTATATTAGTGGAGGGTTTAGGAGTTAAAGGAGAAATATTAAAAGTTAGTAGACAAAGTAGAGGATTTATAAGTTAAAGGTCTTACTGTAATGTTTAAAGATAAAGTAGTAGAAATTAAGTTATAACTCTGTAACAGAGTTCGCTTTACTAATTAGCTTAAGTATTAACTTGTTAAGGAAGGTTACTTTATAGAAGAATAAGTTAGGTTACTGTTACTTAAGTTTTAAAAAAAGGTTTAGGAGAAGTAACATATATAAAGGTAAGTGGAAGAAGAAAAAGAATAAGGTGCCATTTCCCCCGTTCTGTACTTTATAACTATAGCACTTATAGTTAACATTAATTACCCCAGTTATAGAGATATATTATAGATTAACTGTGTGTATAATAACTATATTTTTAACTAATATAGCGGGCTTAAGGCTCTTTATAACCACTTCCCTAGCGTATAAAGATAAGATTACACTGTTATAAAGGTAAAGTTAAAACTAACCTATTACTAAGTCTCCTACTCCTTAATAAGAGAGTCTAGTAATAAGTAGAAGGTCACTGTAGTTAACCAGGCTCCTGCCACATACTGGTAAAGAGGGGTACTTAATAACTACCTAGTTATAATATACTTATTATATCTTAACAGAAAAGCTAGAGAATAGTAAAAGTAAGAGGATTATTAACGGATTTAAGAGTAAAAAGATATTATTACAATCCAGTCTTATAAAGTGTATTATTAACTTATTAAGGACTTTAAGAACATTATACTATTTAAAGTTAATTAGACGTTAAAGTGTGAAAACCTAAGAAAGGTTAATTATTAGGTTTATTAAAGCTGCCTGTTTTTCTAAAAGGAACTGGGAAAAGGTTATAGGCCCTTTAAAAGGGCTGGAAACCAGTAATTTACTAGTTAGTAAAAACTTTAAGAAGAAGGAGAGGTATTTAAAGGTTAGGTTAGATAAGACCTTAAGGATAAATAATTACTATAACTTAAATGTTAAAGGAGTATAAGTATTATTTTATTAATATCGATATAATAGATGGAAAAGAGAGGTTATTTAAGGTAAAAGTAGTAATTAATAACAGGAGTACTTTTAACCTAATATACCCCTTATTAGTTAACTAAAGGAAACTCCCTAATAAAGAATATAAAGAGGTTATTCCTATTTAAAATGGAGAAGGAAGCTTATATTAATATAATAACAGTAAAGTTACCCACCACTTGCCACTTTTAATTAAAGTGGACAGGGATGAATAATAAGTGGATTTTAACGTTACACTAGTTATAAGGTATAATATAATCTTAAATTTACCCTAACTGGAAAAGTATAACCTTATAATTAACTAAAGGAGTAGCCACCTTACCTTTAGCAAGTCCCTTAACTGTAATTATTATTTAAAGAAAGCTAAGAAGGCACTAAACTGTCTTAAAGATACACAAAGTATTTAAAAGCACGCTAAACCCTTAAAATTAAATATAGTTTAGTTAAGTTTATAAAGACAGTTAAAGGATTAGAAAGTTTACTATATTACTTAAATAATAATTTACAAGGTAGAAAGAAGTAAAAAGCTAACCTATAAATAAGTAAAGAAGTCGATTTATCTAAAGTACCTGTAAAGTATAGGAAGTTCACCCTGTTTTAAAAAAAGATATTACAATTATTAGATTACAGGCTATAAGATTATAAAATTAAGTTAAAGCTAGGAGCGAAGCTCTACAGCTTTTAACTTTACCACTTAAACCCCTAACAGGCTAAGGTTTTAAAGAAGTACGTTAATAAGAACTTAAAAAACAGGTTTATTATAAAGTCCCAGTCCCTAGTAAGGTATTTAGTACTATTCGTCTTAAGGAAGGGAGACGGTAAGTTATATATAGTTATTAATTACCGAACGTTAAATAAAGATACGATTAAGAATTATTACTTACTGTTATTTATTACAGAAATGTAAGAACAGATTATTAAGGTAAACTGGTTCTCTAGCCTCAATTTCCCTATAGGGTTTAACTACGTTAAAGTAAAGGAAGAGGATAAGTATAAAATAACGTTTTAAACTTATAATGGACATTATTAATACTATATTATGTTAATAAGATTAATAAATACCCTTATAACTTTTTAAGGCTTTATTAATAATATTCTCTGCCCCTTTTTTAATAAGTTTATCTTTATATATTTAGACGACATTTTAATTTATTCTGAAACTTTAAAAGAACACTAAAAGTATATATAATAGGTTTTAACAGCTTTTAAAAAGGTGAAGCTGATAGTAAACCTAAAGAAGAGCTATTTTTACATTTAGGAACTGAATTATTTAAGGTTTAAAGTAACTCCTAGAAAGTTTAAAATGTAACTGGAGAAGGTAAAGGCAGTTAAAGACTGGCCTACTTTAAAGAATTAAAAAGAGTTATAAGCTTTTATCAGCTTTATAAACTTTTATCAGTGTTTTATTAAGTACTTTATAAGGATTATAAAACTATTATATAAGCTTATAGGAGAAAGTAAACTGTTTAAGTAGACTAATAAATAGTAAAAGGCGTTTAAGGACCTTAAACACGCTTTTATTATAACATTAGTCCTAACCCTCCCTAATTTCTTAAAGCCTTTTTAAGTCAAAATAAACTCTTTAGAATTTATAATCAGTAAAGAGCTTAGTTAAGTCTAAGATGATAGGAAACGTTACTTAATTACCTTCTTATTAAAAGGAATCTATAGCTTAACCTTACAATATCTAATTTATAATAAGGAACTGATAGCGATTATTTAGTGCTTTATTAAATAAGTACTGTATTTAAGTGGTATAAAAGAACTGGTTTAGGTCTTTTTAAATTATAATAACCTCTAGTACTTTCTAATAAAGGAACTTAATCTATAATAAGTATAGTAAGTAAAGTTAATAGCCTTATTCCACTTCCAGATTTATTATGTTAAAGGAAAAGATAATAAGTAAGTTAATACTTTTAATTAAAGGCAGGATTATAAAGATATTAATCTAATCCTAATCCCTATTATTATATTTAATAAAGTAAGTAACAGCACGTTAAAATATATATTATAAGTATTAGATAACTAAACGTTAAAATAAACTATTAACGTTTATATAAACTTATAAATAAAGTATAATATCTATTAGTAATAATAAGACTTTTAAGTAAGAAGAGTGGTAGAAGGGACCTGTAAGAATAAGTGCCCCTTAAGAGACTTTTTAAAGCACGTGTAAAACTGTAGTAAAAAGTGCCTAAAGTATCTAAATTATAATAAAATTAGTTATTAACTGGAATAATTATTAAAAGGTGTAAATAACACGCCTAAATTAAGAGTAAGGCTCTGGTATTAAGAGAAACTGTACATTTATAACCTGAATAAGTAGAAGGAGTATATTTAACAGGTTTATAAATCTCGATTTAAAGGATATATAGGCCGGGTTAAGACTCTTACACAGGTTTAATAAGTGTACGCCTTCCTAAGAATGAAGAAGTTAGTTTAGGAAGTGGTTAATAATTATAACGTCTGCCACTGTAAGTAAAATTAGTGTTATAAGCCCTATAAACTTCTTAAACCACTCCCTGTATTACAGGTATTATAAAGTTCCATCTTACTTAATTTCATTACTAGGATGTTAAAGTTTAAGGACCTTATTACAGGAGTCACTTATAACTAAATCCTTATAGTAGTTAACAGATTAATAAAATAAGCTTACTTTTTACTAACCTTAAAGGATATAACAGTAAAGTAACTTACTTATATCTTTAAGAAAGAGGTAATTTTATAACACTTCTAGTTAGATAATATTATTATAAATTAAGATAAATTAATCGTGTTAAAGTTCTAATAAAGATTAATGTAAAGAATAGGTGTGAAAAGTAAGCTTTTAATAACCTTCCACCTATAGACAGATAGTTAAATAGAGTAAATTAACTAAATACTTATAACGTATCTTTAAGCCTATATTAACTTTAAATAAGATAATTAACTTAAGCTGTTATTAACAGCCTAGATAGCCTATAATATAATATTAATTAAGTTAACAGGTATATTACCGTTCTTCACTAATTACAGTAAGGAGCTTAAGCTCTGTTAAGGCCTACTTATTAACGCCCCTTAAGTTGTAATTTACACAAACTGGATGTAAGAACTACATAACCACTTATAAGCTAAACTTAAGTTTATACGTAAACGAATGAAAAAGTTTACTAATAAATATTAAATTAAGCAGTTAATATTTAAGAAAGGACTTTATTATAATAATAAATAAGTTAAGGGACCGACTTTTTAAAAGGGGGACTATATCTACCTTTTTTCATAAAACCTGCATTTAAAACAGCTTAGTAAAAAGCTTAACTTTAAAAGGTACGGACCGTTCCAAATTAAGAAAAAAGTCACCACCTTTAATTACAAATTAAACTTACCTGTTAATATAAAGGTGTGGATTAAGGTCTTTCACATCTTACTTTTAAAACCTGTATTAAAGGGAGTTCCACTAGAAAAGAAGATTAAGATCGACGCTAACGAAGATAAATACGACGTTAAGGAAATTATAAATTTATAAAAGGGAAAGAACATATTCGAATATCTTATGAAGTGGCTAGATTACGGCCCTAAAAGTAACTTATAGGAGCTAGTAAAAAACCTTAAGTGCTTAAACCTGATTACAGAGTTCCATTAGAAGAATCCAGACTAATTAAAACTAACGATAAGAATTAGAAATAAGATAAGGTCTGATATTTAAAGTACTGTACTGAAGAGTAAGATTACCGTGGGATTTAAAGCTTAAAAAGCGGTAGGAAACTCCTTAATAGGTATAGAAGGACGTTTATCAGGACCTTAACCGTGGGTTATAAGGACCTTAAACCTAATAAGGAGGCTGGGCCTTTAAAGCTCCTAGTAAGCTTTATATAAGAATAAGTACTGTTAAAATGAAATTAGTAAAAGAAAACAAGTAAGTGCACCACTATTATATTAAAGGGCCGTTTTCGTTTATAAGAAAAGAAAGTTATAAACTAAGTTAAGAAATTAAAGGACTCGCTAGCTTTAAGAGGAGTAGCCAGACAGGCCTCCTCCTGCTTTTGGAAATAAAGGATCTCTGCTTCCTGGCTAAATGTAGAAAAAGCTTACTCTTCCGTCCTACGGTGCTAGACTTTAATCCGTTTAAGTTAAATAACGGCTTTACAGAGCTTTTAAATTTTTAGCTTTAAGTTCCACGTAATAGTGTTATATTTAGTGTTAAGGCGGTGCTTTTTAAAAAGAAGCTGTTAAAGGAAAGCGTCGCTGTAACTAAACGCGTTATATAAAAACGAAACCCTTATTAGTAAGCATTTAGAATAACTGTCCGATTATATAATAACGAGACAGGAAAGTGATTTTAAAAAACAGCGATTATAAGGTGACATTTACGATTTAAAAGTTAAAGTGAAGTCTGTAAGGTTACGGTGATAAAAGGTGCTGTTTTTTAAAGTACGCTTCTATATACAGTTAGCAGGTATAGTTACGTTAAGAAGGAAGGAACGTTTTTATTAAGATTTTTTATAGAAAAAGAATATTAAAGAGGGGGAATTATGTAATAACCCTATAGGCTGTTACTTAGGCTGGAGTGGCCTGACAAATCCCCTGTATAAGGAACAGTGCAGGAAGATAGTACACACAGTATTATATACTAAGCTAAGGGTGTAAAGATTTAAAGCCCTTATAACTAACTAGTAGTTACTTAATCTTAGTAAAGGTGCTCACTTACTAAGCATCTGTAAGACCCTTAAGTAAAAGGTACTTAATGGTAAGTTACTTAATCCTTTACTAAGTAACAGACTATTAAGTAAGGTATAAAGTACCTTTAGCTAGTTAGTATAAACAGTTATAGTTATGCCTATAACTACTGTAAGGGACTCTAGTTCCTCACGCTAGTATTTAATTATTTATTTATATCCTACTGTTTAGACTTACCTCTGTGTATTATAGTGATAACGACTTACAGTGACATTAAACCCCCCGTCTAGGAGTGCTAACTTAACAAGCCGTCTTCAGAACGCCCCTTACCTGTTAGCGTCCTGCCATACGTTCTGTCTTAACCTGCGCCAGTCCTCTTAAGGCCTGTGTTAGGTGCAGGTCGTAATACAGATATATAATATAGTAGAATTTACAATAAGAGTTGTATAATAAGATTAAGGACTACCGATTAGTAAATATCTAATCCTTTTACTAACAGAGTAATTTATAAGTTATAGCTATACTAACCCCTTTAAATAAAATACTAATAGTAAAACCTAAGCCCTTTAAGGCTTATTAACCCTCCTAATAATCTTTATATATTTCAACTAGTATATCCTTAACTAATATTAAAATCGATAAAAAAACTATATTAATAATTATTAACCTTCACTAAGTCCGCTATTTAACCTTATAGTATAGTAAAAAATAGTTACTCCGGTTAGATCGCTCTTAATTCGTTAACCAAGCTAATAACCCGTTCCGGCCCTTTTAGAAGATAAGAAGCTAATAATTTTACCAACACTTATTACATCTATAAGCTTACATCCGCAGTAAATATATTAATATATTCTATCACCTAACTTTTACCTTTTATTATAATATACAGAGGATTTCATAAGATAAGAGGAGTTTAATTAAGAGTTTGTAAAGCGCCTAAACCTTATGTAAAGGCTCTTAACTATTTATTCGACATGCAGCTAATACCCTAAGCTTTACTTTTACGATAAAGCGCCTTAAGTAACTAGTTAGAAAAAGATAATTATAATCTTAAGTTTTTGTAATAGGAAATAACTTAAGGTTTTAAACTTTACGTTATATTTACTTTCATTTTATTTTTATTAATCCTACATATAGAAGCTAACTATAAGATTAAAGGGAAGTTTAAGTTAAAGTATAATGTATATAGTTCTAAAGGTTAAGGTTCTAATTACATATTTATTTCAGTCCCTTTTAAACTTATAATTTAGATTTATCGTTAAAGATATAAATTAAATAATATAATAATAACGTTTTTAACTAACTTTTATATACTATAGCAGCTAAAACCCCAACTCAGCGCACTCGCTTATAAAAAACGTTAGACATATTGAGAGGTTTGATGACTTCAGATAGGACAAACACAGGAAGTGTAAATACGCCCGTTTTTTTCTAATATTTCGTACTATCTAAGGATATGTACTAGTATATTATATATACTGGTATCCTGTGGGACATCCTATCAGTACTATCCCAAATTTCGAGCTAGGGTACTATGTATTATCCTATCGGTACTGATATATCATATACCATCCCAAATTCCAAGTTAGTGTATTATATGCTATCCCAGGGTATATACTGGTATATTCGGGCTAAAATCTAGGACTGTAGTCTAGGATTCCGGCCATTAGGGCACTATCGCCTCTTAGCAGTTTCCAACCGCGGTCCCAGTTTAGGCCTTAACTTGCCCGTCTTCGCTATCCTTACAAATCACGTGTCGTCTGCTTTCTATCGATAGGAAAGTTTAGCCGGGGGGACTGAAAAGGGGCCTCTGAGGCTGTGCGGCAGCGGTGTACGGGATTACCCCAGCTCAGGGAAGAATCAGGGTTGCTCAGGACAAATCAGCCACAGTTCACCCCAGCTCAGGATTGCGAACGAAAAAGGAAATTTCGTATGCCCAGATTCGTCTCAGATAACCAGGCTGTTCTATGTCTTTCCAGAAGTTGTGGGGCTGCTCCACCGGATGCATGGTGCATCTCCCCTTGCATGGAATCTGACAGATACTCCAGTTTCCTTCTGCTTCTGGGGTGGGACACTCTGAACTGGCGTCTGCCTCAGTAGATTGTAATACGCGTAAACTCTTTGGCCAGCCCGAGGGTTGACAGAGTGATCATCCTCGAGATTTTGTCAGGAATATCCAGTATTCCAATGCGTCGAAATGCCTCGGGATGAGTCTCATCAGCCTGAAGAACTAGAAACAGCTCGTGGAAGCGGCCTTTGTAGTTCATAGTCATGTCCTTCGTGACAAATGCTTTCACCGGGTAATGAATTCGGCCGTTGTAGTTGCTCTTCATATCCTTCACGGAAGTTGCTTTGCCCTGGATGTGAATTCGTGCCATTCTAAGGAGATGAACCGACGTCGCCGAACCTCCAGCATTCGTCCGCCCTGGATCACGCAAGAATCTCGGCACTTTCTCTACCCCTCGCGTCCAAGGTGACCGTTCGATGACTCCTCCAGGAAGAACCATCATAAAGGGTCCCGTGCCTCCCCCTACGAACGTCGCAGGGGTAACTTGGCCCTCGAGAACGATACACGCACCGGGAAGGACATCTCCAAACTTATTTCCAGGTTCGGGATCGCAAGATAACTGGTAAACCCTTGCGAATAAATCTGGTCTGCCTGTAGAATGCCCATCGTGGTCGAATAGGCACCGCCAGCTGATATTGACGCAGCAGCCAAAGGAAGCCCAAGACCATGTCGGGGTATTCTGGCGCATCACAGAATCTACCTCGCAGCGGTCTCCATCGTGTTCAGAGCGTTGCCTATGTGAGGCTTCCCAGAGCAGATCGCTGATGAGGTCTGCTTCCCACATCCCAGCTATGTACCGGCCCAGAGGTCCGCCTTTTACGACCTGATTTGCCAGGCCTGATAGCGCAAGTAGCCTGTCAGTGGAATAGGAGAGATTCAGAGTTGAATACTCTTGCACCAGCGTTCGCCAAAGTTGGTGCAGATTCCGAGCTGTAGATGCATTTCCGAGGCAGCGTCCATATCTCTGTTTTGAAGCCAGGAAGAATTGGTTGTGACCCCGCATCGTGGCGACGGGGTGGGATTCCCCGGAAGCAGGAATACCGCCACATTCGCACATATATCCCTCCATGCACTCAAAAATGAGTTCTTGGTGGTCAAACCGAAGTACTCTTGGAGATAAAAGACGCTCTTGGAATATCCATCCTCGGGTGAGAAGAGTAGATGTTCGCTCGTTCTTATTTATTGCGTCCAAAAGCTGTAGTGAATTTCGAATTCCAGGATGGCGGGTAAAGTGGGTCGAATCATATTCGTCACGATCCGCCTGAGATGCGCACCATAATACAGTGTGTGGCAGCGCATGACGAACATATATATCAAAGGTCTTTCTTTTACCACCTCGGAAAGGGACTCTCGTTGCAGCATAGCAGCTGTCTGTCGTTGAGCGTAGCGCGGAGAGATTATTCTTTCCGCTGTTGGCGGCGATGGTGAGGAACGACCCTGAGTATGTATCCGCCATTCGAGAGATTTCTCGAGAGCAATCGGCCGTGTTATCCTGAACTATGCAGAGGGAGTCAATCCAGAGGTACTGGAAACCCAATTCCCGGCACACCTGGACTGCATCCGAGAATGACAGAGGAAGACTGTCAAGCTGGATGCCGGCTTTGTAATGACTCAAAGTCTGCGTGGTCAAACGGTATGACGGACAGCTACCATGAACCCAACGATGGCTTAGGCATATGTATTCAGCTCGTTCATGTGGTTTTGTTTCGTGGAGATGGATTGGAGTTGAGCCAACATCGATCAGCCTCGTAGGCAGCCGTCTGTTTCTGAGTCGTTCATGGCGGCGAAGTTCCTCGCAGATGGGGTGTTTTTTGGGGTCGTTACAGGATTCGATCATTGCTGACACGAAACCCCGTAGGCGCTCTGGGTGGAGTGTGTCTTCATCTGGTATGGGTCCCATAGCCCGAAAAGTCGGAAATGGCCTTGGTTCACCTATTGGGATAAATTTTTAGCTTCGTAGTTCTAGGTACGACTGGGGTGGCTTACTAGGTAGAGTGAAAAAGTCAATTGTCTCCCCACTAAAGTGCCACACTCTTTTATGAGGATCTTCAGAAACAATATCCCATTCTAAGAATCCCTCCTCTCGCTCGTCCTCTGTAAGATGTTTAGAAACCTGGCGCAAGGCCTCAACCAAGAATCCGCACACGAGACATCCTTCCTCGCTGGATTCTTGGATTTGACTGAATGGCACCGGAGCGTGCGGTTTTTGGACTAGTTGATCGGATTCTGCACTTCCATAAAATGTAGTTGGCGCGACCTTTTTATTGAAGCAAACGTCATAACACACGCTGCATTTCGTTAAATTCGTCCCCATTGAATACTGGGCTGATAACTTGAGGTACAGGGGGTGTGTTCGAGGGGGAGCATTTGAGGTATGCAGGATATGCGTGCACGTTTTCGTTGTCGGAATGTTCTTAAGTGAGGATTACGAATGATGGGGCTGAGGAGGTCTAGGTAATTAATAGTTAAAGAAAGCTCTTTGCCTGAGGCATTTATGAGGCGTTTAAAAACGCGCTAGTATGGCCAGCCCCTGGAGCGGCCTCTGTAGCTAGCCACTAAGAGGAGCTAGCCTTCGGAAAGTGACTAGCCTCTCAGAGAAATCGCGCCAACTGCACTTTCCTTGCTCCCGGACCTACTCTTCTGCCAGGGCCACAGACGTTAGCTCGGTCTGGGGCCCATTGTTACTGGTTTGGTGCCCTCCCTGCCGGGGGGTAACAGTGGGTCCCTGGCCGAGCTAACGTTTGTAATCCCGGCAGAGGAGTAAAGATGGTGCCGGATAGCGCACCAGCCAGATCTGCACACCAATCACTTTTCAATCTTAACGACGGGGGATATGACGGAGGCCTCATCCACCGCGAACTCCATCAGAGACCGCCGCAAAACGGTTGCCAAAATAAAAGGTACACATTACCTCCCAGTACATCCACAGCCATAGTAAACCCTCCCTTTTTTGACACAGGTGTCACAGACTGGTTTTCGTTGACATCCATGGGGTGGCCCCACGGGTACTTGTGGAAAAAACCAGTCGGTGATCAGAGACTTCTCAAACCCTTCGGTGGTGTTTTGTGTGATTGGTGGGTGCAGGGGGCGGGCCTTCGGCATTCCTGAAACCCGCCATGATGTCAGCCACTTAAAAAGCAACTTCCTCTCAGTATCTGCTGAACATGCTTTTGCTATAAACAACATAATATTTTCAACATTGACGTGTCGTCTAGCTTCGTTCCTCAAGGCTCTTTAGGCAAACCGCTTGCGGTTTGCGTCTCCTGTTTTGATCACGTGCCAGCGCGAATGTGCAAATTCGACCACGTCCTACATCGCGTTGGCCAATAACAATGCCTGTTTCTGCCCGCTCAGACCGCTCCCCACAACTTGACTAACCGCTGTTGAGGACCAGGAATTGGTTCTCACCCCTTGGGCCGAGTTTAGGTCCCGAAGAGCCTCCTAGGCCATTAGGACACACCGATCGCTGACGATCCGCAAGCCGAGAGGGGAAATGCTCACTGTGCACTCGGCTACACCGCTGGCGGCAGGGGGTTCTTCGTCATGGTGAGCGGGTACATGGGATTATGAATGGACAGGCAGGGCTTCCTGGGAGCAGGCAACTTGAGCCTGCGCGTTCTTGTTGTGATGGCTCTACGTCTATTTTAAGATTGTACGACGAGAGATGGGGCTTTTCCCAGGAGGAACGAAGGCGTCCAGAGTCCTTAGCCCGGCAAGTGCCACCACCTGACCTAGTGCCGCATGGGATGACGAAGTAACAGGGGTGTGTTGGGCGGTGGACGCAGCCCTCATCACCCATGTTGACTTGCCAAGAACCACGAATACGATCATTACTTTGAGGCCACCTTCGTGGCGATAGTATGTCTTCAATGACCAAGGTACTCGGTTTGTTGACGTATCAACTACCTAACAGCTAGACCAGTATCTAGTCCCCCGACATCCAGACTACACACACTCGCAATCGGAATTTCAGCACGCGCCCAAATCGATCCTCCAGGCGGCTCAACCAATCTGCACGGTATCGGTTGAGCCATTGCGGGTATAAGTCTGCCCGATATAGATCCTCTGGCTACTCGACGCAGCGCTGACACTTCCGGTCTGGTTGCCCGAGTTGAAGGCGTGGGTGCCCGTTAGCGTGATGTTCTCGGCGGGGCTGCTGCCTAGGAATAGAAACGTCAGGAATCAGACAACCCGACCTACTCCAGGGGTTAAGCGAGCCTTGGCACACCTCACCCGACCTACACCGCGCACCTTACCCGACCTACTCCACGTAGCTCACCTGACCTATCACCGAGTAATCAAGAACTTTAAAATTCCCCATGTGCAATTGAAGCAGTTATTAAAGACTACCATCTAAAGTGTTAAAAATAAAGAAACTAATACTGGTAAGGAAAAAAGCAGTATAAAATAAGAACTAGTCCTCTTAAGCTCTGTAAGCCATCACTAACTTCATCTTCTCTTTTTCGATCTGGAGCTTCCACTCCTCCACTTCAAGGGCCCACTCTTCTTGTTACCTTCGCATCTTAAATTCGGCCTTCTTACACTAAAGGTCTTTATTAAAGGCTTCCTTAGCGTTAGAAACTACGTTTTTTACAGCGCTTTATTATAAAGATAAAGAGGTAAAGGTATAAGATACAGCAGGGCTATTATATAATTAATAAAAAATTACTAAAAGATTAAGAAGCTTTTAACTTACTGGTGTAGCCTTTTTCTACCTTTAGTAACTGTTAGAAAAGGTTAAATTAAAAAGGAGGGTTATAAAGATTAGTTAAATGTTAAAACAGGTAAGATCTTTAATAGAGAAGATTAATAAGTTCTTAATTAATCTTATTACAGTTATGGTGTGATTAGGGTAAAGGTAACATTAATATAATCCTTTATAACCTTAACATTATTAATAGGCTTTTCCTTACTTTTCTAGGTAGGCTAAGCCTTCTTCTTTCTATACCTTTAAGTAAACTGTTTCTTCTTCTTACGATCTTTCTGCTGTTAAAGCCTTATATAAAGTTAGTAACTAGATACTTAAATAATTAAAGAGTTTATACTTATTTTCATATTATTATTAACTTATTACCTTATAAGGTTTATATTATAATAACTTTTTTAAATCCCATATTTCTTAAAGATGTAAATTAAGGTTAGATACTCTTTATCTAAATGTAAGTTAAAGCGGATTAAATCTAAAGCTAATATATAACGCCCGCTCTAATAATACCTTACCTTATAACTAACTGTAATAAGTTAAATTTAAAATTTTATATTAAGTTAATAAATAATTAGTATACCTTTAATGTTATTAATATATAAAGATAAGAAATCCTAATTTTTATCACTTATTAAAGAGCAGTTATAAATTAAAAACTGGTAAACTTTTAAAAAGGCTTTATTTTTTACCTAATTAAAAACCTTTTAATTGTATTTTTAATTAAAATCTATTACTTTATTAATACTACTTTAAAAGTGGTTAAGGTAAAGTTATAAATACCTTATATAATAACCAGCTTATACTTAAAAGCAGCCTTATTAAGTGTATCTAATAATACCATTATCCTTTAATAAATTAAATTAAAAGTAGTTAAAAACCCCTTATTAAGTATTTCTTATACGTTACACTAATAGTGAATATGGTAAATTTAAAGCGTGTAAGTTTAGTAGTAAAGGAAGTTAAAGTTAAAGCAGCCAGTAAGATCTATTAAAAACTGACTTTAACTTAAAATAAATTAGCTTCAAGTAAACTTTAAGTTAGTAACTAATCACTTACTAATAATAACACCTTATTTAACGTTAACAGTAATTTTAATAAATAAATAAAGGTCTTAATTACTTAAATACTTTAATTAGAGCTTATAGTTAGAAATCCTCTATAAAGTAAGGAAATATTTAATAAATAGAATTTTAAACATCTTACTAATATTAGAATTAGTAATTACTTAAGTAAGCATTACACTTAAAAGTAAAGTTAATAACTTAATAAGGAATTATATAAGTTAAACACTATTTACTTTATTAAAAAGTCTTATTATAATAAGTAATAATAACCTTATTCTTAAATAGCTCTTTAAAATGCTTATAATTTATATTAATCTTAAAGGTCTGTACCTTACCTTACTTTTAAAGTTTAACTTAGTTTTTATAAAAAAGAATAATTAGAAAGTTAATACTATTATTATAATAATATTAAATATATTATAAAGAGTTAAAAACTAAACCCAGAGTGTATATTAGTTTACTTACTACCTTTTTAAAGTTAACGTCCTTATAATATATTAAATACTTTACCTTAACTACACTCTATGCCAAGCTAAGTAAAAAGTGAAGAAGTTGTTATTTTTTCAGCAGATACCATAGGTGGGCGTTATTACTAAGGCTAGGGTGTAGGTCGGTAAGGGTTTTACCTTAATATAACTTTATAAATTGCCATATAGTAGTATTTTACTTAAAAGTTCTTATAAGATAAAGTTAGTAATTATTTATATATAGAAAAGAAATATTAAATAACTTATATAACTTTAAGGATAGATTATTAATCTGTAAGATAAGATTCTAGATATCTTAAACCACTTATAATAAGGTAACCTTTAATAGTAGAGGTAAATAGAGGTGAATTTTAGTAGAAACTTATAATATATAGGGGTATTTGTTTTAAACTGTTAAAACTGGAATGTAACAGTGGAAACGAACTTTATAACTTAGTTAAATAATATTAACGTTATTAGGGGTTTATAAGTAGCTTATATCTAAATTTAAATTAAATTACTAAAACTGTCAGATAGAAATCAGACTTTAAACTTACTATAACGTGCTATCCTTTAATTATTATAATTAAATATATAATAGCCTTTTAAGTTATTAAAGGTTTAATTATCGTTATTAATAGATAAACTAATCTTATATTAAAAAGCTTTAAACTTATAAGGGATTAGCTTTTTATAATAAGTGTTTATAAAACACTTATGTTTATTTTTAACTGTGTCTTTAATGTCGAAATTTATATACTGGATTATACTATAATATCTACTATTAAAATTCTATAAAGGTTAGTTAAAGCTGATAAATTAAGGTAAATATTAAGTAAACTTACATCTTTAACTATAACTTATTTACACCTTTATATTAGGTAGTAAGGCTTAGTAATAAGAGGGTAAGGGTTAAGAGAAGGCTCCCTAATAATACTTTCTCCTTTACATACCTTACCTTTTTAAAAGCTCTAAATTACTTTAGAAGCTTAAGATAATGCTTCTTTAAAAGGATCTTAATAAATTAAGGATTATACTTATTCTATATATGCTTAAAAGCTAGATATAACCTTTTAGTAAGGTTATTAAAACTAAGAGTTTAAAAACCTATAAGCCTTATAACTTATATATTAAAAGGTTTACTAATTATAAGTAACACTATTAAGGAAATTTAATATAGTAAGCTTATAAGGGTAAGACCTTTTTAAGCAGTATTAAACTTAGATTAAATTAGTTTAAAGTTTAATAAAGGTATAAGTAGTTTAGGAATATTAATAAGGTTTTTAGGCTTTTTTAAGGCTGCTTTTAAAACAGCTTTAAGCAAAACCATATATATTACACCACCTTAACTAGTTTTAAGGTAGTCTAGAAGGTTTATAATATAAATAACTTTATTTACATACATTACGTGAAGTTAAAGAAGTGGCTGGCTATTTCTTCCACATATTACAGCTGAGACTAGGGTTTATTAGGGTTTTAACGTTTAATTTATCCACTGAAATAGATTTAAAGAGAAAATAGATAGTAATTAGTTATTAATATTCTCTTAAATAATCTTATTAACATTATCTAAAAGAAACACCTTAAATAGCTATTCTTTAAAGGTTAAGATATTACTTAAAGTTACATATTCAGTTACCCATAGCTTTAAATTACCTTTATTAAAAGTTAAAGGGACTATTAGTAAAACTGTATAAAAGAGTTAGAATTAGATTAATAAGGGATAGGTTATATATTATACTTATAAGATTTAGTGTAATTAAGGTTATTTTCTTACTCTTCACTACTATAGGCTCTAATTACAGTGTTAAGTTATAACCCTATAAATAAGTATAAGTTAAGGTCGTTAATAAGGGTTTCCTAACTACTCTGTGATAACACACTATTAACAGCCTTAAACTAAATAAAGGATTTAAGCTAGTTAATAAATTTAACATTAATTAGCTAGGGTAAAGGGCTTCGAATATCTATAAGGCTTAAGGGTGTAATAAAGCCTCCCCTAAGGGGGAGGGTACTTACTCTTATAGTGGGAAAGAAAGTAAAGTATCTAATAGATCAGGATCTTATTAGGGAGTAATTTAAAATAAAAATACGATTTAAAGGCGAAAAGAAGAGTAATAAAGGTAGGGAAGGTAATTTTATATATATAATACAGTTAATATAAAACCCTAACCTTTTTAAAACCTCTTTCTATCTACTTACCTTATACTTTAATATCTTTTTACTCTCCTTTCCAGAACTGGAGATAAGGAGTAGGAGGAATTAAGGAAAAATCTGTAATTAAAAGCCTATTTATTAATTTCACATTATTAAAAATCTTATAAGCTGTAAAAGCTATGGAGATAAGAGTAAGCTTTCTATACATTAGTATATGGGAGAAAAGGTTAGGAATAAATCAGGATCTATTCTAAATGTAACGTTTAGCTAAGTTACTTATAAAATAGGTTATGTGAGCTAGTTTACCAGTATTATAATAAGTTAACTTTAATTAGCCAGTTAGTGTATAACAGATTATCACTATAGTAATCTAATACATCCCTTTATAATCTAGCTAATAAAGTGGTGAGTAGTGCTGCAGCTTATTCCACTAACTACTATAAGCGTAATCGTTAACGGGGATTACATAAAAGGGTCTGGATTTAGTTATAAACCGTTAATAACAGCACTAGCTATTTTAAAGGCTGTAATAGATTAAGGTATAAGCTGTTAGTAATAGAAAAAGCATTAGTAAAAAGCTTATAATTATTATTAAAATAAGTTTAGATTACATTATAAATTTTAATAATATATTACTACTATAAAGGCTTATATAATTACTATAAAAGCTTAAATTAAATCACAAGGCTTTAATAATAATAATAATTATAATTTTACATGTTTTTTTTTCATCTGACTTAATTATAATTTAATTATAAACTATTTATTATTTTTAACATTAAACACTTTAAAGAATCCACTTAGTAAAATCTTTTTAATTACTAATGTAATTAAAATAAGTTATACCTTACTTAAACTTTAACTTACAGATTTAATTAGATTTTACATCTTATAACCATTAACCTTATAATAATCCTGTCCGGAGGACAATTTGTTGTAAGAGTGGTCCAAAAAAAAAAATTACTATGGGAAATTCAGTCAAAAATGATAAGGAAATTCAACTCGACCTAGGACTGGTCGGTTCATTATCAAAAGTGGGTCTGCTCGGGCCCCTCCGCTCGGGCCCCTGCTCGGGCCCCAAATCACGTGATACAATATGTTTTCAGATACGTCACGTGACCAGGAGTCCAAATCTGAAGTCAGATTCAGGGTTAGGGTTACGGTTCAGGAGTTATTCGCGTTTGAA
>Ga0247770_1000648_pt1 | contig 32446 bp, 37 predicted proteins | sample UWRJL136409B6_FD_179943 | JGI IMG/M metagenome (GOLD analysis project Ga0247770, IMG submission 179943) | Plant litter microbial communities from Arlington Agricultural Research Station in Wisconsin, United States - UWRJ-L136-409B-6 | ecosystem: Environmental > Terrestrial > Plant litter >... | reverse complement strand
TTCTCGGTGGTTTGTCTTGGGGACTGTCTCGCGATTGTGGTTGTTGTCCCGAGTTCAGCCAGATCACTTGCCCGGGCCTTAATTCTTGTGCTTTCACAAGATACACGCCGTTCAAGAAATTCGGATGCAATTAGCTTTGCATTAGATAAGGAAAGTAACATAATATTTCTCAAACGCATGAACGCTGACACACGGGTTACGTAGCAACCAAATGGCCATTCCACCACTGTGCTAGACACTCTTCACTCGGCACAAGCGGCGAAGGGCGGAGTGCTTGACACCGAGGAGCTCCGCCATCTCTTACGTCCGCGGTTATCGTCCCAATCATTGTGGTCCCAATCAATAGCAGCATCTCCATCGTCGTCCTGATTCTGGCTCCCAGCGCCTTGTGCACGCTTCTTAGGACTCTGGCTCCGGCTTGGGTCCTTAACCGGTGTAAACTTGAGGAGGCAGTCCAGCCCAGATACGGTTTCCACCTTGACCTCGTCTCCCTGTACGGTCACCAGCCTTCGGTCACTCCCGGCTCGTAAAAAGATGTCCTGCGAAAGAACGGTCCAGGCAAAACGAGTGAGAAGAAACTCAACTGAAAGTTCCGACAGCGGTTGTAGGCTGACATTGTGATATAAGGCTGCCAGTTCTCCATCTGGCCGGCCCGAAAGGATGTGGACAACCTAAGCACCCCCTTTAGGTAGAAAGACGAGACGGCCTTGGTCGAAGAGATGATGTAGATCGGATCGGAGGAGTAAGACGTTACGTGTAGTATCAGCCGAATTAGACTCAGGGGCGTCAGGACGGGATGAATAAAGGAGCATCTCGTTAGTATTAAACCAGTGCTCCTCAGTACGTGGAATTAGGTAGGCTGATTCCGTACCAAAGATATTTTGGGAAATGTGGCAGGATATATCGCGTGTGAGGACGGCCTGATTGAGTGAGGAGGGTTGAGGTTGCATACCGCCTTGATGCCACGGGATCCGCATTGTTGCCCATGAGTGAGGGAGGTTGTCGTGAGGAAATTAAAAATGGGCAAACGATGGAACAACCGGGTATGGAGATGTATCTACGAGAGGTGAGGTTAGATGGGAGATGCATATGCGAGGAGATGAGTGAGAGAGGGAGAGAGGGAGACAGGCCGTTGGATAAGGGCGGGACATGGAAATAGTAGCTTCCCGCGGGGAGGACCTCATCGGGCCCAGAGAGCACGGCGGTCGCATTGGCCCCCTTCTGCCGTGAGAGGAATCCATCCCATCGATTGTTAGCGGCAATAGCACAGCGTGAACATGTCGCCTTGTGCCGAACCCAGCCCTGTTTCGCTGGATGCACGCCTTCAGCAACTCTTCCAAACCCTGGTTGATAATGACAAGGCAACCTTTTTATGCCGCCCAGGCATGACGACCTTGACCACCACGGGGCGATACGAAGCCGAGCACGGCAACCTCGATCCTCTGTTTATAGTCCCGCTACAGGTCATAGCGCCAACAATCCCCTACCTTTCCCCCATGCGACACCGCCTCCTCTGGTAATAACTGGGCCTTTTCCACCTTCGCTATCAGCAGATCAATTCCCATATTACTGGTGCTGTCGGTCACCCAAGATTGCTTCAGGTGCCTGGCTTTACAGAGCTTTCGATGATAGTACTGGATAGTAGCAAAGACAACCATGCCCCAGCTGAGCTAACTACACACAGCCCCCATCCCATTCATCCACCCCATCAAGCCATTAGGCAATCCAGCCATCAGGTATCTCCATCGGTGTTGCTGCTATCAGGAGAGCCAGGGGCATCTCGGTCAACGCTAGCCAGCATCGCAGCCGGAAATTCGAGAGCATGAAGCCGAGGTTCGGGAGCACGAGGCTCAAGGCGAGGAAGTCTGCGCATCTGGATATCCCTTGAGGACGCGGCAAGAGCGATACACATGTCCCGTTGAGATTGCATGTGTGCAATACGTTCCCGGCTGTCGGCCTCCATCTTTGCAATGTTCTAGAAGCAATTGTCAGTCCTAGCCGCGATTGTGGTCTGGAGTTTTTACCTCGCGATTCTGGAGCTCAGCCTTTCCGGGTGACCGGGGGTGGTAGAGGTAAGTGACTAGGAGAGGCTTGATAAAAAACACAAGCAAAACCACAGCGATGATGGCTACCTGGGATTGCTACTCCCTAAGGAGTGACAAGACGCTGTAGGTGGTATATACTTGGCTAATGCTCCCGCCTTCTGTCAACCAGAGCGCCGAAGCGAAGGAGGTGAAAGCTTGCCAGGACATGATGTGTGTGGGAAATGTCGGGCGGAGGGGGTAATGCGAGCGATAACTCTTCCACCGGCAGCGCGCCTGCGCCATGCATGTTAGCTTCCAGGAAGGAAGCATAAAGCTTCGGCGACAAGAAACAGTCCATCCTAGCCCGCATGACATCGTCACGCAAGCCCAACATCCCAAGAACCGGAATTGAAGGACTACCTATATCTCAAGGACAGGGTGTGAGCTAGATGTGCCACCGCCAGAATGGTCCGAGGTCGTCATGCTCTGCCTAGATCTCTCAGGTTGTATCGAGCGTAGTGAGATGAATCGGCGTCCCGGTCGAGGAGGGCGGCGAGGACCCTCATCCGAATCCACACGTGCTTTGAGTCGCTGTGGAGGCATCCTGCGCCTCGTTCTGGCTTGCGTACTGGGAATGTGGGCAGCAGGAACGTTCATATCCTTCGATGAAGGCTGGCAAGTTAGCAAGACAATGCTGCCTCAGCTACTGCACGCCCTCATCTGCTGTGACTGCTTCGTCCTTGTACATCCACTGTGCGGCATATCAAGATGGCAGTTAAGAAAACGAGCGTGTTATAAGGGCTTATTGGACTGATATAGGCAATAAGGTCACTGCTATGGGTGCCGTTACTATTCGCGTCCAACCTTCCCTATGGGGACGATTTAGGAGCAAGTTGTTCCCCTTGGACGGGTGGTAGGCACAGTATAATTCACAGTCGGCTTGCAGGGAGGCAAAAACTTACATGCTATCAGACTTAGCCTCCACTTCTCGGCCTCGCCGTGAATGACGTTTGGACAAGTGGCTCGAACTGCGGAACTGATACGGTGGTTGGCATGTCACCCCAATGCAATAGGTGGGTCGCACCGTTTTAAATCAAGATCTGTGCGAAACGGAGAGCTTGCGGTTGTAACAGGTTTGTGGGGCGACAGCACTCTGCCGTTTTGAAACTCTCGATTTTGCCAAACTGGATGTGATGCTGAGATGGTGTTTCTCTGTTTCTCTGTTTCTCTGTTCTCTTTCTCTCACTCTCTCTTGATAGCTGCGAGACTCTGCCACGGGGGGGCAGGGGGGGCATTGGGATTGGCCACTTTGACTACGTACGCAGTACCCACCACATCTGCCACCCGGCGCTCAGCCGACCATAATTGCAGCTAGTTGTGCCATACCCGCCCTCCTCTGTCCGTCCTGTCCCACCCTGTCCATCCCGTCCCAACAACAAGGTCTCGGAAGATAAACGAAGCGGGAGTGGCGGCAAGCAGATTCTGAGATCCCCGGCAGGTCGGCGAGGTTTGGTTTGCATTGCGGTACGTCGCTGTTGGGCAGGGAGATGGGGTCGCCAAAATTATTTTATCGCAGCGACGCGTAACGTCGTGCAGAGAGGTAGACGGACCGTTCCCTCGCCAAGCCAATTTCGTCGAATCAAGATATGCTCCTCCGTGCAGTAGCGCGTAGCCGACCTCTAGGCCTTCTGGCCGCCCGCTGACGTCCTGAATCCGTTGAATCGGTCGCAGTGATCGCTGCTGTCTGGCTGGATCCGATCCTGCTACTTCTGCTGCTATTGTTTCGCGAGGGTTCCTTATGCGATTCGACCGCCGGAGATGACAGTGCGGCGGGGTACAGGTAGTGATCGTGGCTGCCGGGTCCGCCGACGCCTCAGGAGTCGGAGGTTGTGGTTGCGGGACGACGCTACCTGGGTCGTCGCTCGTGCTGGCCGCTTTGCTCCTCTTCAACCGTGGTTTCACGATATCCTCCTCGCCCATGTCCTCGTCTGCCCGGACCTTGCGTTTCTTGCTTCGTGTAGTCCTGCCAGCCGTCATTCTCTCCGTCTCGACCGCCTCCTCCGTCCGCCTGCGCTTCTTCGACCGCGGCTCCACGAGATCCTCACGGTCGTCGTCGTTATCGTCCACAGGTCTCCTTTTCCTGCTGTTGTCACTCTTGCTGGCACTCATGCTGCCGCTCTCGCCTGCAGCAGCTTTCTCCTCCGCCTCGATCTTCTTTATCTCAGACAGTACCCAATCAACCCTGCACTGCTGCCGCTCAGCCTTGGCCTTAGCCGCTTATATAACCCCTCAAAACCGTCGTGCGTTTTCGTCCCTTTCTCCAGTCTCTTGACAGCCCTCGCGAGATCATATAGCTCCAAGGCTTCGAAGGCGAGATACTCGACATACGTCGTCTACTGGTCCTGCATCTTCGGATCCGCCAACAACTTAAAGGGCCGGAAGACGAACCCCCGGTCCGCGAGGAACCTCCTGGCAGCCTTAGAATACCTCTCGGTCGCGCCATTGACATGCTCCTCATCCCCAGCGTAGTCGTATTCGCGCCGCCACCGCTCGCGCGTAAACTCCTCAAACTGAGAACTGAGTGCAGCTTTCTCCGTTCCCCAGCGCCTGGCATGCTCCCTTCTCTGTGCGTCCAGACATTCCTCGAATATGGGCCTCCTGAGCCGTCTGTGCTGCTGCCAGGTGCAGAACTCCCTCTAGTGATCCTACTGCGCTGGGAGAGCCTGCCAGTTCGGCATCGTCGGAGACGGGGACGGGTGTCTTACCTAAGGTCGCAGTAGGTCAGCGTACACGTGCGGGTCCGCCTGGACCTTCTCGATGAGGCCGACGTCGAATAGCGGCCTGACGCTCTCGTCGAGGAGAGCCTGGTGGCATTTGATCTCCTACTGGCGCTCTTCGTCTTTGGCGGGTTTGACGGTTGACGAGCGGGAGGGGCTTGGACGAGTACGGTTCCGTGATTAGCATCGATGAGCAGACTTGAACGCCATCCGCCACGCCTTGAGCGGACACGCCGTTGGCGTGTGCCGGCTCTGTCGGCCTCAGTGATGGAACACGCTTCCTCCTGCGGTTCAAACACACTGTCTAGGCGGCTTGCTCTACTTTGGGACAGGCACGGGTGAACGTAGCAAATGCTCTTATTGCCACAGCTGTCCTCGAGGGCTCGCTTGGGATCCCACGGCGATGGATATCACGATTTGAGGAGTAATACCTCGAGAAGAGCTTGGACAACAAAACATGAGATTCTTGCATTGGTAAGGACTGACGCCAAACTAACAACCATTGGATCCTCGAAAGAAATAGCAACTAGTGTGCAAACCGAAAAAAAAGAACGACACCCAACAATATCCTAAACCAAGTGAAACAGCAACATCTCAAGTTTGGAATATACCCCGCCCCGGTTGTAAGTTCGAATACGAGAAGCTTTCTGTCTTCATCCGTTCTCAAACTTTAAATATGTAAGAAGCTCCTGTTACTTAATTGAACGAGAGAGTTCATCCCGGCTGTGATGGCTTCAGAGATGATTTCTTCACCACCATGTCGTGTATGTTCCTTATGTGGCGGACGAGGTTGTCGTCGACAGTGAACTTCTTGCCGCAGCCATCGAAGGCGCACAGCCATGAGGGACCACCGGTGTGGGTTCTCGAGTGCTTGTCGAGGTCGCGCTTCTGGTAGAACCGTCTAGGGCACAGTTCGCAGCCGTACGGGCGAGTGTGCTTCTTTTCATGCTTTCTATACTGGGTCAGCAAGTCGCCAGAGCGAAGGAATAGGGGAAAATACTTCAAATCGCAAGGCCGGTTGAAGACCTTGGAGCAGGAATCATGGGGACAAGCGAGTGGTTTGCTAAAGCGGCGATGGTGAGGGGTTTGCGGGGATTTGGTGGCAGAGGAAGCGGAATCCTCACCCATCTCGGGAGTTGAGGGAGTGCATGTGTCGACTGGCGAGCAAAAACTCTCAGGAGTTGTAACGATAAAGTCAAACTGGGGGGTTCGGTCATCAAAAGAACCGGACTGCTGCGGAAGGGAGCAGAAGCTCCCCAGCTGGAGTCGCGAGCCCGCAGACTAAAGCGGCGTAACTTGGTTCTCAGAGACGAGGAACCCACCCAGCCCAGGCGTCTCTGGGAGGCTGTATGTGGCCCAGTCCGCATAGTCACTGTAACCAGTGCCCATGAACAGAGGCAACGGGTCGGACGTGTCAGGTATACCGCCAATGTCAGCATATGTCTCCTCGGACGGGCACACAGCTCCATGGCTCCAATTCTCAGCGAGAAGAGTGGCCAGAGGGTGGACAGTTTGCCCCTCGAGCGTGCAACGGTCTTGGAAACAGGTTAGCGATGTCGCGAGCAAGCCGTGGTAGGGATGCAGAGTGGCTGGTCTCACAGCGAAGCGACGCTAATCCCTCGTCGGCAAAAGGGCCGGTGTCCCACGGGAGCTCCGGGGTGCAATCTGCGAGTGTCAATATCAGCAACACGATGATGCACGCCGTAATACCGCCACGATCACTCACCGCGATTCACAGTCCTCATCCTGGCGGCGAAACTGTGGAGGCTGTCATGCGCTGAGGATTGCTAACGGGAGGACGCAGGCGGAGGTCTAGATTGACGTGAGGTTTTAGATGGGGAAATGGGAGCAGGCTCCAGTGTGGGGCCGGTGCTGCCGCTCGGGCCCAACCAGAACTCTCTGCGCATTTTGCTGACACCATGCGCCCAATCATAACAACGAGCTGCGGGAGGTCTACAATTAGCCCCACTCTCCGCGGTCGCACGGCAGGCATGTGGTCCCCAGCGATTAGGCGTGCCAAGATGCCCCGCTCGGCTTCCTTTCGTCGGGGAGGCAGGCCAATTGCGGCCGCAGAGCTTGGTAGACATCCCGCATCTTTCGGTCCGCTCAAGATATCACGGCAAGATCAACGAGGAGCAGGTCAAGCCCCCGGTCTCATTAAGAGTATCTTAACTTCGCGCGGCGACGAGGGGCGCCGTTCCTCAGAAAGCGGCCGAAGCGCACATGCACGTTCAGATCTCCTGACACCATGGGTTAGTTGCCCCGCCTTCCCTCCAAGCGTGGACATGGCTGATACATGTCTAGTCCGTGAGGATGTTGCCACTGTGCCCCTAGATGGCAAACAGCAAACGAGGATTCGCAACTTCTTTCCTCCCCTCCTTCTCCTGGAGAGTATCCACCAGAGTTGCAACCAACGCACACTCCCGAAGGCTGCCGATACGCCCCCGAACCCGAACCAAGGACCAGAGGAGAAGTTTCGAACCTTTGTCAACAAACTAGCGCACATCTGCGACTATCGCCCAAAAGGGGACACTGTCACAGCCCTCGCAGTTCTGCTTGACAACGGCCGAGTGCTCTACCTCTTTGCGTCAAATCGCCGGGGACGACAAAACCTCATCAAGACGAAGGCCGACCTCACATCCCTCCTCAATATTCTCAAGGAAAACTTGGAGGCCGAAACGAGACTGCCCGACAGGGCCCTGGCTGATCGATTGCTACGCCAAGTCTTGCTCCTGAACACCGTGAGGGTGCAGGGTTACCTCTCCGCGCTCTCCACGGACTTGAAGTCTTGTATCAATGGATGCCAGGGCGACACCGCCTCTCTGGAGAGTAGGTCTACTCGTTTGTGGCGGGAAAACCACAATGTTGACAATCTGTGCAGGCAGGCAAGCCGCTCGGGCGTTAGACAGACTTCTGCAGACGATCCCCGAAACAGGCCAAGCGGGCCAGAAGAGCGATGAATGTCAGTTGGCCCTACATGTAGCACACCTTGGTTGTCTGTTCCGTGTACTGACTACCGATCTCGTTTCGAGCTGCAGTTATCACGTCTACCATCCAGTGCATCAAAACTATCCAAGAATACCGTCGGCTACCGCTGCAGTACTTTATTGAGAGGCGGGCATACACATCGGAGAGAATGGGCAATGCGACGTCCTGGTCCAGCTTGCAGCATGTAACAGGTCGTCTCCTGTCGTACGAGTATGATGTCGAGACCCTCATCAGCGCCCATCATATATGGGGAGACACGGACCTGTTGCGTGACTTTGAGGTCGACTTTCTCGACTCTAGCAGCTCCTACCCGACCGCCGCGACAAGACTCAAGCCGGAAGCCGTTGATATCATCATCAATCGCACACCTCAAGCAACCCCTTCGCAACTCGAGGCCTTGAAGCAGCACGCCAGGGACCTCCAGGTATACGACCTCGATGCCATGTTGGAAGAACAGTGGAAGAGAAAGCTCGATCCCATCGTCCACGCGGAGGTCCTCTTGCACGATTGGCTCTCACGGACCGCCGGAGGTGTTCAGCCCCCTCGCTTCTTCAGCAACTGGAGATATATTGGAACGAGCAAACCAATATGCCGCCTTTGCCAATATTATTTCTCCATCATCGCTACCCCCGTTCGCTTCCGTGATGGGCATCCAAATACCTATCTGGATTGGAGGCCAGCAGATGTTCGGTTACCGGCTGGAAGCGAGGATGTTGATGCAGCAAAGCTTGTGTGGCGCGAGGTGATTGACCAGATGAAGGCGCGGGTCTACGCTGACATGCGACGACTCCTGGTGGAAAAGGCGACAGACAAAAAACAGAACGATTCCAACACCTACACGGATCGCATCACGCTAGACGGTCTGTTCACGAACATTGGTCTCTAACAGAGGCACGCAGATCTCTCCGAACTGCATTGCACACGGCATTTCAGCTGGAACGGGGTACCGTCGAGCTTCAGTGGATAATGTTACCACCTAGTCTCCGCACTAAGCACACCAGCGTGACCGCATCTTTTGCTCTCGTCCTGGTGCGGGGACAGCGTGCTGGGGATGCCAGCGGCCGCTAACATACCGCAGTAAGCCGGTGCGGGCCGATTATGCCAGCCGATCCTAGCCCCCTTGAACTGGCCACTTCTTCAAATAACAAGGAGCCACCGGTCTGGCCGTCCATCAATGCTTCCCCGTCTATTCCTCGCCACTAATTCACGATGACCTCAGAGAAGGCTGACAAAATCTATGAAGATGCCGTTGCATCTGGCCTGCTCCCTGGTGCTTCGCTCCTGGCCGGCGACAAGAATGGTAGGTGCTCAAACAAGGCCGTGTTTGGTGTCAGATACCACATTCGGAAAGCTAACCGAGCTTCAAGGAAACATTCTCTACTCGAAGTCTTTCGGAAAGACCAGCTTGAAGGCCTGCAAAGATCAAGAGCCCTTCAACGGCTCGACGATCTGCGCTGTGGCATCCCTCAGCAAACTCATGACAACGGTAGCCGTTCTTCAAGCAGTTGAGCAGGGGAAACTAGACCTGGACTCCGATGTCCGGTCGACATTCCCTCTGGTGGGCCAGTACGGTATTATGACCGGCTTTGATGACGAGGAGCGCTGGGACTTTCGAGCCCGATTCGACCCCCATCACCCTTCGGATGCTCCTCTGCCACACCTCAGACCATGAGTATGACTGGCTTAGCCCGCTCCTCGGGAAGTGGCGCCCATCTCGCAATGAGATCCCGTGGTCCGGGCCTACGGTTGAAGACAAGTCAGCTTTGCCTCTCGCCTTTGTCCTGGGCACAGACTTTGCGTACGGTGCAGGTCATGACTAGGCAGGCAAGGCGGTCGCTGTCGCAACCGGGATCACCCTCGACGAGTTCATGCGCCAGAACATTTGGGCGCCGCTAAGCATAGAAGGCGACACCTCTTTCTATCCGAAGGAGAACCCAGACATGCATTGTCGTATGGCCGACCTCAGCACGCTGAACGAGAAGGGCGAGCCCCCTGCCGTGGACGCACTTGGCTTCGATATGCTCTTTGGCGGGGCGGATTGTTTCGGCGGGGCCGGCGTTTTTACCTCGGCGCAGGCGTACTACACCTTCCTGTCTGCTGTATTTCGCAGAAACTCTAAACTTCTCACACCCAAGCCATACGACGAGCTGTTTCGGCCGCAGCTAGACGAGAAGATGGAGCAGGCTTTCAACGATTACCTTGCACTTTCACCAGTCCACACGCAGCTCCTTGATTTGGGGATCCCACATAGCGTCAGGAAGACGTACTCGCTCGCTGGTATGCTGTGCCTGGACGGCCAAGAGGTTCGGTTCGAAAAAGGCACGAACTTCTGGGCGGGGGTTCCGAGCTGCGTGTGGTTCATGGATCACGAGGCTGGCGTTTGTGGAACAGCCGTCTGTCAGATTCTCCCTCCCATGCATCCTCCGATTATTGCACTACACGAGTTTCAGAGGTGTGTTTTGGAGATTGCAAAGGACCTAAAGTAGGAAGCTTTGTTTCTCCCTCGTATGACAATGTTGCTCAAATGCGAGCTTTTTCTCCTGTTTCTCGAGTTCATCACGTATGAAGCATCTAGTACGGCAATTTCCAGTTGCACTATACGTTTACGGCACCCTTCCAACCGTCCATATCCCCTGCCAACAACCGATGTTCAAAAATATGTTACTCGTCTTGACTGCCCCCACCTCTCACATCTCTCAACGGTAGCACAAGCAAATCGGTCCTCTCTGTGGGGAGCGTCTCTCGCTACATTTTCCCTTCAGCGACAGAGACGTACGGGTGCAAGGGGGGTACCTAATTTGTTGACGCTGGTGTATATGCGAGCCGCAATAGGGAGCGCCTTCTCCACCGGGACCCAGGTGCTGATGCCGAAAGACATCCCAGCGTGTGGGTCCGAATCTCTGTGAACTTCAACCCCGGGACACTTTCACTTCGAAATCATTGTCAAATATGAACATCCAGAATGGGTCAAGGTGGAGTTCATCGACTGCCGTGAGCAGGGTAAGAACCTCGTTGATAGGATAGGCCGCCCCTTTAGCCAGAAACACAATATAGACGCGACCAATATTCGAGATATTATGCACAATACTTCCTACCCCTCACAGCCAAGATACCTGTCCAGTCCTCCAAATTCGGTTACCTGCGCATGGCGTGTCCTACTCCAACATCCGCATGCCAAAATCCGGGGAACGGGACGTTTCCCATCTCCCAACCCACGACACTACCATCAAATCTGTGCATCGTTAACACCATGAAGCCACCAACACCCCCCATCTTCGCTCTCCTTGCCCTTCTCCTCCTCCCATTCACACTAACCCTCGCCGCGCCCCCCATCCGCGCCCTCTACCTCTTCAAAGACGTCCTCAAATCCAACACCACCGCCCTCAAAACCTCCGGCTTCAACACTCTCCTCATCTTCGGCATCGGCATCCTCTCCGACGGCTCCATAAAATACTACTCCAACACCCCCGGCAGCAACGACATCACCGTCGCCTCGAGCGGCTCCTACGTCGGCGGCGCCGCCCTCGCGGACAAAGTCCGCTCCTTCAAGACCAACAGCACCGGCGTCGACCGCGTCGAGATCTCGATGAACTCGCAGCATGTGAGGGACTTGATGGCCAAGCCGGGCTCAGGGGCGGAGACGCCGGTGTACAAGAATTTCGTGGCACTGAAGGAGGCGTGGGGCCTGGACGCGGTGAATAATGATGATGAGTCGCTTTATGATGTGCAAAGCACGGTGGCCTTTGCGAAGATGTTGGGACGCGCGGGGTATAAGTATACGACTGCGCCATATACGAACGTGAGGTTCTGGCAGGCGGTGGTGAGTCAGGGGAACGCGGGGCTGAAGGAGGGGGGGTTGTTGGTGGATAGGGTGTATTTGCAGTGTTATGACGGAGGGGCGAGGAATGATCCGAGGGGGTGGGAGAGGGATTTGGGCATGAAGGTTGTGCCGCTATTGTGGGTGACGAATGATTCGAAGCCCGGGCAGAGTACGACGGCGGTGCAGGCGAGGGGGAGGTTTGAGGGGTGGCAGAGGGCGAGTGCCCTGGCGGGCGGCGGGTATTGGAATGATTATGACATTGAGAAGATGAAGTTGTCGTATGCGGAGTATGGGGGGGTGTTGAGGAGTGTGTTCCCTGGATGATGTCCTATGGGGAGATAATATAAGATGCCTAGAAAAGAGAAGCTTGCGTATCGCAAGACTCACTAGATCAATAGCGCCAGAATATACCGACGTTAACGCCGCCATCAGTCCAAACCCACCTAAGTATCACCGAACATGGATGTAATCCTTCTGGGGGCTCGGATGTCAGTTGGCGATTTCCTCCTCACTAGTTACAGGTCCGTTGAGATGTCCAGGAGGGCAGCGGTATCCCGAGTTTGGGCCGACGCCGAGTGGTAGATCTCCCGTGTATGGGTTATGAGCCGGGTGCCAAAGTCAACAAACTGGACGATGCCAGCGACAACCGATAGGGTGCTCCATGTCGCTCTCGATATAAAGGCTGCTTCTCATCTCACCGCAGGCGATCAGCCCAGCCCAGCGACCTTTACCAGCGGGTGCATCGATCTCGTGGGCGCGTCGCCCTCCCCCCTTTAGAGTGGCTCATCATGGATTCCGAGTACCACGGGCTGCGGGCGGGGTCGTTAAGCCTCGCGAATGGTATCTCTGGCTCGTCGAACCGCTTGTATGATGGAGACGGCCGTATCGGCAAGGGTGAGTATATGCTGGCCGCGTTTGAAACGCCGTCCTAAGCGTGCCATGTGTCAGCAGCAGCCCCAAGCTGGCGGTTACGAGAAAGGCCGGCGATACATTGAGAACGTTCATAACCGAATCCATGGTCCTGCCCGCGTATCTATTCACCCCGGAAGCGCTATGCTTCAGCAGGCAGAAAGGATCATCAGCGACCGCTACCCGGCTGCCACTCCGGAGCGCCAGCCGTGCAGCTTCGAATAAGGCGCCGTATCGGTCAGGGAGATGATGAATGTGAAACCGCCGTTTGTTGGTGGTATTGAGGCGAATAGCGGCCCGAGGTTTGTGGCCTTCATCAGGGGACAGAGGCCGATTCTCGGCATGGGGTACGACAAGCATAGGAACTTCGCGGCGGTTCTCATGGAGTGGTAGTTCGCCACAGTACGGGCTTCATCATCGGGATCTTCAGTTGAAAACCACTCTATGGACTATATCGGCCCGCCTCCGGGCGTCTTCCTCACATACCCGGCAGCAACCGCAGATACTACATCGCGGGGGACGACTCGTCCGGTGTGTCTCATACCCTCTCCCCGGAGTACCCGGTTACGTTCATCTTTGACGGGTAACACGTTCACGACCGTAACCCAGTTCATGGCGTACAGGAGGGCCTGTCGGTTCTCGGAAGGAGATGTGGCTGAGATGGTCGTCAACAGCGGTCTGATGCCGAGGAGCTTCTACGATGATGTCACCAGCGAGATCAGGAACTTCGATCCCGAGGTCTGGAGGAGGGAGAGTCTGAGGCCGGCCATGTTGGGGTAGTACCTGGCTATCTGTACCCAAGTCGTGATCCACGCGGGTAGCCTACTGAGTACCGGCGACTCCCGGATAGTATACGCCGGGACCGATTGTGATACACATCTAGGTGTCGGGTATCTACCAGGCACCGCCCTCGTCAACAGATCATGCTGGGGCACAAACACGATCGGGACTGCGTTGATGAATGTGAGGAGGTTGCTCAGAGGCTACCCTGGTTCAGGGCCCTGCGGATTAGTCGGCTGGAGTCTTGGCCTGGTGGATGAGGTGAAGGAGGTTAGTACCGGGAATGAGATGATGAGGCTGAAGCCCTGGCTCCGACGGGACGCCGATTGGGAGGATGACAGCATGTGGACCAAGTTTCTCCCCCACTCGGGGCTGGTCCGGTGATCATCACAGGATGTTCCGGACCACACGGCTCGTCGTTCAGTCACTGGTTCATGAGCGACTTCGTGTCTGTAACGAGATCAGGTTTACGAATATGGTGCAGTTCATGATGTGCGCGAAGGCGGAGGTGTTTGGTGATCCCACGACAAGGGACCTCCTGATCATGGATGGTGGGCTCAAGCCTGCCCCGGCAAGGATTCTCGGTAGGACCGTGAAGGGGTTCAACAGGAAGGTGTGGAGTGAAAAATGCGCATTCGGAACAATCAGATACGTTCCGACATGAGCAACAAGAGGTCCTTGAGAAGCTCTTCGCCTGTTATCCCCATGGTGATACCGTTTTTGAGAGCCGTGCTTTCTTACGCGACTTGGGTGAGAGGATGGCTGAGCGGAAGATTGGCAACGAAAAAGCCCTTGAGCTCTTTCAACACCTTGTTGTCGAGGATCCCGTGCGCAAGATTGTGCAAAAGATAGCCCGTCACGACCAGGTCCAGAAAGAGTTTGATATCGATCGGGGCGTTTCGTTTGAGAACCATGCTAGTGTCATTAGCGAGTGGAGCGAAGCGGTCGCAGCCCGTCGACAAGCAGGGCGACAGCAACCGAATCCAACAACACCTACCTCGACCCCAGCCTCCATCCCGGCTCTCAACCTCAGGGCGGATCAGATTTGTATGTACCAACGCAGAGACCGCAGTTCGGGATCCGAGTCCGAGTTCTAGTCCGAGTCCGAAATACTTGCCATGGCCTATCTCATCGGGTACAAGGCACCTCACAAGCTCACACTAAGTTATCTCCGCTCTAGCCTTCAAGACTTAGATATCAGTGAGGTTGTCAAATGCTTGGTTGTTCCCAAAAAAGAACTTGCTGAAGAGACTGCGTCGTTCAACTACTGGGCAAAAAAGCTGACGGCTGCCGCCCTTGCCCAGACGTTTCACTACATGATCGAAGGCGGATTGGAGTACAGCTTTCTGACTACCGGGGAAGCCATGGTCTTTCTCAAGGTAGACTGGGCCGATTCCAACACCCTATACTACCACTTGGCTGAACCGGAGCGCGACACAGTAAACAACCCGGCCAACCTCATCTCTTATACAGCCGTTACGCAAATTCTCGCTTTTACTCTCATGGCGCTTGGATCACCAGAGAAGGACAAGCAACGGGAACAGCCACAGGATGTTCGTCTGCTGGCTACGCAGAAGGCTTCCAGGTGGGAACTTAGTGTGGAAACAATACTTGGTATGATTCCTGAGACAGCAAGGAAAACTTCGGAGTCGCCATCGGAATGGGCTTCCTCGACCAAGCAAAAGAAACGAAAGTACAAGTCTCCCTCTCCCAACCGCCTCACTTCTCAACGAGATCGCTCCCGTAGCCCGTCAGACAATTCCCCGTCAGCTCAAGCTGCCAAAAGACGTCGCGCTAGCCGCACATTCCGTGGCAAAGGTACATCCCATGAAGGTACATCATCGTCATCGTCATCGTCTCGTCAACAGAACCGTTCGTACTGCACCCAGGCCAGTCGACCACGCTACTTGGCTCCGTCTCGTACACGAGCAGCTCGGCCAAACACTAGACGAAGGAGTTGTGCCCCTCGGTAAAGAGGGGGCACGAAGCGCCATCTTCAAAGCCACCCTCCTCCAATACGGATACACATTTGTCGCCAAAGCGACCGTTGAAGAATTCATCGTGGATCTGGAGCACGAGGCAGATATCTACCAGACGCTAGAGCGTTTGCAAGGAGTGGACATACCTGTCTTCCTCGGAACCGCTGATCTTCGCCCCATGTCACGCACCTACTTCTACGCCCCTGGTGTCCGAATTGTTTACATGCTGCTTTTCTCGTGGGGTGGCAATACCATTCCCCGCCCAGTCGCAGCCACAATGCCGGAGCAGGACGTGGTGAACCAGGCGGAAGAGCAAGCCGTTGTAGACTTGATCACGAGAATACATGCGCTTGGTGTCCTGCATGGGGACGTGCGACACGAGAACTTCTTCAAAACCCCGAGACTAGCCGCTTCATAGTTATTGACTTTGAACGTTCCGTCAACGTGGATTTGCGAAGACGATCTCCTCGGATCATCAGGTCAGCCAGCCCGGTATCTGCCGCATCACACCCACTAACTGCCATGGATATCGCGTCAGCCCGGATGATGGTGCGCGGCCACGCCTCGCTCTGATAATGTGGTGTGTTTTCTTTACTTTTATTCATTAGCCGTTTCTTTAGTGTTGCACGCTGTGGATCGAAGGCTCTGTCATGGAAAAAACAAGTGTGTTGATTGCTTCAATCAGTTGGAAGCCGAGAGCTTCCAACCGCTAAATACTACGTATAATGAGGTAGTTCCATTCCTCCGTTGTTGTGGCCTGGAATGAGCCACGCAGTAATTCAACAGAATACCAGCGATCGGTCCGATCGCTGGTATGGAGGCTATTCAGGGATTGGATTCGTGTGACATTTAGGTTCTATTTAGGGTTCCCTCCATTTTCTCCAACATTCAAAGATACTATCTTCAAGATAGGGGACTTCGGAACTGGCCAGGAAAATGATCTTGTCGTTATTGTTAGTGTTCATTTTACTAGATTTGAATCGAATCCAGCCCCGACCAGCGGCCAAACTAGGCCAGCCCTGCCTTGCCCTGCCTTGTAGGGTGCTTGTTCTCGGCGCCTTCTCTTCTAGATGGCGGCGCTCTCTTTCTGGGCGTGTGTGTGTATGTTTGCGATAATATGTTTCGTGATATGCTGCTGCTGCTGGAGGTGGCGACGGTCTCGCCTCTCGTTATGGCGTCGCTTGCGGTAAGGGGTTGTCTTCTCCCACGACAGGACCGGGAGGGCCCTGCTGTAGGAGTTGTTGGAAGCACTGCACTCTGGATTCTGTGGAATTGAAGGGGTTGCAACTGCCTGATTGTATTGCTTGTTCAGCTCTCTGGCTCAGCCACGCGACTACAATTGCGTGTCTGTGGCAATGGTTACAAATCTATTGTTCTGGTGGTTTCCAGACTCTTCTTTCTGGGCCAGCCAGAACCCCTTTCTTTCTGACAAGAATGGCTTAGAACAATACTATTCCATTATTATTAAACTGGTGCGGTGACATAACAGGGAAGAAACCACAAAAAGAACCACACCCACAGAAAGTCGCAGTCGGCCTAGAAGACCGACTCCCAGACTACTGGTCCTCCGATCGGAGGGACACAAATGTAATTGACGTAGAAAAACAGATACGTACCTAATATGGAACAAGACCTAGTTAATAACGGTGCCTAGCATGAAACGGTGCCTAGCATAGAACAACAAAGGAAACGCGACCGTGGATTAGGTTATCTTCCTTCGATCAGAGGGCCAGAATGTCACTGGGCTTCAAATGGGAGGTTTTCGTAGTGAAATCGTCGGTTAATGAATTTAAGGAAGCACGGTTCAAGGAACCGCGCGGCGCGGCCCCTTTTTGACGGTGGCACGCGCCAGAGAACGCATCGCTATGTACAAAAACGGCTATAGTAATATTACAGAGCCCAAAAAGAATAACAGGGTCGGCCTGAACAGGCGCCCCGAGTCATTATATTAGTTATTTTACCTTATAGAAGGCTCTGGAATCCTTTCAGAGCCTCCCACAGCCTATAACAGGCCCTCTCCTCTCCTGTATCTAGTTCTAGTTAAGCAAGCAACTTCATTCTTTTCCAGTCATTGTATAAGGCACTGCCTTCTGGATCCTCTTATTCTACAGTGTTAAGATTCACTGTAGCAACCTTTCTTACAGTGGCACTGCCCTGTAATACAGGCCTTTATTTGCTTCCTACAACGCCTATGGCAGTTATAAACAGATAGTGAAAAGGTTTTAGTGAACCAGTTTGTATTTCAAGGTTAGAATTTCCTGTCACGAGGATTCTGTTTTCACGTTCTCGGGTTTTCGCGTTTTCGTGTTTTTAGTTTTGGCGGACGCGTCAGCTACGGGCCCGCGTAGTTAGGGTTCAGTGAAGCTGATTGCCAGCTGATCCTGAATCTGCGCCAGCTCAAACATAAAACAGAATGTCACTTCCCAAAAGAACAAATGTCCCGCAATAAGGCTTCGTTGTTTTTCAAGCGTCTTGTCATAAGATGAATGCTGTCCGGCTTGCTGCGGGTCCGAAAGCCGCGACCTATTAACCGTACCATGGAGGCCTCTAAGGCTACCGGCACGGCTTCATCCCTTACAACCGTGGTATGTGTCCTAGGAAAAAGAATTGATACGCCATCATAGTTCAGGGCCTCCAACCGCTGGCGAGACGCTGATTTGGCTGCCCTGGCACGAGGTCTTACCCTTCAGCCAGCGCTAGGAGTTCCGCGAAGGGACAAAATCAAGCTCCAGGGGGTACTTTGCCCACAGTGCCATCCCGTCCGGGCGCCACGTATCCGGCTCGACATGGTTGTGCAGCCGGTCTAGCTCAGCCGTCGCGTTGAACACCATGTTGGCCGGCTCCTCGACGGCGTACTTCGGCCATTTTGGCACACTCTCCACTATTTCCTATCAGCTGAATCCTTTACGCCTGCAACTCAGCACACTCATCTCGAGACTTACGGTTGATAGCGTTCGGATCCCCCGCGTACACAAAGGCTATGAGCTTCGCCGGGATCTGGTGCGAGAGCTCCAAGTGCGCGCTCGAGTTCGCCGCAACAGGCGGGTTATTTCCATATAGACTGTACTCGCGCGGGTACCGGAAGAAGTACGCATACTCAGATGAGTGACCCGCAAATCCCGGCTTTCTCGAGTCCAGTACGACCGGGACCGATGTCGGCCAGGTGTCAAACCTGTACGAGTAGAACGGCATCCCGTATTCGGCGAATTTCTGTGCGAGGACACGTCTACCGTATATCAGGCCGTAGTCGCCCATGATGGCGCCGATTCGCCGGTACTGGGCGCCGCACTTCATCCCTGCTGCCTCGAGCGCTGTGCAGAACCGCTCGTCTGGGGATGGCCATGCGTATGGCGGGCTGGGTCCGTTGATGGGGTATGCGCGGAGGACGAGGTCGATGGTTTCTGGTCGGGCCAGGGGCATGGCATGGCCGAGTATTGTGCGGAGCTGCTCCTCGGTCTGAACTCCGTTTTGTGTCGTCGCGGTTAGAGCCTGAGAGAATGCAAACCCCTCTTCGCTGTTGCTCCCAGCTAGAAGCTTCAAATGCCGTGGAAACTCCCCAGCTAGGACCTGTAGGACAGCTGGTTTTGTGAGGAAGTCGCCGTCTGTAGACGGGTACCACGTGTAAAGACCGCCGACTTTGTTGCCTGTTTCGTAAAGATCTGCTGCTGATATCTTCCGCAGACAATCAAGCGAGTCGCCGTCGACGCCGAGGCACCCCGTCTTGTTGAGAAGCGAACGATAGTTTCCAACCTGCCGGTCATCGTCTGAGCGGTACGAGCTCGCTGGTCCAACCGAGCTGCTGACCAGAATTCCACGATGGAAAAGCCTCTCGGCGCTCTTCCCACCGTATGCCAGCATCTGGTATACAACGGAAGCAGCCCCAGCCGACTGGCCCCACAGCGTCACCCTCTCCGGGTCGCCTCCAAAGGCGGCAATGTTCCCCTGGATCCATCGCAGCGCCTGGCGCTGGTCCTTGAGTCCGAGGTTGGTAATCCTCGCCGCGGTCGCCTCCTTTCCGCCAGGAAAGCCCAGGACTCCAACCCGATAGTTCAGAGTTACGGCCATAATAGGCATACCCTGATCGACGCTCGCTTGAACGACATACGAGAAATTCGAGTTGAAATCCGCGCCGAAGCCGTCGTAGAAGCCTCCCCCGTACAACCACACCGCCACAGGCAGGAGCTTGTCTTTAACCTTGGTGAGAATCTCCCGCGACGGTCGCACAATGTTCAAATTCAGACAGTCCTCGGACACAGCCGTGACATTCACAACCTTGGCGGCGAGTTCGTCGGGCGGGTAGCACACTGGACCGTTCCACTCGGCGGAGCGCACGCCGCTCCATGTCTCGATCAACGGCTCGGGGTTCCTCAGCACCCGAGAGCGGGCGAAGGGAACACCCAGGAAGAGGTCCTGGTCAAATTCGGGGAGATGGCGTCCAAGGTATATCCCATTGCGGGTGGTTGCCAAAGGGCCGGCATCGCAAGTAATTAATTGAAGCCCGGGCACGAGGGCGAGAAAATAATGCAACGACTTCATCGTTTTATGTTAAGCTACCAAGAAAGAGGGCTTGATCGAGCGTCTCTCCATTAGTGGTCAAAATGCCACAGGGAGAGAAAATCAAAGACGGGAAAGTCGGACACTTATGTGACCCGACTGCACAAAGATCTTACGTCTGCTGTCCCCGGGAACTGGCACGGTAAATTGGGCCGGGTCTGGCAAGACGTCCGGGTAAGGCCGCCCGGAATTTGGGCTTCCTCCACTACGATCGCTACGTGCCGTAGCATTCAACCCCGCAATCCTACGCAGAACGCGAAATGCGAGACGTCTCCTAAGTTCATACGGGCCGCGATGTGGTGATGAAGAGGACGGGACGGAAGCAACGCGGGATTACCTCGCTACCCAGGACAGACGGGACATCCCGCGATTAACAGCTGTATCTCATGACACGAATCCCGAGGGCGTGTCTCCAAAAACATGCAGTTTGTATCCAATTATCCGGTACAACGCAAAGTCTACCATATCATCAAAATTCTCAACAACGTCAGGTGTGACATTTGGAAAAAAAATAGGATTTGAACTTATAGTACATCCGATACAGCAAGAGGCCCGCTGATTACTTGCTCATATCCAACACATACCTTCCCACGACCTTATTCGCCATCATCTCATCAAACACCCTCTTCAACTCGCTCAAACCCACCACCTTCACCGGCGCATGAATCAAGCCCCTCGCAAAGAACTCCACCGCCTCCGCTGTATCCTGCCTGCTCCCGACATACGACCCCTTGACCGTCACCATCCTCACGACCGTATCAAATACCGGAATACTCAGCTTCGCCCCCGCCGGCATCGCAATCAGCACCACCGTTCCATGAGCCCTAACGTACTGCGTCGCCTGCAAAAACGGCCCCTCGCTCGGCGCCAGTAACAATACTGCATGCGGCCCCAGCCTCTCCTCCCCACTCGCTTTCTTCACCTCCTCAACCACATCCCCTCCCTTCTTGAAATCTATATAGCTCGCCGCCCCCAGCTTCATGCACGACACCCCCTTCTCCTCCCCTCCATCCACCGCAATGACATGCAGCCCCATCGCCTTTGCATACTGAATCGCAATGCTCCCGAGTCCACCCCCCGCTCCTACAATAACAACCTGCTCTCCGGGCCGCGCACCACTCTCCTTCAGCCCCTTGTACACAGTCAGGCCCGCGCACAGCACCGGCGCCACATTCGCCATGTCAATCCCCTTCGGCAGCCGCGCGACATGCTTGGCGTCCGCAACGGCATACTGCTGGAACGACCCGTCGACCGTATACCCCGACAGCGTCGCATTCGGACACAGCGACTCATCCCCGCGGATGCAGAAGGAACAGTCTAGGCACGACGAATTGAGCCACTTGATTCCGACCGCGTCGCCGATGGCGGGGGAGGGGCCCACGTTGGAGCCCTTGGCGACGACGAATCCGGCGCCTTCGTGACCGCCTACCACGGGGGTTTTGCGGGGGAGGGGCCAGTCGTTGTGCAGGGCGTGGAGGTCGGTGTGGCAGACGCCGGAGTAGCGGATGTTGATGAGGACTTCGGTGGGGCCGGGGGTAGGGACGGGGATTTTTTTGTACACGATTTCTAGGCGGGGTTAGGACCGAGGTCAGGAAGAATGGAGGGGGAGAGGGGAATACCGTTGTCGCGCTCAATGACTTGAGCCCATTGCTCCTTGGGGATATCGGATTGAGGCATTGTGATGGTGTTTTGGTCAGATTTCGGTTTTATTCGGAATTGATAGTGCAATGGTGAGAAAGAACTGCTGATGGTGGGAGGTGGTTCGTTGGCTTCTTATTGCTCGTTTCTGGAGTGTGGTCATGGAACTGTCATGTCATGATGACGGGATAGGTGAGTGTCGTATGATGCTTTAGAACCCCACATTTCTGGACGCTGCAGATCTCTCGGATGGATGGAGAACACGCAAGACCCGGTTTTCTCCAAAGAACTTCGGAAATCATCACCCAGAGGGACCATCAATTGGAATGGCGAAAACTGTTCTGCAGTTCGGGTTATCTTTATCCAAACAGGTCAAGCACTTCCCCCAAGCCCCCACAAGTGGTTCAAGAGGCATCAAAAGGGGGCATACGGTGGCCAGGCGGCTGGGAATAGATGTAAACAAGGGGTATGGGAGAAATTCCTTGGTTTGTAGTCTCTGGCTTTTACACTACTACATCAAGCACAACTATGCCGCATATCGTCTATGAAGGTTTAGATGGATAAGTAAAGCTGGGTGGCAGCTTCATCGATGTGATGGTACTCCAACGTGAACACGTCTGCCCTTTGCTGATGGCGCCCATCGAGCCAAACATGCAAGCCACCTAGCGAGGCCTTCACCCGATGTCCGTGGGCGCCGCCAACCCCCGGGAAGTCCACGGATGTGGGGAGTAGATTTTGTCTCACAATCCCGGCGTCGTCTGAGACCGTCCATACACGTAGTCCTGGAACTCTGGATCGACAGAGTTGACATGTGATGGGATTTTCGAGGCTTCGGACAAGCGAGTCCAGTGTCTTAACAACCCTTCCAATGAGAGGAGCCCGTACCAGATGGTCCGCTCCAGTGATGATCCATGTGATAAGAGGATTGGGTCGGAGCGGCCGATCAAGAACACAAGGCGGTAGGACCGCCCCAGCGATGGGGCGAGGGTGAAAATAAAATGACCCATGGACGGAAACTCGTGGAGCTGGTGATAAGAGACAATCATACCGGCCTCAATAGGAGGTTCAAGCCCGCGGAGAAGGGTGTTGATGCTCGGGTTGATGCTGAGGTTCTCTTGAGAACAAACTAGGTAATGATTCATTCCCGTCCCTCGATGAAAACTGAGGTAGGGCTTCAGCGCCAAGGCTCGTATAGCTGACAGTCGCGGGGCAACATATGCAACTAGTGGCGGACTGGAGCGCCATGAGTTTCGGGATGGAGGAAGGCCAAACGACCACGGATTGTACCGCACATAACTAGCCCCCCATCTTTGAAGATAGATAGTGACCCATTTTGGCATATATTGGTCGATGATGCCAGCTTCGTCGTTTGGCATGATGCAATCGAGGCCTAGGAGTAACCTATCGCCTCTCGAGCTCACTGAACTGCCATAAATACGCTCAAAAGCCTCATCGACGCAAAGATGATTATCGAAGCGGATACCGCGATTTGTGATGCTGAATTCTGTGTCGTGAAGCATCGAACCGGGTAGAATCTTCAACCGCCTCGACCGCTGGAACTCAGTGGGAGAGTTGGCAAAGAGTCCTCGATGTATGGGTACAGGAGCCGCCTGACGCCAAGCAAACAAGGTCAAGTCGTTCTTCGACCTCGTAAGTTCTTGTTGCAGGCGCAGAAAGGCTTTATCGCCTTCACCGTAGAGGAGAGGCATGTTGATGTCGAATATGCCAAGGAGGCAGTATGCTATGTCTTCAACCCGCGTCGTGTTCCTCCCTGCCGTGAAGAGAGCTCGCCGTTCGTGTGCGGCTGTCTGTCCATAGAGAGAAGGTGGTAGTCGTTCAGGTATACCATACAGATAGTAGCGGCCCTTGTACCAAGAGAACATGGAGTTGATTGCTTCGCTCAGCTCGGCGCTGCTCGACTTATCAAGGCAGCAGGTGTCAATCCAAGCGTAGAAAAGCCCGTGATCCTTCGACGCAATCTCGCAGGTGCGCTTGGTCTTGGCCCAGCCCTACTTATTCAACGCAACGGCGAGGTTGAACGTTGGCGAAAGAGCTCCCGAATGGGGGCGGCAATCCCCGCCTCAAAATTCCTAGCCAACCGGAAGCAAAGATGTATGCAATATTGATATTCTTTTCGCGATATAAACCCTTAATCCTCTGCATGCCATGCATGTAAGGGTAGGCTGCTGAACTCCATTTTCCCAGACGACGGTGATATTGAAGAGTTGGTGGTGTAACTCACTTGCCCACGCTGACGCTGCTTGTTGGCTAGGCTCAGCCCAACTCGCGGGGCGGTCTTCTCTCTCGTGATAAGAGTGCGTAGCACGGGTATCGATGCGGCCATGATGGTGATGGAGCCCTCTGCTCCTCCCCAAATGGTCACCGCCACGGTCTCAGCTACAACTTTGTCAGAAAGAAACGTCAACCAGCAAGTGAGGTGACATACTGGGATCTCCCGACAGCTTCGGAAGCATGACCATCTTGACGAAGGATGCGATGCCGGCACTGCGTCTCTGTCAGAAGACTCTTCTCAAAGACCACCAAAGGGTAAGGGTCTCGTACACAACACCCATGCTCATGCAAATAGCAACACCAGCCTTCTCCCTTTTGGTCATTGTAAGATTCCAAAGCAAGACCCAAGGGCAGAGGGCCAGAACAACGTCCATAGCGCCGGAATATCCTGGCACTGATCAGCAACTGCTACACAACAGGACAAAGACAAGAAGCTCACCGGCAGACCACTGATACAGCGTGATGACCTTTGACGGCGCAATACACCACCCGCCCTGAATGCTGGAGTCCCATATCTTGGCAAACGGCCTGCACTTGACCCACATGAACAGCATCGCCGTCCCCAAGATCCCGTTGAGCGTCACAATGATGACCCATATCATGGTCTTCATCCACGGTTCCGACAGTCTGACGATAGTGAGGGCGAACGACGTCTTGCTCCATGCGGCGGACAGCACGGAGAAGAACCCAGCAAAGACTGCGACGAGCTGCATCTTGGTGGAGACCTCGGCACGCATATCGTATCCGTGCTTCCCGTAGTCAAGGGCGACGCAGACCGTAGTCGTAGCGGCCGAGACGCAGAGGGCGATCCATGACGCGATCAGGACGTAGTCGTCCCACCAGAGGTACCGACCACGTAGGTGTTTACACCACAGTCTCAGCGACATGAACAGGAACGACACGCTAGTGAGGGTCCAGAACACGGTGTTGAGCGTGGGGCCGTGGTCTTCGTGTGGGAGGTCATCGGTTGGCTGGCCAGCGGGGGTCGACTGCCGCGCCGTGAGGGCAGCGACGAAGGACGCCATGCGGAGAGCGGCGGCGGTTATTTGATGCCTCTTCCGTTGAACGTCCACGCCGCGATCGAATCATCGCTAGACCATGGCGGGTCGTGGAGGACCACGAAGATTGAAGCAAGCGTCCAGGTGAGAGCGATGAGAGAGGTGACATTGAAATGGGAGGGAATGGAAAATGGGAAGCTGGGCATCGGAGGACGACCAATGACCCGATGAAGAGCCGGTCACTGGGGTGCTGGAGAGGAACATCGTCACAGGCTAGTGGCCGTGCTATCCCTAGGTTAGGCAGCGTCGCATTACTGGGCGCCTCCGCGCGGGACGTGATCCCTGCTTGATCGCATTGCGCACAGCAGCGCAGCAGCGCAGCGGATCCTATTGACCTGCCGGTCCGTGGGTCTTGGATTACATCTTCGTCGTCTACCCAGAATGCTCAAAACAACGGTGTCGTCAAGCGGGAGGCAGCAGAAGTAGCATGGCCTAGCAACCAACGCAGCTGCGCGCCGAACGTTGGCGTCCGAATTATGGCGCGAATTGTTGGGCGGTCTTTGCCCTGTCTCGTTCTCCTGACGGTTGTTGTGGAGAAAACAACCGAACAGCACGAAGGTCTGCCCGCCGCCCCAATGAAAATCCAGGAACGCGGCTCGTTCCCCCCACATGCCGGTCGCCGGTCCAGCGGACCCACCCTCCCAAACCTCAACTGGACGCCCGTCATGAAACAGTATTTCCAATGTGTCGCGCCATCTCCCCAAAAACTCCTCGACATCCGTTCTCAGGCACTGCGCGTTTCCCATCGCCGAACGGGAGCCCCGTGCATATCCTTGACGCCCGTCTCCTGCTATTCTTGGTTCAGGCGCTCATCTCCCGGAGATCCCACGTGGTCCGCAGTCTTGGTGGTATGGCAACTCTTTAGGGCCTGTGCTCTGGTTTCTCAAAAAGTACGGAGACGTCCAAGAGCTTACCACGCCAGCCCTACTCAGAACAGGTAGCTTGTTATGCCCCGCCTTACGCTGTCGGGGGCCACGCCGTCGCGCTAGGTAAAATTGTCCCCCACTCCCCGAAGCATGCACACAAAGAAACCCATCACATTGTTGCTCGCGCAGCTGGCAGAACTCACAAAGCTTTCGGATCTCAGCCGCTCAACTGCCGTGGTTCTTTGATCGGGGCAACAGAATCCTGCGAGATGTCCCTATTCTGCCTGGCATCCTCGTCTTGCGCCTGCGTATCCATCCGGCCGGTATCTTCGCATCCTCCTCGCCATCCTCGCGGCAAACATCCCGAACCAGCGGACCCCACCCTCGTTTTCGGCATCATGCAACCTCCCATCCTCATGCGGGACGCTAGGCCGCCCGATCTGGAAGTGGGTGCGCGGCCCCAGCGCGCCGAAATTTGCTCGGGCTCCGTGGCCGAGCGTTCTCGGGAAGAAGCGAAAACAGACTTCCCCCGAGGCAAGTGCCGCTCACGATGCAATAGCGGCCGAGCTACTGTATTCTCTCGCAAAACTGAGAACTTCTCGGAGCCCGTGCCCATGCCTGAGCCACCAAAATCTTTGTCATCAAACTGGAGAAATTGCCAAAGGTGGAGGGTGGAGTTTGGAGGCGGTGGGACTGGCGCGGGCCAAGGTCGTGGCTCCAGCTGTGGCTTCGCGTGGCTCAGGTGCAGGCACGGGCTCCGAGTAGTTCTCAGTTTTGCGAGAGAATACGGTATAACGACTACGGTGTTATTATTTTTCCTGCGCTTGATTCGTTGACCGGATTCCGTCTTTTGAGGAGAAGTCGCTGGCGCTGGCGGGCGGGGCCGTCGCGGGGGCGTTTGCGCATGTTCGCCTTGCTCTTTGCGCTACGCTTCTTGAAACATGGCGACTGGCGCTGGAGTATCAGCGCCTGCCGTGATTTTATGTCGCGGATGTGGTAGAACTGCAAATACGCGCAAGAATTTCAGGGAACGAAATAAAATAGTTGAATGCAAACTCAGTGGGTGATGTTGGGAGCCGGGGCAACTACAAAAAAGATGGGCCCACAGGCCACGTCACTATGCCGTCAAACCCCAACACAACAACCCCCCGCCTCACTTCATCATTATTCCCGTCACCCTCACCGCTTTAGTCATAGCCACCCCCGGCCATCAATCGTCCCTAGAGGGATTGATTGAATTTTCCGCACAGCCAGTTTTTTCTGACCCTAGCGAGCGCGCACGAGCGATCGCCCGCTTCCATCGCATTGTCGGCTACCTGGAAACGATTGATCGCGCCGGCAGCCAGTATAACCGCCCAGTTCTCATCCGCCTCACCTTCGAGTATGCGCGCTCGTCCGAATCACAGGATAGCTTCCTTGAATTTTTCTTCCGGACGCTCAGCCTAGACATGCTTGATAGCGATCTCAATGACGAAGCGTGCGCCGGCCTGCGCGAGCCTGTCATCGCCATGGGCGAGTTTCTTATGACAAACTTCTTCCTCCCTCGTGAGTCTCCTGCTGTCTGCCTTGCCCTCTCCCTAAGTCTCCCCTCCTCTCTTCCCTCGCTTCCCTTACTCTCTCCCTTCTGCATCCTTGCCCTCCCATCTGACTCCAGCAGTTCGGGCTTCCACCAACAGGACGCCACAGCCCTCTCCTATCCACCACGCGGCCCTCCATCACGCCCTTTCCCAGGAGGAACAGCAGCGTATGCACAGCTTTGTGGGAACCCCTGAGCGTCTCTCTGCCCTTCGTGAGGCTTGTCTTGTCCGTGATCGCCATCGCTGCATCGTTTCCCATGCGTTTGACGCGGGCGAGGCCGCAAGGCGGTTCGTAAACGGTCCGGCCATAGATGATGTTGGGGATCCCCTTATCGGTAGCGACTACCAAACTGTCAAAGTTGCACATATTATTATACCCTATGCTCTAACTAAGGCTGGGGTGGATGGCAGGATAGACGAGGCAAAGAAAACAGCCATCGCCATCCTAAACATGTTCGACCTTGGTGTTGTCCATCTTATCGAAGTGACTGAGATAAACCGGCCATACAATGCTATTACCCTAAGCTCCATCATGCACTTGTTCTTTGGGAATTACAAGATCTTCTTCAAGGGTACTGGGGATGATCCCCACACTTACCAAATTGGCACCTTTCTCCACCCTGAGGTTTTGCGCCTGCTGCCCGTGACGAGGACCTTATTTACGCACCTGACCATTGACCCCCCGTCGAGACGCCTTCTCGCTCTCCATTACGCTATCGCTCACATCCTCCACCTATCGGGCGCCGGCGACTACATTGACAGGATCCTCCGGGATATGGAGGATGGGATAGTACGTGGAGACGGGTCGACGGAGCTGGGGGTCATCGTGGATCTTGCGTTACGGGTACAGTAAGGATGCAGAGATTAAAGGGATGTGTTAGTCTAGTCCTAAATGAAAGTATTGTAACACGGTTCTACATTAACACGCCAAATTCCACTAAATCCAGTGTGCCGCGTTTCTGGTATTTTTTATCTTTATCTCTGTCTCTGTGTGTGTATATATGTGTATGTATGTGTTAGGGACGGCATCGCGCTTCTTCGTCTTGCTACTGAGGTCGTCAGCACCATCGCGAGCGTTTCAAAGGCGGTAGGAACGCAGGCTCGGGAGGGGGCTTCCTTGAGGTCGTTCGGCGGCGGGCTTACGGGCGAGCTCGGGCAGGTTCAGTAGAGAGAAGTCTCTGCAATTGTGAGGGAGATTGGCCAGAGCATGAGTACGTCCCCAAGCCTAGACCTCCCCGACGTCGCCACCTGAAAGGCCCCGTCTGTCGCACTGGCCAGCAACAAACACACGCCGGGCTCAGCTCGAGGAGGCGGTGCGGCCGCCAGCTCCCCCATACCCTCCCTCCTGCTTTCCTGGGTGGTCCAGTGGAACCCCGCTCCCCCGCTGGGCCCTTAGGTACCGGTGCCATTCTAACCGCTATGCCCAAGATCAATACTACACAAGATGCTCGAGTTCTTGGGCGGCGACACTAACGAGTCCTAGGCAGGCCGAAGCGCCGACACAGGGGGTCAACGCGACGGCCTTAGGCCAATACAGGGCTAGCCTCGCCTAAATGATTCCCTATAGCAAGAACTGTGTAAGGAATAGCGTTACACTATAACCTTTATATTAAACAGGGGCACAGCTGAAAAATAAACCACGCAGTATAACAATCAGGGTGGCTAAGGCCACTGGTATTGCGTCACTGGTAGTGAGCCCAGGTTAATGGGGTCTCGTACGGATGAGATGACAGCCTTACGATAGAGACATGAGATGGCCCACGGTTCGAGAAAAGCTCCTTTGAAAAGCTATTGGGCAGTCTGACAAACTTTCTCTTTCCTCTCTGGAAGTCCGGTCTCGGCAATCACATGTATTACACCCACAAATCCGTACCCTTGAACTCTCTTTCTTTGCTCCGGTCACACCTCAGTCTCAATCCCCTGCTCCTTCTCGCTATGGTGCGTCAGCCCCTCAACCTTCCCCTTCCCTTGTTTAGCCTTATCCACCATCCAATCCAGCGTCCGCGTCGCCTTCCACTGCATCACCCCGCGGTGCTTCCGATGCAGCTGCTTATGATGTCTCTTGTAGTCCTGCACCTGCGACACAAGTCCTCTCTTCCCGTCATCTTCCTCTTCTCCCTTTCCGTCCAGCAACGACGACGCTCGCGCTTTCAACTTTGACGGAAAGCTCTTCACCGTTTTTACTGGCCCTTTGTCCTCTTCGTCTGAGCTGGAATCATCCGCCTTGCGAAGCATCTTCCGCTTGTCAATCTCTTCCCGCGAGCTTCGCTTCTTCGGGGGACCAAACTCGCCATCTTCAGAACCAGACGACGTCCCTGATTCTGAGTCTGACGACGACTCCCAGCTCTGCAGCGATGAAGACTCATCACTCTCGTCTCTCATCTTCTCGTCATTCACCGTGTCCAATACTTCCATGACGCCCTTCACGTCGCCTCTCTTCTCCTTGCCGGCATATGTCTTGTGATATCCGCTTAGGCCGCGCCAGAAGCGCACTCGCAATTCGATCTCACCAAGCGGCTCCTCTCCGTCGTCAAGTCCGCGGTAATCGGCACAGCTGCTTGCCCGACGAAGTTGGTGCTTGCCACCCTTCCAGACTTTGACCTTCACAGTTCGCTCTTCCTCGTCAGGGATACTGCCCAGCCATAGGACAGCCAGCGCGGAGCTACTCTCGGACATGAACGTCGAGTCGCGGAAGTGAATGACCATCGCTGCGGCATACCGTTTCGTCACGCCAAGGAAGACGCTTTCCTCGTCGCGTTTCGGCTTCCAGACGGTCCCTTCGTCCTGCCGCGAGTACATCTTCGCCTTGCCGATCTTAGTCCGCAGCTTTAGTTTGCACCCCTTCAGCTCCCCAGGAAGTTGGCTTAGAGGCTTGATCGGTGCCTTGACTTCAAGTGTACCGTAATCCCACCCTGTCAGCTCCTGTGGCATCTTGACCTCGACGCTGCGCCAGACCATGCTTATCCTGACTTTGCCGTAGCCAATACCTCCTGCGAGAGGGTACGTATGCATTACTTGACTGCGATCGGAGAAGACGCGCCGCAGAGGGAGATACACCACACCCAGGAGGGGATCATTCTCTCCCTCGCGGCTGTCGCGTACCGAAATGATGACCTCGGCGGATCTCCAGTCCTTGACAAACCGCTCTGTCCCAGCATTGAAGAACGGTTTAGCGTTCTTGGGCTTTGTTCGGGTGCGATAGATCTTCTTGTGGTTGAGAATGACGTTGCAGTAGCTGTCAGGTAGTTCGCCCGACTGTTCGGCCTCGTCCTCGCGGTCCTCGCCCTCGCCGCTCCGGCTCCGGTTCAACTTCGCGACCTCAAGCCCCATGATGTTGTGAATTTGGATGCCGAGTATGCCGCTCGGGAACTCCTCGGCCGGCGGCGCCGAGATGATCATCATATCTTCCAGTTCCTTGCCATCTTGAGCTTCTTGTTGCCGCAGCTCGTCACTGACATCCCGAGAAGACATGGCCTCGCGGAGTTTCGACCTCGCGTCTTCGGAAACCCGCTTCTTAATGGCGTCTACACTTCGGAGGCTGGGTTCGAACGTTTGCTTCTCGAGCTGGCATTGCTGGATATGCGCCTTGGAGAAGTAACCCACCGACCAGGTAAGCGTCCCAGGCATCTTCTCATCTGGGTCTTCACCTCGCAAGTCATCTTCCCTGTCCCACATCTGGTTTTTCGTGTGCGACCCGTGCATGAGCTCCTTCAAACTGACTTCAACGCGGCCCAGATCGTCATCAGCGGTGTGCTTGTCTGAGTCCCATAGCTGTAGTCGCAGCGTCTCCTCGGCGTTGATCTCATCAGGTGTCACGAGCACCGTGGCCCACTCGTCCCAGTCCGGCTCTTGCTCTTCTTTGATGATCCGCGTGCATGCGACAGGCTTGCCGAACTTGCCCCAGGACACACTAACATAGCTATCGCTCGATCCCTTCAGCGGTCCGATGCCGCTATCGCCCTCCTTGAATCCCCGCGCTCTCTTGATGTGTACCATCACAACACCGCGCGAGATGGTATCTTTCTTGAAGTCGTCGCCCATGAGCATGTCCTTGAGGTCCAGCGTGAGCGATTTTGGCGCGACGTACTCGGCCAGGGCCGCGTCGATAGACGACTGGACGAAGGAAGATATCAGGGGGACATTCATGAGGTTGAGACTGTGCTTCGACAGCGGAACACACGACAGATCCGCCCGTGGTTGGCCAAGAAACGTGAGCGTACAGAGCTGGAAGAAGGGCGGGTCCGGTGTGAGCTGGAGCCGGAGGCGCATGATCCCGACGATTCCGCGCAGCTCTACCCAGACAGGGATAGCGATTCCGCCGGGAAAGAAGAACTTGAGGTAGAGATGAGCGTTCTTCGCTTTGCTCTTGATCGACTTGCCCGAAGTTCGCGCCCTGTACGAAAAAGCCAGCTCGAGATTGACAAAATCCCCTTCCTCAGCTTCCATCCCTTCGCGGATCTCTTGCTGCTCTTTGTCTTCTTTGCCGTCGCCTTCGTCTGGCGATTTCCCGTCTTGCTGACCTTCGCCGGCCACAGTTCGATCATTGTCCTTGGCGGAGCTCAGATTTCCTTTGCTGTCGACCGACTGGCCTGCGGCTCCGGTGGGGAGCCATCGGATTCCGAGGATCCTGAATGCCTCGCTGCCCTGACCAATGTCATCGACACTGACCATCCGAACGATCTTTGGTAGCGAAGCCTGCATGACGTCCTCCAGCGTATCAACCAGCGAAGCAAACAAGTCGGGGTTGATCAACCGCCAGACCGAGGCAAGCAGACTGTTCATCCAGGCCACTGACTCAGGAAGTTCGATCTCGGAGTCGTTCCGGTCAATCTCTTGCTGTCTTGCCGCGTCCCACACCTCGTCCTCGAGGATGTTGTCAACCTTTTGCGACAGCCATCCATAGACTCCGTACAGCAGCGCCCCGACAGCACCAGCCACCACCGAAACACCCACCCCCACAGAAAACCACGGGCGTCTCCCACCAGCATTGTCCCCAAACCACCCTCCCCTCTCCTCTTGGTGCATCAGCACCCCCATTCCGGCCACAGCCACAACCCCAAGCAGGCCCACACCTGCCATCACCACCCAGACCGCCTCCCTAAAAGCTCTCACCACCTCTCCCTTCACCTCCCCGACTCTCGGCCCGGGAAACAACCCCCTCATTCCTCTCAACCCCCTCTCCCC
>Ga0247770_1000647_pt1 | contig 32456 bp, 34 predicted proteins | sample UWRJL136409B6_FD_179943 | JGI IMG/M metagenome (GOLD analysis project Ga0247770, IMG submission 179943) | Plant litter microbial communities from Arlington Agricultural Research Station in Wisconsin, United States - UWRJ-L136-409B-6 | ecosystem: Environmental > Terrestrial > Plant litter >... | reverse complement strand
TGGTATGATTGAGGTAACATTTTTAATAGATGGGGCTTCTTGACAATACTGACCCCCATCTTTTTTTACCATAAATCGGTCTAACCCGCTTCAGCTAGGGGTTTTGACGGGGTTGTCACCCCGTCAAAGAAAATACTCCGGTTATGCCAGTACGCCGCGGTGTGACAATGGTACCCGCTGGTGGTGTGCCTCTGGTGGTAAAGGGTAGGATTTGAATCCTATCAAATTCGGTCGATCGTTCCGAGATGATATGATACCGATACAACGGGTTTTAATTTATTTTTTGCCGCAGAGGAATCTCGATCGCAAATTCCGAACCTTCTCCCAATACAGAATTGCAAGAAAGCTGGCCGCCGTGTTTTTCTACTACAATAGAGTGCGAAATCGCCAATCCTAAGCCAGTTCCTTTGCCAATGGGTTTAGTAGTGAAAAACGGGTCAAACAAGCGCTTTTTCACATCTTCGCTCATCCCGGAGCCGCTGTCAGCTATCCGTATCGCCACGCAGTTATTGTCGGTTACTTCGGTGCGAATCGTAATTGCGAGATTTTTGGCGGTGCGATCGGATTTCTTCATCTCCATTTCCAATGCGTCTAGCGCATTGGTCAACAAATTCAGAAATACTTGATTTAACTGACCGGGATAACATTCAACTAAAGGCAAATTACCGTATTCTTTAATCACATTAATTGTCGGGTAATCGGGTTTATTTTTCATGCGGTTTTGCAAAATCAGCAGCGTGCTTTCAAGGCCTTCGTGAATGTCAACTTGTTTCATTTCGGCTTCGTCAAGTCTTGAGAAAGTCCGCAGGCTCAAAACTATGTCGCGGATGCGATCGGCTCCGACTTTCATAGATGCTAAAATTTTCGGTAAATCTTCAATAAGATAATCAATTTCAAAGTCTTCTCTTGCATCTAAAATTGTTGCGGTTGGGTGCGGGTATTCCTGCTGATAAAGTTTCAGCATTCTTAGCAAGTTTTGAGTGTATTCGCTGGTGTAGCTGAGATTGCCATAGATAAAATTAACCGGGTTGTTAATTTCGTGGGCGACACCTGCTACTAACTGTCCCAAACTCGACATTTTTTCACTTTGAATTAATTGAGTTTGGGTGCGTTGGAGTTCGTGTAAAGTTTGTTCTAGCTGTTGAGTTTGAGCTTGAGCTAGTCGGGCTGCTGTGCGGGTTTGGGTGTAGAGTTCGGCGTGGTCGATCGCGATCGCAATTTGAGCGACCACCGCTTGCATCAGTTCGACTTCCGATTCGCTCCAATTTCGCATGGACATAGCCTGATAGCAGCTAATCACCCCAATATCGCCGGAAGCAGTATGAATTGGCAGCGACAGCACTGACTTAAAATTTAAAGCCTGGAAAAGTTCGCGCAATTCTACATCTTCAAAAGTGCTGACATCATCAATTCGCAGAATTTCTCGACGCAAAATCTGTCCCACTAGGAGACTAGATTTGTCGTCTACAGGATAAGTGCCGAGTATACTCGGCAAATCTGCATTCTTCGCTTCGTAAGTTACGTCCCAAACCGGAGGATTGCTGTTGGGGCTATACCAAGTGAAGATGCACCAATCTAGGTGCATCAGATTGCGAATTTGTTGAACGGCGGTTTCTACAATTGTGTCTAAATCTAAAGAAGTGCGGATTTGGTTGGCAATTTGATTGAGCAGTAGTTCTCGCTGAGCTTGTTGTCTGAGCGCTTGTTCCGATCGCACTAAAGTTTCTTCTGCAAGTTTGCGATCGGTTAAATCTTGGATCACTGCTTGGATAATTTTTTCATTTCCCACCTCGATGATTGTCAGCACCACTTCTGCGGGAAAATCAGTACCGTCTAAGCGCTGATGAACCCAATCAAAACGGTGCTTTCCCCGCTCAAAGGCGATCGCGATCATTTCGTGGGCCAAGCTCAAAGAATCTCTGCCGTTGGGTTGAAAAGGAGGCGACAGTTTGCCTGGGTTTTTGCCGTACAACTCTTGCGGGGTAATGCAGCCAAATAGTTTTAGGGTGGCTGTGTTGGCATCGCAGATGTCATTGTCATATAACATCAAAACAGGCAAACTGGTTAATTCGTAGAGCGATCGAAATTTGGCTTCCGACTGCTGCAATGCGGCTTCTGTTTGCTTGCGATCGGTAATGTCGGCAACCATTGCCAAAGCGCCCACATAGCGTCCTTGTTTGTCTGCCAAGGAATTAGTAGAAAGCATCGCCCACAAGTCGCTGCCGTCTCGGCGACGGAACTTAAAATCGAGCTGTTCGCGAATTTGTTCACGGCGGCGTTTGAGACTGGCTTGTGCGATCGCGATGCCTTCTGCATCCATGAAAGAAAATAGCGACTTTCCGATCATTTCCTCTGCTGTGCAGCCGAGCATATCGGCCATTTTTTGGTTGACAAAAGTAGTTTTACCCTCCGTATCTATCATCCAAATTCCTTCGTCTGCTGTCTCGACAATGCACCTGTATTTTTCCTCGCTTTCCCTGAGCGCTTCTTCTGCTAAATGGCGAGCCGTAATGTTTTGAGTCATTAGCAATCCGCCGATAATTTCTTGCCGTTCGTTTCTGACTGGCAAAGTATAACCGAGGTAGACGCGATCGCTGTAAATAAATTCTGTAACAACTGTTTCTCCTCCCAGTGCCGCCCGATAATTTCGCTCTACAGCACCGCAAAAATCTGGCTCGAATACTTCCCAGATTGTCTTGCCTTCCATCAACTCTTTTGAAAGCCCCACTGCTGCTAATTCTGTACCTTCTACCAGCGTGTAGCGCATTTCTGGATCGAACAGCATCACCCCACCGTTAGGAAAGTTGCTTGCCATAGTGCGGTAAAGCTGTTCGCTTTTTTGCAGTGCAGCTTCTGCAAGTTTTCGAGCGCTAATGTCAATTATGACTGCACCGATCCCGAAGGCCTCGCCATCTTTGTCGATCAGGGGAAAATAAGAGCCTGTCAGGTGTCGGACAAACCCCGGCTTTCTGGGATTGTCACCACTCATTTCGATGTTAATTAGGGGTTGTTTCGTCCTCAAAATTTTTTCGTACAAAGGCTCTACAATGGGAGCGATATTCGGCAATATTTCGCGTACAGTCTTGCCTATGTGTTCTGCTGGACTCAGGCAATTTATTTCTGCTAGAAATTGATTAATTTGCACGTACCGCAGTTGGGAGTCCAAAATGCAAAGCCCCGCCGGCGCCTCCTGGAAAAAGGCATCAAATAGTGCTTGTCTCTGTGCTAATTCTTGTTCTAAAGCTTTGCAAACGCTGAGATCTGTTAAATAGCAAATCATCCCGACCACTTCTCCCGTCTTGTCTTTCAATAGCGAAAGTATCAGGTGCGAGGACAATTTTTCTCCTGATTTACGGCTTGTTATAACTTCTATTTCATGAGCGCCTTTTTCTTGTAGCGGTTTGATGACTTGCTCTAATAAAACTTCGTGCTGTTCTGGCGGGTAAATTAGAGAAATGTGCTGTCCGAGCGCCTCAGTTTCTTGATAGCCATATAACTTTTGAGAGGCTTGATTCCAAATGGTGATCGAGCCGTCCATATCTGTAGCAATCACCGACTCGTGAATTTGGTCGATAATTTGACTTTGGAGACGCAATTTTTCTTGAGTCTGTTCCAGTTCGGCGATTTTTACGGAGAGTAGCTTCTGAGTTTTTGCCAGTGCGGCAGTCTGCTTTGTCAGCAATTTTTCTAGATGTGAATTGCAGTGCGACGGCGCTGATTCCAGCGGCTCGCTATTTTCAGGCCCAGGACTAAAAATTTCTTCAGCACTCAGCCAAATCGCGCACTCTCCCTCTGTTTCAATTGCCCACTCGGAAACTCGCACGGGTACAAGATAGTTGTTTTTATGTTTGTATGCTGCTTCGCACGGACCCGTGCAGCTATTTTTTGCTTGACTTTCTAGATATTTTTCTGGACCCGCGCACTGTGGAAGCTGAATTTCCCAGTAGTTGAGGTGGAGAGTTTCTGCAACTGTGCGACCGATAATACTTGCAAAAGCTGGATTTACGTCGAGAAAAGTCCCGTCCGTCCGGCACAAGGCCAGCCCGAGCGGGCTGAGTTCTGACAATTGGCAGTTGCGGGGATCTCGCTTTACTTTTCCTAACTGGCTTTGCATCTGACCTAGCTAGACTTTAATTATTTAATTATATCTTTTTATCTTGTTTATTGCTGTGACTTTTATCATTGATTAAGAAAGAGAGAAGAAGGAAGTTCGGTAACGAGCCGTCTACAGAATTTAACAAATGTAACGGATTGATGCTGAAGTTAGAGGGAAGAGTTATAGAGAAGTTCGGCAAGGAGCACGCGATCGGGATTTAACGGATGGATGTTGAGGAAAAAGACAGGATGGGGAAACAAAAATGAGTAATAATCAACGGGGAGGAGGAAAGAGGGAATGAGAATAAACCAGAAAAATCACAAAAGAAGAAGTACAAAACTGGTACAAATACCCTTAATTTATACATGGTATCTTCCTTCTTCCTTCTTCCTTCTTCCTTCTTCCCTCTTCCTTCTTCCTTCTTTTTTCAATTAATCGCGGGCAATACCTTCGGATCGGGCGGCCAACTGCACTGCACCGGCGACAGCAATGGCAACTCTTTCGTCAAAAACAGATGGTATAATGTGTTCTTTGTCAAGCTGGGAAGGACTGACTAAAGAGGCGATCGCATAAGCTGCTTCCAAATACATACTGGTCGTAATCGTGGCAGCTTTGCAGTCCAAAGCACCTCGAAATATCCCCGGAAATGCCAAAACATTGTTAATTTGATTCGGGTAATCGCTGCGTCCGGTTGCTATGATCGCCGCATCTTCCATAATTAATTCTGGCTGAATTTCGGGAATGGGATTTGCCATTGCAAAAACAATGGGATTTTCGGCCATCAAACGCACCATCGAACGGGTGAGCACTCCGGGCGCGCTGACCCCTAAAAATACATCGGCACCGGCGATCGCATCTTCCAAAGTACCGCTCGAAGGCACAGCAAATTCTAGTTTTTCTGGGTTCATATCCGTGCGGTCTTGGGAGAGGACGCCTTTGGAGTCGCACATGATGATGTTTTGGGCACCTGCTTTACGCAGCAACCGGGCGATCGCGACTCCGGCCGCACCGGCTCCGTTAATCACGATACACACTTCTGCTATTGTTTTTTTCACGAGTTTCAAGGCATTAATTAATGCTGCTAAACTGACAATTGCAGTGCCGTGCTGGTCGTCGTGAAAAATCGGAATATCTAAGGTTTCCCGCAATCTTGCTTCGATTTCAAAGCAGCGGGGAGAAGAAATATCTTCGAGGTTAACGCCGCCAAAAACCGGGGCGATATTCTGCACTGTGCGAATAATTTCCTCGGTATCTTGGGTATTCAAACAGATAGGAAAGGCGTCAATACCTGCAAATTCTTTAAATAGCATGGCTTTGCCTTCCATGACTGGCAGTGCGGCGGCAGGGCCGAGGTTTCCCAGTCCCAAAACTGCGCTACCGTCGGTAACAATGGCAACAGTATTGTGTTTGATTGTGAGGTTATAAACTTGTTGGGGGTCATTGGCGATCGCAGTGCAGATGCGGGCGACTCCAGGGGTGTATGCCATTGCCAAATCCGACTGGCGTTTGAGGGAAATTTTGCTTTCTACGCTGATTTTGCCGCCGCGGTGCAAGTTGAAAGTGCGATCGTACACCTCGATCACTCTGATATCTGGCAGTTCTTTCACTGCTTGAACTATTTCTTCATTGTGCTCGGTGCTGTAAGCATCGACGGTGATATCGCGAACTGTAGTGGCGCGGGTTTGCTCGATCAAGTCGATTTGGCCGAAGTTGCCGCCGACAGATGCGATCGCGCTGGTGACTCTTGCCAGCATTCCCGGCTGGTTCGGCAGAGCAACCCGAATTGTTAAACTAAAGCTGGGGTTTGGTGTCAGTTTTACCATGATGTCTTGATTTCAGATTTGAGAATTTCAATCTTAGATTTTATCGCCAATCTTAGGCATAAAATTTAATAATTCAAATTTTCAACTTAAATTTTTAACAAATTCTATGAGCCTGTGATACGATCGCTCTGCACTGCCTTTGGTTGCCGCTGGGAAACTCATCTTTTTTTGAGTTGAGCTTTGCTCTGTCTATAGCTTGTGACTCGCCCACAAATAGCCTATTTTCTGTCAAGTTCGCAGCGAACCGCGAATATGAAGCGCGGGCCTCTAAACCCGGTTTCTGAGGTCAACGTGCGCAAGTCTTATCCATTTTTGATAATATTTCTGCTTATTGTGAACATCAGCAGATATTTCGCAAAACTCTATTTTGCAGCGATACCGCCTCATTCCTGCTGCTGTCTTTTGAAGCTAGACACCCAGGAGAGTTGATGCGGCTTTTTGGTGGTCTTTAGTGGGGAGGTAAAAAGTAGATGCACGGCTGTTTGAGCCGGCAGTTAAAAATCCGATCGACTCAGAAGCGGGCATTTGATATATATATTGCCTGCTTGTTTAACACTTGCCTGCAGATTGGGAGTGCAACCTTGCAAAGGATCTAATTACCTGCACGCTTTACCCGATAATTCCAGCGACTGTAACTAATAGACAATCTACCCCGCGCCGACACAGGCACAGCTTGGGCCCAGCCTTGCTCAGTTGCTGGTTGCTAACTGTCAATTTTATCGATCGGCTGCAGCATCGGCACATATAATAGTAAAGAATTTGCAAGCCAGACAATCCGGGGGAACTTTTTCTAAGTTTTCTAGATCGACCGATTGCTCTGCCTCGCTGCAGGCGGGAAGTATGCAGAGGGCAACTTGTCCGACTCCTGCCATGAGTTCGGCAACTCGCTCCAAAATACTGTCCATTTTGTCAATTAGTTGCTCTGCTGCATCGAGACTCGGCGCGATGATGAAAAAGGTTTTGACTCCATCGGGACAAGGAGCGAAGCCAAGGGTAGACTCTCGTAATAGTGCTTGGGTGGAGAGACTGAAACCGTTGTAGAAGCGAGCGATTACTGCTTGATAAAAGACTTGGGTCAAAGAGCGATCGCCAAAAATAGGTTGAGATAACATAACTACTTCCTTTCGTAGGATTTTTGGGTGCATTGAAAAAATTTTAACATACCTTAATGTAAGCGATTTAACAAATAATCTAGCGATCGAGATCATTGACTAGATGTGACATTTTTTAATGCGTCTAGCGAGCGCAAATGTGATAAAATGTATTAGGTGTTAGCGTTGCCAGTGATTTTGATCCGATCGGCAGCTCAAAGCTAAGTACAAAATTTCCTAGTAGGTGGTGCGATGGTCCGAGGGTCAGAGGGAAAGGGTCTGATGGGGAAATTACCTAAGTAGTAAGAGTATTATTGGCACAAAGTGCTTAATCTAGAGTTGAAAATAAACATCCAATCAAAATATTTAAGATGAACTCGATCGCCCAACAGTTAAAAGCAAGATTTGAAAAAGCATTCACCGCTGCATTCGGCGAAAGTTATGCAGGTGCAGATCCGATGCTAGCCGCCGCCAGCAATCCCAACTTTGGGGACTTTCAGTGCAACGCGGCGATGAGTTTGGGGAAAAAGTTAGGAAAGCCCCCACGGGCGATCGCCTCGACAATCATCGAAAACCTAGATATTACTGACATCTGCGAAACCCCAGAAATCGCCGGGCCTGGTTTTATCAATTTGAAGCTAAAACCCGCTTATTTGGAAGCGCAAATTAGTGCGTTAGCGAAGCCCTCGAAGAGGATCGCCGCCGACTCGCGTTTGGGGATTGAACCGGCGAAAACGCCTCAGACAATCGCGATCGACTTTTCCAGCCCGAATATAGCCAAAGAAATGCACGTCGGACACTTGCGATCGACAATCATCGGAGATGCGATCGCCCGCATCCTCGAATTTCAAGGCCACGACGTACTCAGAATCAACCACATCGGCGACTGGGGCACCCAATTCGGAATGCTGATCGCATACTTGCGCGAAGTTCACCCCGAAGCCCTCACAACCGCTGACGCCCTAGACTTAGGAGATTTAGTCGCATTTTACCGCCAAGCAAAACAGCGCTTTGACACAGACGAAACATTCAAAGAAACCGCCCGCCAAGAAGTAGTAAAACTGCAAGCAGGCGCCGAAGACACCCGCCGCGCTTGGAAATTGCTGTGCGATCAATCGCGCCGCGAATTCCAAGTAATCTACGACTTGCTCGATATCAAATTAACCGAACGCGGCGAATCGTTTTACAATCCTCTATTGCCCGGAGTAGTCGAAGATTTAACCAACTTAGGTTTGCTAGTAGAAAGTGACGGCGCGAAATGTGTTTTTGTAGAGGGTTTCACAAACAAAGAAGGCGAACCCCTGCCACTAATTGTTCAAAAAACAGACGGCGGCTACAATTACGCCACAACAGATTTAGCAGCAGTGCGCTACCGCATCCAAAAAGACAATGCAAAACGCTTAATTTACGTCACCGATTCGGGACAAGCAAACCACTTTGCCCAAGTATTTGCAGTTGCGAGAAAAGCCAATTGGATTCCGGAAGATGTCGAGATAGTCCACGTTCCCTTCGGTTTGGTATTGGGAGAAGACGGCAAAAGGTTAAAAACTCGTTCTGGCGATACAGTGCGGTTGCAAGATTTGTTAGATGAGGCGATCGTCCGCACGCGCCAAGATTTAGAAGAGAGATTAAAAGCCGAAGAAAGACAAGAAACTGAGGAATTTATTGCTAACGTATCTCGAACAATTGGTTTGAGTGCGGTTAAGTATGCCGATTTAAGTCAAAATCGCGCCAGCAACTATATTTTTAGTTACGACAAAATGCTCGCATTGCAAGGAAACACCGCTCCTTATATGCTGTATGCTTACGTGCGCGTGCAGGGAATTCGCCGCAAAGGTGAGATTAACTTTGATAACTTAGATGCTGGTGCGGAAATAATTTTGCAATCAGATGCCGAGTTGGTATTGGCAAAGCATTTATTGCAGTTGAATGAAGTGATTAATGCGGTTTGCGGCGATTTGTTGCCGAATCGAATTTGTCAGTATTTGTTTGAATTGAGTCAAAAGTTCAATCAATTTTTTGAGCAATGTCAGGTGTTGAAATCTGAGGAACCGTTGCGGACTTCGCGGTTGATTTTGTGCGATTTGACGGCGAGGACTTTGAAATTGGGTTTGGAGTTGTTGGGGATTAAGGTATTGGAAAGAATGTGATATAAAGTTTGTAGCTGTAGCGTGCGTGAGAGCAATAAATAGTTGAATCTAGATGATGAGACTATTTGCACTCACGCACCTGGGCAAGCTTTGAACAATACCGATGCAACCGGAAATAAGATAATTTTAACCGCTGATAAACGCTGATAAACGCTGATGAAAGAGGATTCTTCTGTATCAATTCCTGGCCACAGTTCAGAAAGCGGTACAGTCTCCCCAGTCATTGCTTCGTGCCATCCTTGACGAAAACAGTCTTCGGCTAACTTCAGCGGTTCCTCAGCAAGAACAATAACGCGAACTCGGTGGGCTGCAAATTTCGCTGATTGGGCAAGAATTTCTTCCCAAGTTCCCTCTACTTCTAACAGTTGTCATGTCATATCAAATCCGTTGGTATCCGAATTATTCATCTCTCTTCTCTTTCTCTGTGCCCTCTGCGCCCTCTGTGGTTTAATCCTTCAAAAACAACCGTAAACGATAATTGCGCTGAAATTCATCAGCAAAGTAAACCTTAATTGAAAAAGACTCACTCTGCATCAATACCTTCCCACAGTTCCGATACAGGTCTAGTTTTTCCTGTCTTTATTTCTAGCCATGCTTGCCAAAAGCTTTCTTCTGGAGATGGGAGTCCTTCTTCGTCTTCGTTAGCAAGAACAATAACGCCAACTCTGCGTCCGGCAAATTTTTCGGATAGGGCGAGAATCTCTTCCCAAGTTCCCTCTAGTTCTCACAGTTGTGATATCATTGCTTTTACTTTTTTAGAGATTTTGATTTAGTTAATTGTAGCGGATCTCTAAAATCGAGCATTTACGGCTTTTTGTTAACAATTAAGGTTTCCAAGATGTCTTTAAACATTATTACGACAATTTGGCGATCGTTATCTCTCACAAAAATATCGTAATTGGGACTTGAGTTAATTTCAATTAACCAATACGATCCGTTTTTATCTACTGCTATATCAAGCCCAGCATAATTAATCGCAATTTCAGCAAAAACAGGTTTAACAAAATATTCAATCTCAGACATGAGAGTGGGGTTAATTATATGTTTGGCTTTTGCACCTTCCCAGTGCAGCGGGCTTAAATTCCCCGCAAATTCAGCCTGAGATTTGTCTTTCTCGTACAGCAAAACTAGCTTTTCTTTGCAGAATACAGCCCGATATTCGTGGGCAATTTCGATATATTCTTGAGCTAGGGCCACATAGTCATAATCTTTGCTGTTGACGTTAAATATAATTTCTAGGGCTTCTTTAATTTGCTCTCTAGTTTTACATAAAAAAACATTGTTGCCACCAAAACCGCGATTTCTTTTGAGAATCACCGGGAAAGCGAAATTTTTGTTTACTTCTAAAACTATTGATTCAATATCTGGGAAACTCAAATACTTTTTATACTTCTCCTGGCAGTGAGGCGAGACAAAACCGAGAGTTATGGGAGTATTTATTTTCCCGTTTAATAGTTGATAAGTATATTCTTTGTCTTTAAAAATCTCTGCTAGTGACGCGCTGTTAAATGGCGTCATGTAATTGACAAAATAATATTCTTCGCCGCCCTGTTTGAGTCTAATCAAGTTTTGGGAAGGATGCAGGATTTCGTAAGGGATATTTAATTCCTCACAAGCTGCCAGCAAGATTTCAATATTGGTTAGCATAAAATGTAATTTAACTTGTGACTTTTAATTTTTTCTGTACGCTCAGTCAATATCTCGCCAGTGACGAGCATCCACAAATCGCGACAAATGCCCCACATTTGTTGTAGCAATAACAACCCCTTCTCCACTTTCACTAACCAGCAAAGCTTGAGCTGCTAAAATCACATCTGCATCAAGTTCTTTGGGATCTGCTGTTGGCATTCCTGCCTGACGCGATGTTGCCCACAACTCAGCCCCCTTGAGAATTACTGGCGTTGTTATTGGCAAGTATTCAAGCCTTTCTTTCCAGTCATCAAGCCGTCTAACTCCTTCCAGTTTATTTGCACGCAGCAACTCTCGCCGCACTTCGTAATCTGCTATTTCAGGTAAAATAACCCTGTAACCTTTCAACAACAAAGAGCGCACCCACATCCGGCATTCCACTGTCACATCCGACCCTTTAGGATTTGTCAATGTTCCTAAAGGGCCAGAATCTAATAATACAATCATTATTTTTGAAATAAAAGTCGCTGCGATGATAGGCGGTCTTCATCTAAGGCTTTTTGCAGATATTCAAAAGTTTCTCGCTGTTCTTCTTCATCTCCTTCTTCTGCCCATTTATCTAACCACTCAATTGTGGCTAAATTTCTCTGCATTTGTTCTTCCTTCGTTCTGGCAGGAAGCACGGCAGATGATTTTATAGGAGCCTTATCTAATATTTTTTGATAAAATTCAACTAGCTCTATTCGTTTCTCGGCATTTCCTTCTTCTAGCCACTTTTGCAACGACTCTCTTTGTGCTAAATTTCCCTGCGTTTGTTCTTCCTTCGTTGTAGCAGGAGGCACGATATATGATTTTTGATTCGCGGTGTTTAGCCAATTAATCAGCCGTCGATCTACTACTTCCGCAATTATCGCTTTCAATTCTCCAACGGTCAAGCCCGATACTGGTTTGGTTTCGAGAATTATCGCTTGCAGTTCTTCAACTGTTAAATCTGCTACTCGTTTAGCTTCCATTTTGTTGCCTCCTGCCGTACAAATAATTTTAACAATTTGAGATTCGAGAACTCGCAATTCTCAAATCTCAAATTCGAGTTCCCTCTCAACCAAACAACCGCTGCTGTCCGTTTGCCGCATCTTTGCCGGCATAAATCTCGCGCGTTCCCTTGGGAATGTAAATCCAATCGAATTCTTGCAAGCGGTTTGTTAAATTGGAAATGCTCACACCCAATTCATCCCTCATTTTGTATAAATGCGACCACTTAGTTAAATCGCGTCCCTGTCTTTTTTCCTCCAAAATACACCGAGGCATCAACAAACAGCTTGCAAAATATTGCGCTTGCCATTCGATCGACAAAACCTTATTATCCGCACTCGCACCCCGACAAACAAACGGTTCCTCGACACCAGACGCCGTTTTTCCTTCATTCCCTAAGTTTAATTCCAACTGTTCCACAGTGCCGTCCGCTTCGTCTTGATTGACGTGTAGCACCCAGTGGCCGATTTCGTGGGCGATCGTCGATTCGATGAAACCCGGCGGTTTTTCCAGAATCTGTTCGTTGATTTCGATTAACCGCTGCTGCGGCAAAATCCTCGCCGCGATCGCACCTTCTTCATCCGGCTCAATGCACTCCCAAACTACGCCTAAATCCAGAAAATCAGCAACCGTTGTCGCATCAAAAGGCCATCTCGGAGCAAAATTTTGCGTTTTCTGCATCTGCATCAAGATGTCATTTGCCAAACGCTCGATCGTTTCTTTGGGATAGAAGCAATACGGCTTAAAGATACTCACTATGAGGGGCCTCTCTTACGCTTCAAAAGACTGTTTGAGCCAATCTGGATTTTCTTGCATTCGGCGGAAAAGAGCCTGCATTTCCTTCGGATTCTGCTTCAGCAGCGCTTCGTACTGCTGCGGCAGCCTCCCCGCCAAGAAAATCAATTCCTCTTCGTTTATGTCTAGATTCCGCGCTAATGCTCGGATTACCTCCTCTTTTGGCGCATAATCCGCTCGATCGTTCTCCAACTTCGACAAATAAGTAAAGTCCACACTTAGCATAGCTGCTAGCTCACGTTGTGAGTAAGCTTTGTCCTTGCGAGCTTGACGGATCAGTCTTCCAAATGTTTGTTCCACGGTTTTTCGCCTCCTGACAAGCATTCTAGCCTGTTTTGATGAAAAGTTCAACAAAATACTTGACGGGAAAATCAACCCAGGCTACCATGAGGATAGTTGATGGTTTAATCAACCATCTAAGCCTGACTGGTAGGGCTACAAGTGGAAATTATCCCAGCCAAAACGCTACATATAGCGCCGTCAACTTCAGAGGAGTGAGAAGCGCTGGGCGTCAAAACGCTTGTACGCAGCAAATAAGGAGGAGCAGATCGCAAATGCTGAGAACCTGGACAGACACGCATTACAAGCTCGAAGACGATGACTGGCTATACATCGCCACCCACGAAGAACAAAGCTCAGCCTCACTGGTTTGTCCCGGCTACGCGCGGGATGGCGAAGGCTTCAGCATCCACTTCACCCCAGCCCACCTAGAAACGTTAGAGCATTTGCTCGCCGCGCTGCGGATTATCAAAGCTCAACAAGAGGCGATGCTTGAGTATACCTATCCAGAACCAAAAGCGACAACACATCTCATTAGGTAATGGAAGGAAGAAGGAAGAAGGAAGAAGGAAGAAGGAAGAAAAATAATTCGATTGTTGTGAGTTCCCAATTCCCAATTACCGATTCCTAATTGTCAGAACATAAATCAATAACTAAGGAAAAACGAACAATGATTACTAAAACACAAGAAAGACCTACATTTTCAGTATTTGGTGCCAAACCGAGCAATGCTTTGCTAGTACCGGAAATCCCGATCGCAGTACGTAACAATTGCCAAAGCGGCCAGTGGACGATCGGCGACACCGACTACGGTTCCAAGTGTTCCATGACAATCCTCAAATTCTCCAAATTCTTCGGTTCCCTCGGTCAAACTTCCCACACACTGTGGGGTCAACTGTGGTTTGTCGCAGAAACCGGCGAACTGCCGCAAGGAGTTGTCATGGTGACCTACGTCAAAAACCGCAGCTTGAACGATTTTAATCGCTTGGTAGCATCAGTTCAATCTCGCGGCGTAGAACCTGCAACCGGGATTTTTGTTCCCGAATTTGTCAAACATTCCGGCCAGAAACCAGACGACAGCGGAGTAGTAAAACCGATCAACTACTACAGCTTGAAATGGTCTTGGAACGAGCGGAAAGATTGGGCGGTTATCGACCAAGCCGCCGCAGTTTTGTCAGATTCTAGCAATCAATCGCGGATGATTGACTTAGAAGGAACAAAAGCTATGGTGTGTTTAGATAACCTGCCGGCGCAGCAAGTTGCCTCCTTGATGGCTGCTCACGCTGGCGGTGAAAGCGATGCTATTGCTTTGAATTCCAACGGCGGTATGTCGCTACCGCCAGCGGAAGACAAATCAACTGCTGACTTATTCTAATTCTGTTGTAAAGGCGCGATTTAATCGCGCCTTTACCATAACTGTTACAACGCAGAGTGAAATGAAGAAATTAACGAATCTGAAAACCCAACCCAACCTGCAAGAAAGTCGTTTGAGAGAGAATCTTGAGCTGAGCGACCAAATTCGGGCAGACGCAGTTAACGACATCGAAAGTCTCACCGAAGACTTCCTGCACATGACTTTAGTTGCCGAATCTGTCCAGCGGAATTACCGAGCTTTGTTAGCCGAAAATCAATTGCTAAAAGGCACACTTTTAAGTATAATTGATGAGTGCGGCTGCTGGCAAGGAAATCGGTGCGATCGCTGCGGGAAACTTCTCAAAATTCTAGCCGGCGCCAATCCCGAAGAAAAACCCGACGCAGCCAGAAAGTACCGAGCCATTCTCAGTCAACTCCGCAACTTAGAATAACTGAAAACGTCTCAGCAAAAAATCTCGAAAGGTTATAATCAGGAGAAGCAAACATTATGACAATAGCAACTGCCAAGGATAGCAAAGCCAAAATTTTGCAAAACTTTCAGCAGATTTTAGCCGACAACAAAAAGATCGAATCCAAAGTAGAAACCAAAGAAGAGTCAGCCGAAAAAGCAAAAAACAAACAACTGCTCGAAGTCGCTTCCACCTACACAATTGACAGCATCGTAAAAGGCTTAGCTGACTTGCAATTAGATTTCGGCAGCATCACCAGCGGGCTTTCCGAAAAACTGAAGGTGGAATCTTCCAAATTAGACGAATTAAAACGCGCGATCGAAATTGAAGCCCAACAATTGCAAGAGTTGCAGCAAATCAGAGTGGTAGCAGACGCCCTCCACATTTTAACTCAAGAACACCGAGAAAAATTGACTCTGCTCGAACAAAACAGCGCCAACCAGCGCGAAATAATCGAAAAAGACACGACCCAAAAACGCAAAGTTTGGGAAAAAGAACAGCAAGCTTTTGACATAGCAATTCAAGAAAAAATTGCGCTAACAACAAAAGAACGCCAGCGGGAAACAGCAGATTATCACTACGAATTAGAACGCACCCGCAAAGTCGAAACTGACGAATACGAAGAAACAAAACGCAAACTAGAACGGGAATTGCAACAATCTACTCGCGAAAAAGAGAAAAACTGGGTAGAACGTGAACAAATCCTGAGTGACAATCAAGCTGAGTTTGAAGCAAATCAAAAGAAAGCGGCTGGATTTGAAGAAGAACTGAAACAGGCTTATGTCAAAGCCAAAGAAGAAGCTATTCAAGAAGTTTCCCGCGAAGCTAAAGTCAAGGCAGATTTAGTGGAGAAAGAATGGGAAGGCACTAAGCAAGGATATGAATTGAAAGCGCAATCTTTGCAGCAGACAATTGATCGGCAAACCGAACAAATAGCCGAAATTTCCGCGCAACTGCAAGCCACGATGAAGCAAGCGCAAGATTTGGCAATGAAAGCTTTTGCCAGCAAAGCTTAAAACCCAGTAAGGTGTGCAATGCGCACCTTACGGAAAAATGACAGAAATTTTCCCAACTATTAAGGAATGAAAAGTCATGAACAAAAGAGTTAGCGACAAAAGCACTAAGGCTGAAATTTTAGAAGCCTACAAGGAAGCAGCGCAAGAAAAAGCGCAGTTAGAATCGCAAATCCAACAGCTAAACGCTTCCCAAAAGCAAAAACCAGCCCCAGAAAAACCTATTGTGGAGGCACAGAAACCCATGGCTTTAACTCAAAAAAATCCACAAAAAATGCAGTCTACAATCGACAATTTGATTTTGCTGCAATTTGGCTTTGGCGGTGCTGTCAGCGAGTTGTCTGAGAAATTAACTTCGGAAGCTGCTAAACTCGAAGAATTGCGGCGCACCGTGGGCGAGGAAATTCAACAACTGCAAGAGTTGCACAGTTTAGAAGATGTTGCAGAAGATACGCTGGACAATTTAATTCAACAGTACGAAGAAAGCGCGAAAACTTTTGCTGGCGAACTCAGCGAACAGCGCGAAACTGTTGAACAGGAATTGTTGGAACGTCGGCAAGCTTGGGAAAAAGAGCAGGAACTGCAAAAGTTGGCTGTTAAAGAACGCAATGAGAATCACCAAAAAGCTCGCGAGCGGGATGAAGAGTTGTATGATTATGATTTGAATCTTCAGCGAAATCTGGACATCGAAGAATACCAACAACGCCAGAAAAGGCTGTATCAAGAAGTCGAAGAGTTTCAGCAAGAACAGGAGAAACAGTGGGCGGAACACGAAAAATCTATTTCGGAACGAGAAAAACTTTATGCTGAGGTTAAAGCTAAGGTAGAAGCTTTCCCGAAAGAACTGGAAGCTAATATCAAGAACGGGAAAGATAACGGCCGCAATATTGGCAATTATCAAGCTAAAGTTAAGGCTGATTTGTCTGCTAAAGATATCGAAGGGCAAAAGCAAAATTATGAACTGCAAATTCAAGGGATGTTGCAGACAATTCAAAATCAAGATGCGCGCCTTGCTAGCTTGTCGAAACAACTGGATTCTGCTTTGAAACAGGTTCAAGATTTGGCGGTGAAGGCGATTGAGGGAGCATCGAATTTGAGCTCTTTGCAAGCAGTCAGGGAAATTGCGATCGAACAAGCGAAGACTCAGCAAAAAAATAAGTAATCCGTAGCGCTTTTAGGAGCTAATTAGGTTGCTTTAGATACCCGATTTCTTGAAGAAGTCGGGTATCTGGGTATTGAAGGGAGAGATTTTTGCGATCGCCAGCGAACTGTGCAAACATATAAGTATTTAGGATTAGGATAACTGCTATGCTTGATACTAACTACTTCGAGCCGCGCGACATTCCCATATATTCTATCCCTGAAGCAGCGCAATATCTCAGGCTGCCGAAGGATAGGTTGCGAGATTGGGTTGGTGGCTGGTTCTCGAAAACAAAAGGGGACAAGCGCTTCTTTGACCCACTGATTAAGTTACCTCACCCCAACAATTTTGAACTGCTTCCCCAGTCAAAAACTACACTACTTTCTTTCACAAATTTGGTAGAGGCTCATGTCTTGATTGCCCTTTTTAAGGCTACTGGCTTCTCCCGAAAACAACTTAGCACTGCACTCGACTACATCAACGATCATCTTTCGACTCCTAAATTATATGCTGGAAAGGAGTTTGAACTCAAGGGAATAGATCTTTTATTTGAGAGATTCGGAGAGAAGCTTGCAGCATCCGACAGGGAACAGGAAGCGAGGCAAATTTTAGCAACTTATTTCGATCGCATTGTACGAGATGAAGCTGGATTACCCCTCAAGCTCTACCCTTTCACGAAGCTACCAGGTGCCGACGAACCTAAAACAGTGATGATTGACCCCAGAATCTCCTTTGGCCGCCCAGTTTTAGCTGGAACTGGCATTCCCACAGCTATACTGGCGGAACGCTACAAAGCTGGGGATTCCATCGATGAACTTGCCGAAGACTACAATTGCGATCGGCTCCAAATAGAGGAAGGTATTCGCTGCGAACTTCAGCTAGTAGCAGCATGAATGAGATATTTTTCATAGACAGATGTTTAGGAAAGAAACTGGCAGATCCACTACGAAATGTGGGGGCTACAGTAGAAATTCACGACGATAATTTTAGTCAAGATATCAATGATGAGGATTGGCTGAGGATAGTTGGAGAGCGCAATTGGGTGGTATTAACAAAGGACAAGAAAATCGCTCCCGTTATTTGGAGTTATTAGCCGTGGCTCAAGGCAATGTACGGCTTTTTGCATTTGTGGACGGCAATGTTCCTGGAGATGTAATGGCACAAGCTTTTGTAAATGCCTTAGAAAAGATGCAACGATTTATTCGGGGGAATCAAGCACCTTTCATCGCTAAGGTGGACAAGTCGGGTTTGGTAAAGCCCTGCAAGAACCAAAAAGAACTTTTGAGAATGCTCCCTAAAACCAGTGAGTAAATCATCCCAAATCAATCTCCCTTAGTCCAGTTTTTCAACTGTCTACTCCCACAAAGTCTTTCGAGAGCCTGAAAGCCTATCTACAGCGTTCTAATTTTTAGTCAAAAGCCCGATCGCACTGTTCACTTATCGAAACTGTCCCCTGCTCTCCTGACCGCTTCAGTTGCACTCTCTATGCTTTAAGTTAATCCACCAAAAGATATATTTGATCTAGAGGCACTATGCAGAAACAAATCTTACGTCAAAAAGATACTAATGCTTGGATACTTCAGTGCTGGGTTTCTTTTATTGTTGCCATTTCCGCAACTACTGTAGGTATCATTTATTTACAGGTAGATCCCTGGCAAAAAGCTTTTATGGGTATGGGTTTAACTTTTTCAGTCGGCTCGTCTTTTACTTTAGCAAAAACCATTCGCGATAACAACGAGGCAACAACATTAACTGCCAGAATCGACGAAGCTAGAGTTGAGAAAATTCTCGCTGAGCACCATCCTCTCAAATAAACTTGAATTATATAATGTATACAACAAACAGCCCGGGCGGGCTGTTTTTGTTGTTTGAGCCACAGGTTTCAAGCTGTGGATGTGAATTGGGGATTTCAATGGCTACCTTTGAACTTACGATCGCGCAACTTATTCTTTTGTCGGTGACGAACACCGGCCTGAACCATCGCAAAATCGACCGGAAAACCAACGACAGGAATCACCTGATCCTTGCGTTCTTCTTCCAGATTCTTGAGTTCGGTGTAATCAACCCAGTGAATGCAATTTACCGGACAAGTGTCGATCGCCTCATCAATCAACTCTTCAGAATCCCCGTCTTGTCGAACTACGCGCGATCGACCGTAATCCGGTTCAATATAAAAAGTATTGCGAGCAACGTGAGCACAGTGCTTGCAGCCAATGCAGGTAATCTCATCAACATAGACACCTTTTTGGCGCAACACGCCGCCCAATTCCGGTTCCAAACCAGAGCGATCGGGCGCATCCCGCAAAAAGCCTCCCAACTCCGGCTCTAAACCAGAGCGATCGCTTGCTGTATCTATTCCGAGTCCAGAAAGCTCAGACATTTAGACCCCCACAAGAGTAAATAAGCCCGCCTGAGCGGACTTTGATGAAACAAGATTGCAAAAATCTCGAAAAATTATTAAGCGCACCAGCGTTGCACCACCAAGCGGAGCGAACCGTCTTGATTTTGCTTTTGCTCAGAAATTTGGAAACCCTGCTTAGCGCTTTCATTCACCACAGTATGGTAAGCGTAGCGCTGAGTCACCTTATTCAGAAAACGGTCTACAGACCAAGCTTGCTGCCAAAATTGCAAGTCAGCCACCAATTCATACTCAGTCCCGTTCCAGCTAAAACCTAGGTCGTAGCCGTTTTCTTGCTCAATAACCACCTCAGCGGTACTGGTTAGGCCGCGATAGCCACGCACCTCTGTCGGGCCCGACTTCCAGTCGATACCCAAGTCAGTTAAAGCAGCTTCCAAAGAATTCAAATTGCGGATCTGGGTTTTAATTTGGCTAAAGTGTGACATGGTGATTCCCAAAAAATTTAAGTGAACTCAACAAAAAAAATTACCAATCGCTAAAAGCCACTTGGGCCGTCGCTTCGGCTGACTGATGCAGGGATTGCGTGAAATATTCAGATGTTGACTCTTGATGAAGCACCACGCCGAGCTGAGCTTCAATTGCAGCCGTTACTTCAGCGCAGGAAGCACCGACAATGCCGGTGACTGTTTCCTGTACGCGGCCATCTGGATAAATCACAAACTCTAGTGTTTCCATAATCCGGGCTGACTGAATAGGAGTAGTGAGAACAGACACCGACACCAGCAAGCCAGGGACGATGCCTCCTGAAGTCGCTTCTTGAGAGTTGGCTGACTGACAAAGCGCTATATCAATTTTGACTAATTGATAGGTTTTGAGTCACAACTTAACAGAACTTATTAATATGTAGAAGCAATACATCAGTTGTATGTAAAGTTTCGCGTAGATCGTGACACCAGTCAAGTCACTCTATGTTTAGATTTTAGATTTTAAATTTTAGATTTTAGAGTGAGGAAGAAGGAAGAGGGGATGAACCGCAAAGGGCGCAGAGCCAAGAGGGCACAAGGTAAAAGGCCCAAAGAAGGCAAAAGGCAAAAGTATAAATTCCCCCATTCCCCCTCTAATTCCCTCTTGGGTCTAAAACGTCTCGCAGGCCATCGCCCAAAAGGTTGAAACCAAGAACAGTCAAGGTAATCAGCAAACCGGGAAACACGATCGTCCAAGGAGACGAAAGAGCGTATCCGCCCTTAAAAGCATCAGAAAGCATCGTCCCCAACTCAGGAACCGGCGGCTGTGCGCCCAAACCCAAAAAACCCAAACCGGCAGCTTCTAGTGTCGCCGTACCAGTCGAAAGAGTTGCTTGTACAACTAGAGGCGCGAGACTTCCCGGCAAAATGTGGCGAAAAATAATCCGCAAGTCGCTGGCGCCCAAGGCCTTAACAGCCAAAACAAATTCTTGTTCTCGCAGAGACAGCACCATACTGCGAGTTAAACGGATGTAAATCGGAATTTGCACGAGGCTGACGGCGATAATTACGCTTTGCAGGCTCGGCCCGGTGACGGTAACAACGCCGATCGCCAGTAAAATCGAAGGAAAAGCTAACAAAATATCCGCCAAAGTGCCGATCGCAATTTCCAGCAACCCCCGAAAATAGCCGGCCACCAGCCCCAAAAGCGCTCCTACAATTAAACCAGCACCCACAGAAACCAGGCTGACGAGTAAAGATATTCCCAATCCGTGCCACACCCGCACCAACAAATCTCGCCCCAAACCGTCGGTGCCAAACCAATGTTTAGCGCTAGGAGCCACTAAGCGCAACAAATAATCTCGATCAACCGCCGCATCGTAAGGAGAAAGTAGGGGGGCCAACAGTGCCGAGATCATCAGCGCTACAGTCAAAATTAAGCCGATTTTCCCCGAAGTCGATCGCCAAAATTGTTGAAAAGCTGCTTGTGGAAATAGTAAGTTTTTATTCCATCTTCGATTTTCCATCTTTTGCTGTCACAAAAAAAACTGAGGACTTGGGCAACTATTTCTAAGTGGCAAATGCCCGTTGAGAAATAGCAGATAAACAAAGTTAAGGGCTGACGCTTCTATCTCACTTGTTGGCTAGGGCGATTCCTGCTCGGGATAGGTGCGATCGCGCGGACTTTGTCAACAGCAGTGAGCAACGCTCCTTTTGCGGAACCTCCTCTCAGGACCCAGATGCCTCTGGTGCCCATAAACTTATTAATTCATTGACAAGGGCGAGCAATTCAGATACAGACTCATTGACTTCTGGTGCTTCAAATCCATGAATCAATCGGTTTCTTACGCTTAAAAGTAGCATTGCTCGATCGTACTCTTCTATTGAAAGTTCTCCTTGCGAATACATATGTTTGATCAGAGATACAGGTGGAAATCTTTCAATTGGAATACTAACCTCCTCAGCTTGTCTACGCAGGAGTGCTTCAAGTGTTCCCCAAAGTGATAAAAACGCGCCTTCATTTTCTCCTGATGAAATTAGACGTTCACCCTGTGTTTTTCTCGTAAAAACTTGTTCCCAAGATAATAGATTTACTTCATTGGAGTTGTCTTTCAGTAAAGCATCTTCTTCAGTCATTAATAAGAAACGCCAGCCTGTATTTTCAGAAACTATTTCAGCAATTTCTTTCAACCTATCTATAGATGTTTGCCTGCCCGAAGCGTTGAATTCGATTATATAACCTTCGGCTTCGTTCTTTTTTACAATCAAATTTGGACGATATGTCCCTAAATTGAAAGGGATGTCTTCAGGTTCAGGGTCAACCAATACTGTATAGCCTGCTTGTCGGTATTTTTCGGCAATTTTAGATACTGATTTGTCGTGTATTAATTTAGCGGTCATAGATAGCTCTCCAGTGCTTTTGCTGAATTTATTCTAACGTAAACGCACTCACTGCCAGATCTTATGCCACGGAGCAACAATAACGGACATAGAGCAACGTCAAATGTGTCGCTAAGCGAGCGACGATGCGACTCCACATCTGTGACAAGTGAATCATTCTCATAAACTAACCTAATTAGTGCGTCCTGTATGGGCTTTATTATATTGTCTGTGTCAACAGGGTAAGTATCATAGAGGTATACTAAAGTTAAATGAACGTTTCCTGAATAAGGATCTCCTACCCAAGTTTTTGACGCTTCTGCACGCACAAATGCTTGCCAATCCTGTAGCTTGCTTCTCTGCCGCGTTTGCAAAGATACAGGGCGTTTTGGAATCAGAAACTCAAATTGCATTGGCAACTCCGAAACTTGAATGCGAAAAGAAGGGATTAAAGGCTAAATTCCAACTAGACTGTAACTTGTAACTTTTAACAAATCAACTTTTGTTTTGTCGATCGCACTAATTTCTCATCACCCTGACGCCCTCACCGCTCTGGCATTTCGCGTGAAGCGAAGCTATCCCGAAGCGAATCGCCCCCGACAACATCCCCAGCAACCATCAGCCGTGGGAGCAATCTAAAATCTAAAATCTAAAATCTAAAATCGGATGACCCTTTAAGATATAGAGAACAAGATAAATTTAAAAGCGCAATGACATCAACCCTACTCAAATCCTCCTCCCGATCCCCCCTCAACGCCCCAACAGTCCGCCATTTCCCCAACGGTCTCACAGTTATAGCCGAACACTTGCCAGTCGATGCTGTTAACCTCAGCGTATGGCTCAATTTAGGCTCAGCCGTCGAACCAGACGAAATCAACGGCATGGCTCACTTTTTAGAACACATGATTTTTAAGGGAACTCCGAGCATCAAAAGCGGAGAATTTGAGCGCGCGATCGAGCAGCGCGGCGCTGTCACCAATGCAGCCACCAGCCAAGATTACACTAACTACTACATCACCACAGCCCCTAAAGATTTTGCCGAACTAGCTCCCCTGCAAGTCGATGTGTTGCTCAACGCCAGCATTCCCGACGACGCCTTCGATCGAGAACGGCTGGTAGTGTTAGAAGAAATTAGACGATCCGAAGACAATCCGCGCCGCCGCACCTATCAGCGATCGATGGAATTAGCATTTGAAGTCCTGCCCTACAAGCGACCGGTACTCGGCCCGACTGCCGTAATCGAACAGCTTACCGCGCAACAAATGCGGGATTTCCACAGCAGCAGATATCACCCAGGAGCGATGACAGCCGTAGCTGTAGGCAATTTGCCAGTCGATCAACTAATAGAAATTGTCGTAGACAGTTTTGCAGCAAAAAGCACATCACAAAACAACAAAATAAATTTGCCTGCTGTCGGAAACATTGACCCAGAATCCCAAATCCTGAACTACGGCCAAGAATCGCCCTTTACAGAAACAGTCCGCCGCGAATTTGTAGACTCTGCCCTTCAGCAAGCCCGACTGATCCTGATGTGGCGAGTGCCAGGTTTCATGGAAATGTCCGAAACTTATGCCCTGGACGTTTTGGCGACAATATTGGGTCACGGCCGCACAACTCGCTTGGTTCAGGATTTGCGCGAAGAAAAAGGGCTAGTTTCGTCAATTTCGGTGAGCAACATGACTCAGCGACTCGGCGGCGTATTCTCGATTTCTGCTCAACTAGCAACAGAAAACTTGGCAGCAGTGGAAGCTGCGATCGTCCAACACATCCGCACTCTCCAAACTGAACTGGTAACAGATGCCGAAATTTCCCGCATCCGCACCCAAGTAGCAAATCGGTTTATCTTTGGTAACGAAACTCCGAGCGATCGAGCAAGTTTGTACGGTTACTATCAGTCGATGTTAGGAGATATCGCTCCCGCCCTCAACTATGCCGCCTGCATCCAAGCTCAGACGGCCCAGGATCTCCGAGAAGCCGCCGTCAAATATCTGTCTCCCGACGCGATGGGTGTTGTGGTAATTCGGCCGGACGAACCATAAATAGGTCGATCGCCTCAACAGGGGAATTCTACCCTCCCTCTGCTTCCCCGGCATCCCACAGCATTCGGCATTCGGCAGAAAGAATGCCAACGGGTACCAGGGATTTTTAGTCCATAGTGCCTGAAATTCGATCGGCCCTCGCCTTGAAGGTTTTGTATCAAATAATTAATATGAAGCCTTTAAGGTACGGGCGATCCATAAAATCACCGTAATTTTATGAGAGGATAAACTGGGAATTATTGACAATCAAGCAATTGGGTTCCGGGCCACCGGATTTATCTGCGATCGTAAATCTAAAATCTAAAATCTAAAATCGATAATTTTATGAGAGGATAAACTGGGAATTATTGACAATCAAGCAATTGGCTCTGGGGCTACCGGATTTATCTGTCGCCGTAAATCTAAAATCTAAAATCTAAAATCTAAAATCTAAAATCGATAATTTTATGAGAGGATAAACTGGGAATTATGGACAATCAAGCAATTGGGTCCCGGGCCACCGGATTTATCTCCGGTCGTAATTCTAAAATCTAAAATCTAAAATCGATAAAATCACCGTAATTTTATGAGAGGATAAACGGGGAATTATTGACAATCAAGCAATTGGGTCTGGGGCCACCGGATTTATCTGCCGTCGTAATTCTAAAATCTAAAATCTAAAATCTAAAATCTAAAATCGATTGTGGGCACGCAAGCATGAAATTACAAAACTTTCTAAACTCAAAAATGAGGTACGATGCCAAAGCAATAGCTGCTGACGACGAACTCAGCGACCAAATTCAAAGCCGCCTCATTGACCTGGGTTTACTGAAACCTCCCGTAGACGGAAAATTTGGCCCTCTCTCTACTGCTGCTTTGCACCGATTTCAAACTCTGATGAAGTGCGGCGAAGCTGGTTTTTTGGGAGCAGTGACAGCCACAAAGCTGATCGAAACCAAACCAGGAGACATTCCCACACCTCCCCTGATACTGAAAACGCTCCGAGACACCATTTTTAAATCAAAACCGCTGGCATCTTCTGGGCTTCTGGACTCGGAAAAACAATTAATACCAGGGGGAAAAGAGTTTGAGATCCTGGCTTTTGCTCCGACTCGCCGTCACATCAGAGTTGCTCTGCGTAACGAGTCTTTCAAAGGTTCAGGGATTTGGTATGTTTTCGGAGCACACGCTCAAATTACTCAAGACGACCTTCTGTTTTATCCCAAACCGAATCCCCCAACAGTCAGGCTTGGCATTCCTTATCGATCGCAAATGGATAACTTGTACAATCCTACAGGTTCTGCGAATGTAACTTCAATAGCGATGTGTCTGGACTTTTTGAGGGTGCCGCAGCGCAAAAAAACCGGGCAATATGAAGACGAACTCTACGAATATGCGATCGCCAAAGGTTACAGTCGCTGGGACCCCTACGATTTAGCGAAGATTGTTAAAGATTACGGCGCTCAAGATTTCTTTACGGAAAATGCAACAATTGAGGATGTTCAAGATTGGCTCGCCAGCGGAAATCCCGCTGTTATCTACGGATACTTTACGTCTTTCGGTCACATTCTAGTTGTCGCAGGCTACGACAGCGAGGGATTCTTTGTTCACGATCCCTATGGCGAGTGGTTCCCAAGCGGCTACGACACAAGTGCCAGCGGTGCCTACTTGCACTATCCCTATCGCTTAATCCGCAGCGTGTGTATGGCTGACGGGAATTTTTGGGTTCATTTTATCTCTAAGTAATTGGGAATTGGGAATTGGGAATAGGGAATTGGGAATTGGGAATAGGGAATTGGCCTTGTTACTACTGACTAATGATACTAAATCTGGGTTCATTAACTTCTTTGTCACTAAGCAGTTGAAACCGCTACCAACGCGAGCACACAAACGAAGTCCCTCTCTAAGAGACTAAGAGATAAAGCGAGTATTTAACCCGGATTTGATATAACAACAGTCAACAGTCAACAGTCAACAGTCAACAGTCAACAGTCAACAGTCAACAGCTAACAGTCAACAGTCAACAGTCAACAGTCAACAGCCAACAGTCAACAGTCAACAGCCAACAGTCAACAGTCAACAGTCAACTAACTATTAATTTTCATACTCAAATCCAGCCAAGTCGATCGCGTAATCGGAGCACTGGTAGAAATATAGTCCACTCCGGTTTCGGCTACACTTCTAATTGTTTCTAAAGTAACATTGCCGGAAGCTTCAATTTTGACCCTATCGCTCTTTTGGCGAATTATTGCCACAGCCTGCCGCATCAAATCAAAGGACATATTATCTAACATGATAATATCGGCTTTGTGCTGCAAAGCTGTTTCTACTTCGGCGAGAGTTTCGGTTTCGACTTCGATCGTCAGCGGATAGGGGATAGAATTGCGAATTAGGGCGATCGCCTCTGCAATTCCCCCAGCCGCCGCAATGTGATTGTCTTTAATCATCACCGCGTCATCTAAGCCCATCCGGTGATTGCAAGCACCGCCGACTTGAGTTGCGTATTTTTCCAACAATCTCAATCCGGGCGTTGTCTTGCGCGTATCCACTAATTGCACGGGCAAATCGGCAATTTTGTCAACATATTTCTGAGTAAATGTAGCGATGCCGCTCAAACGCATTGCCAAGTTTAATGCTACTCTTTCTCCGGTTAGCAGCCCATCGAAATTGCCGGAAATCTCGGCGATTACTTCTCCTTTTTCGCACTGTTTCCCTTCCGGTACTTGGGGGATGAAACTGAGGCTGCTGTCTAAAAGTTTAAATGTGCGATCGGCAATTGGCAATCCGGCAATGACTCCAGCTTCTTTGACTATCCATTTAGCTGTACCCTGGATGCTGTTTGCGGGAAATAAGGCCGATGTTGTGCGATCGCCCCTACCGATATCTTCTAGTAGCCAGTTGTGCAATAGGGTGTCTAAAACTATCCAAGGCGGTAATATTGCTGTCATGTTTTTGTTGGTTGTTATATCAAGTTTAGGGCGGTGGGGCGCAGAAACCGGGTTTTTTACGAAAACACTGGATTTGAGGCTTTAACGCTGGTAAAAAACCCGGTTTCTTTGGTATTTATGCGTAAGTCATAAGCCAGATTTGGGATGATATCTATTAGGAACAATAGTCGATCGGGTAATTTTAGGCAAGTTGCAAAATAAGGATGGTGTCAGTGCGGGGGCGATTCCTTTCGGGATAGCTTCGCTTCACGGGATTTGGGAGGCGGGGGCGATTCTACTACATTAGGACTTACGCATCGGGGTCCAGAAACCGGGTTTTTTAGCGAATCTGTGGGCGCGAATGCGTCTTTTCGTAAAAAAACCCGGTTTCTAGGAGTCGGAGTGCGTCCAGGAATCTAAATAATGGGGAATTCTGTTGCTGACTTTGGGTGTGGGTGCTTTAATGGAGTAGATGGGTATCGATCGCGAGAAGAAATCATGATACAGCCAGTCATTTTAGAAAAATTAGCAGAACTCCCTGAGTCTCTTCAGGCAGAAGTGCTTCATTATATTGAGTTTTTGATTGAAGAGCAGGCTAAAAACTCAACCCAAGAAAAGCCGACAAAGCGAGGGGGGCTTGGAATGTGGAAAGGTAAAATCTGGATTTCTGATGATTTTGATGAGCCGCTTGAGGATATGAAGAAATATGTGGATGCTGAGCATTAGATTACTTTAAGGTTATTAGTGAGAGGGTCAATTTCAAAAAGAGACAACAAATGAACCAAAAAACCAGTATTGGGTTGTTAGATTCCATCACCAGTGAGGGAATTATTTCCCTAGGGAGTGATTTCTTGGAATTGGCACTTGACAATAAGTTAAATGAAGGTGTATTGCGTGAGATTCCTGTTGTTAGAAACCTTTATAATTTAGGCAGAGCGACTGTTGCAATTTACCATAGGTTATTAATCAATAAAATGATAAACTTCTTAGGAGAGCTATCCAATGTCTCCTATGAAAAACGTCAAAGCTTCGTTGAAGATATCAATAAAGATCCCCAGAAAAAGCGTGTATGTGAAGAAACTTTATTACTGCTAATTGACCGTGCAGACAGCTTTGAAAAACCATCAATTTTAGGACGATTACTCAAGCACCATATCCTCGGAGATATATCCTATGAGGACGCTATGCGATTATCGTACATAGTCGATCGTGTATATATGTCTGACTTAGATTACCTAACTAGATTTAGCTCTGATCTTAAGAGTAATCCGGATATTGCTGCGAGTCTTCAAAGTGCTGGACTACTTAGTGGGAATAGTATGGATTTTGGAAATTTGGGTGAATCTTCTTCTGGACCCATTATTTATGAATTAAACAAGTATGGAAAAATGTTATTACAATATGGCTTAGAGTCAGCGGTATAACAATTCAGATGCAGCCGATATCCTATTGACAATATTGGGTCTTAGTGCTTTGATAGGAGCAATCTGAAATATCATATGCGTGTTCTTTGATAGCTGCAGCGGGTATCCTGTTGACAACATTGGGTATTGGTGCTTTAGTGGGATGGATGGGTTTGTTTTGGTGTCAAGAGATATTTCCGCCCCAAATATATTATATCTAATAACATAACCTTCTTACTTTCGGTGGCTGATGTGCTTGAACAGGAGCGGAGACTATAATATTTATACAAAGGAAAAGCTGGCAAAATTATCAAACTACAGTTGCAATAATTCAGTAACAATATTTGTCTTAATAACCCGGGTCAGGTGTTACACTTTGAAAAATACTTTAAGTGCGACTGAGGACTGTTTTTAAGCAATACAACAAGGAGCAGTAATTGTGGCAATAGAACTCAAAAAGATGACTGTCAAAATCCTGAAAGAAGGAGATCAAGTCATCAACGTCTGGTCAGATAATTCGAGTTATTTTATCGCCGTTAAACAACAGAGCGGGGAAGTTTGTGTTTATTCCGTAACACTAGACGAAGAAAAAAAGCCTAGACTCAGTAGAAATTCGCCGTTAACAGTTGCGTTTGGCGAGGGTGAGATAGAGTCAATATTTAGCACGGAAACCGGAGATGTTAGAGTAATTACTGACTGAGCAATAAATTGAAAATACAGGTTGTTATGGCGAAAAAATCTGACAGAAATCGTGCTATAAACGCAAAAATTGACAACTTGACTCCTGAAGAGCAAGAGCAACTTAGCGACGCTATCAGACAAGCTAAAAGGAAGATTGCACCCGATGCCAGATCTACAGTTGTTGAATATGAGCAGGGCAAGTTACCTTCTTCCCCATCTCAAAATCAACTTGAAGGACAGGATGATTAAAGCAGTTTATTTGGGGAGTAATATTTTTATGGGAAAAAAGAGGCCATACGAACACCGAAAAGCGCAGAAGGAAGTTAAGGAGTTAGAGTCTTATCAATGTATGGTGTGTTGGGAAGTCAACCCTAAAGCTAACGGTCATCACCTGATTCCGTATAGTGAAGGAGGTTCCGCCGCAATGCAAAATATGATGACACTTTGTGCTTCATGCCATACCAAGTATCATAACGGTGAACTAAAAATCGATATTCATAGGTTTTGATATTTATCGCGAGAAACAAGTACGTTAAGTGTTCTTGACCAAGACAGTACGGATTGTTTCGAGTCGGATGTTTAACAATCATGTTGTAGCGGGGGTCAAAAGTTCCCTTTTGCCTGTCAAACATTTAACCCCCGATTAAAATAAAGACGACTGAAAGAGGCAATTAGGATGAGTATTCGTGATATTACGATCGCCCTTATTGCAGCCACTTCCAGAATCATTTTTGCCAGAAGTGAGCCACTACATCGACTTTGTGATGCACAAGCACCAAAATAGAATAGCTGAACCCAAACTCCCAGACGATAGCTAAAGCTTGGGCAAAAAGGTTCGAGGAAGTCGATCGCTTGGAAGTAAGGAAGGACTAATGAACCGGATAGCGAATTTAAGCTACAGTAAAAGGTATAGCAGTACATCTAACTCAAGACTAGCCGGATACTTTACGGTCGGCAAGTAGCGCTGAGGGGAAGTTTGCACGAAATTTGATCGGATGGAATTCTGATAGTGGTGCTAATTGAGAATGCAAAAAAGATGTTCGGCGTTTGCGGGTAACTTTGGAAGTGGCGGGGTGGCAAACTACTTCGGGGTTCTGCACGATTTAGGTAGAGCCTTTAGAAAAGCGTAAATTCAAGACGTAAACCTTGTAAGGGAAAACCTATCGTAAACATAGGAGCTTTCCGTTTTCAAACTTACAGGCTTAAAATGAGCAAATAGGGGGCACTCGGTCAAGCAAATCTCCTGTAGGGCTAGAGAAGGTTATATGGTGCGCCAGAGTTTGGAAAAACGGTTATCCAGTCTCAGAGTTGGGCAAAAGATCGGTTTAGGATACACCCTTGCTCTCAGCATTGCTGTGTGTGGAACAATTGCTGGTTTTGGAGTTGGCGATCGTTATCAACAACAGACTCAAGAGCAAGAAAAGCACGCGCGTAACAAAGTGGAACTTCTGCATCGCCTGCAATCTCGTGTTCTCCAAGCCCGAACCCATCAACAACAACTCATCCCTCTAGTGCCATACCCAGAAAAATTTCAAGATGAATATGCTCACTTGCTGAAGCATGAAACTGAAATTCAAGCAATTTGGGCTGAACTTAAGGCATTTGTGGCAAAGTCTCCGACCCTACAAGCTGGTGTGCGTCAAGCAACGATTACAGACTTGTTCCAAACCTATGAGGGTATACCACAACTCTACTCACAGGAATTAGAACGCCGAGTTGAACGAATTCGCAGTCTGAATCTTGCCTCACCCACTGATGTTGAGCAAGGCCAAGCGCTGATGTTGGAATTTACCAACAGCGATTTTGCGCTTGAATTCGATGGCATCTCCGATGATTTAGTGGGTTTAATTGGCCAAGCTTACCAAGAACTTGAGGTAGCAACAAGGTCATATCAACAGGCTAGTGAAGTTGCTGAGAAAGTGGTAGTTGCAAGTATCGGATTGTCTGTTGCGATCGCCATTCTTTTAGCAGTTTTGACCAGCCGAGCAATTGCCCAACCCATTCAATCTCTGACCAGCGTTGCCAGACGAACTACTGAAGAATCTAATTTTGAGTTACAAGCGACTGTTGAGCAAGATGATGAAATTGGAACCCTTGCCAATGCCTTTAACCAATTAATTCGCGCTGTTCAACAACTGTTACAGCAACAGAAAACAGCCAACGAACAACTCGAAAACTACAGCCAAACCCTTGAATCTAAAGTTGAGAAAAGAACCCAAGAACTCAGCGACAAAAATACGCAGTTGCAACAACTCTTAGAGGAACTGCAACACACTCAGATTCAAATGGTGCAAAGCGAAAAGATGTCTGCTTTGGGGCAAATGGTGGCAGGGGTGGCACACGAAATCAACAATCCAGTCAACTTCATTCACGGCAACTTGACTCACGTGCAGGAATACGCCCACAATTTATTAGGTTTGGTGCAACTCTACCAGAATCACTATCCCGACCCAGCACCCGAAATCCAAGCTGAGGCCCAAGAGATTGATATGGAGTTTATCCAAGCCGATCTACCTAAAGTCATCGACTCTATGAAAGTCGGCACGGATCGCATCCGCCAGATTGTGTTGTCACTCCGCAACTTTTCACGAATGGATGAAGCTGACTTCAAAGCCGTTGATATTCATGAGGGCATTGATAGTACCTTGTTGATTTTGCAGCATCGCTTGAAAGATAAAGCAGAGCGTTCAGGGATTCAAGTAATTCGTGATTATAGTAATCTACCGCTAATAGAATGCTATCCCGGTCAAATCAATCAGGTGTTTATGAACATCCTGGCAAATGCCATTGATGCCCTGGAAGAAGCCAACGTCAAACGAACCTATCAGGAACTCAAGGAAAATCCCAACCTGATTACCATTCGGACTGCTATGATTGATTCAAAGTGGGTAAAAATTGCAATTGCTGATAACGGAATGGGAATGCCTGAATCTGTTCAGAAACGCCTCTTCGATCCATTCTTCACCACAAAGTCTGTCGGTAAGGGAACGGGCATGGGGCTACCGATTAGCTATCAGATTGTCACGCAGAAACATCGCGGTAAGTTAGATTGCTTCTCAATACCTGGTAAGGGAACCGAGTTTGTGATTCAAATCCTTGTCAAGCAGCAAATCCGTGATGCTGTCTAACAAAATGCGCCCCACCGCCGAAAGGTTTTCTGTTAGGCTTTTGAGGTTATCTGCTATGAGGTTTTAGTTGTAATATTCACTTTCTCTTTTCGCCTAACTCACCAAAAAACTAAAGCCCTTTTCCGTTGTTGCGGGAAAAGAGCTTTAATTTATTATTAACCTGGCACTGAGCTATTTTACCGGGCAGTGACCCGCCGAGTATCTTCGCCATAGCAACGTTTAACA
>Ga0247770_1000646_pt1 | contig 32463 bp, 47 predicted proteins | sample UWRJL136409B6_FD_179943 | JGI IMG/M metagenome (GOLD analysis project Ga0247770, IMG submission 179943) | Plant litter microbial communities from Arlington Agricultural Research Station in Wisconsin, United States - UWRJ-L136-409B-6 | ecosystem: Environmental > Terrestrial > Plant litter >... | reverse complement strand
TTCGCCTGGACTGCAGCATTGTATTCCTTTGCTGATTGTTTTTTCTTCCTGGTCACGCCACCAGTGGCATTGGCAACCGCCTCGTTCACGTGGGCGACCTGAGCGGCGGCCTGCACCACGTTTTCTCGGTGATCTTCGGGTAGACCCTCTTGTTGACCGAGAGCTGATGCGACCTCCCCAGTCTGCTGTCCGCCCGCGTTGCGAGCGACCTGTTGCAACATCGTAGTAGATTCTGGCGTCATGTTGGCGTTTCTCGCCACTTGTTCAATTACCTGATCGCCTGCTGCCTGCACGGGGGCAGGGTGCAATTGGACCCCCTGGCCTGCCAGATTAGCAGCGACCGCAACTTGTTCCGCGGGTGAGCCCTGAGTGTTGAGTAGAGCTTCGGTTTGTGGCTTGTTGACTGCGTTCCCGTTCTTGCCCTTGTTGTTGACTCCGAGCACGGTCTTGGCCACTTCCTCGATCTTGTCCGCCGTGGGCTTGCTGAAGTACTTGTGCAAAAGCGCGCCACCGATGCCCACTCCAGTGGCCAGCGTGCCTGCACCTGCGGCCATCGCGGTGTGCTTACGGGTCCACCCCGACGGCTTGCGCGACCTGGTCGGGGATCTGCTTCGCGCTCGACTCCTGCTCCGGCGCGGCATTGCTGTACCCCCAGCCAACATAATATTTCCCACGGCACGTATCCGGAAGGCCCGGGATCCTTACCTTATTTTACAGGACGTAGTTGCTGGCTCTCACAGGGCCCCAGTAAGCCCGCAACTCCTCCGGGTACTCCTTGTTCCAAGCCGGATCAAATCTGTTGGTCAATATCTTCTCGGCAGCGTTGCGGCGATTGGTGTTGTACTTTTTCAGCTCGGGGACCGTGACCGCGACTCTCGTACCTGGTACATAGTATTCGGTCCGGCCGGGTTGTGACACGGAAGGAAACTTGGTGTACGCGCCTGTCTTCCAGGTGAGGTTGAACAGTTCGCATGCTCTGGTTGTCGCGTCCACCAGGGTGTTCAGGTCACCTGGTTCGACTGCGGACAGGAGACTTCGCGCTAATTTGCCGGCCTCTACAGGGTCCGTGGTGCTACGCGCCACTTTGGTCAACATATCCGAGACGGTGTCATGGTCGGCCATCCTCACGCTCCGTGAAAAGGCCACGGCAATCTTGATCATGTCAAAAATTGCGTCTCGCACGGGCACAGGTACGGGCGCAGGGACCGGACGAGCAGTTGCCTGTGTAGGCTTCCTCGAGCGGTCGTACAGCCACTTGAGACCGGCGACACCGCCCCCCAGAGCGGCAACAGCGCCGGTTACCCCAACGGCCGCCTTTGTTGTCCTGGACCAGGACCGCTTCGGCCGCTTGGACGCACCTGACTTCCTGCTCCTGCTTGTGCTCCTGCTTCTCTTACCCTTCGCCATTGCACGTGGTCAACATTAGTTTTTACTTGGACAGGTCCCAGTAGTCCTGGACGCGCTGGTTGACCGACTTGGGAAGCCGCATCGGACGGCCCTCCTTGACCGCTCGAGCCCGTGCTCTGTTGTATTTTTCTAGGTTGGCGCCGGGCACCCGAACTGCGGTGCCTGGGAATTGATAGTACACTTTGTCCCACAACCAGCCGGGTTCTTCGCGCTTGATCCACTGCTTGTACGCACCCTCCGTCCAGGGGTGGCGCAGCAGTTCGTTCGCCTGCACGACCCCTTCAACCACGCCAGCTTTGCCGCTCTCGGACAGCCCCGGGATCTGCTCCGTCACGACGGTCGCCGCCTTGCCGGCCTGCACGGGACCGGGTGCGTTCTTGGCGATGTTCTTCAGGACGGTTCCCGCCGGGTGGTTGGCGCCCAGGTGCGCGTTCGTCGCCCGTTCCACCTTGCTTTCTGCCTCCTTCTTGACGTCGGGCGGCGGCGGCTTCGCGCCATCCTTGAAGAAACGAGCGATGTTTTTCCATCTTCCATCCTTTGTGGCCTGCCACAACCCGACGCCTGTCCCACTCACCGCGGCCGCCCCCAGCGCGGCCTTGGCCCCTGTCGACAGCCTGCGAACGCGGTTGGTCAGCGTGAGTCCCTTGGTTGGACCCGCGACCGGCTGTTTCTTGGAAGGCTGACGTGAGCGGCTCCGCTTTGCCGCCCGCGACTTGGTTCGTCTCATGGTTTGAAATACGGTCAACATATTTTCCGCCAGCCCGGTCTAGAGAGCCATTGCGTCGGGGGAGGGCCAGAGATGGAGAAGGACCTCATCTTCTCGGTGGTTAGCTGGAAAGGCCAGGACCTGGAAGACCCGGACGAGGACGAGGACTCCACCCCCGCCCGCTACGTGCTCCGCATCTTCGGCCGCACCTGCCACGGCCGCAGCGTCTGCGTGCAGACCAAGTACACCCCCTACTTCTACCTGCAGATACCCGCCAACTGGCCGCCCTTCAAGATGCGCCAGTACCTGGACGGCTTCGCCCGCTTCGACCCGGCGCTGGACATGTGCAAACCGGTCTCCGCCAAGACCGTCTACGGCTTCACCAACAACGAGAAGCGCCGCTTCCTGCGGATGGCGTTCCACTCCCACAAGCAGGCCAAGTTCGCGCAGCGGCACGCCAAGAAGGTAGCCTCACCGATGGGGGGAACGACGCAGATCTTCGAGGGCAACGTGCCGCCCGAGCTGCAGCTGATGCACTACCGCAACCTGGCCGCCGCCGGCTGGATGCGGGTGGCCAAGGGGTCGCGGGTGCCCCCCTCCCGCCGCGTCTCCCACTGCGACCTGGAGGTCGAGGCGCGCTGGACCGACCTGCACCCGGCCCCCGACGTCGTCGCCGCGCCTCCCCTCGTCCTGGTCAGCTGGGACCTGGAGTGCTACTCCCCCGACGGCTCCTTTCCCGACGCCGACGAGCCCGCCTGCCCCATCATCCAGATCGGCAGCACCTTCCAGCGGTTCGGCGAGCCGGAGCCGTACCTCCGCACCGTCCTGGTCCTGGGCACCTGCGACCCGGTGGAGGGCGTGGAGGTCACCTGCTTCCCCGACGAGGCGGCCCTCCTGCGCGGCTGGGCGGACCTGCTGCGGGCGCACGGCCCGGACGTCTTCATCGGCTACAACACCTGGCAGTTCGACGAGTCGTACGTCTTCAAGCGCTCCGTCGTCCTGGACATCGACCTGGTCTTCGGCAAGCTGCGGTCCAACCCGATCCGCCTGGACGCCGTCAACCTGAAGAGCTCGGCGTACGGCGACAACAACTACACGACCTTCCCGACCCCCGGCATGCTCCAAGTCGACCTGCTGGTCGTCGTCAAGAAGGAGCACAAGCTGGACAGCAACACGCTGAACAACGTGGCCGAGCACTTCCTGGGCGAGCACAAGGTCGACATGTCGCCCGCCGACCTGTTCGAGAGCCACCGGGCCGGGCCGGCCGAGCGCGCGCGGGTCGCCCACTACTGCAGCGTCGACTGCGAGCTGCCGCTCCGCATCATGGCCAAGCTGGGCACGCTCGCCAACATGCTGGAGATGGCCAACGCGACCTTCGTGCCGGTCGAGTACCTGCTGCCGCGCGGCCAACAGGTGGGGCTCCTTTCCTTGTACGTACCATGGGGTTTTACGAGCAAGAGTACGCATGTGGTTGCGTGGGTTGGACGAGCACCCTTGATCATCCTCCGGTTAGCGGGTTTTCGCAGTGGTGCGGCATGGAGGCCGGTTGCGCAGTGAAGGTCGGGGAAGCGGCCGCGAAGGCAGCGAAAGAGCAGGAGCTGGCAGACCTGTGTGATCGTCTGGGTGTCACACGAGAACGTCTCGACTCCATCCGACAGGGTTCATACTCGACGGCCGACTTGTGACGTGCAGATCAAGGTGTTCAGCCAGCTGGTCAAAAAGTGCCACCAGCTCGGCTACCTGGTGCCGACGCTGGCCGACGCGGAGCCGGGCGAGGAGACGTTCGTCGGCGCGACCGTCCTGCCGCCGAAGAAGGGCGCCTACTTTGAGCCCATAATGGCGTTGGATTTTGCCAGCCTGTACCCAAGGTAACACGTTGGTTTTCGCACATAACGTTGGGTAGAAAGATGCTGACGCGTATTTTTGTGTACAGCATCATCCGGGCGAACGGGCTCTGCTATTCGACGATCGTCCTCGAGCCCAAGTACGACAATCTACCAGGCGTAGAGTACTGGGAGATCACCACCGACATGGGCACCTACCGCTTCGCCCAGAACGTGCCGTCCGTGCTACCGCCGCTGTTGGAGGAGCTGGCCGCGTTCCGGAAGCAGAGCAAGCGGGACATGGCGGCTGCCAAGGCCGCGGGCGACAAGTTCCAGGAGGCGGTCCACAACGGGAAACAGCTGGCGTATAAAATTTCAGCCAACAGGTAAGGCGCAGTCTTCCACACGTCAGGCACTTTTTCTCGCCTGCCCTTGGTCCATCCTTTTGATATTTATCTCGACTGAACTTGTGCAATGCAGGTTCAAGCCACACCGGTTGCAGCTTTTGCTGGTCATCCTTCTGACTGATATAACCCTTTGTGTTATTGCAGCACGTACGGCTTCACTGGAGCGACGCACGGCTACCTGCCCTGTATGTCGATCGCCGCGAGCGTCACGGCGGAGGGCCGCAACATGATCCAGACGACCAAGAAGATCGTGGAGCGAGACTTTGGCGGCGAGGTGATCTACGGAGGTGAGTGTTCGACCTTCGTTCGTCTGTTATTGGTACCTGCAAAAGACGGCTGAGAGTTCCTTCTTCTGCAGACACGGACAGCGTCATGGTGCGGTTCAACCAGCCGGTCGACGACCTGCAAGCCCACTTCGACATCGCCGATAAGGCGGCCACGGCGGTATCCAAAACCTTCCGGCCGCCCAACGAGCTCGAGGTGGAGAAGCTCTACCTGCCGTACATCCTGTACTCGAAAAAGAGGTAGGCGACGTGCACCACGGCGGACATCATGAAACCTTACTGTTTCTTCATCAACTAAGGCGTATTCCACGCAGGTACGCGGCCGTCCTGTGGACCAAACCCGACGCCTACGACTACATCGACGTCAAGGGCCTGTCGCTCGTCCGCCGCGACTCGTGCAAGCTCGTCAAGCGCCTGTGCAAGAACGCCCTGGACACCCTGCTGCACGAGCGCGACCTGGGCAAGGCCGTCGGCGACGTGCGGGCCGCCCTGCTGGCCCTGGCGAGCGGCGAGGTGCCGATGGAGGATCTGGTCGTGTCCAAGCAGCTGAAGACCGACTACAAGACGACGTCCCACCCGCACCTGCACGTCGCCAAGACCATGCGCAAGCGCCAGCCGGGCTCGGAGCCGCGGTCGGGCGACCGGGTGCCATTCGTGTTCGTTGTCACCGCCGACCCGCTGGTCAACAACTTCGAGAAGGCGGAAGACCCGGCGTACGCAGCCGAGCAGGGCCTGCCGCTCGACGTCCTCTACTACATCGAGCACCACCTGACCAACCCCCTGGTCAGCCTGTTCGCCCCGATCCTGCACCCCGACCTGGACGAGGGCGCGGCCGAGCGGGCGACCAAGACCGACCTGTTCGGGGACGAGGCGCTGCAGGCCAGGCTGGCGCGGTTCAAGGCGGATGCGAAGGCGCGGGTGGTCGAGGCCAAGCGCGTGCTCAAGAACCGGACCAACCGGCAGGCGGAGATCAGCAGCTTTTTCGCGAAGAAGCAGAAGGTCGACACTGTGTTCAACGGTTAATGAATGGCTTTTTGCAAACAAGGCTAGAATCTAGAAGAACCCCCCGCAGTGCCTCGTAGCCTATGCCTTTCACTCGGGTGTGTAGAACGCGCAACAACATCTTTGACATGACCTCTTCATACTTCAACAGGACGGCTGTCGGCTCTCGTTTGGCGACAGCTCGGAACTTCGGGGCTTTTGCCATGATATACACCCCTGGGTATGTCCGTTGATCTGTCGCGTATGCCTTGAGAAGTTTGTTCCGAGTGCCGGCGCTTAGGCGCATTTCCTTGGGCAGGTTCGGTGGGAGCCTCGAGTCGAGCTCCTCGAGAACAAACACGAAGCTCCACGCTTGGCAGGCCAACATACTTATGTATTGAACAACCTCGTCTCCTGGCAATGTAAACACCTTTTTATCGAACCACGTGAAAACTTCGTTGTCCCTGGGGACGACAGTGGTAGCTACAAGCAACGGGATCAGGAGCGGGACTGCAAACATACTTCTCACCCGGTGACGTGCTCCAATGTAGTGCACGCTAGCACTACCACTGACGTCGGAAACCAGATTTGTGTACGCTTTCCCTATGTCTGTCAACGCGAGAAAACGCTCGTCAGAAACTTGTGATAACCGCGCTGGTTCCGAGAGCGATCCTGGAACGGGAAGTATGTCCAGCGCAGCGCACGCTACCGTCAGACACGCGCGGGGGGGAACCTCATTCAGAGTTGGTAAGCCGCACTTGACGAGCACGCGCATGTCGCGCAGGTGCGGCGCCCGAGCCGTACCCAGGTCTATCACAAACATTCGCGGCGCCTGACCGTCCAGTGTCTGTACCCTGTCCTTCATGAACTTCTGTACGGTACTGCCTATCAGACGGTTGGGTTGCGTCGGCAGGTCAAGGTCTTTGTACCCCGGGGCCAGTCGCAGTTTGTTTGCGTCAGGGATGATGACGGGACCTTCCGTAAAGGCGCCTCCGTACCAGGTCTTGTAACGTTCCCGAAGTTGTGCGTCGCTCGGGATCTTGCCGTCCTTGGAAGCCATCTTGATCAGCTCGCGGACAAACTTGAGAAGGGCCATCATGACCGCTGTCTGTTGCGACTCAGCGTTGGCGTTTACTCGCATCGTCTGTGCGTTCACCACTTTGTTCTTGAACGTGGTGGGTACTGTTCGCCCAGCGTATTCGCTCGCGGCGGCGGCGAACGTGGCAGACATGTTGTAGCCTTTCAGCATCCGCTCAAGAAAGAGCAGCGAGGTCAGCGTGCATAGACCAGTATCGACATCTTGACCTGCGCACACCCTCCAAAGCTGTCGGCATTGCTGCCCCTGCAACCCCCGGAGGACGCACACGCTCGGTCCTTGAAACGTAACCGGGCGTTTCAGAACCTTCGACCCTAAATCTTGTACATATCGTGCGACGTCTCCGCAATCCTGAGCGTACTTGAAAGCGTGTTCGCCCGATGCTAGTCCAGTGCCGGCGCCGTGCGGCTCGTATTGGTAAAATTCACCGTTGTCAAGGTTACCTACGACGATGTTGGAGTGGTTTACACGGTCAAGACTCACGCGGAACACTACCAGCTTTTGAAAAGTCCTTTCTCCGTACCGTTCCTGAACCTTGTTCCAGTCCGGCGAAACGGTCGTGATGTAAAGAGGCAAAGCAAGAGCTCCATACTTTTTCGCAACCGCTTCAATCCATTGTTGCGACAACACGTTGGCAAGGTAATTCCCGTAAAGAAAGAGCTTGTCAATCAGGTCTCGGCGGCGCTGCCCTGGCCCGTTCCCGTTTTCAAAGCTGAGTATGTGACGCAGCGGCGTGGTCATCATGCCGAGTCCCTACAAAAAAATATGAACTTGCTCGTATGGACGAGCCACCAGACGACTGGTATCCATTCCGTGGGTACACGGACGAAGACAAACGAAGGAACCTAGAAGAGATGCAGCGTATTTATGCTCTTGAGGATCAAATGAAAGCAAGGGTTAGGGCTACGGTGGACCTCGAAAAAACGCAAGCCTACAAGATTGCACACGAGGAACTCACACGAGGCGGGCACAATCCCGGTGCTCGTGATACAGTCATACATGTTTTGGCCGCGTCGGTGCTAAGTCTGCAGGGCGTACCAGTCGGTGGCAACCCTCAGCTTCATGACCAGGTCGGGCAACGGCTGCTGAGAGAAGTGGACCGTCGAGTCAATCCGGGCAACGCGAACATCCTGAGAGACGTGCCGGAGCCGAAACGAGCACAAAACATGAAAGTGACCAAAACGCAGCAAGGGGTGGACTGGAAAACAGCCGTTGGTGTTGCGGCAGGTACGGCGGCGTTGGGGACTGCTGCGTATTTTGGGCTGTCGAAGCCAAAGACAAAGCCAAAGCCGGCTGTGCGGAAAACGAGGAAAACCCGACGCAGTTGAGCCTCTTAGAGTGACACACGAACAAACAGCCGGTGTTCAGGAGGTAGCCCCGCGTGTTTTTTCTCTCCGAACATGAATGCCCTCCAAGCTCAAGCCCGCTAAGTGGCTTCGGATTCTCGGCTTTTCCAGAAGCTGCAGCGAGTATGCCTTGAACACGACGCGGTTTTTCACGCACACGCTGGCACCCCGTATCCCGTAAACCGCTTGTCCGTTCGACTGAAAGGTACCAGAACGCAGATGGCGAAGAAGTTTATGACCGGCCTGGTGGGTATGATGCCGGGTGCCAGCCGGACGCCGAAGCCGGGACACAGGGAGGTCGCGGTGTACCTGTATTTCTCCGGCAAGGGCGTCCGGGACTATCACCACGGTGTTTGGCGCGAAAAGTTCTCCTGTCAACGTCCGACCGTGATGAAGGTGGACGCACGAGGCCATCCGGTGTCGTCCAACCCCGGTTACACGTATATCGGCAGCATGTACGTCGATAACCACCCCTTCCTTGTCACTGACGAGACGTTGTATGCGGCCTTGGCCGCCGGGATGGCTCTGGTGTGGGCGGGCTACCACCTCGTTCGACACAGGGCGCGCAAACGCGTCTATTGAACCATTTGCTGGACCTTCTGCCAAAGGGCAAGCTCAGAACGCGTGAGCGGTCGATGGAAATCAAACCCGGGCAACAGCTGACTGAGGACAAACCCGTACGGAAGGTAGAACATACGACCTTTGACAACCTTGTCGTTTGCTGCAAACAGCTGCCCCTGAGCGCCCGCGATCTCTCTATACCGCTCAATCATTTCGTCGGTGGGGTTTACTTCCATGCGCTCGAGCCAGGTCCGGAAGTGACCCACACGAGTATCCGGGGGATCCATGGTCTAAGCCCAGACTCTAAAACCTCTTTAACCGTGCGACAACGCTTAAAGGGATCTCGACAAATGACACGTCATGCACGTCGCCGCCACGGAGTCCCTTGCGCCAGCGGAGTCCCTTGCGAGTTTCACTCGCGCGGTCGATCGTTTCCTGGCAAACCACGTCGTGGCGGACGCAGACCAGGTGTTGGACATCCAGGACGTCGCGATGGTCGACTTTCCCGCCTGGTACCGGTCGGTTCACAAGGAGGACGTGCGGGTCACCACGGCCAGCGTCGAACAGGCACTACGCGACAGCCAGTTTTTCAGGGCAGAGTCCAAAGTGGACGGCGGCTACGTCGGGTACAAGTGCGTGTACCGGGCCGGCAGCACGACGGCGCTGACCTTCCGTTCCCGCGCAAACCTCAGGCGAAAAGCTAGACCCGGATCAGGTCCCTGTGCGTGACCCACTCGTTCCGGCGTAGTTTGTAGACCGCCTCCTGTTTGAAAGGGTCGTACGAGCGCGCGTGGATGGTGTCGACCAGCATCTTCTCCTCCCCCCCTCTGGCCACCACGCTGACGCCCCTTCCCATCGCGATCCCGCACCACGCGAAGAGGTGTGTGACGTCCACAAAGTCCCTGGCGTCTACTGAAAGCGGAGGGTTGTTGGTGTCGGCTATCCGCACCCTGCTCTCGCCCCGGTACTGGGAGACGCACTCGTACAGGTTGAAGGTCGTGTCATACCGCCTCACATACAGGCGTCCGGGGCGCAGGACCAGCATACTTAGAGAAGCGGCGAAGCTATGGACTCACGTCAGGATGGCCGCCCAGGTGCTCAACCTAAACCCTGAGGGGCCGCTGCACCCTAAAGTGCAGGCGCTGCTGACTCGTCCCCAATATGCCCAGCGCAGCCCGGAGTGGTACGAGGTCCGCAAGACGCTTTTGACGGCAAGGTGAGACTTTTCGGGCGGCGGTGCGCAGCCTACTGACATCCTACGACTTCGTTTCGAACGCTTTCTGTCTGTTTTGCAGCGATGTGGCGGCCGCGCTCGACATCGCCCCCTACGAGACCTTTCGGGGGTCGGCCCGCAAAGAGCTACTCCGAAAGAAGGCCGGCGTGCTGGTCATGTCGAGCGGCGGCTCGTCGGCGATGGCGCACGGGGTCAAGTACGAGGACGAGGCGCGCGTCAAGTACGAGGCCCTCACCGGCGACCGCGTGTTGGAGTTCGGCTTAATGACGCACCCCGACCCCGACCTGGCCTGGCTTGGCGGCTCGCCCGACGGCGTCAGCGCAGAGCGAGACCGGATCGTCGAGATCAAGTGCCCCGTCAGCCGCAAGATCATCCCGGGGCACGTACCGGAGCACTACATGCCGGTGAGTTGCTGCTGCTGCTGGTCGTGGGGGCAGTGTTGGCGACGGCCGCCCGTCTCTTGTCGTACCATTCGTCCAGCTCGGCGATCGCTTTCAGGAAGGCCGCAAAGTCGGCGTCGGGGAGATCCATCCTGAAAGCGCGCGGAGCTTTTTATTCCCCCTGGCCTGCTTCTTCTGCAGCAACTCCAGATCTGCATGGAGATCTGCGACATGGACGAGGCGGCGTTCGTGGAGTACCGGCCCGAGAGCGTCACGTGGCCCGACCCCGAGGAGTTCAACGTGACGTACGTCCCTCGGGACCGCGCCTGGTTCGACCGCGTCCGGCCGGAGCTCGAAGCATTCTTCGCGGAGATGCGCAAGGTGCAGAAGGCCGCGTTGCAAGCCGTCGAAAGTGCAGTTGAGGAACCGGTCAAGAAGCGGGCGCGCCGTGGCCCGTCGCCCGTCGCCTACACGCTCGTGCACGACTTGTACGATTAGTCGAGGATTATATCTTGCTGTATGAGAATGGGACGCCGTCGCCACCACCCTCACTCGCCGCCTGTCGTCGTACCAGCTACCGTGACCAAGATCATGCAGGAGCTTGCCGTCAGGTCCGACCGAGAGATAGCGGTCGGGTTGGGCCTACAAGGCGAGCAGTGGCTGGCCAGCTTTTACAAAGGGGAAAAGGAAACCGTATACCCGCCCGAGGGCTTCGATCTGACCGGCCACTGCCACCCCAGGGCCCTCTACGGTGATGTCCCATATAACGCACCTACCGGGACGGACTGCATGCTGCTCAACGACGTCAACAGGTCAGAAATCGTGTATGACGCGCACGGCACCTGGGTGGTCACACCGAACCGGGCGCTACTGGACTGGTGGCAAACCGAAAAGCCCGACAAGGCACATCAGCAGGACGTCCTCGCGGCGATACAGAACAACGCAAGTATAGACGGGACGCACTTGGCGCAGGGGCAGATCACTCTGGAGCAGTACAAGCACAACATGGCAATCTGCGTAGACGGTGAGTCGAAAGGGTTCGACGTCGAGTACTACCCCGGAGTGCAGGCGATCCCCGTCAAAGCATCCAGGGTGTGCAGGTGGACCGAGTACGCCCCTTCCGCCGCGCAGAGCGCTCGCGCGACGTTGCGTCCGTTGCCGGACCCGACACAAGCGGTGTCCGCGATCCTGGCCGCGCAACCCCGTTGGGCCGTGCTGCAGGTGTTCAGCAAATACTCCCAACGCGTCGACGTCTGAGTCTCCTGGACAAAGTGCCTCGTTGACTCGCGGCTCACAGTTTCTAGGTTACACACATGAGCTGTATAGTCGTGGACGGCGGGCATCAGAGTCTTGCGCTTGCTACCAAACAGTTACTGGACGTCGTGCTCGAGGCCGGCCTAGATATCAGCGCTCACTGCAGCTGGCAGCAAGGCTGGTGCACCATGTCAGACTTCATGGACGCTGCAACTGCTACAAGCTTCGGACCTCGTCCCCGAATGACCTGCGACAACTTTCATGAGGTTTCGCTTGTGGCCACAAGATGGTCGGCCCGAATTGAACACCGGGCCGGCGAGTGGGTTGAGTACGCCCCTGGCAGCTGGTATCAGCCGCTGAAGCCGTGCTGGGTGTTGCAACTGCGGGACGCGCGGGACGAGGACAACGTGTGCTCGTGCCTCGGCTACTCCAAGATCTCGGCTGGTGAGCTCATACCAGCGCGCGACGCACAGTACGTCTATTTCAAGTATCTTCCACAACAAGTTGCCGTGAATCTACAGCTAGAAGGAGAAGGAGGTACCGTCCGTATTGTTTTGACGGTCCGCTGGGATGTCGGTTACCGCTGTGAGATGTCGGGTCCAGCGTCCCCTTGCCGCCTGCCAGACTGTCGGGGCTGAACTAACGCAGTGCTGCCACAGCGTGAAGATCGGGCACGTCGATCCGATGCCGCTGGGGTGTTGCCATCAAGCGCACCAGGTGAAAATTGTCACATCCCAGAAAAGTTTCACTTGGCAGGCGCCATCGAGGATCCGAAGCCCAAGCACGACGCTCTTGCGTTCAAAGTCCTGCCAAGTGTCCGCGTAACGCTTTCCATTTCGAGAGCCTCCTCTAAGCCGAGTCGTGCAAAACAGCGCAACAAAATGTGCGCGCGCAAGTAATGACAACAGCTCACACTCCCGATCCTTTCATGCTGACGGCGGCGTCCGCCCGGCACGCCCAGTTGGAAGGGGGCACCCTGCGGCTGCGGGACCACCAGCTGGCCATGTTGCAGCGGTGCGTGGACGTCGAGTCGCACTGGCCCCAGGGCATCGGGATCCTGAAGGACAAGGTCGGCAGCGGCAAGACGCACGTGATCCTGGCCCTGATCATGCAGGGGCGACCCGGTCCCACCCTGGTCGTCGTGCCGCAGACCGTCCACGCGCAGTGGCTGCACAGCATCGAGATGATCAACGACGGCAACCCCGCCCCCCTGTCCTGCCTGGTCTGCGTCACCTACGAGTTCCTGCACAAGCTGCAATACGGCGCGGCCGGGCGCGCGATCGGCCTGCCCGACGTGGTCTTAACGACGCCCGTGTTCTTCGACGTCATCACCGCCGCCTTCGCGTCCACCGGCGTCCGGCCCCGCCGCGTCGTGTTCGACGAGGTCGACAGCATCGACTGGGGCATCCGGTCCGTCCTGCCGGCAGCCTTCACCTGGTTCGTCTCGGCGACCTTCCAGCGCGTGCCGGACGCGTACAAAGAGACAAGTTTCTCCGACTCTGCGTGCTCGGTCTGGTGCGAGGAGGCCTTCGTGGCCGCCAGCTGGCCCCTGCCCGACCCGGTCTCCCGCGCGGTCGCCTGCGCCGCTCCGCTGACGGACAAGGTGCTGATGCGGCTGCCCCTCACGCCCGCGCAGCGCCGGCGGGTGAACGACCTGGACTACCGGGCGCTGGGCGTGGCGGCCGACGACGACGTGGAAGCCGTCCTGGCCCTGGAGACACGCACAGCGGCCAAGCTGCGTGAGATCGACGACGTGCTGCCCGGCCAGAAGAAGCAGGTCAAGTTCCAGGTGGGGGCCAAGCGCAAGGCGATGGAGGAGGCGATCGAGGCCGCAGAGCGCGAGAGGGCCGAGCTGCAGCAGGTCGCGGACGCGCTGGCGGAGGGCAAGGAGGCGCTCCAGGAGGGCGAGGCCGTGCAGGCGAGCGGGAAGCCGGCGGCCCTCCTGGACCTGTTGCGCGACGAGGAGAAGCTGGCGGTGCTGGTGTACGCGGAGTGGGGCCTGGGGGCGGTCAAGACGGCGCTGGCGGCAGCGGGGATCGAGTACTCGGAGGTCCGGGCCGGGACGCTCGACGAGGTCCAACAGAGCGTGGGCAAGTACCAGGCGGGCGACACGCGCGTGCTCCTGGCAGACGCCTCGCTGTTCCGGGCCGGGATGAACCTGGAGATGACGACCGACCTGCTGTTCCTGAGCCCAATGCTGGCGGAGCAGGCCAAGCAGGCGATCGGTCGGTGCCAGCGTCCGGGGCGTGTCTGCCCTCTGGCGGTCTGGACGCTCACGCACGCCAACGAGGTCGCGCTCGCTTGACACGTGGACGCCTTCCCGGGAGCTGCCGCGAAACTGCCAGGCCTCCCAGCCCAACCTCCAGATCCTTTGACAGGCAGAAGCGAACATGGTCGAACAGAAGAAGGCTGCGATCGAGCAGAAGCTGCAAAGCCAGTTTCCCGACGACGTCGTCGCGTTGGTGCTCAGTCGCATCTCGCTGGACTGGGAACCTCGCCCCAAAGGCGGTGGCGACTGGTACATCTGGTTGGACGGCGTCCGTCACAACTCGGTGCCCAAGCTGGCCGCTGCAGTCGCGGCCAAGGCGGAGCGGTGGCAGACGCTGGGCCGGCTGATCGGGCTGGTGTCCAACTACGTTGCAAACGGCCTGAGCGAGGTGGGACGCAAACAGCGTGGGTGCAAGTCGACCCCTCCTGAGCAGAATGGTCTCTCCTGAACAGAGACGCCCCCTGTGCAGGAGGACGCGGGCGACGACTTGTTCAGGGACCTGGGTACGGCCTGCCTAGACTTACCGACGGACCGCTTCATCGAGCGCGTTCTGGAGGGTCTGCAGCACATGGCCTGCGTGACAGACTCGAGGATATGTGTGGACGTCAGCGTGGAAGACGCTGTGGAGAAGCTGGGTCTAGTTGGTTTCTCTTCTCCTGGGTCTGCCCGTCGGCCGCCTTACAGGGGCCTGTGCCTAGCCATCAGAGTTCATAGGCTTTTACGGCAGTGGGCCCAGTGGGTTGATAAGTACGCAGCCGAGAACGAGGACAAAGGCTTTTGGGATTGGCTTAGAGAGGACTCGCACATGTAAGCCCGTACGATGACGACCCCGCCTCCGTTGGCTGTCTCACCCTCGGTTCTCGAACTGGGCGGCTCTCGTTTCCACCAGGTCGCCGAGCCGGACCACACGCCGCTGATCGCCGCCCTGCGTGCGTGCATGGGCGCCCCCCCACAGGAACACAACAGGGAACACCGCGCCTTCCCGGGCGCCAACCCGGTCTCGATCGAGCGGTGCCACTTCGCGCAGCTGACCGGCGAGACGTACTGGGTGGCCGAGAAGACGGACGGCATGCGGTACCTGCTGTTCTGCACCGTGCACAACACCCGCAAGCTCTGCCTGCTCGTCGACCGCAAGCTCTGCATGTACGTGGCGGGCCTGCACATGCCGACCGCCTGCTACCAAGGGTCCGTCTTGGACGGCGAGGTGGCCCTGAACAAGAGCACCGGCGGCTGGGACTACCTGATCTTCGACGGCGCGGCGGTGTCCGGCGTCCCGCTGGCCCGGCAGCCGTTCCTGCGGCGCTTGCAGTACATCGCCGCCTGCTTTGAGGACTTCTCGCCCCCGCCGCCCCAGCCGCTGCGGCTCCGCATCAAGCGCTTCTTCCCGGTCGCCACCAGCTGGGCGGACTTCAAGGAGCACTACGAGCACGTCGTCCCGCCGGTGTTCAAGACCGACGGCCTCATCTTCACGCCCGACGACTGCCCCTACGTCTACGGTCGCCACCTGCGCCAGTTCAAGTGGAAGGCCGGCCCCGACAACACGATCGACTTTCAGGTGGTCGAGAGCGACCCGGACCCGTCGAGGTTGCGGCTGGGTATCATGGACCGGGGGAGGGTGCTGAACGTCGCCACGATCGAGCGCGACTCGTCGGAGCTGGCCCGGAGCCTGCGGAGCGGCGACGTGGTGGAGTGCGAACGCACGGCGGGCAACTGGCGGCCCCGCATGCTGCGGACGGATAAGTCGCACCCCAACGACCTGCTGACGTACGAGCGGACGCTGGTGAACATCCAGGAGGACATACGCCTGGCCGAGTTCGACGCCTTGTTTTTAGCCCCGTAGGGTCCGGGTGCAGGACAAAGTTTGTGGGAACGGGAAATGTGCTCACAATCTGGTCAAGTCAGCGGGCATGGTCGATGGGCGCCGCACTTTCAGCCCCTACGAAGTAGGCGATTTTGACGCGCTGTTTGTGTTCATGCCCTGTCGCCGGTTTGTATTTCTGATACCGTCATCTGTTCTGGCCATACAGGGCGTGTTGAAGGCAGCGTTTCAACCTGGCAAAACCGCGGTGCCGTGCTACACCTCAGATCGCAAGTTTTCACACGTCGACAGAGACAATTGGTCCCAGAAGTACTGCTACGATGCTTTGGATAGCGAGTTCGTGACGAAAATCACAAAGGCCCTTGCAGACATCGCGGATTTGTTGTAAGACTCACTCACCGTATGACGACCGTGCCGACCTTGAGCAGCTTCATGATGAGCGGAAGTGCTGCTAAGAACAAGATTGAGATGAGCCACATCCGCCACAGAAGCACCAGCACGCCCGACGTCGGGTCGCCCAGCCAGATCCCTTTGATGAACTTGAGTTTGTCCTTGCCGTCCTGTGTCCGGCTCTTGCTGTACAGCCCGCTCAGCGTCGCCGCCCAGGCCAGCAGGGACAGCGTCAGAAAGATCTTGACCGCGTACAGGTTCCGGCTGGCAGCCCAAACGGACGCCGTAACGTCCTTGCCGTTCGCTGTGAAGTCAGAAAGCGCGGCCGCAAACTTGGCGCCGAGTCCCTTTACAAAGTCGCCCATTGCAGCTAGGCTCAGGAATTAATCCGCTTGTAGAACAGGATGTACGCCTCTCTGCGTATCAGCAGGTTCAGGTCGGTGACCTCGGTGACCGCCTCGTCGTCCAGCAGCCACCAGGTCCCCCGGCTGTGGCACAGGGCGGTGTAGTGGCCGTCGGACGCGCCCCCGCTGTGCAGGACGACCGCATACAGCCGGTAGCCGACCGAACGACCGGACTCTTGCACGCTGAGGTCGAAGCCGTAGTCCACGAACTTGTCGACCTTGGGGTTGCCCGCTCGCCCCCGCCTGTGCTCGAACCGCTTGAGGTGCAAGACGAGCGTGAGCGGCGCGTAGGTGATCCGGACCGTCTTCTGCACCGCGATCGTCCCGTGCTGCGCGTGCTGGTAGCCTTGCACGGTCTCCGGCGCCAGGTAGGCGGCCAGGGCCTGCTGCACCGAGGACGCGCCGTCGATCGAGAGCGCCAGGTCCAGCCAGTGTTCGTGCGTGACGCCGATCGGACCGTGCTCGTCGCTGGTCAGGCTGGACACGCTCTGCCCCTGGAACACCTCGGTGACGAAGGAGTAGTTGTTGCTGTTGTTGGTGTGCCAGGCCGTCAGGTCGTCTGCGGTCAGCTTGGCAGCGGCTTTCGACTCCTGGATCGGCTTGGTCCGGGTCAGGCTGTCGTGCAGGGTCTTGAGGGCGGCGAGCAGGGCCTCGTGGGCGTCGTGTGGGTTGCTGTTGTTGAAGGCCTTGTAGAGCTTGTTGAAGGGCACCTTGAGCGGCGTCGGGTCGAGGACGCGGGGCCCCTTGACGGTCGCCTCTCCCTCCTCCCAATACTCGCACACCAGGGCCGCGAACGCCTGGGTGAAGGCACACGCGTTCACCCGCTTCTTGTGCAGGTTCTCCGCCTCCAGCCCCAGCAGGAAGTAGTTGGCCAGGGGGGGCACGAACACCAGGCACTGCAGGGCGGCGCTGAAGTAGCAGGTGCGCCCGAGGTTGCGGAGCCCTGCCGCCTGTGCGGCGCCCGTCTGCATCGTGCCTGGTGTTCCTGAATCGTTCTCTAAGCGTGCAAAACACAGCCGTTTTTTTTCACTCTCCGAATCAACGATGAGGGACCGTCCCGATCCGGCCGTCACGGGGTTCGTCCGCCGGTTCCGGTGCGACTGGGCGGCCTGCAAAGGCCTGGTGCGCTACGTCAACTCGGGCGTCTACAGCGACATCTTCAGCGCCCGCGCAGTCGTGGGCCGACAGGACACAACTGAAAGTTGCAAGGGACTCCGCGCAGTCGTGGGCCGACAGGACACAAGCGAAGAGTGCAAACGACCGACTGCCTGCAAGGGGCGCAAAGAGGTCATCCTGCGCTTGTCCTACTACCGCCAGGGGCTGCTGATGTCGATCGTGCGGGCCCTGCTCCGCGGCCAGGCGCGGACCGCCAGCCGGATCCTGGCGCGCGACGCCGTGACGATCTGCAACCTGATGGGCCGGGTCGGCAACGCCTTCATCACCCGTAACATCTCGCCCCACTTCGTCTACTTCTACGGCGCCACCGACTGCAAGAACTTCGCGGCCGAGCTGGCCAAGGACATCACGCACGCCGACCCCTTCGTCAAGCGCGTCCGCAAGCTGCGGCGCAAGAAGACGCTCCTGCAGCTCGCCTACAACAACGTCTCCTTCCACGAGCGCTTCGACACCGACCTGACCATGTTCCTGGAGGAGTACGACGTCAGCGAGTACGTGCTGATGAGCATCCTGTTCCAGGTCCTCTACACGCTCGCCGCCCTGCAGCGCCACCTGCCCGGCTTCCGCCACAACGACCTGTCCACCAACAACGTGTTCGTCAAGGTGTTCCGGGGCAGGGGGGAGCGCTGGTGCAGCGAGTACGTCGTGGACGGGCGGCGGTTCTGGGTGCGGCTGCCGGACCTCAACGTGGCGGTGTGCGACTGGGACTTTGCGCACGCGGCGGGGCCGCACCTGCTGGCCGGCTTCGAAGACCTGGACCTGAAGAACGAGCGGGTCGTCAGCCGCAAGTACGGCGTGACCACGAAGGACAACCCGGCGTACGACGCCCACTACTTCCTGGCCACCTTCCTGCGGTGCATCAAGGACAAGAGCAAGCGGTACCCGCTGACCGTCCGCTTCCTGAAGTCCCAGCTGGGCGCGCCCCGGAAGGACCGCGTGGACCAGGTGATGCGCCACCTGCGCCCGTTCACGCTGCTGCGGCACAGCTTCTTCGACGGCCTGCTGGACCGGCCGGACGTCCCGGTGGCGCACGTGTACCGGTTCCAGGAGGGGCTGGACGCCAGACACGAGCCCGAGGAGGCCCCGGAGGAGACGGACGACTCGAGCGAATACACGACCGACACGGGGTCCGGGGGGTACGAGGACGAAGACGAATACGCTTCTACGCCCGAGAGCGAGCCCTTGACCACCATACGAACGCTGCTAACACCACCACGGGCAGCAAAAAGGGCTTCAGGGCGTAGTACAGCCACCCGGCGTTGACGATCCAGGCGGGCACCCAGGTCTGTGCGTGGTTGTGGTACAGGATGGCGTCGGGGGGCAGCGCGCAGTGGACGTCGCCGCCGAAGCAGGGCTCGAAGTACTTGTTGTCCAGGACCAGCAGCGCCTTGTCGTCCCGGCTCTGGCTTTGGCTTCGCTTCAGGCTGCGGGTGAACGTCAGCGGGCCGGTGGTCCACTGGATGCGGTTGACGACCAAGAAAGCGTCGGACGGCGGGGTTGCGATGACGTCGCGCACCAGCTGCACCATGAGCGCAGCCCGCGGGACCGCCAGGATCATGGCGTTGTTGTAGAGGCCGGTCATCTCCCCGAACGTGAACATGTACTCCTCGAACGAGTGGCGCAGCGGCACCCCGCTCACGATCACCTGCACCCCGTCGTGGTCCAGCCCCGGTGTGGCGTCGAGCGGCCTGATCGGGACGACGTCCATGTCGATGCTCATCCCGCCGTAGAGGGCCAGGACGACGTACCGGCCAAAGTCGATCTTCTGGTGCATCAGCTCGAAGCCGACGTATTTGGCCCAGGACTCCGAACCCGGATACACCCGGTCGAACTCGCGGCAGGCGGCCTGCAGGGAGGTGTCGTCCCACAGCTTGTACGCCCATCCCGGGTTCATCGCGCGCAGGGCGGCCCGGTCTGCCTGGTACTTGGCGGGGATGACCTGCTCGCCCTGGAACCAGATCGAGTGGATCGTGCGCGGGATCATTGTTACCCGGTGCGATTTATTTCGGCAGTGCAAGCCTCGTTCGACGCTCGCCGATACTTTCTGCAAGGTAGGACAGATGACAGCGTTGGGCGAGGCTTTCGCCGATACTTTCTGCAAGGTAGGACACGAGCTCAGCGACGGACAGGCTCACAACGTCGGCGTCGCGGTGGAACTTACCAAGCATGCCAGGACGTTGCCTAAGGGCCACCCGGACAGGGAGAAGTTTGTCCTCGAGTCGGCCAGGCTCATGACCGGTGGACAGAACCCCGCCCTGACCGCCCTGACCGAACCATATGACATTCCGCACGATCGCATCAGGGCGGGGCGACAGGTCGAGCTAGACAACGAGGCGAGGTTCCAGCGGGGCTTGCGCGAAGGGTGTTTCTATTGATGGAAGGCTAACACCAACTTACTCCGGGCTGATCCTCAGGTTGGCATTCCGCTTGCGATTGAGCGCGGCTTTGACGTCAGGGAGCAGCGCGTTCAGGCTGGCGGCGTCCACCTTCTGGCCGGACTTGCGGATGGCGTTCAGGAGGGTCCGTCGCGCCGCCGCGGCGTTTGCGTTGTACTGCACCATGTTCGCTTCGAGCGGCTGACTTTTGTACGTATTGGTGTAGTCCTGCCAAAGCACCGGGTCCGGGTTGATCAAGAGATCCCTCGCCACGACCGGATCGCCGTTTTGAACTTTGCGCAGGCGCGAGCGCGGGATCCCGGTCGCCTTGCTCAGGCTGTCGTAGTAACTTTCTGATTCATATTTTCCGTTCTTGAACACGTTGGCGGTCCACTGGTCCAGTGGAAGCAGGACGCTGTAGCCGTAGTCGATGATCTTGGGGATGCCCGTCCGCCCCGTCCATAAAATGTTGTCCTCATGCAGGTCGTAGTGTAGGATACCGCACGCGCGCAGGTCCTCCAGGGCGTTTTTCAAGCGGACCTGCCAGTCCACTGGTATTCGACGCGGAGCCCAAGGTTGTAGAGCCTCCATCACGACGACGGTCAGGTACGCCGGCTTCTTCAACCACCCGCGGTTGAGCTTGAACCTGCACGACGCATACATCTTGGGGGCGTACCTGCTACCAAAGGCAGTCAGCCGCCGCAGAGCCACGATCTCGTTGTTGCTCGTCTCTGCGGCCGATTTGACGTTGCCCCAGTAGGCGTTCGGCTGGTCCTCGTGTAGCGCGACCTTGACGAGCACGTCAGCCGGGACGCGGGGTGCCTTCCACTGCAGGTCCGTCTGAGCCGCCTTGGAGAACCGACATAATCGTTGCCAGGCCTCGTCCGTCAGCTGCTGACGAGGGGTGAACAGTCCGCCGCTGATGCCGTGCAGTCGTGTCGTCTGATGTAGCAGCTCCTGGTGTTCCGACAGGTACGGCAAGATGGCCTCGGAGTAACGCGCCTCGTAGTGCCCGTTTTCCTGAAACGCCTTCCTTCCCATCGCCCGATACGCCCGAATCTTCGGTGTGAGTTCCGCCGCAATCAGGGCCAAGCCTGTTCCTTGAACGACCCGCCGCAACGTGCGCGCGTGCGACTCTAACCGGTCCAGTCCGCCCTGTTTGACGGCCCGTTGAGGCTTTCTGGCTCGTTTAATCCTGCTGATCTTTCCTGTCGCCCGCTTGGGCTTCCCGGTCGTCATGCGTATGACACAAGATTTGTTTTGCCTTCCGACTTAGAGAAGGCTAGGGTAGAGGGTTCCTCAGCATGCCCCCTCTCGTCAGGTACACCCAGTACCGGCTGAACGTCCCGGTCGTCCCGCTGGACCCGCCCCTGACGTTGACGCGGCCCCAGACCCGCCGGCTCCTCAAGCAGCGTTTCGCTGGCCGCCCGCCGGACGCCGGCATGTTCGCCAAGTACGACCCCAAGTCGGGCCTGATCGAGATCGCGACCCTGGAGGAGAAGGCCGGCGAGGTTGAGCTGACTCATTTCTTCTTGGACGTTCTGGGACTGTAGGGAGACCGTGGTAAAACAGGCGAGCAAAATAATGTAAGGCAGTCGTATCGATGCTATAGCACCATGTCCCTATCGGCAGTCAACGATCTCAATGTCGCCTTGTCGCGCATGCGCCGCCGCGCCAAAACCATGACGGTACAACAGAAGCAAGAGATACTGGCGGCTCATTTCAGTGGAGCCGACCCCGACCTCTTGAAGTTGTTGCACAGTCTGTTCTTCCCTCGGCGCCACAGCCGCTAGGCCTTGGGCACGAAGGCCTCCAGGAGCAGCGCCACCTTGTAGAGCACCTTGTTCTGCTTGTCCAAGCCGTCACGTATCCCCGTCAGCACGTCCATGAAGCCTTCGCCCTTCTCGTTGACCAGTGTAGGGACCGGGCAGGCGGGGCCTCCTCTCATCAGCGCCTCCAGCATCGACATCTGTGCGTACTGGCTCTCCCCGCTCTGCTCGCTGCGATCGTCCTCGTGGTCCTCGCGGTCCTCGTGGCGACTCTGGTCGCTCTGGTCGCTGTGCTCGCTATGCTGGCTCATTCCGTAGGAAGTGGGAACCTTTTTTTATGCTCTGGGCAGACGAGGAAGGTCCCAGCAGTTGAGGAAGAGCAGGCGGAGGTGCGCGACGTCGAAGACCCGGTTGGCGTGCTTGCACCGGTGGTGGTAGAGGGGCTGGTCGGGGTTGTGCACCACGCAAGGGTCGGCGTCGACGTGGTCGCTGCGGGCGGCCCAATGCACCGTACACCCCGGCAGGGCCAAGAGCACCCGGCTGGTGGCCACGTCGTCGATCAGGCCGCGGTCCAGGGGCCGCTCCGCCAGTTCCCGCACCAGGTCGGCCGACAGCGCGTAGCCGCATCCGCTGAGGTGCGAGCGGTCAGGGGAGCAGCCCGACATGAAGCGCCGCCGCGGTCTGCCTTGCAGGAAAGAGTGGAGCGCCGTCAGGTCCACAAAGCTGGACAGGTTGGTCCTGAAGACGTAGTCGAAGTCGGCTGCCGTCCGGAAGGCCGCCAACGTCTTGTCGAGCACCCCGGGGATCAGTGACGGCGGCTGGTCGACGTGGTAGTCCAGGCACCCCCGCACGGCCGTCTGATCGAAGCCGCTCCGGCCGGGGGTGTCGTACAGGAACCAGAGGCGGGCGCCGGGCGGCGCGTGCAGGGCCCAGTTGCAGAGCCAGACGTCCTTCATGAGGCCGTACGGTTCGTCCCGCGTCGCGATCACCAGGACGAGCAGCCGGACAGGTGCCTGCTCCATGAGGCACGCCCGCGAAATTACTTGTCGCCCTTAGACACAGATGTCCGTCTACTTACTCGTCGTGTTCGTCCTGCTGGTCCTGGCTCTGCGCCGGTCCGAGGCCTTCACGCAAGCGGACTCGGCGGAGGGGGCCTTCGACGTGTACCTGATCAACATGGCGCGCAACCCGGCCCGCCTGGCCCACTTCAAGCGCACCTTCGGACGGAGCGACCTGGCGGACAGGAGCTTCACGCGTTTCGAGGGGATCGACGGCAGCCGGCTGGACCTGGAGCCCCTCGTGACGCCCAAGGCGATGCGCGAGATCACGTCGGCGGAGAAGGACGGGTACCGGACCCGCCACTACCAGCTCACGCGGGGGGCGGTCGGGTGCGCGATGTCCCACCTGGGCGTCTGGCGCGCTCTGCTGGACTCCGACAAGGAGATGGCGTTCGTGTTCGAGGACGACGCGATGCTGGACCCCCACCTCCTGGCCAGGTTCCGCCGCAACGCCCCGCGCCTGCCGCCCGACTGGGACGTCCTGCTGCTGGGCTACTTCTGCAACCGCTGCCTGCGCCGGCCCGGCTACAAGCGCGTGGTCCGCTTCTACGGCCTGCACGGCTACGTGATCCGGCGCAAGGCGGCGGCCAGGCTGGTGCCCCTCGTGCTGCCGGTGGGCCAGCAGGTGGACTCGCTGATGAGCGACCTGGCCGAGCAGGGCCTGCTGAGCGTGGTCTGCTTCGACGAGAAGTACGTGATGCAGAACAACCGGGCTTTCAGGACGGAGATCCAGGTGCCGCTCAGAACGGTCGCGGGCGAGGACCCGTGGACCACCCTTCCCGAGGACCTCCTATCCTATCCTGTCATGTCCGGGCCGGCAAACTGTCGCCCTCGTCTACCAGCTCCCCAAATTCGGTTTTCCGCGCAGCCATCTCTTTCTTGACCTCTGCCATACGTAAGCTGCACGTGTCGGCGGGCATCAGGTAACCGTCTAGCTCACATACAAGGAGCCACGCTTCGTTGAGAGTCCTGGACGCAAAGTGCAGACACGTTTCCATGTCGGTCTTCTTTTGGTCGGTTGCATCAATCCCAGACAGTTCTAGTCATCACTGACTAACATCGTCTGGCAAAGCAGATATCACCTTCATGACATCTGGAGGCAACTCTCGAAAATTCATGCTCCGTAAGAGCATGTTGCGAGCAGCGTTGATGTCCCTGTCAGCAACTAGACCACAACAAGAACAATGAAAGGTCTCAGAACTGCCAGCTGAACGCACGAGGTCGTTAGCGACCGGTAAGGGTTTCAGCAGTCGGAACCTTCAACGACTGCCGAGCTTCCTCCAAAAACTGCCGAGCTTCAGATATAAGGCTGTCGTATTCTTTGAGCTCCTCCTCCAGGTCCCGGACGAGCCGGTCGATGTGCTTCTGGCGCGCCATCTCCATCTCTTGCAACCAGAGGCAGAAAAGTTTGGTCGTGTAGCTTCATATCAGCTGCATATCCTACCCGTAAACATCGTACCGGTCGTTTAGGGCGAAAAAAAATCGTGCGTCGGTCCAGTTCTTCGATGCTCCTGGCCGACCGGAGCACTTGCAACCTGCTGGCACAGTTCGGCATCAAGCCGGAGGTCATCAAGGCGTCTGACCTGTATGCAACAAAGAAGGAGCCCAAGGCCAAGGCGGCCAAGGCGAAGAGCAAGACGCAAAGCAAGGCCCCGAAGACCAGCAAGCCGCGGGCCAGAGGCAAGAAGAGCTCGGCCTCCGTGCAGGCCTTCGACGACGGCAAGACCAAGCGGGTGTGCGCGTCGTTCGACCCCCCCTCCGAAGACGAAGACGACGTCCCCGGTACGTTCGACATGCAGACCGGGTTCGACGCCTTCAAACAGACGACCGCCGACATCACGGACGCTGAGACCTGCCTGCCCTACTACGAGACCGAGCCCGAGGAGTGCCTGGACGAGTGCGGGTCGGAGTCCAACTGCGACATGTCCACCGACGTGTCCGAGCTGACCGAGATTGAGACGGAGCGAGAGCTCGAGAACCCCCCCTGGCTCGACGAGGACCCCGGCTACGGGTCACCCGCCGACGTCCCCTGCAGCCCCGTCCGGGTGATGGACCTGTCGGGCTCCCGCTTTGCAGAGACGGGCTCCCGCTTCGGGTTTCGACAAGCCTGCTTGTCTCCCGGGATTCCGGGGATCCGACAAGCCCCCCAGCCCAAAAAGTACAGCGGCCCCCTCCTGTGCTGCGAGGACGACTCGTACATCAGCGACTAGCCACTTAGAGGGACGGCCGGAGGGCTCGAGACAAGCTTCCGATGCAGCGCAACCCTCCCAACGTGACGATAGCCTGCAAGGACGGCGCCGTCGATGCGTACAGCACTCTGATGTGGCACCACAGCGGCACCTTCCGCGAGCAGTACCCCCCGGACTACACCGGCGTGTTCCCCGCTCCGGACGACCTCGCCGCCGACTGGACCTGGGCGGCCGGGTGGATGGACCCGAGCAGGGCGCCGACCGGAGAGGTGTCCGCTGACGCACTCTCGAGGGTTCTGGACCTGGCCAAGCGTCACCAGATGCGACCGCTGTTCGAGTTCGGCCTGAGGTCGCTTGTGGCGACGGTGGATCCGAGCAAGGCCGCTGAGGTCGTCCGCGCGATCAACTCGTGCCTGGAGTGCGACCAGGCGGACCTGATAGAGGCGCTGGTGGAACGGGTGGCCGACGTGGAGACCGTGGTCCAGGTGGCGGCTTTGCTGCCTGAAGAGCGCGACAGGATGTCGCACGCGCTGAGCCACGCGCTGTACCTCCGGATGAAGGACGCCCTGAACCTGACCAGGCACCGTCTCGAGTGCGCGCTGACGAGCGCCCCCCCACGGGTCGACGTGCCCGTCCCGAGCCATGCGAAGCGCGTCCTGGCCGCGATCTGCTCCCTGGCGGACGCGCACGGCCGGTCCAGCAAGCGGAGCACGTGGGAGGTCGTCCAGCGCGAAGGGGGGTTGAGCCAGGCGCAGGCGCAGAACGCGATACAGACCCTCAACAAAGCGGGAACGGTACACAGGTCTCCCGCGGGCAGCCACTACTACCAGCTGACGGAGAAAGGAATGAGGTTACGTCAATTGTAAAGCGTCTGCGTGGTCACCGGCGTCTTACGGCACACGGGGCACGTCGTCAACGGCTGCACCCGCTCGTCGCACATCTTGCACAGCATGTGTCCGCACGGCAGCACCGCCACGGTGACCTGGTGGTCGTAGCAGACCGGGCAGGTGTACTTGTCGACCACCCCGTCCGACGGCGCGATCCTGAGCAGGTCTAGTTTGGCGGTCAGGCGCGCGATCTCGTCCAGCCAGCCCGCTGCGATCTTTCGCCGGGCGTGGAGCACGCCGCAGATCTCGTCGAGGGTGTCGGGCAGCTCCTTGGTCAGCTCGTCGACGTGGCTCTGCATGGCCTCCAGCTTGGCGGTCTCGCGCCGGTACCGGTCTTCCAGGGTGGCCAGGCGGTGGGACAGGTCGAAGCGGTAGGTGGACAGAGCGGCCAGGTCGGCGCGAAGGCGGTCCAGGTCTACGGGGACGTCGTCCAGGGTGGGGGCGGGAACCTCCGGCAGCTTGAGGGACGGGAGACGAGGGAGGACAGTGCGAGGGGGCGCAGCGGAGCGGCTGACCGGGGGCAGAAACAGGCGGTGGACGGAAACATCGCCCTCTGTGGACGGCCAGGAGGTCGGCGCGAGCAGGCTGGCGAGCATGTCGTTCAGGTCGCTCATCTTGTAGGAGCGCCAAAAAACTGGCGCCGTCTGGACGGACGCCAGGTGGATTTTTTCCGGCGGCTGTGTATATGAAGAGCAGAACGAGCAAGCCACGCACGAAGAAACCCCTCCCGCCTGTCGCGCATGCGGCCATCGCTGCCCTGATCACGGCCATCGCGAGCACGCTCGGTGTGATGTACTTTCGAAGCACAGTGCCGCGGGCTATCGAGCAAACGCCGGCCAGAAGCTCTGAAGAAGCAATGGTCAAGGCACTCTTCGCGGATGTGCGCGCGTCGCCTCGTCTGTTTGCTGCCCTCGCTGCGGTGCCGGCAGTTAGCATCGGCTCCCTGGTGTATGCCAAAAAAGCCTCCGGCAAGCGCAGGCTGGCGGGCCTGGCGGCCTTCTTGGCAACGCAGGGGGGTATCCTGTACAAGTTGGCGGCGCTCGCTCGAGCGTTCAAAAACCTGGCGCACCTGGAGGCGGAGGCTAAACAGCAGGGTGAAGCGATCCAGGCCTGGATTCACCACGTGCGCGGTTCCAATGACGCTGCCGGGCTGGAGGAGCTGAGAGGCGAGAAAGGGGCGCTCTACTCGACTCAAGTCTTCGTTATGAGACGTACGGTTGCCCAGCTCGACCCGACGGGCGCGGTCTTCAAGCAGGCAAGCGACCTGCAGTCGAGGCTACTGGCAGAGCTACGGAGCATCGGCATCACGTTTGTGGGACAGACGGCGGCGATGTTCGCCGAGTCGGATAGTCTTTGTCTAAAGATGGCCGCCTTGGCGCCACTGATTGCCAGCTTCGACTACGCGAAGTTTTACGAGAGCGATCCCCATCAGGGATGGGAAGACTTTGTAGGCTTGGCGGCGACGACGAGTACGGGCGACTACGCCGGGGCGGCTGAAGTGTTTCGAAAGTACACGAGCATGGACGTACGCGGCGCCAACCGGGCGCAACTGAAAAAGGCATACCTCGCGGCGCAACAAAAGCTCCACCCTGACAAAGGCGGCAACGCCAGGAAAAGCCAGGAGCTGAACGACGCCTGGCAGATCATTCAGTCGCAGCTCGGAGTGAACAAGCCTGCACCGAAACGACCTAACAAACCCTCGAATAAACCCCGCTCCGCAAACGCCACACCCGCCAACTCCACACCTGCTAACAAACCCGCCAACGCACCGAGGGTCAACTCCAGCACCCTGACCAAGGCACAGCGCAACGCGCGCGCCACTTTTCGAAACACGTACCTGGCCGATTTGAACGCGTCCCGGGAAAGCTTGTCCGAGCAACAACGCGACGGACAGTTGAACCCGAAGGCTCAACGGCGGGCACAACTCGCGTATCAGAAGGCACAGGTTGCCCTTGCCAAGCTGCAGAACGTCCCTACGGCGAACTATCAGCAGAAGCTGCGGGAGTTTGACGCCTTCTTCAAGACCCTGCAGTGAGCGTGATGTCAGGCAGCCAGGAGTTCGACCCCGTCCGTGGCCGCCTGGTAAGCGTCACGTGTCTCACCTTGGCTTTTGCTTCCGCATTCTTCCAACGCTCCAAAACCCTGCACAGGTCCGCTTCGCCCACGTACCCGCCGCGCACTTCCGGGTTCCCCCCGGCAAGACCGAGCTGCGTGTCCTCGGACCGGAAGGCGAGCTGCTCCCCCTCAACGCCGCGACCTGCCGGCGGCTGCACGCGTGGTGCCTGACGAATGGCGCGCCCGGTTTGTCTCTGCTGTACGGCTCGCTGACGGACAGGTGGTACGTCAAGATCTTCTACCCGGACCGCCCGCACCTGCATCCGCTCGAGAACTTTCTTGTCGACCAGGATGAGCTATGCCCTGCTCCTGGCGCTGTGTGCGTGCGTCGCGATCGGCCTGTGGCCGACTCCGCAAGGGGCTCCCCGAGGGACTCCGGACAAGGAGCCGTTCCTGCCTCCGCCCGAGCCGACCGTCACCGCCAAGGCCGGCCTAACGCTCCTGGACCGCAAGGGTAGCGTGATCGACACGTTCGGCCCGGGGAGCTACGCCAGCCCCACGCGCCCGGCCATCCTCACCGCCGCCCGGGTCGACCTGCCCGTCGGCTTCCAGGCGATGCTGGCTTTCTCGGACGGCCAGATAGTGGGCCCCCTGGTGCCGGGCCGGTACCGGCTGCGCGACCTGGTCCCTCGCGCCTCCTCGCTCACCGCCTTTGCGGTGGCGATCACGACAGCTCCCTGACGCACTTGATGGCCATCCACGTGAAGCTGGTGACCAGCTGGCGGACGACGGGCGGGGTGCCCTCGACGATGCCCAAGACGGACTCGTAGGACCCGGGGTTCTCCCAGGCCGCCTGGAACACCTCGTCCGGCACGACCGGCTGGGGCCGGGGCAGGAAGCGCAGGGTGTTGTTGACGTACGCCAGGATCCGCATCTCGGTCAGGGGGCTCTTGCTGTCCGGCGGAGGCGCCCCGGGGACCAGCAGGTCGCTCGCCGCGATGGCCTCCTGTCGGTCGATCCGGTAGTGCGCCGACCCCTCCAGCAGTTCGGCGGCGAAAAGGAGGGCCCGCCGCACGAAACACGTGAGCATGACCAGCCCCATGGGGTCGTCGTCCTCCAAAAACATGTAATCCGAAGCTTCAGAGTCCGAGTCGTCCGTTGTCTCCGGCTCTATGTCTGACGTCTCCGAGTCGATGTCCGGTGTCGCATCGGACGGGGTCCAGCTGTAGTCCGAGTCCGAGTCGTCCTCCGGGTCGGGGCACGGGTAGGCGAACTCCCGGTGCAAGTGCGCCAGCAGGCACGCCAGCTCGACCGGCGGCTCCGGCTCCGTGAGGACCGCCAGGTACCGGCTGGCCACCTCGCGCAGGTGCGCCTGGACCGCCGCCTGCTGGAGCTGGACGCTGGTCCGCCCCGTCGACTCCCGCGCTCGGAGGTGCAGGCCGAGGTTGCGCATTGCGGTCGTCAGAGATTTGATGGCACGTCCAGGACCGCGAAGGGGTTGTGCAGGAGCAGAAAGTCGGTTTTTGCGGGAGAGCGGGCGACCTGGAAGTTGCTCTTCCGGATCTCCCCGCGCGCAAAGTCGCCGAAGACGGGCGAGCGGACGGCCGTCCCCTTGTTCGCGTCACCGACCGGCACGACCTGCACCCGCAGCTTGGCCGCCTGGGCGCTCAGCTCGTCGAAGGCCGCCCGGGACAGCGTGGGCCGCCGCTTGAGTTCCTCCACGATGAACTTGTTGGTGTCGAGCCGGACCGTCTCCAGGCCGTCGTACTCCTCCAGGACGACCGAGTGCATCGCGCGGCGGGGGACCAGGGCGATCCCGATCCCGCTGCCGCAGTTCTCCGGGCCCAGCTCCTGCACCACCCGCGCCGTCACCGGGTTGTCCACCTTGACGCTCCCGTCCACCCAGCCGTTGTGCGGCAGCTCCCGGCCGGACAGCTCCGTGAAGCGCCGGTGGAACGCCTCGGACAGCCGGACGTTGCCGTAGCGGGTGCTGTACAGGACGAGCGCCAGGTGCTTGGAGTCGAACTGCCATGCGGTGTCTTTGAGGACCTTGCGCGGACTGCGGCTGAGCGGACTGCGGCTGAGCGGACTGCTCATGTTGTGAAAGCGGGGCGATTTGTTTTTTGAGTGTTTTACACGTCTAGGTCCTGAACGATCAAACTCATTAGCCGGTAGTAGTTCACAGGGGGACGCTGCGGCGTGTCCAGACCCAGACTGCGAGGTATCCTACAGCTCAGACCTAGCACGCAGCTCTCAGGGCCGCGGGGCGGGATACGGCGGATGGCAAGCGGGACGTCAAGCAACGCCAGCAACTGCATCGCCAGCTCTTCTCGCTGCTCCACGCAGCTGCCTGCGGTGGGCTCTACCAGACGCGCAGCGATGTCCTCCTGCATAGGGGGGAAGCTGCTGTCAGTGCATCGTGCACCGAAAACGCTGGCAACGCCAAACACGAGGGTCTCTCACCGCCGTAGCGTCCGGTGCTAGGTAGGTAGTCAGCATCTCGATGAAGTGCCGAAGGAAAAAGAGGCGGCCGAAGTCGCGGTCAAGAGCCGACAGCACCTCTGCAACCGATCTGTACTGAGTGCCGTGGTACCACAAGTATATGTCCCCGGCCACAGCTGACTTTCGCCGGGGGCGGTACTCGAAGCGGATGTCGGCGACGACCCGCTCTGCATCCTCGACACCGGCTGCTTGCAGCTTGGCGAGAGTGTTCTTCCGAGACTTGGCGATTCGTGCCTCCATCGGTGTCCAGACTGCCGCTCAAACGGCCAGCTAAGGCACCCGGGGAGCTGCGCGGCAGCTGCCAAGAAACAGATGAAAGAGACGAACGGACTCAGTCACCGCTTGGAGTACATCAGGTCAGGTATCACCGTTTCGACCCGGACAGACCAGAAGCGGCACGATGCGGAACGCCGCGCTGGCCCTGGTGCTGGCCTTGGTCTGCCGCGCGTGCCCGTTGCCTTTCCTGCCTGGATTCTGCTGGAACGATCGCCAGGCGCGCCAGGAGCGGTTCGCCTTGACCACAGACAGAGCCTACGCGACGCTGTGCGACTACCCGCGGCTTACACTGGCACCGGCTCACCCGTCCAGATCCTGCCTGCTGCTGGCGGCCAGCGTGCTGCATACGCAAACGAGCAGTGCCCGCCCGGCGTTCGGTTTCGTGTTCATGGTGCCCCGCGAGGCCGAGATAGAGCTTCGCTACGCCGCGGTGCTGACCAGTATGCACGTACGCGTCGTGCGTTTCGCGCGCTTCCGCCTGCCCAGCATGGATCTGCATCCGCCCTGGCTGAGAGCTTACCAGAAGCTGCACGTGTGGACCCTGGACCTCGCCCGGGTGCTGTACATCGATGCCGACAGCGTCGTCCTGGAGAACATCGACTGGGTGTTCGGGCTGCCCGACAGCGTGGGGTGTGACTGCACGGGCCACATCAACAGGGACCCGAACGCGACGGTGTACCTTCGCTCGGGGGGTTCCACGTCGGCCGTCATGCTGGTCACGCCCTCGACCGACGTCTACCACCGCCTGGTCGCCGCGCTGTGGCTCCCGCACAAGCAGTACCCGGGAGGGGACCAGGACCTGATCGCGGACGTGCTGCGCCTGCCCCGTCTGCCCGCCACGATGCAGCAAGCGCTGGACGTCTGCACGGTCCTGCCTCAACCCTTGCGAAACTTCCCGTTGCACCGGGCGTACCTGTTGCACTACGCCTGGTTCCCGATGAAGGGCCACGAGCTGGCGCAGTCGTCCCGGATCGCCGAACTGGCGGGCGGCGAGCTAGACCGGATGGAGTGTTTGGAGCAGGCTAGTGAAGTGTACAGGTTCTTTGACCGGGCTTACTACTTAGAGAGCGCGAGCGGGCCCCGGAAAGCAGAAAGTAGCAAGCATGGCTACGACTAATCCTGTAACCTGGGTCCTCCCGATCGCCACCGAGTTCTTCGGCTCCCTGCTGTTCGCCTTTTTCGGCGGCCTGGCCCCTGCGCCCTACGGCGCCTTCGCCAACGGCCTGGCCCTCGCCGTCCTGATCTACTGCTGCGCCAGCGTGTCGGGCGGGCACCTCAACCCGGCCGTCTCTCTGTCCATCATGATCACCGGCCACCTGCCCTGGATCCAGGGCGTCCTCTACATCGTCGCACAGATCGCCGGCATGATCGGCGGCGCCGCCCTGACCCGCGCGCTCAAGCCCGACTCCCTCGTCGACCCCGGCTGCTTCTTCATCAACGGCATCAGTCACGTCCAGCTGTGGGCCTGGGAGCTCATCATGACGCTGCTGCTCGTCTCGACCGTCCACAGCGTAGCGGTGTCCATGAAAGGACATGGTGAGTCCAACCGGTGCAGCTCGCATGGCCCTCTCTTCGTCCCAATTGCTAACGGGGTGTGTTGATGCGGCAGGCAACATCGGCCCGTGGATCATCGGAATCTCTCTGACGGTTGCGGCCCTGGTGGGCGGGTCCTACACCGGCGCGGCCCTCAACCTGGCGCGCTTCATCGGGCCGGCGGTCGTCTACGGGTGCGCCTGGCGCCTGTTCTACCTGTACCTGCTGGCGACGATCGGCGCGGCGCTTCTGGGCGCGGCCTGGAGCCTGATCGTCAACGGC
>Ga0247770_1000645_pt1 | contig 32465 bp, 7 predicted proteins | sample UWRJL136409B6_FD_179943 | JGI IMG/M metagenome (GOLD analysis project Ga0247770, IMG submission 179943) | Plant litter microbial communities from Arlington Agricultural Research Station in Wisconsin, United States - UWRJ-L136-409B-6 | ecosystem: Environmental > Terrestrial > Plant litter >... | reverse complement strand
CCGCAAGGTCCCCCGGCTTCCCGACCTCGACTAGCCTCCCCCCATCCATGACCAGGACTAAATCGCTCCCCATTACCGTATCCAGCCTGTGGGCGATGGTGAGGACCGTGTACCCGGCAAATTCCTCCCGCACCACGCTCTGCATGACCTTGTCGGTGGCGGCGTCGACGCTGCTCGTCGCCTCGTCTAGGAGAACAAGCCGTCCCCGCCCGCCTACCCTGCGCATCAGCACGGCCCGCGCCAGCGCGAAAAGCTGCTGCTGGCCGTGCGATAGGGCGAGCGTTCCCATGGTGATATCTAACACATCCTTTTTGCTGTTTTCTTCCTCCCCTTCCTCTTCCTCTCGAGGGAGGGATGAGGCCCGCGCCTGCATGATGCTCCATAGCCCAACCCGCTGCAAGGCTTCAACCATGTCCTTATCTCTATTCACATCCGCATCTCCAACAATTTTGTTATCCTCCCGGGAGACGGGTAGAGGCAGAACAACAGCCAGGCTCTCGCGCACCGTGTCTGTGGCCAGCACCATCGGGTCCTGCGGGACGGCAATGAGGCGAGCGCGGAGCGTTTCGCGAGGGATTCGAAAGATATCAACCCCATCAATGCTCACCGCTCCCTCTTCCTGAGCTCCTGGAACAGGGGGAACGGCTGGCTCGATCAGTCGCAGCAGGCTCAGCACCAGGGAAGTCTTTCCGCTTCCCGTGCGGCCCACGATACCGACCCTCGCGCCCGCGGGGATGGCCACGCTGATGTCGTTGAGGGCAAGCGTTTCGGGGACGTACGCGGCGCTGAATCGCGAGAATACCACGTCCCCGTGGATAGGCCACCCCTCCGGCGGTATATACGTCGTCTCTTCTTCCCCCTCTTCCCAGTTCAGGCTTAGGGTTGGGTTTAGGTTCATGTTCTGAGCAACAGAAAGACGAAACGCACGCAGGCGCGAGATTGCACCCAACGCAGTCTCGAGACGGGTCCAGGCGGAGACGAGGCGGAGAAGGTAAGTATTCGCATTGAGAACGACAGTGAGGGCGATGGCGAGTTGGCCCGGCTGGGTGGATTCCTTGACAGCGGCAGCGAGGCCGATGACGGCGACGGCCAAGCCGGGGACCATGAGATCCAGAACCACGTCGAGCCACTGCTGGATCCCCGCGAGGAGATACTCGGGCCGCAGCGCCGAGTCGACGGCTCCGGCGTTCTGTTTCGCAGATGCGGCGGCCCACCGCGGCCCAAACGCCCGCACCGTCGCGGCCCCGTCGGCTGTCTCGAGGAAGCTGGCGCTGACGAGAGAGCGGGTTTCGAGGTCGAGGAGACGGAGCTGTCGCGATGTGGCGAGGTATAGTTTCTGGATGACGAAAACGAAGGCGGCGGCGACGGGGAGTGCCGCGGCGAGAAGAGGCTGCACGGCAACGAGGAGTACGGCTTGGGTGAGCACGCGGAATAGGGCCTGCAGGGCCTGGAAGAGCGCAAACGGCAGCGAGCGGTCCAGCATGCCCATGTCGGGGCCGAAGCGGCTGAGCGTCGCCGCGGTCGGCGTGGTGGAGAAGTATGTCTGGGGAGCTAAGCGGAGCACGGCGTCGAGGAGCTGCGTGTGCAGGACGGTGCCGGCGCTGGGTGCGATGATCAGGAAGATGGTGCCGACGGCGATGGCGACCGACAAAAAGGTGCCGGTCGTGAGGGCGAAGTAGACACCCGTGTAGAACCACATGCGCTCGCCCCCGCTCTCGGCCAGACGCCGCAGCCACACGGGGATCAGCCCGGCCAGCGCAGAGTATACCAGGAGCGAGAAAGTGAGGAGGAAAAGCCGCCCGGGCCCGACGGCGCGGAAGTAGTAGCTGTACAGCGTGATGTCGCCTGTCTTGCGAGCCATGTCCAGCATTCTCTCTGTTTCCGGGGAGGAGGGACTTTCCTCGTCTTTGGCATCTTCGTTTTCATCTTGGTCGGCTGCGTCGGTTCCGTTCTGTAATTTTTTGCTGCGCTCGCCGGATGGGGGCTCCTTGAGGACGACGGTGCTGATGTATCCCGCCCGAGCGCGCAGATCCTCCCAGCTCCCCTGCTCGGCGACGCTGCCATTTTCGTCGAGAACGATAATGTGGTCGGCTAGGGGGAGGTGTTGGACTGCACTAGGCGTTAGCCACATGCCTTGCACAGGTCAAGTGTTTGTCACGAAAAGAAAAGGGGTACGTACTCGCATGCGTGATGAGCAGAACCGTTGTGCCTAGCTCTCGAAACAGACCCTTTGGTCCGAGGAGGTTATCGACAACGTGTTGTTCCGTTGTCGCATCCAGCGCGGAAAGCACGTCGTCGAGGATTGCCAGGCCGGGGCGGGCGTAGACGGCACGAGCGAGTGCCTTTGCTTCATATTAGCAACCGCACCGACATGAAATCATTTGTGTTGGAAAACAAAAACCAAAAAAAACCTCACCACTCGCTGCTTTTGGCCCCCTGACAGGGCAGTGCCGCGACTTCCCACCACTGTTGCGTCTCGAAGGGGCATCTGGTCGAGGTCCTGCTCGAGATCGCACGCGTGCAGCACCCGTCGATACCACACCTCATCCACCCCGCCATTCCCGTCCTCGTCCAGCAACGGACCGCAGATGGCATCTCTGATGGTGCCGTTGGGCAACCACGCCGTCTGAGCGCAATACGCCACTCCTCTCCCTTCTTTGGTGAAAGCAGACCGGATCTCGCCCTCATCGGGGGGGACGTCACCCAACAGAGCGCGGGCGAGGGTAGTCTTTCCCGTGCCGACGGCGCCCGAGACTACGACGAGCCGGCCCCTGGGTAGGGACGCCGTGATGTTTTTGAGGACGGGGTCGGCCGTTGGGGCCGGACGGACAGTGGCGCCATCGATTCTCACGGCGATGTCGCTGCTGGCGTAACCAGAATCTAAAGAGAGGCGCTTATCCTCCCGGTCCGGGAGGAGCAGGTATTTCTGGAGGCGGTCAAGGGCGGCCAGCAGGGAGGCGGCTTCGGGAATCACGCCCAGCAGCGTGTTGGCGGGCGTGCACACAATGTCGATGATGGTCAGGGCGGTGAAGACGGTCTCGACGTCGAGAGCCTGCTTGCCACGTATCTGCGCCTGTACTGCGTACACGATGAGGGTGAAGGCAGGGCTGAAAAGGTGTAGGGCGACGGCTACAACGTATTAGGAGGAAAGATAAAAGGGAGAGAGAAGGGGAAACTTACAGCTCACAAAAAAGGCCACCATCAGACGGTAGAAGCGGACGTAGGCTCCCATCTCTCTATCCCTAGCATCACGGATCTTGGCATGGATACGGTCGACGGCGCCCATCATCCTGACGGTCTTGACGGCGTCGAGCACGGCTCTGGTCAACGACACACGCTCCTGGGTGGCCTGGGTGAAATCCATCTGACGCTCTGCTACGTTGTCTGTGATTTTCTCGACGGCGCGGGAGACGGTGATCACGACGAGCAGCGGCAGCACGCACACCCATCCGACCTGGCGGGCGAGGAGATACATTCCTACTGCCAGCTCCAGCGTCTTGGACCACAGATCGTGGACCAGCTCGCCCGAGTTGGCCACGTCCTCAGCATCGCTGTTGGCGAGCGTCACGGCTCCGGATCCGTCGGCGTCCGAGTCTCGCATCGTCAGACACTGGCGGTGGAGAAGCCCAACCAGCCCCATGCGGCCAAGGCAGTTGAGCCGCACGAGACGCCGCTGGTACATACCATTGGCTACCTACACCAACAATGAAAGATAGGTTAGGATATCGGTGTCTGGGTAGGGGCAAGGTTTGGAAAATACATACCGCCATGCCAGCGTAGATGACCAGGGCCATGACCAGCAACCGAAATGCCTCGGCCCGGTTCTCCAGCGGCGGTAGATCGGCGCCCACAAAAGTGATGGCCCGACTGACGAGCGCCGGCTGGCTGCAGCTCAGGACGACGAATACCAAGCGGGGTGGAACGACGGAGGCGTGTGCCCGCCAGAGACACCGCAGCTGCACTTTCAGCAGAGCATACCTGCCCTCTGGTCTTTCTGTCGCATCAAATTCCTGATATTAGCCAAATCCAATCTTACCCTACCAAGTATACGGAGTATGAGAGGAGAAAAAAAAAAAAAAAGGTAAGTTACCCCGCCTATCCCACTCCTTGAGCATGGCTTCGCGGACCAAGACGACATCCATCGAGGGGCCTAGCGGAGGCATGTCTGCGAGGGAAAATACCGTGGCATAGCCTTTCCTGAGCACGGTATTGACCCACCAGAAGAAGGCAACACCAAAGTACCCCGCCGTGTCTTCAGGCGGGAGGGTTCTCGCCCACGGCTCGCGGAGGATGGACCGCTTAGTCCGGGCTTCGAGCAAATAGAGGCCGAGCCGGGCAGCCGGCGCCGCGACTACGGCCCATGAGCTCCACCGTGATCCGGGCCAGCACAGGTTCCAGGCAACGAGGAGCAGACCGGCCCGCACGGCATCGCTTAGGAGGGCCAGTGCCAGGTACCCTGTCAGCAGGGCCGAGGGGGCCACATTGCGGCCGTGCTCGAGCGGCGAGAGCACGCACACGGCGGCGGCGGCGGCGACGGACAGAACTTGGGCAGCCACAGTATCTGCTCTACGCGTCTGAACTGCGGCTGCAAGACCGGCAACCTGGGTCCCGAACAGAACGAGTGCGGCGACCTAGGATCAAAAAATGCATGTCAGTGGCGTGGGGCTTATTCGTAGTAACAGGGACCCAATAGGAAGGTAGGTCAGGTTAGGTATGTAAGGAAGAGACAGACTGATTTGACGAATCCCCGGCGATTGGGGAGGACGACGAGCTTGGCTCGGCGCAGCTGGGCAATCCTGACCGGTGCGGCAAGGAGCAGCCACGCTGCCGGGCCAAAGTTGAGCAGCCCCTGCAGCAGCGCTTCGACGCGGTCATCGTTAGACAGACGTCCCCGGGCAGGCAGACCATCCCGGGGTAGGAGGCATAGGGGGGGAAGACGAGACCACAACCACATGACAGCTGAGGTCAGATCCAAAGCCAAACCAAACCAAACCAAAACTAAAATGGGATCAATTGATTTTCCTCTTTCGTCATGGAGGAAAAAAAAAAAAAAAAAAAGATGTGAGGTGAGTTCCGGGATAGGCAGGCAGGCAGGCACCTTAGTTGAGTAACCCGAGCACTGCAGCGTCTTGTCTTGTCAGGCAGGATGGACTGGTAGAAGGTCTGGATTGACTGGATGGATGGGCGCAGGTGGCCGGGAACAGCAAAAGGTCTGTCTGTCTGGAGCGGGTATTTCTCTGGGCAAACACACCTTGCTGTGCCGCAGCTCGGCTCACCTCGTCTACCTTGATGCAACAATGCAAGCATGCCTCTTTACCCGGTACCTTAGCTTAAATTGATGGTGATGAAACAAGACCTGCCGCGGGACCCCATGCACCCACGGTCACCCCCGCGCCTCAAGCCGTCACTGTCAATCCTTCGTCTGTTGGGTAATACTGTAAGAAAAAGTGTGGTAACACAGCCGTCTGTCGGGTGACACAGAACCGACTTGCAGCAAACCATCAAACCATGCACTTTCGGCGGTTACCTTCTATTATTCATTCTTTTTTTGTTCTTGTACCTAACCTAGCCTTCCTATCTAGATCATGCATTTAAAAATCCCGTCCCAACAAAGATACCTTACTGAGCTACGCCTCCCCCTCACCCTCCTCCCCTTTTAGCAATTGGTATGCCTCACTGCTGTGGGCGGGGGTGTCCTTCTGTGCCGCCGCCGCCGCCGCCGCTTGCCAAGGCAACTTGTTGTCGGTCCGAGTGAAGGCCGTTCGCGCCGCTGCGATGGCCAACCAGAGGACCTCGCCTGGCACCAGTATGGCCACCACGACGAAGTCGAAGACGGGCACGTGGTGGAGAGCCAACCCCGTCAGGACGGCCGCGTAGCCGGCGAGCAGGATGGTCTTGCCGAGAGGGACGTGGAGGCGAGCCATCCAAGTCCGTCTCGGGGACCGGACGTATTGCACGTGGTGCCAAACTCCCAAGACGGCCTGTAAGCCGACCGCGCCGACGGTAGCTAGCCCGAGGCGCTGGTGGGTAGTCCCCAGGGACGGACGCATCACGAAGCCCAGCACGGCACCGACGCCGACACAAACCATCCCAGCAACTTGTAAAATCCAGTGGTGGCGAAACGCCCCGACGTGTCGCGACGCCATTGCCGCTGCTCCCGCCGGGAAGAGGAGAAGGAAAGCAACGGCCATGGCGAAGCCGTGCATCGCGGCCATGACCATTGTCTTGTTGGCAGAACCATCACCATCGAGCTGTCCCTCGGCGTGGCTGAAGCGGGAAGCGGCGATGGCGGCAACGCCGGGCTGGATATCCGGCGTCACTGGAACTGAAGTGTCGGTGACGGTCCTCGCCATCTCGACGAAGAAATACCCCCAGTCCGTGTTACTCGTGTCGCCATGGCCGTCGAATCACTAAAGACTAGACTTTAAAAGATATAATATAGATCTGGAATACAGTATTATAAGAATGCTAAGTTAAGTGGTAATAGCCTAATTACTAATTAACTAAAGAAAACCTCCCTAATAAAGCCGTTTCTAAAGGAGTTAGTACCTAAGGAGAAGAATGGAATATATAACTTTAGTATAAGGAGAAACCCTATATTTATAAACTAGAAAAACGAAAAGAATATATTTAATCAGAATACAAATCTTATATAGGAGAATATATAGGCCAAACTAAAACCTTAGCCTAAGTTTAACAAAGATATACCTTCTTAGGTATGAAAAAGATTGTTAAAGAAGTTCTTAACAACTGTAACCTCTGTACGTGAAAATAAAATCAATAATATAAACCTTATAGATTACTAAAACCCTGTAGACTTCAGTGTCTCTAAACTTTATTATTAGTATTTCAAAATCTACTAATCCAGCTATAGGAGTAACGTATAACTAACTTTTTATTATTATTAACAAACTGATAAAGTATACCTACTTCCTCTTAGCTAACTTAATAATATCTACAGAATAGCTTACGTTTCTTTTTAAACGAAACATTATTACTAACTATCTGTAACTTAACAATATCATATTAAATAGGGATAAGCTCCTGATGTTAAAGTTCTAGTAAACCGTAATAAAGTATACTAGTGTTAAAAGTAAGTTATTAATGGTAAAAAACTACCTTTAGATGGATAAATGGAGTAGATAAACCAAACATTGAAATCCTACTTTTAAGCCTTTGTTAACTTTAACTAGGACAATTGGGTAGAACTCCTTCTACTAGCCTAGGTAGCTTATAATACTATTCTAATAGAGTTGATAAAAGTTTTACCCTACTTTACCTTATATAGTTGTAAGCTAGACCTCTACTAAGGACTACCTTTATAAGGACTAGTCCCTACAGCAGCTACCTAGGTTAAGTAAATGCAGCAACTTTATAAGGAACTAAAGGCTAAACTTAAATTTACTAGAGAATAAATGTAAAAGTACTATAATAGAAAACATGTTAAAGGACTAACCCTTATGAAAGGAGTATACTATAACGATAATAGAGTTAAGACGACTTTTTAGGAGGGAGACTACGTTTACCTTTTAGCCTGAAATTTGCTTTTAAAAAGGCCTAGTTCTAAGCTTAACTTTAAAAATACAGCCCCTTTAGGATCGCCAGAAAGGTAGCTAGTACAAATTTTAAACTTGACTTACCCTATTTAATACACTTTTAGTTAAGAGTGTTCTACATTTTGATATTGGAACTAGTACCTAAAAACATACCTTTTAACCAGTAAGCTAAGGCTAAAGCTGAAGAATAAGAAGAATATAAAGTTGAAAGAATATTAGATTCCTGTAAGAAAGGACAGTTAATTTAGTATTTCGTTAAGTGGAAGGATTACAGAGAAGAAAGTAATTCCTAGGAGCTAGTAAAAAACATAAAGAATGTTTATTTGTACTGTAACCTAATGACTATTTGTACTGTAAAATCCACAGCCCTGTATATAAACCTAACCCTGAGCGCGCGCAACTACACCACAAAGCCCAATGTTAATTGAAAGCGCATCTTTTGCAGGCGACTTCTCTTCCGCACTACCACCTTAATTGACACCGCCTTGCGAAATTCATCGTCGCTAAGGTACGTAAGGGCTGCGCGCACATTTCCCCGGGCTAATTTGGTGCGTATATGGCTGAGAAAGCCCCCGCGCGAGATGCGTAAACCCTCCGCGACCCCCTCCGCAATGCAGGCCCCGATGCCGCCGTCGATGCGACTGATGCTGAAGAAGTTGACGATGCCTAGTTGGATCTAATTGAAGCCAACCTGTGGGTGAACCCTGAGCCTCTCTTAATTGAATAGGTTAGTTGCAGTTGTTGCGACCGAGGCTGACCGGTGCTGAATGTGTGTGGTTGCGCGCGCTTAGGGTTAAGGTTATGTGTAGGGTTATGGATTTTACAGCATAAATAGTTATTAAGTTACAGTACAAATAAACATTCTCAAAACATAAGCCCCCCTAAACTGCTCCAGGAGTTCCACTATGTAAACCCTAGTTAACTAACTCATACTAAGTACTAATACTTTACTAACTAATAGCCTAAGGAATGGTTGAAAAGGCTAAGGGTATAAAAACTTTTAAAGCCCTAACAGAAGGAGTTAGCATTGCTAAAAAAAGGGGAAGGGTAAGGATAAACCTACTAGTAGTATGTACTATAGGTCTAACCTTACTAAAGGCCTATATTAGAGTTAAACTGACAACCTCTTACTTAAAGAACAAGTACATTACTAGTTATACCAGTAAACTGTTTTAACTGTTAAAAACGTACTAGTAAAGATACAGTTAAGAAGGCCCTACAAGTATGTCCTCCCTACCTACTAAAAGGCCTCCTAACTATAGGGGTCTACCGCTTTACTTAGTATTTTTATTAAATTAGAAGAAGGATGGTTTATAACTACCTAAGTAGTTTCCTCCTTATATATGATTTCCATCTTATAGCTAAAGACTTTGTCGGCTTAGGCCTTTAAAGTGCAATACTGGGTTTTAAGTTAGAGAAGTTTTAAAAGAGTCTCTTACTTCTTAGCGTTAAGACACTTTTTCTCATTCAGAAGCCTCTAGAGGACAGATTAAAGATAACCTTAAACGTTGTAAGAAGAGTAGATATAACCCCTGAGAGAAATACACAAGCTATAGGCCTTACTTTAGTTAATGGTTTTGTACTTTAAGTTTAGGGATTTATAACAAGAACACTTAACAGGTATTAAAATACTAGTAATTTAGATAAAAAAAGTGATGTTAACACAATAGTCTTAAGAGGTAGTGGGAGTAGTTTTGTAAGTTTTTCTTACGTAGTCGACAGGTATAGTAGGAGGATATAGGAGGAAGTCTTTATAAAATTTTCAAGGAAAGAAAATTTAGAGAAGAGAAGAATTATATTACAGCCTAGTCCAACCTCAGGCTACAAGGAGTATAGTATAAGCATTACCCCATATTATTGCTAATATACAGAGTGTTTACTATATTTATTACAAAAATGTGGTAAATACAGTAAACATCTAAGTTGTTTACTCTACTTACCTTATTTCTAGATAAATATAATAAATAAAGTAAATAGGGTACTTGGTACTTTAGGATTTCCTATATATATCTAGGTTAACCTGTAACGCACTAAAGAACGGTTCTTGGTTCCTTACGCTAGTAATATATTGTTTAATTAAAATACTAATGTCTGGGACCTCTAGTACTACGACCTAATTAACAGTGTGTTCATCCTGAGAGTTGTGCTAGCCTTTATTCAGATCTCCTGCCACACTTGCCTTTGAGAGACCTTCCTTAGGGATCTGTCTTTACTAGTAGCCTCACTTGAGATAACCTGGGTCAGGCCGTAACAATATAAAAAGATAAGAATAATTCCACGTACTAGATAAGAGTGATATAGCTAATAACCCATTTAAATAAATATAATATCCTTGCTATAAAAAGATAGAAATATACGTACCGTTACTCTGAAATATTTTACAAAAAGGGCTATAGTTTCGCTAAATTCTGCTTTTTATATAGCTGCTAGATAATAAACCAAAAGGCTTAGTTACGTTACTGCTAGAATTATATCGATAAATACTAAGTTCTATTCCGCTACAACCTAGTTAATTCTTTCGTTATACCGTCGCTTATATAGGATATTATCTTATTTATCTTAGGCGAAAAGATCTTTTGGTAGATACGTAAATGTAGTAATTCCTAGATATCTATACTTGGAAACGTTATATTTCTCAGCATATATTGGCTTATATTAATACTAAAGTTAGGTTAACTAGCATCGTATACCCGTATCTGGAATATCCTTACTTATTTAGATCAGGTGAAGACCTTTAATTTTATTTTAGGGATGTCTATAATATTAAAATATATATATAAACAAAGCGTAAGTTAAGCCCTAAGGACTATAAGGATCGAAAATTTGAACTATATCAGCCCGTTAAAAGGATACGAACTATACTTCGAGCGGGCTATAATTCGGAACCTGTCCGTAATTTAATAGATTTAAATAATACCTATTTAGCCGAATTTTTATTATTTAATTTAAAATTAAGCCTGATAAACCTTTATTAAATTCCTTCGACGTTAAACGATTTGATATTACCTAGGTCTAGTAATAAGGACAGTCTAGGATTAGCGAGAAAACTTTTTAAATACCCCTACTAATATCTTTAACAGGCTAAAATCTTAAAGCTTTAACTTATCCGTAGCCTTCCTCTTAGAGATTTATAACGAATTATCGCTTAGATTGCTAATATAGTTAGTTAATCTAGAGTTACGGGAATTCAGTAATCGTTAATCCTACCGCTTACCACAAATCAACACCCTAAAGTCAGGCCTAAATCCAACACAAGCCAAACCAACCACTAAAGCTAAGCCCGAGTTAATATAAGACTCTTAAGCACGTATTTCTAAAATCGTACAAGCAATCGAGCTAGAGGCTAACGTAGAAAAAGCATCGCGTTATAGCAGGTAAGACTACGAACTTATTTATAATACCTTAGAAACTCCCAACAGCAGTTCAGAAGATTACTATATAGTTAATTACTTACTTAATAAATAGAAAAAATAGTTTTATATTAAATAAGGTAACGGAAATTATAATTACTAGCCTTGAGGGAATATTTTCAATGTCAAACTTATTAAGAATATTAGGAGGAAATACAAAAAGCTAGGGCCTAGTATGGAACTCTTACACACCCGTCGTATTAAAGGGAAAAAGGTAGAATACTATATCCATTTTAATGGTCATCCGTCTAAGGAGGATATTTGGGTAATAAAGAAGTTTTTAAGCCCTAAACTGATGAAAAATCATAAAGTCCTGTAAAATTCGATTACTAAAGCTAAATACTATAATATACTCATTTTCAACAGTAAATATTTATCAATAATATAGTTAGGAACACAATATATACTGCTAGGATCTTGTGATTTTTTAGGTTATACCCGTTTAACTATATTACTTCTTCTATATTGTGTTACAGCTCAGAAACTTCTATTATAGTAGTATAGGAATGTAACTTAGTAACGATACGTTTACTTAGCTAGCAGAGCTGATTAGGTCGGTTTAGTATCTTAATATAATATAGATGCTATCAGCTACAGCTTAAATTAAGAGATGCTTCGATAGTTAAGGATAAGTTATCACTAACGTTATATATGCTAACTTGATAGCCAAATCACTTGTTACTGTAGCCATACAGGTACAAATTCTATTCTAAGCTATAGATAATGATAGAGATTTAAAGTCGAGGCTTAAATCGGTAAAATGTGGAATTTCAGCTGGGAAGTATAGAAAACTCTAAAAGCGGTAAGCTAAACGACAATAAGCCGAACAGTTTAAGCAAATGGTTAGTTAAGAAAACGGCGAGCTGTATACTTTAGGCAAACAGTAAGCTAGAAAACGGCAAGCTGCCTTAAACGGATAAACAGTAAGCTATACAAGTTAGGCAAGCGGTATATTCTTAAGCGGTAAGAGTAAATTTATCCGGTCGCTTTAAGGTAGAGCCCAGATTACAGGCCTCGCTTTACCTTAGGCCGATTTCTTAGCCTAGAGCGGGTAAATCGGACCGTGACAATTTTAAGTCTTCTAAATTTGTAACTTAGAATCTTAAAACTTAAACTTTACACTACCAGTTTAAATGTAAACTAATACCTACCGATTAGTACTCTCTCCATAGTTTTATCCAGGTAACTTTAGTCGATAAATAGCATTAACGCGAAGAAACAATACGAAACGACAGCATAAAAGGGATAAATATGTAACGACCTTACAGGCCGTCACTTAAGCCAGGGCGGCCCGACGAATCCCCCGTAGAAGAAATAGTGCAGGGAGACAGTATGTACGGTGCTGCGCACTAGGCCAGGGGTGTAAATGTGACGACCCCGCAGGCTGTCGCTTGGGCCGGGGCGGCCCGACGAATCCCCCGCAGAAGGAACAGTGCAGAAAGGCAGTACGCACGGTACTGCGCACTGGGCCAGGGGTGCAAAGACCCGAAGCCCTTACGACTAATCGTTGTTTACTTACTCTGATCTCGCCAAGACCCAGTAATTAAGGTAAGCAACCCCAAAAGGTGATCACTCTGCTTACTGCCTCTCGATAAGAGCACAGTAATCAAAGTATAAAGTACCTTTTAGTTAGTTAGTATAAAATAATTATAGTTATACCTATAACCACCGTAAGGGACTCTAATTCCTCACGCTAATATTTAATTATTCATTTATATCTTACTGTCCAGACTTACCTCTATACAATATAGTAACAGCAACTTACAGTAACATTAAACCCCCTCCTGTCTAAAAGTGCTAACTTAATAAGCTATCTTCGGAACGTCCTTTACCTGTTAACGTCCTGCTATACATTCTATCTTAACCTATACCAGTCCTCTTAAAGCCTATATTAAGTGTAAGTTATAATATAATACTAACGTTAAGTTCTAAACGCTATTTGTTAAATTCTTAGATATTACCTCTCTCCTACTAATATATCGACTTCCAGAAAAGGAAAGGAGATTAAGGAAGTGTAAGCTTAACCTTAGCTCCTTACTATCGATAAGTTAGCTATACGCCTTAAAGACTTAAACCTTAACCAGTAAGGATTAGTTAAGGAGCTTAATAAAGCCTTCCTTAAAGACACTAAAAGTCGTATTGGTCTTATCGAAAAACTCTAAGCCTAACTTAATACTATTAAGCTAAAGAATAACAACTTTAAAAACTTATAGAAAAAGCAGGTAAAGCTCCCTCCACCTTTAAGGTTTAAGGGAGACTTTACACAGCTAGAGTCCTAAATAACCCAGCTCTAAAGTTATATTATCTACTACAATAAGCAGTTCTTCAAAGAAGAAGGAAAAGTTAGGTTTACCAGAGCTTTATTAAATAGAGTAACTGCACGTTAATACAAACCCTATATAAAGATAATTAACAACCTCTTTATAGATAAAGCGCGTAAAGAGGCCCTTAAGACTTAAGCTCTTTTTAACGACTTTAACGTTTTTATTAACTAACTCTAAACTAAGTTTAAAGAACTAAACGCCCCTAAGTGGGCTAAACAGTAGCTTATAGCCCTAAGGCAGATATCTTCAGTCCTTAAATTCTCTACACGCTTTAAACTAGAAGCAGTAAAAACTAAGCTCGGCTAAGAGGCCCTAGTAATACTGTTTTAAAGTAGTCTAAAGGAATACATCACTAGAGACCTTTACTGAGAAGACCGACTAGACCGTTTGTAAGAACTGGTTAAGATAGTTATTAAGGCTAATAACCAGTATTATAATCACTATTATTAAAAGAACTTTTAAAAAGAATAGACCCTTCACTAGCTAAGTAAGCTTAAAAAAGGAAACTAATCGACCGCGACAGGTCACTACCCTAGACTAATAGATATTAATATAGTAAACTGTTAGAACTAACCTAACTACGATAAACCTTAACGGTAATAACAGTAAAGGTAACTTAAAAACTTATCCTAAATCTAATACTTTAACTGTAATAAAAAAAGATATATAATATAGCAGTGCCTGTCGCTAAAGTAAATCGGTTAAAAACCTGTCTTAGAAGAAAAAAAGCACGTTAAGTTCAACTTAAGGGATATCTATATTAAGATAATAAGTAACGAAAAAAACTGTACCTAGATAGATAAGTGTAACTTAGAAGACAAGGATGAAGAAGAAGAAGAACCTTAAAACGTAATGTACCTAGTCTTTAAAGGTATCTTAAAAAAGTCAGCTATAAAGGTGCAAGTCGCTACAGACTAACTCTAAGGTAGAAATTTAAAACTACTAGAAATACAGGTTACAGAAGACCGACTTTAAGAAGAGATATTCCAGTTAACTATAACAGGCCTTAAAAACCTTACCTTGTAAGCCCAGAAACTAAGGAAGTCTAAGAAGGACCCTAACTCAGACCTTACTAAGATAGTAAAGGGAGTCGAAGAACTAGCCCTTTAGGCCACCTAAGCAGTAAAGTAAGCCTTAAAAGGCAAAAGAGAATAAGTTAAGAGAATTAAACTAGAGAAGCAGAAGTTCTTCTTAACAGTGCCTCTTAAAACTCTTAAACACTTTAAGTATATTAAGTAAATTAGCACCTTTACCTCTTTAGAAGAAGGACAGTTTAAGTAACTGCTTTACACTAAGGCTGGTATACTTCGAACTAGTACCTTAAAGGTCCCTTAAGAAGGCATAAAGTAAATATATTAGCGGAGAGTTTAGAAGCTAAAAGAAAGACATTAAGAGTTAATAAACGAAGTAAAGGACTTACGAGTTGAAGGCCTTACCGTAACGTCTAAAGATAGAGCAGTAGAAATCGGGTTAAAACTCTACAATAAAGTTCGCTTCGCTAATTAGCTTAAGTATCGACTAGTTAAGGAAGACTACTTCGTGGAAGAATAAGTTAAGCTGTTACTACCTGAGTTTTAAGAAGAGGTTTAGGAAAAATAACGTATACAGAAGTAAGTAGAAAAAGAGAAAGAATAAAGCGCCACTTCCCCTATTCTGTACTTTATAACTGCAGCATTAGTAATTAATATCGACTACCTTAATTACAGAGATATACTGTAGATCGATTGTGTGTATAATAACTGCACTTTTAACTAGCATTATAGGCTTAAGGCCTTTTATAACTACTTCTTAAATATATAGAGACAGGACTACGCTATTATAAGGATAGAGTTAGAACTAGCTTACTACTAAGTCTCCTACTCCCTAATAAGAGAATCTAGTAATAAGTGGAAAGTTACTGTAGTTAACTAAGCTCCCGCTATGTGTTAGCAAAGAGGGGTACTTAATAACTGCCTAGTTGTAACGTGTTCATTACATCTTAACGGAAAAGCCAGAGAGTGGCAGAAGCGGGAAGATTACTAACGGATCTAAGAGTAAAAAGACATTACTGCAATTTAAGCCTGTAAAGCATACTATCGACTTATTAAAGACTTTAAGAACGTTGTACTGTTTAAAGTTAATTAGACGCTAAAATGTGAAAACTTAAGAAAAGTTAATCGCTAGGTTTATTAAAGCTGCCTATTTTTCTAAAGGAAATTAGGAAAAGGTTACAAGCCCTCTAAAAAGGCCAGAAACTAATAGTTCGCTAATTAGCAAAAACCTTAAGAAGAAGGAGAGGTATTTAGAAGTTAAGCTATATAAGACCTTAAGGACAGATAATTACTATAACTCAGATATTAAAAGAATATAAGTATTACTTTATTAGTGTCAATATAATAGACAGAAAAGGGAGGCCGTTTAGGGTAAGAGCAGTGATTAATAGCAAGAGTGCTTCTAACTTAATATACCCCTTACTAATTAACTGAAGGAAACTTCCTAATAAAAAGTATAAAGAGGTTATTCTTATACGAAATGGAGAAGGAGGCCTATACTAATATAATAACGGTAAAATCACTTACTACTCACCACTCTTAATTAAAGTAGATAGGGATAAACAATAAGTAGACTTTAACGTTACGCTAATAGCAGGGTATAACATAATCTTAAGTCTACTTTAGTTAGAAAAGTATAACCCTGTAATTAACTGGAGGAGTAGCTACCTTACTTTCAGTAAGTCCCCTAGCTGTAATTACTGTTTAGAGAAAGTTAAGAAGACACTAAACTGTTCTAGAGATATATAAAGTAATTAAAAGCACACTGTACCCTCAGAACTAAGTACGGTTTAGGTTAGGTTTACTAAGACAGTTAAAGGACCAGAAGGTCTACTACATTACCTAAATAACAATTTAGAAAGGGAAAAGAAGTAAGAAGCTAACTTACAGATAAGCGAAGAAATTAACTTATCTAAGGTACCTGTAAAGTACAGGAAGTTTACCTTATTCTGAAAAAAGATACCGTAACTACCGGACTACGGATTATAAGACTACGAAATTAAGCTAAAGCTAGAAGCGAAGCTCTGTAACTTCTAGCTTTACCATCTAAACCCCTAACAGGCCAAAGCCTTAAGGGAGTATATCGATAAGAACTTAAAGAATAAGTTTATCGTAAAGTTTTAGTCCCCAGTAAAGTACCTAATACTGTTTATCTTACAAAAGGGAAACAGTAAGCTATATATAGTTATTAATTACTAAACGTTAAATAAAGACACAATTAAGAATCGCTACTTATTACCACTTATTACAGAGATATAAGAACAGATTACTAAAGTAAATTAGTTCTTTAGCCTTAACTTCCCTATAAGATTTAACTACGTTAAAGTGAAAGAAGAGGATAAGTATAAAACAGCTTTTTAAACTTATAACGGGCATTACTAGTACTGTATTATGTTAATAGGATTAACAAATACCCCTATAACTTTCTAAAGCCTTATTAACAGTGTTCTCTGCCCCTTCCTTAATAAGTTTATCTTTATATACTTAGATAACGTTTTAGTCTATTCCGAAACTTTAGAAGAATACCGAAAGCATATGCGACAGGTTTTAACAGCTTTTAAGAAAATAAAGCTAACAGTAAATTTAGAAAAGAGCTACTTTTACATTTAAGAATTAAACTATTTAAGGTTCAAAGTAACCCTTAGAAAGCTTAAAATACAATTAGAGAAGACAGAAGTAATTAAAAATTAGCTTATTCCGAAGAACTAGAAAGAGTTATAAACCTTTATCGGCTTTACGAACTTCTATCGCTACTTTATTAAGTACTTTACGAAGATCGTAAAACTACTTTACGAACTTACAGGTAAGGGAAAGCTGTTTAAGTAAACTAATAGATAGCAGAAGGCATTTGAAGACCTTAAACACGCCTTCGTCATAACGTTAGTCCTAGCCTTCCCTAATTTCTCGAAACCTTTCCAAGTTAAAACAGACTCCTCGGAATTCGCAATTAGTAAAGAACTCAGCTAAATCTAAGACGATAAGAAACGCTACTTAGTTACCTTCCTGTCGAAAGGAATCCACAGCCCAGCCTTACAATATCTAATCCACAATAAGGAACTAATAGTAATTATTTAGTACTTTATTAAATAAGCACTGTATTTAAGTAGTATAAAGGAACTGGTTTAAGTCTTTTCAGACTACAATAACCTCTAATACTTCCTAACGAAAGAACTTAGCTTATAGTAAACACGATAGGTAGAACTAATAGCCCTATTCCACTTCTAGATCCACTACGTTAAGGGAAAAGATAATAAGTAAGCTAATGCTCTTAACTAGAGATAAGACTATAAGGATACTAATCTAGTTCTAATCCCTATTATTATATTTAACGAAGTAAAGAACAGTACCTTAGAATATACATTATAAATATCAGATAACTAAATGCTAAAATAAATTATTAACGTCTATATAAACTTATAGACAGAGTATAATATCTATTAGTAACAGCAGGACTTTTAAGTAAGAAGAAAAGCGGAAGGAACCTACAAGTATAAATACCCCTTAGAAGACTTCTTAAAGCACGCGCAAAATTATAATAAAGAGTACCTAAAACATCTAAACTATAACGAAACTAGTTATTAGTTAGAATAGCTGTTAGAAGGTGTAAACAGTACGCTTAAACTAAGAGTAAAGCTTTAGTACTAAGAGAAACTGTACATTTATAACCTAAATAAACAGAAAGAATACGTTTAACAGGTTTACGAGTCTTAATTTGGAGGATATATAAGCTAAGTTAAGACTTTAGCACAGGCCTAATAAGTGTACGCTTTCCCAGGAATGAAAAAGCTAGTTAAGGAAGTGGTTAATAACTGTAATATCTGCTACAGGAAGTAAAATCGACATTATAAGCTTTATAAGCTTCTCGAACTACTTCCTATACTATAAGCGTTATAAAGTTTAATCTTACTTAACTTCGTTACTAGGATCCTAAAGTCTAAGGACCTTACTATAAGAGTTACTTATAATTAGATCTTTATAGTAGTTAACAGATTAATAAAGTAAGCTTACTTTTTACTAATCTCGAAAGATATAATAGCAAAGTAACTTACTTATATCTTTAAGAAAAAGGTAATTTTATAATACCTTTAGCTAGATAATATTATTACAGATTAAGATAAACTAATCGTATCGAAGTTTTAGTAAAGGTTAATGTAGAGAATAAGTGTAAAAAGTAAGCTCTTAACAGCTTTCTACCTATAGACAGATAGCTAAACAGAGTAAGTTAACTAAATACTTACAATATATCTCTAAACCTACGTTAACTTTAAATAAGATAATTAACTTAAGCTATTACCGACAGTACAGATAGCCTATAACATAACGCTAGTTAAGTCGATAAGTATATCACTGTTCTTCACTAACTACAGTAAGGAGCTTAAGCTCCGTTAAAGCCTGCCCACCAGCACCCCCCAAGTTGCAGTCCGCACAGACCGGATATAAAAACTATATAACCACTTATAAGCCAAACTTAAGTTCACCTGTAAATAAATAAAGAAGTTTACTAATAAACACTAAATTAAGTAACTAATATTTAAAAAAGGACTTTATTATAATAGTAAATAAATCGAGGGATTAACTCTTTAAAAAGGGGATTACATTTACCTTTTTTTACAAAACCTGCACTCGAAACAACCTAATAAGAAGCTTAACTTTAAAAGGTACAGACTGTTCCGAATTAAGAAAAAGGTTATTACTTCTAATTACGAATTAGACTTACCTGTTAACATAAAGGTGTAGATTAAGGTTTTTCACATCTCGCTTCTAAAACCTGCCCCGAAGGGAGTTCCTTTAGAAAAGAAAATCGAGATCGACACTGATAAGGATAAGTATAACGTTAAGGAAGTTATAGATTTATAAAAGGGAAAGAACACATTCGAATATCTCGTTAAGTAATTAGACTATAACCCTAAGAGTAACTTATAAGAGCTAATTAAAAATCTCAAATACTTAGACTTAATTACAGAGTTCTACTAGAAGAATCCAGACTAACTAAAGCTAACGATAAAAACTAGAAAAAATAAGATAAGATCTAACATCTAAACTACTATACTGAAAAGTAAGACTACCGTAAGACCTAAAGCCTAAAAAACAGTAAGAAACTCCTTAGTAAGTATAGAAAGATATTTATCAGAAGCCTTAGTTAAAGTTATAAAGACTTTAAACCTAATAAAGAGGTTAGGCCTCCTTTAGAGTTCCTAGCACGTTCTGTATAAAAACAAGTACTGTTAAAAAATCAGCAAAAAAGAAAAATAAGTAAGTACGTTACCGTTACGCTAGGAAAGACTGTTTTTATTTATTAAAAAGGAAAGAGCGATAAACTAAGTTAAGAAGAAGCTATTAGCTACAGTAACCCCCTGGAAAGAGGACTACGTGCCGACTCCGTTAAGAAGTCTTCCCAGTTAAACTTAAGAACTAACGTAATTACTTTCCGCACTAAGCGCTCCTCTTCAGTAATAATCTCTAACTCGTAGCCGAAAAGCTCGTCAGTATAAGCAGCTAAGGACTTCTACTAGTTCTTAATGCGAAGGAGCTTCGTAAAGGTATCGCGTTCCTCAGAATTAAAACGCTTCTTTTCGTCCAGAACTTAGTAAAGGACAGATAAGTCGTTTCCGTAAACGTTACAAGATAAGTATACAGTCCTACTAACCGCTACACAGTAACCACATAACTCACTTTTACTAGCCACTTTACAGTCAGTTAGTTCTAAATATTAACAACAACTGCACTTTATAAGTATTACAATATTAAAAGTTAAAATAAATTCTATAGAAACAGTACGGCAAATAGTAGATAAGAAGGCAGTGCTTTTCCTATTCTTCTTTACTCCGTTAGCAGGTATCGTCGCGTTACAGAAAGAAGGAGCCTACCGAATTCTTTGTAGGAAAAGAATATTAAAGAGGGGGAATCGTGTAACGACCCTGTAAGCTATTGCTTAAGCTAAGGCGGCCTAACGAATCCCCTGTAAAAGGAATAGTGTAGAAAGGCAGTACGCACAGTACTACGCACTAGGCTAAGGGTGTAAAGACCCGAAGCCCTTACGACTAATCGTTATTTGCTTACTTTAATCTTGTTAAAACCTAATAATTAAGGTAAGTAACCCCGAAAGGTAATTACTCTACTTACTGCCTCTCGATAAAAATATAGTAATTAAAGTATAAGGTACCTTTTAGTTAATTAGTATAAGATAGTTATAGTTATACTTATAACTACCGTAAGGGACTCTAATTCCTCACACTAGTATTCAATTATTCATTTATATCCTACTGTCCAGACTCACCTCTATACAATATAGTGACAGCAACCTACAGTGACATTAAACCCCCCCCTGTCTAAGAGTGCTAACTTAACAAGCCGTCTTCGGAACGTCCCCTACCTATTAGCGTCCTGCTATACGTTCTGTCTTAACCTGCACCAGTCCTCTCGAGGCCTGTGTCGGGTGCAGGTCGTAATAGTAAAGACACGAAGCCCCTATAACCAGTCGTTACTTACTCACTCTGATCTCGCTAAGACGCGGTAATTAAGATAAGTAACCACGAAAAGGTAATCACTCTACTTACTACTTTCTAATAAGAGTATAGTAATTAAGGTATAAGGTACCTCTTAGTTAGCTAATATAAATAGTTATAATTATGTCCATAACTATTATAAGGGACTTTAATTCCTTACGTTAGTATTATATTATTTATTTATATCTTACTGTTTAGTATTATAACCTGTACCCGATATAGGCCTTGAGAGGACTGGCACAGCTTAAGACAGAACGTATAGCAGGACGCTAACAGGTAAGGGGCGTTCTAAAGACAGCTTGTTAAGCTAGCACTCCTAGACGGGGGTTTAATGTCACTGTAGGTCGCTGTCACTATAATGCACAGAGGTGAATCTGAACAGTAGGACACAAATGAACAATTAAATACTAGCGTGAGGAACCAGAGTCCCTCACGGTGGTTGTGGGCATAACTATGGCTATCTATACTAACTAGCTAAGAGGTACTTTGTACCTTGATCACTGTGCTCACTTAACATAAGGAGTGATTATAGTGATTAGAATGCCTCTAATCACTGTGATCACCGTGCTCTTAGCGAGATCAGAGTGATCACTCAACGATTAGTCGTAGGGGCTTCGGGTCTTTACACCCCTGGCCCAGTGCGCAGTACCGTGCGTACTGCCTTTCTGCACTGTTCCTTCTGCGGGGGATTCGTCGGGCCGCCCCGGCCCAAGTGACGGCCTGCAGGGTCGTCACATTTAGACTTCCCTTTATATATTATAATAACAGTGACTTATAGTAATAATGTACCTTTGTTTAAAAGTGCTAGCTTAATAAGCTGTCTTTAAATCACCCCTTAAGGTTTAACGCTTTACTATACACTTTATCTTATCTTATCCAGACCCCCCTCAGGCCCTTATTAAAAGTAAGTTATAATATAATATTAACGTTTTAAACCAAACACTGTTTATTAAACTCCTAGATATTACTTCTCTCCCTTTATTAATATATTAACCTTTAAAAAAGGTAAGGAGCTTAAGGAAGTGTAAGTTTAACCTTAACCCTTTACTATTAATAAGTTAGCTGCACGTTTTGAAAAGTTAAACTTTAACCAGTAGGGACTAGTTAAGGAACTTAATAAAGCCTTCCCTAAAGACATTAAGAGCTATATTGGCTTTATTAAGAAACTTTAAGCTTAACTTAACGTTATTAAACTGGAAAATAATAACCTTAAAGGTTCTTAGAAAAAGCGGGTAAAGTTTCCCTTACCTACACGCTTTAAAGGAGACTTTACACAGCTAAAGTCTTAGTTAGCCTAGTTCCAGAGCTATATTACCTACTATAATAAGTAGTTCTTTAAGGAAGAAGGAAAGGTTAGGTTTATTAAAGCCTTATTAAACAAAGTAACAGCTTATTAATATAAACCCTATGTAAAGATAATTAATAACTTCTTTATAAATTAAGCACGTAAGGAAGCCTTAGAGATTTAAGTTATCTTTAATAACTTTAACATCTTTATTAACTAACTTTAAACAGAGTTTAGTAAACTAGATACCTTAAGATAGGCTAAACAGTACCTTATAGCCTTAAGATAAATATCCTTAGTTTTTAACTTCTTTATATACTTTAAGCTAGAAGTTATAAAGATAAAACTTAGCTAAGAAGCTTTAGTAATGCTGTTTTAAAGTAGCTTAAAGGAACACGTTACTAGAGATCTTTATTAAGAAGACCACCTAGACCACTTTTAAGAGTTAGTTAAGATAGTTACTAAGGTTAATAATTAATATTATAACTATTACTATTATAAGAACTCTTAAAAGGAACAGACGCCCTATTAATTAAATAAACTTAAAAAAGGGAATTACATAATTATAACAAGTTATCACACGGGTCTTATAGATATTAGGATGACTAATTGCTACTTAACGGAGAAGAAACCATTCCTTTAAAAGTAAAAACCTCTTTATAATATGTTAAAGATTAAGTGCTTTAACTATTATAAAATAAGTTATATAGTTAGGGAGTGTAAATATTACAACCTGCACCCGACACAGGCCTTAAGAGGACTGACACAGGTTAAGACAGAACGTATAACAGGACGCTAACAAGTAAGGGGCGTTTTAAAGACGGCTTATTAAGCTAGCACTCCTAAACGGGGGGTTTAATGTCACTATAGGTCGTTATCATTATAATATATAAAGGTGAGTCTAAACAGTAGGATATAAATAAATAATTAAATATTAGCGTCAGGAACTAAAGTCCCTCACAATGGTTATAAGTATAACTATAACTATCTATATTAACCAGATAAAGGTACCTTATACCTTACTTAATAGCCTATTACTTAATAAAGAACTAAGTAACCTGCCACTAAGCACCTTTTACTTAAAGGTCTCATAGATACTTAGTAAGTAAGTACCTTTATTAAAATTAAACAACTGCTAGTTAGTTATAAGGGCTTTAGGTCTTTACACCCCTAGCCTAATATATAATACTGTATGTACTGTCTTCCTACACTGTTCCTTATACGGGGGATTTATCAGGCTGCTCCAGCTTAAGTAACGGCCTGTAAAGTCGTTATATAATTCCCCCTCTTTAACATTCTTTTTCTATAAAGAATCTTAATAAAAGCATTCCTTCTTTCTTAACGTAACTATACCTATTAACTGTATATAAAAGCACACTTTGAAAAACAGCACCTCTCGTCACTGTAACCTTACGGACTTCACTTTGACTTTTAAATCATAAATGTCGCCTTATAATCGTTATTCTTTAAAATCACTTTCCTATCTTATTACCATATAATCAGATAGTTATTTTAAATACTTACTAATAAAGGCTTCGTTTTTATGTAACATGTTTAATTACAGTGACGCTTTCTTTTAATAGCTTCTTTCTAAAAAGCACCGTCTTAACACTAAGCATAACACTATTATATAGAACTTAAAGCTAAAAACTTAAAAGCTTTATAAAGCCGTTACTTAACTTAAACAGATTAAAGTCTAGCGTTACAGGATGGAAGAGTAAGCTTTTTCTACATTTAACTAAGAGGCAGAGATCCTCCACTTCTAGGAGTAGGAGGAGGCCCGTTTAGCTACTCCTTCTAAAGCTAATAAGTCCTTTAACTAAAAAGGCTTTCTAATAATGACTCGGGGCGTTTGTTCAGGCCGACCCTGTCGTTCTTTTTGGGCTCTGTATGTAATATTACTGTAGCCGCTTATGTATATAGCGATGCGTTCTCTGGCGCGTGCCACCGTCAAAAAGGGGCCGCGCCGCACGGTTCTTTAAACCGCGCTTCTTTCAACAATCATCATTCTGACGATTTTCACCACAAAGACCTCCCATTAAAAGCCCAGTGACATTTTGGCCCTTTAATCAAAGGAAGATAACCTAATCCACAGTCGTGTTTCCTTTATTGTTCCATGCTAGGCTCCGTTTCATGCTAGGCACTGTTACATACTAGGTTTTGTTCCATATTAGGTACGTATCTGTTTTTCTACGTTAGTTACATTTATATCCCTCTAATCGGAGGACTAGTGGCCTGGGAGTCGGCCTTTTAGGCCGATAGCACCGTTTTGTGGTTATGGTTCTCCTTATAGTTTCTTCCCTGTTACATCACTACATTAGTTTAAATAGGGGCTCTGTTAGGGAGCTGCTTAGCAGCTAAGCTAAACTGATCTGAAAGCTCCTTAAATATAATAAAAATATTATTAATTAAAACAAATATTAGTATTAAGTAATACCTAATATCTTATTAAAATTATAACGTTATAGGTTTAACCCTACACAGCCACTATTAATAATAATAATAATAAAATGTTTAGATCCCCAGCACCTGCTCACTATAAAGGCGTGCTTTATCATTACTCCCTTTAATCAAACCACCGTAATCTTTTAAAAGTGGGTAAAGTGCGTTTTTAACATTTAGGAAGATTCCGTTAAATTAAGAACTTAGTGAAATTATAAGATTATAGCTAAATATTAAAAGCAGTTACGTATCACCAGTATTAAAATACATCCTGTTCTTTATTATTAAAGTCCTTTAATGGCGTTATTCCTTTAATTAAACGGATCTAAGAAAGTAGGACTGGAGACTAGGGAACCTGGCAGCTGGTATTTAACTGCAGCTTAAATCTGACTTAACGTTAGCCACCCAGTTTAGAAGTGAGAACACTGTTAGCTTTACAATCCTAAAATTAGTTAAAAACGTTATAATGGTGATTTTAATAGTCTACCTTAAAATAGAAGTCCTCCTTAATAAGTAAATTGGAAAATGGTACGTTATTTAAATAATTAGATTAGTAATAAGGCACCTTTATAATAAAGGGATGGCACTACTGGATTTAAAATACCAGTCTTCCTTTAATCAAACTAATATTATAATTAGGTTATAAAAAGGAAGCCCTTATAGTTGTTAAACGTATTAATAAGCTTTATTAACACTTTTTATTAAGATGTTAAAAACCCTTATTAAGGAAATGTTAATTTTAATAACCCTAATAACTCTATCTAATAACACAGTCTCTTTAAAGCAGTCTCCCATTAATTAAAACACCATACTATTACAATAGCAGTTCCTAACTCCCTAAGATATAGGGTTTAATAAGCTCTTTAATGGAGAATATGTCACTAATTACCTAGAAACATTTAATAAACATTGTAAAAACTACACTAGCCTTACAGATAAGGTATACTTCCTTAAATGGATAAGATAATATAAAAAAGACGTAAAGGTGGAGATCTGTAATAAGAAGGAAAATATAAAATTATACTTATAAGATGGATTAAAAACTTAGATAAAGAAGTACTAAAAGTACTAAAACCCTTATTAGAAAAAGAGGCCAGTTAAAACCTTTTACCGTTTCTATAACCACCCTATTAATTAAAAGGCCCTAAGCTTTATTATAGTTATTTAAAAACATGGTTAACTCCTAGCCTAATTAAACACGGATAAGTATAGGAAGGTTAAGTAAGATACTACTTAATACTTCTATAATATACTTAATCCCCTTATTAAAAGCACTATTTGCTAATGTAAGGATATATCTGATAAGGATATTAAAACTATTACCTATAATAAGTTTAGGGAGTGGCTTGTTAGCTTTACATCTAATAGTTATTTAGTGGATGGGGAGTTTACTTACCTATAGTTTCTTAATCTTTTAAAAGGAGTAGTTAAGGTGACCACTTCTTTAAAAACCCCTTTTATCCCTGTTAAAGATAGTGTAAAGGACTTCCTTCTTATCCTAAAGGTCGAAACTAAAAGTCCTCCCCCTTTAATTAGAATTAGAGAACCTCACCCTGTAACCCTGATAATGGAAAGGAAAATAGATGCCCTAACTAGGAGCCTTAAGTAATTAAAGCTAAACCTGTTACATTCCAGCACTAATATCCCTTAACAGCCTGGTATCCTTTAAGTTAGACTAATCTATACTTAACACTAATAAAAGGTGGTATAGTTTACTAAAAGTGAGGAACCAGCCATAACCTTTACTTAACGATTAAGAAAGTAAAAAGATACCTACCTATCCTTAACTTACAGTTAAGGGTTTATAACTCCTATATATTATTAGTATTTACAACTTAGTTACATTATAACTACTTACTATGTTATAAATTACTTATTACAGTTAGGACTAGTCTATTACACCTATGGTAATCTATACTTAAGCCTAGTTACTAGTAAGTAAGGGAGACTTAATCAGGACGATAAACTTTTAAGAGAGGAGGTTATAAAGATAAAGGAGAAATTAATTCTTAGACCTTATATTATTATAATATTAGTATTATAACCTTAAAAGCCTTATTATATTAGGTTTAAGGAATAGTATAAGTAACTTAAAGATATAAAGCCAGGATTTTAAATCTAGTGGAACTTAATTAGAATAATAAGCGGGCCGGAGCCTAACTATAGGGATATCCCCAGTCCTTTAATTAAAGGAGAACTAAGGCCTAACGTCACCTAGATGGGTGTTAACTACCTCTCTAATCCTAATAGGAGATTAGTTATTAACTACCTTAAGCTATATAAGGTTAAGACAGCAGTAAAGTACTAATAAAATGCTTAAGTCTACATTTAAGCCTTGAAGTTTCCTGGTTTTAGTACTAAATTTAATAACAATTTAGGATTAGATGTGGACTTAAGTGTATAGTATACCTTAACTACCCTTATTAAAAGAAGGAGAGTTAAGGAAGTTAAGGATAGTGAAAGTTAAGGGGAAGGAATAATTAACGCCGCTCCTTTTACACTATAAAGTATACAGCTATTAAAGACCAGATCAAATCTTAAGGTCACACTTACCTCTAATTGTGAGAAACTGGCTTCAAACATATAAGAGATAAGTGAAAAAGTTAAAGAAATGTTAATAACTTCCTTAAGGATTAAGGAATAAAAGGTACTGATATAGATTATTCCCCTATAAGGTTTAACCTACAGGTAACCTTTAAACAAGGTTATTAATAAGTGGTTTAATTAATTATTAAATGGCAAGATAAAGGAATTGTTTCTAAGATTATTAGAACTTTCACCACCCTTAAAAGTTACACTTACATCCTACCTTAAAGATAACGGAAACTGGTTAATTCTTATATATTTAGGATCTGTAAAACTGGATAACGATATTTTAGGTAAATTTCCAGCTAAAGTGAGCTATTTAAAGCTCTTTAATTAAAGGAAACTTAAGGAGAATATAATTACAGTTATAATAAGTGTTAATAATAATGGTAAGTTACATTTATATTATAATAAGCTGTGGAGAGATTTTAAAAAAGGGAAGGTTATTATTAACACTTTTTAAAACCTTAATAGAGATATTATAAGGACTTTTATATAACGGACTGCTTTAATTAGAGTAATAAACGTTAAAAGGAAGTTTATAAGGTTATATTTACTCTCCAGTCTTTACTTTAATATTAAGTCTCCTAGGTTAAAGAAGGTGTTAGCTCTCTTAGACTCTGGGTTAAAGTGTAATGTGATTATGTATATATTTATAAGGGTATTTAACATCCCTATTTTTAATATAACCATACAGTTATAAGGGCTTAATAGCATAGATCTTATTCCTTTTATTAGAGAGACGAAAATATTACTATTCCTTTATAGAAAGCTATGTCTGGTTTACTTCTTTATCTTTAAGTATAAGGTTATAAATTATAATTTGCTTCTTAAGGTCCTCTTTTTTAATAACACTTGGTTGAATTAGGTATACTTTAGAGATTTTAAGGAACCTAAGTGTATTATAGCCGTTAAGGTCTTGTTTGGTGACGCTTGTATTATAGTATTAGTGGTTAGTGGTTTTAATTAAATTGAAAAATAGCACGTTTAATAAGTATACCTGTGTGTTAAAGGGACTAACACACCTTATAATATGGAAGTATGTCTTTAAGTGGGTGGGTTTAAAGAAAGGTGAAGAACCTATTAGATTTTTAAATAATAAAAATGGCAGGGCTATCTTTAATAACCTTTTTAAACGCTTTATTTTACTGTTAGTTAACAACTTATAATATAAAGCTTTTTCCTTTTAATTATCAGATAATTTTACCTTTAATTAGAAGAAGATAACCTTAAAGGAAGAAGTTTACTAGTTATAGGAGGTTTTAGGGATATGTAAGTGTTATGAGAAGAAAGAACCTTATTAGTTAGATATAGAGGAACTGCCTGTTTTAGTTAAAAGCTTTATTATATATAAGTGAGCTGATAAGAAGGTTAAACCAGTTAATATTACTTTATCTAACAGCTCTATTCCTAAAGGAGATCCAGACTAGAAGTGTAAATAAATAGTTAAAGTAAAAAAGCATATATAGTATAGTAGTGAGTTTAATGAGTATTACTTATTAAAGTTCTCTTTAATTAAATAAGGGATAAGGTTAATAGAGGAGAGGTTATAAGACATCTTTAATAAAGTTATAAAAAACCTAACCCTAAAAGAAGTTAAACTATTTATTTATATCTTTTATAATAAAGAAGCAGCTTTTTTATAAGACTTTACAGAAAATAGCTGGATCAGCTTAGAAATCATACCTTTATAAAAGATTAAAACTATCTTTTATAAGGCTTAATAATCTGGTTATATTCCTATCTTAAAGCCTCTTATCTTTAAGGTTATTTAAGTCCTTAAAGATAAGGTGTAGTAAGGAGTTTTAGAGGAGTCTTATATAGTGTACTGTAATAACTGGTTTATGGTTTAGAAAAAGGATGGCAGTCTTTATCTAATTAATGATACCTAAAAGATAAATAGAGTTACAGTTTATAATACCTTTAGCCTATTAGGTGTAGAAGAGTTTAGTAAGGAGTTTAGAGGCTGTAAGCTTATTTTACTCTTAGATCTTTTCTTTAATTATAATTATATTAAGTTAGACGTTATAAATAGAGATATAATAACTTTCTTTACTTTAATTAGACTTTTTAAGATATGTACTTTTCCTTAAGGAGTAATAAACTTAATAGTTTAGTTTATATAAGCTGTGATTTAAATACTTTATAACTTTATCTTATATAAATGTTAGCTGTTTTTTGATAATATCTGTGTTAAAGGGCTATGGTATAATTATAGTGGAGAAGAGCTTAAACCTAGTTTATAACATTATATAGTTAAGTATTTAATAAACCTAAATGCTATATTTATTAACTGTAAACTAATGGGAGTAACTGTTACTCTAGTTAAATTATAATAGGTTTAGGTAAAAGCTATTTTACTAGGTTACCTGTGTTTATTAAATAGACGTTCCCCTAATTAGATAAAGGTTATTAAAGTAAATAAATAGAGAACTTACTTAAATGTTAAGGAAGTCTGGTTATTTATAGGAATAATTAGATTTTACTAAGTTTAGATTAAGTTATTTAGATAAGTTATAACATTATTATATATGTTAATAAAAAAGGATATATAATGGGAATAGATTAAAAGAGAGTAAATAGTGATAGAGTTTCTGTAAAGGAAGGTTATTATTACTCTGATCTTAGTAATAATAACCTATAATAACCCTTAATATGGCCTTATCTTTATAATTATTAATGTAAGCCTTAAAAGATAGGGAGGAGTTATTAAGTAAGTTAAGCTAGACGAGAAACAGCACCCTTACCGCTTTAAGAGTAGAATATAGTTTAATATTGAGAAACGCTATAACGTTATTAAGTGAGAACTTAAGGGACTGTTAAATATATTAAAGTAAACCCGCTACTACCTTTATAAGGTTAAGTTTATTATTAAAATTAATACTCTTATTTTAGTTTATTAGTTAAATAAAGCCGCCAGTAATATACCTGGCACCCTTTTTATAAAATAAATTACTTAAATCTAGAACTTTAACTTTAACGTTAAACATATACCTAATTTTAAGAATATTATAACTAATAGGCTGTTATAAAAGCCTGTTAATACCTTTAATTTAATGGCGCTTAAGCTTAAAAAGGATATTAACGATTTTATCGACACTTAAATCTTTACTTAGAAAACCATTAATGTAAACCTTTAAACTAGATTATTACTTAATAGTATATAGAAAAAGGAGTCTTATAACATTATAACCTACTTAACCAGCTTTACTATTTTACTTAAGGTTATAAAGAAGTTACGTTTAGCGATTTGGAAGTGGAAAGCTAGGTGTTATAAGTATATTGTTAAGTATAAGATCCTTTAAATATAGCCACTTAAGGGTATAAATATCCTCCTATAAAGAATTATAGATTATTTAAAACTGTAGAGACAGATCTGGTTACGTTTTTATAAGCTTTCTAGCTATTAAGGACGTGAGGTTACTTATAATTAGATTATTAGGTATTATTATTAGAAGGGAATATATATTATAGTTAAGAATTAGATTAAAAGCTATCCTAATTGTTAGCATTATAGTAATAGGTGTTATAAAGAAGGACTGGAGTATAATATACTATCTTTATAGCTGTTTGTAAAGTGGACTTTTAACTTCTAAGTCTTTACATCTAGGCTTAAAGGTAAGAAGATATAGGTGATTAAAGGATAAGATAATCTCTCCAGGTACTTAGAAGTAAAAGTCCTTTATATTAAGAGTTTAAAAATAGTGAAAACCTTTATAATAGATTATATTATTCTATAGTAGGGATAGCTGTTAGAAGTCTTAATAAACAGTGGTTTTGAGTTTAAAGGGTTTTTAAAGGAATACCTTAAGGAACTCCACATTAAACGTATTATTATATCCCTATATAATTTAAAAGCTAACAGATTAAATAAAGGAGGTTATTACTAAATTACCTTAATATTAATTAAGCTTATTAGTGGAAATGTTATTAGATTTAAGAAGTGGCTTCCCTATATCCTTTATATTAACAGGATAAGTCTTAGAGAGAGTTATAGGATAACCTTTTTTTACCTAATAAAAGGCTTTAACTTAATATTTAAAGTTAAGGTTAATTACCCTTCTTAACATCTTGTTAAATGGGATGTAATTATCTTTATCTAATTAGATAAAGGGTAACTTAATCCTGAAACCAGAGTTATATTAATGGCTGCTAAAGTAAGATACTTTAATAAAGCTTAATATAACATAAACATTATAATAGATTAAATTATAACTGTAAGGTAAAAGTGGGCTAATTATTAAAAGAAGAAGTTTATATATAAGTTTTAACTTTAGTCTACTTTAATTAAAGAAGGAGACCTTATCTTAATTTAGGATAGTGTGCAGGAGATTAATATATCTATATATTAAAAGTTAATATATTAATAATATAGCCCTTATAAAGTTAAAAAGGTTAAGCCTAAATTAACCTACGTTTTTAAAACGCTTAATAAAGTATAATTTAAAACCTTCTACTTATTAAAAAGAGTTAAGAAGTTCTTTTAAGTAAATGGTGTTTATATAGAGTTTAATAATAAGGCCATTTTTACTTTTAAAGACCCTAATCCTAATAAGTATAACCTGAAGGATTTAAATATAAAGGATATTTTAATATTAACACTTAATAAGAATAGTAAACCTATCTTTAATTAAGAGGAAGAGGATATTATATAAAATAAGGAAGTTAAGTATAAGTAAGAAGTTGTTAAGTGAAGTGGTATCCCACTCCTAGTTAATAAGGGGAAGCGAATCTAAATCTTTAAGTTAAATAAGTTTAGAGTTGAAATTCCATAGGGGAAGCCTCCTAGCTTTTAGGATTAGAGGAGTAATGTAGGTTTCCTTTCCCAGGTGTCTCCTACCTTCCCACTATTAGTTTTATATCTTAAGGTTATCCGTGTGTCACCTTTAGACCTTATAATAACACTTAAAGGGAAATATTACTATATAGCCCTAATAACTTATAATTCCTTTAAAATAATATAAGTATTTTAATTAAAGGGAGTTTAACTCCCTGGTTTCTTTTTTTTCTTCTCTTATTTTATTTCTTCCTTTTAATAATTTAAGTGTATATCCTGACATATTATCACTTTTACTACACCTTAAAGTAATGTGGAGGAAAAAGGTAATAAGTTTATTTCTATTTTATAAAGTATATACGTCCCTTTGTTGAAAAGCAAAAGGGGTTAAGGCATTGGAAAGCAGAGTGTGTTGAAGGTGATTTTATTCTTTCTATCTTCGAGAGTGGAAGCCGTGTTATTATAGCCGTGAGGGTGGCCAGTGCACGGAGTGCATTGGCCACACTCGCTTCTGCGAAGCGAGGTTGGCTGACTGAATACGAGGTTGG
>Ga0247770_1000644_pt1 | contig 32501 bp, 39 predicted proteins | sample UWRJL136409B6_FD_179943 | JGI IMG/M metagenome (GOLD analysis project Ga0247770, IMG submission 179943) | Plant litter microbial communities from Arlington Agricultural Research Station in Wisconsin, United States - UWRJ-L136-409B-6 | ecosystem: Environmental > Terrestrial > Plant litter >... | reverse complement strand
TAACAGGAAGAAGAGGGCAGTATGGTGATTTGTAGGCAATAATCAGATGTCGAACCGGGAAACATTGTCACGGGGCTAAGCCCGCTAGTGTGGATCCGGCCAAGGGCCAGATAAATAGCTTCCTTCGCAGCCCTGGCTGCGCCAGAGCTTTTTCTCCTTTTTCTCTTCGTAGAAACAATACACGTGGATCTTCCGAAGCACTGTTCGCAGCCCCTCACAAACATGTTGAGATTCCTTATCTTGTTGGCTTGCATTGCATTTCTTCGCATTGTGATAAATTCAATCTTGGGACGAAGGACCAGCGGGAAAACATGCGCTCATCTGGTTGCAGTGCCAGTGCAGCTCTGTCTCGGAGAAGCAGATCTTGCGACAGCTCAGGATTTCCTCTTCCACGATCCACCCGCGACTCTGTAGGTGGAAATGTGCGTGATCAACGAGACAGAAGGCGGCTTCGAGGGAGGTATAGTATGCCGCGAACTTGGTGGAGAGAAATATCTTGTCACTTTTGCCCTGGTAGTTGAAAAGCAGGCTCGGAATTCCCTGCTTCGCAGCCGAAGGGTTATCGTCGGTAGAAGCGAGGCCGCCGTCGCTGTCTGCGGCGCGTTCGGCGAAGAAGGTGGCGTATGAATTTTTGTAGATGTCGCCCATCTTGGCACGCTCTGCCTTCCAGTCCGCCTCGTAGTCCTGGATGATGCACATCGAGTCGATCTAGATGTACTGGGTTCGCATGTTCCTTGCAACGTGAATTGCATCGCGAAACGTAGCAGGGAAATCCGCTATCGGGATCCCGCTGCAGTGCTGGGCGATGCTTTGCTTTGTCGTGATAAGCCTTTTGCGCTCTGAGGCTGGATCTTCCCAGCGATGGCTCAGCGCTAGGTATGGTGCAGCTTGTCCCCGGGAATGGAAGAGAAAAGGGTCTTTGCCTGGACTACCGACATTGACAACTCTCATGTCGCGACTGGAGAGCGGCACGTAGCTGAAGCGGGAAGCTGCAGTTTTTGGACACGTTGACGAGCAGCTCGGAACTAGTAGGATGTGTCAAATTAGGGCTTAGTGCTTTGGATGACAGATCCTCGATTGATTGATCCTCTATTGACTTGATTGAAGTGGGAGTGCGGCGTCGTCACCAGAAATCTCTGCTCACGTGGCGGGTACTAGTTCTGTCAAAAGCTTTCAGTCTTGTTCAGGTGTGGTGGAAGTCACTGCCTGATTGGACAACCAGGCGCCACCAGCGTAGCCCAACACACCTGTCGGCTCTCAGCTTGATCATTACCAGCAAGACTGGCATCGGCAAGCGCGAATTAAGACATATGGTGTTTCTTTTCAGATGGCGTGCGCTGATCAGCTACCTGTCTGGCGTCTGAGGTCACAGCGTTTGGAGAATTGATGGTATTGATATTGCTCACCCAACATAAGGTAGGCACCTGACACATGGATCCTTCAGGGCTGAATGCACGCCCCTGATTTTGAGCCCCTTTCCGGTTCTGGGTTCTGGCCCAACGCCACCGCGTCTCAAATATCCCTTTTGGTATCAATAAATAGTATTAGGCAAGCGCCACCCACATCGTGACAAGCCTCAGCTGAACGACGGATGCTATATATTGCCCACCATGACCATCTTCTCGCCCCGAAAATTTACCAACACCCCGAGTTGCGGGCACTCATTTCTCCCTCATTGCCCGAAAATATATCGACAGCCTGACCGAGCATGAATGCGACAACTGCAGCGACGGCAGCCAGCGAGCATGCTGCTGAAGAATCACAGCCCGTCATTGGAACCACCATCTTTTGGATCCTCCTCGCCCTCTGCATCGCATCAGCCTGGCACCCTCTTGGTTCAAGCGCCGGCTTTCCGAGCAGGATCCGCCGCCATGTCCGGACACTGCCATTGACGGCCATGTTGGACACAACTATGCTTTACGCCGAACTCGTCATCTATTTCATTCGAAATAGACAGCATCAATCCTTCTGGGACTCAGCCCAACGTGTAGCAATAAGACGTCTACGCGCCAACACAGCCATTTCGGATGAGATCCGGGGCGGCTTTGAACTGTTGGGCAACTGGGACCGCCATGGCTGCGAAGAAGGCGTGGCCCTGGATGGCAACAACCACATGACATCCACAAACTGGTCGCTTAGAGCCACGATTCTATCCATCGGAACGGACATGCGCCCTCGCTTCCTCAGCAACGCATTGGTCGTCTTTGTCTACACCAAGATGCACGGAATCCACGGCGCCCCGTTCTCCCTGGCCATCGCAACGCTCTACTTTTTCAGCTGGGTCGGCAACGAAGCCTTTCTCTTCATGCTTTTCGGTGCCGCCTGGGGCCGTAATACTCGACAATTCCTCGCCCTCGTTGAGAGTAACGATGCTCAGGAAGAGGACACCCCTCTCCATCGAGGACCATCACTACCCTCAGCACTCAAAAAGATACGTCTCGTGACTTGGTCCGTGGTTCTTCTCGCCCTCCAGGTGATAGGGCTGATCGGCGTTGTAATATGGATCATCGCATCCAGAGCACCACCGCCTCCAACGGCTCCACACCCTCAACAACCTGAATCGCCATCAACCTCTTGGCTGGTAGCTATCTTTTCCCTGGCTTGGAGAATCATAGTGTGGTTTGCTACGCCCGCCACGTGGTGGTTAAACCACCCAGGCCAATCAGTTTTGGAATCCGAGTTCCTAAGGCGGTTGATTTACTTTCCGCCAATCATGGCTATAGTGTTCGGCTTGTCTGTCTGTCTCCCGGCCTTATTCCTAGGAATACCGGCGCTGGCTGTGGCAATTCTAATGTTATTCGCGCTCTGTTTCCTAGCGTTTGGTGGATTCATGGGCGCCATATGCATACATAACCGTATTTTGAGTGGAGGAGGATATCTGAACATTCTTTTGATAGTGTTTACAATAGTGGTCGCGATCCCGAGGGTGGCATTCTCCGCTTCAGCTGTCATTTGGTGGGCGAGAGGGTGGAGCATGTTTTTGGTGGCCGTTATAGCCGTGTATTATATCTGTCTCTGGGACGCGGAGGGAACTAGCAAGGCTTGGTGGGTGGAGTATCTTGGTTGATAGAGAGGTAACGTATGTGATAAGCGAGCGGATAATTTTCCACCACTACAACACAAATATCCTCAATTACATAACCATAACACTAGGAAATAATAATAACTGAATCACAAACAGATGAATCAGACGATTCTGCAGCCTCTTTGCACGTGCGCACATTATGGCCAGGCTTGCCACATACGCCACAGTAATTACCGAATCTTCGTACGACACCCCCCTGCACCACTACCACTTCGTCGTGTTTCCCGGACTATCTGCTTACCGACAGCGTTCTGATCAAATAAATCCTAAGTATCTTGCACAGTAAGTGACCCTCCAAGCCGCAAACGTGTTTTTTTTAGCTCTCCGTTGCTTACTAAGCCCCTTATTAGCCTTTTGTAGTGCCGAGACCTGTATACGTAGAAGAGCCACCTCGTGTATCACAGCTATTGTACTTACTATTTAGATGACTGTAGCTTACTCTTCATTGCTAGTCTGGGCTTATTTAGCCCTACCACGGCTATTAGAGCTAGTAATTACTATAGTAGGTGTGATAACAGCCTTTACACCACCCTAAAATCGACAACGGGAATTTCCCTTTCCTTCTTCTGAACTGAGCAGTTGCCACCTTAGGCTCAGCTAGACTGAGCTAGACTGAGCGAGCGAGTCACTATTCTGGGCTACCTCAGCTATAGTTACCACGGTCCAAAATGGCCGTGGAGTTGCGAGGACCCAGCTTTAGGCCTCGTATCAACCACCACCACAACCTCCTCAAACACCTAACCGCGCTTTCCTTCACTCAAAAGATAGGAAAAAAACCTGCCATTTAACACTCTCGCTAATCTCGTTGCGCCCAAGTTGAATTATCCATCTTTCTCAAAAAACAATCTATTATTAATGACCAGATAGTGCGGCATGGCTCATCACGGTTCAGCACTTAACTTAAGATTGCCAAAGGAGAAAGTCATGGAAAGGGAGTCGTTAACTGCTCTGGACGTCGGCTACTAATGCTGCTACTATGCAAGCTTACGAATACAATAATGAATCGCCGCCTTTCAAAGTAAGGAGACGCGTGACAGGAAGCAGCTGCCTAAACAGGAGTTCGGCAAGCGCGGGACAAAAGACGAAGGATTGGCTGGGAGCTTACAATCCTGGAAGGTAACGTTAAAAGGAAGCCCAAATTCTGGAAACCGGGCAAGTTAAGGCCCAAATTTGGGGCCGCGGTTGGAAACTGCTAAGATGCGACAGTGCCCTAATAGCCCGAATCCTGGGCCACGGTCCCGAATTTTGGCCCAGAATATACCAGTACATGCCCTGGGATGGTACACAACACCCCAGCTCAGAATTTGGGATGGTACATGATATCCTAGCTCACAATTTGGGATGGTACATGATACCCCAGCTCGAAATTTGGGACAGCACCGATGGGATGTCCCACAGTATACCTGTAACGAGGGGGATAGGGGGGATCGAAGAAGGGTCTCAAGAACAAGATGATCAGTAGTACAAGGTAGGGGTGTGTGAACGGTTCAATTGGAACGTGGCCTTCCTCCTAATGGAGGCACAGCCACAGGCTTCTTCTATCCTTTCCTTTCTTTGTGTAGATCTATTGCGCCATCGCCGCTAGAATCACATCAACTGCTTCGGCCTTTGTGGCTCTACGGCACGGCCGGCTTCCTTTGATCTCGAACGCGGCCCCTGGCCGCCCTGTTACAGTCTTATTCGCTTAACTGACCAATTTAGTTAGCAACGGTCGAATCTATCAACTAACAAAGTAATTTTACAACCAACCCTTTTAAAATAAGAAACACATCAGCAGCATTATCGTACCGGTAGGATGATCCGGTGTTTGGAGCTAGATCTGGGTGAATAGTGTTTCCAATAATAGGTGAAAGGTGTATACGATTCCGAAGCCGAGGCTCATGATTTGCCCGGCTCAGAGGCTGTAGTGGCAGCATGGTTGATGGATTTGGATTGTATTGCTGTCTTGGCAATGCTCAAGAGCTAGTGGCATATTATCCAAATATACTATACATCTGCTAGATCCCGGATGCCTCCTTCATCTCCGACCTCTCCTTGTTATCTACCTCCAAGGGGTAGCCTTTGTCAGCCGAAGTGAGCGAGGGCCCTTGCCACGGACAGAACCAGAAGATGCTTCGCGGCACTGGTCGTCCACATTATGAGGTACTGTACCTACATCCCGCTGAGCCAAAGCGTCCCGAAATGTTGGCTACCAAGCGGCAAAATGCCGGTCAACGGCATCCTTGAAGCTAAGCCCGGCATAGCCATTTGTCGTTATTACTGATTGTTCTCGCTCGCTTCGTCCTTCCGAGACTTTGCGTAGGGACTCCTGAAGCTCCTTCTCTGAATGAAGCCTTAAATCCCACGTGTCCCACGCACAATCCCTACAAGTTTCTCGCTCTGTCAGTTCAATGTCTTCAGCTTCAGAACGTAGCTCCGCCTACAACTTCCGCGGGAAGTAGAGTAGCTGCAAAGCCAAAGCATCTTGGGCGGTAGACTCTCCCTAGCCGCAGAGTACGGTTTTGCCCAAGGGGCGGAACTCTTTCTCTCGGTCGGTAGCTCGATCGGACGAGAGGGGCGAGACTCCCAAGAGGTACAAACTGTCTATGAAGTTTTGGGTGGTGGCTATTGCGGATTCATAAAATATGTCCCAGTTCTGGGCCGGACCACTTTTGGGCTCTTCGGTTAAAACTGCCCCTTCTCAGCAAGGCTGCGCTGCTTAATGGGCAGATGTTAGCCGAAGCTGAGCCGGGACTGACCTGGACTGATCAAAGCTATCGAAAAATCACGTGACAATAAGCATGGGTGGTCGTCGATTTTAGGGTGGTATAACAGCTATTCCGCTCCGTATCGTGAATCCTTCTCATTGATTTGTGCTTATTCGCATACATCGAAGGTGCCAATCTTGTCGGATAAGTAGGTAGTCAACGACGGTCACAATTCGGCCACGCCCGAACACCGCGGTTAATATCCAAGGTGCAGCTAGAGAGTTATCCAAGCCCCCCGTAGAAGTTTCCCTTCTTTCGCATTGGTCAGACCACGGGAATTATTTCTAGAAGTAAGATAGGTACCTGGTCATGACTAGTTGCCCCACGTGCTGAGAGAAACATCAGAGAGGCCGAGTTAATGAAAGTGAAATCCAAACACTGTAAGGCAGCACTGCACCTGCAGACTGCATGACGCCAGCGTGCGATAACTTTCGCGAAATGTGATAAGCGAATAGTTAGGACTGTAGAACTGTGGATGATATGACGCCTGCTTCGCGTGACTAACACAAGGAAGTGATATGAGGAGCTAGCCGTTGGTATAGCATAGGGGTGTACCAATCAAATTTTATTATTGGCTTTCTTGTGTCGTCATTGTTGTTGTCGTGTCATCGGCCTGGTGGTCAGGGGCGAGTTGAGGGGGGAAGCGGCCAACCAAACACCAAACCCGGCCAATTCGTCTTTTGATTCGGCTCTTTGTTGTCTCGGCTAGTTTTTTGGGCATCTTGCGGTGCATTGGAAGAACCCTAGAAGTTGTGAGGGCATCCTTTTATTATGATACGGCCTTTGCATGTCGAGTTTGTCTCTGCATCTCGTTTCAAAGGAAGTTCCTCCTTCTGGGTTCAATGGCTGAGGGCAGCAAACTAATCTGAGTCCAACAGTAGACCGGAGTGCTGGCGGTGCTAGGTATAACTTGCGCGGATGAAAACAAGATTCTTCCGTTCCGGTAATACTTTGCCGTAATCCCCACATGCCGATCCGATCATGTACCTGCAGGAACGCGACGGGTAATTGCCGATGCGCGCGAATGGCACTCGGCAGAGCGCCGGGAACAGTAGACCGTCCAATACGCGACGGTTCATCCAGTTTATTATCCACCACTCGAGATGTCAACCTAGATCCCCGCCTTCATTGTGCCGCGACCTTGAAAACCGTATATTTCGCGCCGCTCCTCACGGATGTGGCCCGTCTGATTCCCTCCCTCCATCAAGGTGTTCGTCAATGGGTTCAACTAGAATCACCTCTCCTTCCCCCAGCAAAATGAGGCTCCTCCTCCTCCTCCTCACCATCCTCCCCCCCTCCCTTGCAGCCAACTCCACCTTCCTCAACCCCGTCCTCCCCGGATGGCACTCTGACCCCTCCTGCATCTACCACGCCCCCAGCGCCACCTTCTTCTGCGCCACCTCGACCTTCATCGCCTTCCCCGGCATCCCCATCTACGCCAGCAAAGACCTCCTCAACTGGAAGCTCATCAGCCACGTGTGGAGCCGCGAGTCCCAACTCCCCGGCGTATCATGGAACACAACTGGTCAAATGGACGGGATGTACGCGCCCACGCTGCGCTTTCACAACGGCGAGTTCTGGGTCGTGTGCGAGTACATCGGCGGCGGGGGCGGCGGGCAGATCCTGACAGGGCTGCTGGGGGTGCTGTTCCGCTCGACGGACATGTTTGACGAGAGCAAGTGGTCGGATCCGGTGGTGTTCAACCCGGGGAAGATTGACCCCGATTTGTTCTGGGACGACGATGGGAAGCTGTACGTGGCGACGCAGTCGGTTATCCTGCAGGAGTTGGATTTGAAGACGGGGCAGCTAAGCCAGCCGCCGGTGTCGCTGTGGAATGGCACGGGCGGGGTGTGGCCCGAGGGACCGCATTTGTATAAGAAGGATGGGTGGTATTATCTGCTGATTGCCGAGGGCGGCACGGCGCTGAACCATGCGATTACGATTGCGAGGTCGAGGAGCTTGAAGGGGCCGTATGAGGCGTATGAGGGGAATCCGATTCTGACGAACAGGAAGACGCAGGAGTGGTTTCAGACGGTGGGGCATGGGGATTTGTTCCAGGATGGGAAGGGGAACTGGTGGGGCATGTGTCTTGCGACGCGGGGCGGGCCGGATTGGAAGGTGTATCCGATGGGACGCGAGGCGGTGTTGTTTCCAGTGACGTGGGAGAAGGATGCCTGGCCGGTGCTGCAGCCTGCGCGTGGCCGAATGAGCGGGTGGGAGCTACCGCCGCCGAGTAGGGAGATTCCCGGGGAGGGGCCGTTCAACAGCGATCCGGATGTGTACGACTTCACAACGGCGGGGGAAGCCATCCCGCGGAATCTGATGTTCTGGCGTGTTCCCAAGCCGGGGGCCATCACGACGACTGCTAAAGGCTTGCAGATGATCCCGTCGCGGAACAATGTGACAGGCCAGATGATCCCGGGAAAACTTACTCCCGAGCTGAGTGGCCAGCGCGGCATGGCGTTTATCAGCCGGAGACAGACAGACACGCTGTTTACATTCTCTGTTGATCTGGTGGGGTTCCAGCCGACTACCGCAGGATCGGAGGCTGGTGTCACAGTTTTCCTCACGCAGCTGAACCACATCGATCTGGGCGTCGTGCTTCTTGTGGAGGCTGACGGCTCGTCGACGCTGTCTTTTCGGTTCCGGACCGAGGCGACGATAGCGGGGCCGCCGCAAGCGGTGATTCCTGTCCCGGCGGCATGGAAGGGCGGAAATATCCGGTTCGAGGTGTCGACGCCAAACACGACACATTACGAACTGTCGGCGAGTCTCGCAAATGACCCGACATCGAGGGTTGTTGTCGGCCAGGCGTCGGCGAGGTTGGTGAGCGGTGCGACGGGTCCGTATACGGGCGTGTTGCTCGGCGCCTATGCTACCTGCAATGGCGCTGGCAGTGGGGAGGAGTGTCTGAACGGCGGGGACAAGGCGTACTGGCAGAGGTGGAGGTATGCTGGCGAGGGCCAAGAGGTTGCTGCCGGTGTTGTGGTTTGAACGAATGGCCTCATGTTCTCGAGTCTGTACCTGCGGAGATAAAATTGAAGATGCGCGAAAGTCGCGGTGTACATGGTTGTTTCTCAAAAATCAAAATTCCCACAGCATTTCTCCGAATGACTGTTCGGCAAGAGGAAAGAACGAGATGCAATTGCAGATTGCCGCTGGAGATGGGTGGGGCCGATCATCCGGGCTTGGCAGTCCGGGAAGCCTGAGATGATGCGCAACGATTCACTATGATTCATTTCTTGGCATTCGTTCCTGCCGCTCGGGCTCACCAATGCTCAAAAGTAACATTTCTGCCACATCATCATCGGAGATGAAGAGCATCGACTTCTACTTCTCTCCATCAACCCGATCTTCTGCTTCCCGGTTCGGCCACCGCGCCAATGGCACCCGCCGAAGATGAGAAGCGCGACCCTGAAAAGCGAGACAGCAGCAGCAGCCAAAATGGCACATCCGGGGAAAGCCATGCGCTCGAGAGCAGCGTCGACGCGAAGCCCGAGTATCCCACTGGCTGGAAGCTCGCATGCATCATCCTCGCACTGATGATGGGAATTTTCCTCGCCTCTCTCGACATGGTAAACTCCGTTTTCCCTTAGTCCCTCTTCCTCCATTCCGTTCTCTCGAGTCTTAACCATTCTTTTTCATCGGCGTGAAGCTAACCCACCCCACCCAGACAATCGTCGCAACCGCCATCCCCAAAATAACCTCCGACTTCCCCGGCCTCGAGCTCGTCTCCTGGTACAGCGCCGCCTTCTTCCTCACCAACGGCGGCTTCCAATCCTCCTGGGGAAAAGCCTACCGCTACTTCCCACTAAAACTGACCTTCCTCACCGCCATCTTCGTCTTTGAGATCGGCAGTCTCGCATGCGCCGTCGCGCCCAGTTCCACCGTATTCATCATCGGCCGCGCACTGAACGGTCTCGGCGCCGCGGGCATCGGCACTGGTGCGTACACGATCATTGCGTTTGTGGCGCCCCCGAACAAGAGAGCGGTGTATACGGGGTTTGTGGGCATGTCGTTTGGAATGGCGTGTGTGGTTGGGCCGCTTGTGGGGGGAATCTTTGCGGATAAGGTTTCCTGGCGGTAGTGCTTTTGGATCAATTTGCCGGTGGGAGGGCTGGCGGCGGTGATTATCTTGGTGTTTTTTCAGGCACCCGAGGCGGCGAGGCCCGTTGAGGCGAGCTAGAAGGAGAAGGTGCTGCAGATGGATCCGGTGGGGGTGGTGTTGGGTATGGGTGCGATTGTGGCGTTTATGCTAGCGTTGCAGTAAGGAGGGACGACGGCGCCGTGGGGGAGCGGGCTGGTGGCTGGATTGTTAGTTGGGTTTGTTGCGCTGGTGGTGGTGTTCGTGGTCTGGGAGTGGTATCAAGGGGAGAGGGCGATTGTTGTCCCCCGTCTGTTTGGGAAGCGAGAGGTGTGGGTGAGCTGCGGGTTCGCAGGGACATTTTTGGGGTCCTACTATCTGGTCATCTACGTCTTGCCGATTTACTTCCAGGCTGTGGGGGACGCCAGTCCGATCATGTCGGGCGTGTACAACCTCCCGCTGATTGTCGCCACTACGATATCTATGATTGCGTCGGGCGCCATCATCAGCGCAACGGGCCTAGCGGTGCCACTTCAGCTTCTAGGTGCATCGATCGGGCTTGTTGCCACGGGGCTGCTTTTCACGCTCGATTCCGACAACGGTGTCGGTAAGTGGGTAGGTTTCCAGCTCCTGGGCGGTGTTGGATGGGGCCTGGCCTTCCAGATCCCCATCATCATGGCCCAGGCCAACGCGGACCCGGAGGACATCTCCTCAGTGACGGCAATGGTATTGTGTAAGTTGTCCCTAGCGATCGAAAAGAAACGCGTCTCAACTGCTAACTTGTCAAAGTCTTTCAATGCATCGGACCCACTGCCTTTGTCACGGCGGCACAAGCGGCCTTTGTCAACAAGCTGGCGCAGACGCTGCACACTACCGCTCCGGACGTTGATCCGGCCGAGGTGGTTCAGACCGGCGCCACTGCCATCCGTGTTGTGTTCCCTGAGAGTCAGGTGGCTGGGATTGTGGAGGCCTACATGACCGGTATCAAGGTCGCCTTTGCCATTGCGATTGCAGGTGCGGGCATTGGACTACTGATAGGTGTTTTCAACCTGAACGGAGGGAAGTGGAAGTTAAGTGCTGCGGAGAAGCCAAAGGATGTGCATGTTGCGGTGTAAATGTTGATAGACTCGGGTACAGAGATATATTTATTTGTTATACGCACAGATAAAAAACCGGTTATGAATAGGAGAAGCAATAATAATTTCTCGTGCCTCCTATCGTTTGGGACAACTCAGCGGTTGCAGGTGAAAAAGAGGAGTGCAAGCGCAGTTAAGCGCCCAAGAACGCCGCACTGGGAATGAAACACGCTATTGATGCCGATCTCCCGATCCCGCAATTCCATCAAGCAGAGCGCCACCCACAGACCCCTGTCTCAGCCTCATTCATGGCACTAAAGGCGACACAGATGCATGTGGCATGCAGGCAGGGTTAAGGGGAGGCCTATTCCTGGCAGCTACGAATATCGAGTTGGCGCGTGTTGTGCACCGAGCACAGGCTCAGAATAAGAACCTGCGAATGCCCAACCACTTTCAAGACCGAAGGCGGCAAAGCTTGCACCTCTTTCGATCACTCTACACGCTCCTTTCTGTAACATTTATTTTGGTTGATGTTATCCTGAATTTCGCGCTTTCACGAGATCATCACTTTGCTCGCTCGTGGACTCTACCATGGTGGCTAGACCGACAATCACAAAGTGGTTGCTGGGTGGCATTCTCCTCGCAGTGTGTAAGACATTAATCTCCTTTCCAAACTCGTTCTCAAGTTTAAACCCATTCCTCTAACACCGCACAGTAAGCCTCCCAGCAACCTTTAGCTTCCTCATAGGATGCATGTCCCCCGGGACCCGAGACCTCGCCATATACCGCGTCGACGTCGCCCTCCTCGCAGAAGAGCTGCTCAAACTCAGCTCCAACATCACCCTCACGAAATCGGACCTCGTCAACCCCCAACTGCCCAACTACTGGTTTTTCGGTACCTCTGGCATATGTGACTTCTACACCGACTCCGCGAGGTTGACCGCCCAAGGCGAAACACGATGTCGCCGCGCCTTCCCGCCGAGCCAGAGCATTCTCTCCGTCGTGGAGGAATCTATCGGCAGCGGCAGCAGTTTCAACGGAACCGACCAGGAGAACTCGAAGGTTATCACTGCCGTCATCTCGGCGTGGAGCGAGACCCTCGATGGCATCACCTCCCCCGATTTCCGCGACAAGGCATCCAAAGCCACCGCGGAGAGCAAGGCCAGCGCCGCATTGGCTGTGCTGTCATTGATATTCGACTTTCTGAGCTTCGGTTCAGCGCCATTCATGGAAGAGCGTGCTGGGAGGAAGGTCCTCTACGTCGCTGCGCTTTTCAGCTCGGTGATGGCTGTCGCAGCAGGGGTTTGCGCTGTTCTGGCCATGAATGATGGGATGCATGGTATCACCAGCGGGGTGGGGAACGTGTCGGGGAGTTTGGTGTTTCTGTTTATCGGTGCGGTGTTGAAGGTGCCGGCTGTTTTGCTTTTGTCTCCGAGGCCTCCGAGGCTGAGCAAGGAGGAAATAGGAGATTGGGGCGAGAGATTTGTGAGTGTTTACCTCTCCAAGTTCAGTGTGCATAGTACTGACAAGGGTGATAGATATACGAGTGGCTGCACAACTACCTTCCCGACCTTTCTGTTCAACACTGGTCAAGTAAGGCTCACCCAGACGAACAATGGAAGTTCGCCGACTTTACCTACCCGGATCACGGTGGCTACATGCTCCAGGCGTTGCGGGGAGTTGGGGTCCCGGTGATGACTGGTTGGTCCGAGAGGACGACCTACCACATCGAGGTGAAGAGCACCCAGCAAGACTGTAATGGGGTACCATTTTTTGTCAGCCCGAATCAAATCAAAATGGTGAGTTGTAATTTTGTTTTGGGGCTATTGCAGAGAAATGCTGACGAATCATGGCGGTAGATGCAAAGGTATAACGACAACCCCAACGAGGCGTACATCGTTGCTCGCGTGTTTCATGTGGGAAGGAGAAAGATGGGTGTGAGGTTCTTCCCAAGGCCTTGGCACCTCAAGGATCTTGGGGATCTCGAGTTTGGCGTACCAACAGAGAAGGGGGACACTCCTGTATATATTCGCCGATAGAAGACTCTAAGGTACCTTATCTTTACGATAATGGAAGTTGGGACGTGGGAAAAGTGACGGACTCTCATTGGCGGTTTCTGAATCCCGCTGTGCCGATTGGGCTAATTCGCAGGTGCGAGGGTGTTGAATGTTGCAAGCGGTGGGGTAAATTGATTTGTGTAACCCAGCGGCCCGCGTCAAGGAGAGAGGCAGGCAACCAACGCGCGACGCGTTCGACACGTCACCAGCCGGGTAAGGCAGGCGCGGCCGGAATGTCACAATCCGAAGCTGGGACAATTATAACTCAATCGGCCCAGAGCCGCCCAGCGCAGCCCAGTGCCAGGCGTAAGTCAACACGATTCCGCCACGTTCGCGCTGCCTTCAATGGCTTGTCCACCTTCCAGCGACAGAGCCTTCGGGCCGCGCGTGAATCTGAACTGCCGGTCCTTCGACTTCACACTTCAATTTGAAGACGTCTTTCTTGCATGTCTGCCAGCCGCCGTCTTCCTCCTTCTGTCATGTCCCTACATCGCCCGGCTGGCACTGAGGAGGCCAGTCATGTATTCGCTCTGTTCGAATCTGATGCGAGCAAAGCTGGTCAGTCTCGCCCGCGTCTCGGAGAGCGAGAGGTCTTGTTGCTAATACTAGTAATGGAACGTCCAGACCGCGTTGGCATCGCTCTTTGCCATACAGCTTGTATTCCTGGCTCTTCGGGTCCAGGAGCAATCCATCAGTTCCGACGCATCGCTTGCCGCTGATGTTCTCGTTTCCACAGCGACACTAGCGGCTTGCACCGTGTGCATTCTCACTCATCAGCGGTCCCCGCGTTCCTCGACATTGCTGGGTCTCTATCTGTCAGCCTCGGTCATCCTCGGCGTTGCCCGAGTGCGCACACTATGGCTGCTTCCCCTCGATCAGGGGTCCCTGCGGGCAGTGGTCATACTATCGGCCGCCCAAGCCTTGTCCGCAGTCACGCTTGCCCTTGAGTCACTTGAGTCCGGAGGTGGAACAAAGGCGTCCAATAGCACCAGCGATCACAAAGTTGGTTCCCCTGAACAATACAGCAGTCTGTGGTCAAGGGCTACCTTTGTTTGGCTACTCTCCACCTTTTGGACAGGGTATCGCAAGGTCATCTCGTTGGACGACCTCCCTCCGCTGGACACGAGGCTCAAAAGCGACGAAATGTGCCGAGAACTGACCCTAACCTGGGCCAGATACGATCACCGCGTTCGCTACAGCCTGATTAGGGCATCTTTCCGCACGTACCTTTCGTCTTTCGTATTGGCCATCATACCACGGCTCTGCCTGACAGCGTTTACTTTCGCACAGCCGTTTCTCGTCAACGCCACGCTTCGCTTGATGGACCGCCCGGATCCGGACACCAATCACGGAAAGGGGCTGATTGGTGCGTGGGCACTGGTTTATTTGGGCATTGCAGTAAGCACGCATTTCAACTATCAGTATCAGTCTTTCAGTATCTACTTAACTTATCTGCTAAACAGCAAATATCTGCCTAGGTGTCAAGCTCCCTATACGGGTACCAGAACTTTCGATCCATCACCAAACTACGAGGAGGGTTGATCGCGTTCATATATCAACAGAGCTTGCAAATACGAACGGCGGACCTCGGTGATATCACGGCAGTGGCTCTCATGGGCACCGACGTCGAGCGAATTGTGGAGGGCCTGCGATCCTTCCATGAGACATGGGCCTCGCTGCTTGAAGTCGGCATTGCCTGCTGGCTACTCGAGAAGCAGCTTTCCCTGGCTTGTATTGCGCCTATCGTTCTGGTTGTTGGTGGGTCCTTGTTTATTGATGCTATGATGTGCGAAATAGAATCCAGCTAATACTGTTGTTGTAAAGTTTTCATCGCCATCACCTCGAGAGTCTCAGCATTCTACAGCAGTGCGCAGCGCAGCTGGGTCGAGAAGGTCCAGGAACGGCTTCGCGTCACGTCCGCGGTTCTCGGCGACATGAAGGCTGTCAAGATGCTGGGCCTTTCTCAGGTCGTGCTGCCTGTGATACAGGGGCTCCGAATGGACGAGATCAAGACATCCCGCTCGTTCAGGAAGCTTCTTATTGCGGTTATGATGCTGGGTAGGTCCCCTGGCAGCTCCTTGCCTTGGTGGGGCGAACAGACACGCTGACGAACAACCACAGGACTTTCCCCCATTAATCTTGCGCCTGTCGTCACCTTTGCGGCCTATTCTATCATTGCGGTGTATTGGAAGAACGAAACACTCCTCATAGCACAAGCCTTTACCTCTATTGCGCTGATCTCCTTGTTGACGACGCCGGCCGTCACCTTCATTCAGGGACTACCGTCTGTCCTGCAGTGCATTGGCAACTTCGACCGCATCCAGGAGTATTGCAGTTACAGTACAGAGGAAATAGCCATGAACTACGAAGACCAAACTGCTCGCACCACAATTGTGCAGGAAGGCCCGCATCTCAAATCACCCATCCCAGAGAAAACCAGCAAATCCGGGCATTCCCAATCCGATAATCACGATGAGCCCATAAGACTGGCCGGTGATAGTTTTGCCTGGGACGGGGCCCGGCCTACTCCTATTCTCAATAACATAGCCGTCGACATCAAGCGAGGAAGCGTCACCGCCGTTATTGGACCGATTGGGAGTGGAAAGTCAAGCTTCCTGAACGCTCTCCTCGGCGAGCTTGCCTCCGTTCAGCTCCCATCCTCGACTGTAACAACAATGCTCAAAACAGGCAATGAAAGCAAGGGGCGACACCCAGTTGTCAAGACTGAGCCCATGGCCTACTGCGCGCAACAGCCGTGGCTCGAAAATTGTACGATTCGACAGAACATTGTTGCCGCCTCCGCATGGGACTGGAAATGGTACAGTGCTATCAGGTTCGCTTGCTGCCTCGATCATGATCTACAACAGCTAGAGAACGGCGACCAAACCCGCGTGGGTAGTAAAGGCGTAAACCTGAGTGGCGGGCAGAAGCAGCGTATCGTAAGTTACCATTTCAGTCTCACAATATCTATTATCTCCGGTCATTTGACGGCGCATATGAGAGGATATTTCTAACTGCGACTTCTCCCGTTGCTTGAAGGCCTTGGCTAGAGCTATTTACGCCAAACGACGTGTTTTGCTGTTGGACGATGTGTTTAGTGGCATGGACGCCCGCACAGCCAACACCGTCTTCAGCCGCCTCTTTGCTCGCGAAGGAGGGCTGCTGCGAAATTCGCACACCACGGTGGTCCTCACGACGCATAACCGTAGGTGTCTGAGCATACGCATTCCCTTATCTTTCCGCTGACGCGGCTATTCTTGACACAGACAAGATTATGGCATTGGCAGACACAATCGTGGTTCTTGAAGGAGGGAGGGTCGTGGACGTTGGTAGTCTGGCGAACCTGCTCCAAAAAGAGAGGGGCTATGTGAAGAAGTTGGGACTAACCGTACCCCAGCCACTCAGTGATCAAATCGCCCCCGGGGCGATTAAATCCGACTCAGCTACTAACATGACCCCCGAGCTTGGGTGGCCTGATGTACCCGCTGAGGAGATCATCAGCGGCAGCGTTACCGAAGCCGCCAATGACAGTTCGCTTACAGATATCAGGCGCAAGAATGGGGCCCTGTCGGTCTACAGGTACTATCTCGCAAGCTCCGGGTATGCCGCAGTAACCCTCTACGGAATCTTCGTCACTCTCTGGATATTCTGCACCGAGTTTTCCAGTATGCACAACCGGTTCATACCAGCCTCCTTTTACCACAAGCGAAGTCAACGAGCTAACCGTCATGAAACAGCTATCTGGGTGAGTTGGTGGTCAGAGGCAAACGTCGCATACCCAAATTACAGAGTAGGCATGTATATGGGTGTTTACGCCATGTTGGGCTTGTTCGGAACCGCTGCCGCATGTATCGCCGCCGGGTGAGTTTGGACAGCATTAGAGATGTCCGTGATGTATTTACTAACACGCTGGGACTCAGATTTGCATTCTTGCCGGTGATATCCAATTCGGCGAGTAGGCTTCACCTCGACCTCCTGACTACCACGCTAAGGTGAACAAGCCCCTTCCATATATAATCATTTGGGCTCAGTGCCATTTTGAAGCAACATTGGGATCTGGCACTCACAGTTTGGTCATTAGAGCACCGTTCCACTTTTTCAGCAAGTCGGACAATGGAGAACTTCTCAATAGGTACATGATTCTCAGTTGCTCACTACGATGAAATTTATGCTGACTTGAAAGCAGGTTCGGCGAAGACATGCAACTAATAGACATGGACCTTCCCATGGCGGCGGTAAACTACACCTCAAGTAAGTCATTTTCCAACTACCACCAACAACCTTTTAGCGTGTTTATTCGCAAGTCGTACTGACAAAGCACCTCATGTGCAGCCGCGGTTGCTTGTCTGGCGCAGGTCATCATCCTCGTCATCTTCTCAAAGTCCCTCGGAATCGCCATGCCCTTCATCTTCGCCTTTCTCTACCTCTTGCAGCGCTTCTACCTCCAGACCTCGCGCCAGATGCGTCTCTTGATGATCGAGTCCAAAGCCCCGCTCTACACACACTTCTCCGAGGCCGAGTCGACCTCATCCGGGGGTGCAGGCTCATCAGCATCGCGCGGAATCGGCGCAGGGGCAGTGACGATCCGCGCCTTCGGCTGGCAAAGCTTCTACCAGGCACGTGCGTCCGCTCTGACAGATCGGTCGCAGCAACCAGCATACTTGCAGAACTGCATCCAGTCCTGGCTTGGTTTCGTCCTGAACACCACTGTGGCTGTGCTGGCGGTGATTCTTGTTGCTACGGTGGTCACTTGGCGAGACAGACTCGACATCAATGCTGGTGGCATGGGTGTGTCGCTTATTATTCTTATTGGGTTGAGCCAGACCCTGGCGCGGCTCATCCGCACGTGGACGACCCTTGAGTCTAGTGTTGGTGCCGTGGCGCGGGTGAGGCGGTTCGTCACGGAAACTGAGTCAGAGGACGTCCCAGATCGTGATGCCGCCCCGGAGTGGCCACGGGGTGGGGGTGCCGTTGAGTTCGACAATCTGGTGGCTTCTTACAAGTAAGATATCCTTTGAAACTGAGAGTTCTACCACAGCTAACACACGGTTCTACAGGCCTGGAGCCGATCCAGTCCTACACAGCATCTCCTTCTCAGTACAACCCGGCAAACACATCGCCATCTGCGGCCGCTCAGGCAGCGGCAAGACTTCGCTCATAATGTGTTTACTGCGCATGATGGAGGTACGCTCGGGGCGAATCACTCTCAACGGTGTTGAAATTGCGAGTTCCTCCGCTCCCAGTCTCTTGGCCGAGGATGTTCGCTCACGCATCAACGTCGTGCCGCAAGACCCGTTCCTAGTGCCCAACAGCACTGTACGGTTCAACATAGACCCGTTTCCAGGTACGACTACCGACGAGGAGATTGTCAGCGTGTTGCAGCGGGTGGGACTCTGGGATGCGGTGAGAGGCCAGGGCGGATTGGGCGGCGATGTCGACGCCTTGGCCTTGTCTGCCGGCCAGAAGCAGCTGCTGTGTCTTGCCAGGGCGATGGTTGGGAGGAAGAGATGTGATTTGTTGGTTTTGGATGAAGCTACGAGCAGGTAAGTTCAGTGATGGCGGGTTAGGTATGGCTTGAAATGAAGTCTAACTCTTGATAGCTTGGATACTGAAGCCGAGGCTATCGTGCAGGACATCATCGACTCTGAGTTCAGGGGATGCACAGTCTTGGCGGTGATGCACCGACTGACCCACATTGCGGCGTACGATCAGGTCGCACTCTTGGACGCTGGCTTTTTGGTGGAGCTGGGAGAGCCTGCCGAGTTGATCGCAGAGGAGACGCGGTTTGCGGAACTGTATAAGTCCCACGCGAAGTGAGGTGGCTGGAATCATACTAATTACCTCTTGATCGCCAAATGCAAATCCACTCTCTCCAAGCAACAGATGTGCACAGCTGTGTCTGAGAGCTGGGTGGTTTTTTGACTGCAGTTTCAAGAACTTCGAATTCAGTCACCGCCATGCCTCAACTCCACATCCCACACGCACACTACAGGGGGAAATTTTGTCCAATTCTGAGAACTCAAGGCAGATCGCACGAGCAATACAATCACGTAATTACAAACAACCCCATTACAAGAGCCGGTTACATTGCAACGAAGACCTAAGTATCATCTTCAGATTCCGTCCAGCTTACTCTCTCCCCATCTGCAATCTCTTAAAAGAAACGACCCAACGAAAATTCAGCGAGCCATAATTGTTGCTTAGTGCTGGGAATTCAAAATCCACCCCTGTCTCCTCAGATCCGCCATCCCCTATGCCATGAAATCGCGACGGACAGGCGCAGGAGTGCATTGAGCGTAATGGGGGCTGTCGATGTTTTGTTAGCTTTCACACCCAATACCAAACTGAGAAGCCGGAATCACTCACTTCAACGTAGTGCACGAGTACCCCGCGCCACAAAGCGTCACACCGGTATACGTGACCCAACCACCACCTATATTTCCAAGTTGTAAGCATCTCTCCAGAGAAAGAACGACAAGAAAAAGAACAGAGAAACTCACACTGCCCATAAGGCGTCGCCGTCGCCGTATTCGGCGGCCTCGTCGTCGAGCTCGCCCCCGGGACATCCACAAACACCGTCGGAAACGGATACTTCTTGCCCGCCTGGCACACACTCTCCTTCTGATAATACCCGCCCGCCACCGTCCCAAACAGTGCCACCTGCCCCGCAATGCGCCCCAAGTTCGGATGCCCCGGGAACAGCCCCGCGATCCCCCCCGGGTACACATTATTCAGCAGGACCACCCGGCCGATATCGGCGAAGTTCTCTGCGTGCGAGGAGGTCCCGTACGCGGTGGCGGTGTAGTTGTCGGCGAGGACGGTGTTGCGCCAGGTGGATGTGTCGGAGTAGCTGGTGGCGCTTGGGTTGGGGGAGACGAGGAAGCCGTCGACGGAGTGGCCGTGCTCGTGGACGAGGGCGGTGGGGAAGTAGTACGAGGCTTTGCCGACGAGGTAGCCCGAGAGGGCGCCGATGGCGCCGGAGTGGGATTCGGGGTATACGAGGTAGACGCTGGGGGGTTGGGGTTGGTTAGGGTTGGTGGGACAAAGACAGCAAGGGGAAACGGAGGGGAAATAGGGGGCTTACGAGGTCGCTTGTCGCATTCCTGCGGGGATCTTGCCGATGACGTCGGCGAGCTGGGCGATGGTCTTGGTGGCGAATGAGTGGCGGACGATGACCCAGGGGCTTGCGCAGTCGGAGTAGGTGACGTTGTAGACGGAGAAGTCGGCGAGCTGGAAGCCGTCCACGGCGATGCTGCCGGCGACGATCTGGGGGATCTTGTTGTTGGTCCACTGCGAGAGCGTGTAGGTGTGGGTCGGCAGGTAGGTCACGTAGGCCTGGTTGCCGGGGTTGCCCTCGTCTGAGATGTTGAGGTCTGGTTTGACGTACTTGCCGCCGACGATGCAGGACTCGGGGGTGCTGGGGTTGGGCGTGCAGAAGGGGAACGGCTCGTTGCCATCACGCCGCGAGAACTGGTGCAGGCCTTGCCAGCCTAGGACAGCCTGGGCGGTGGCAAGAGCCAGGACGGTTGACTTGAAGATGGTCATGATGTCCAAAGAGTGACTGACAGGAGAGGACTTGAAGTGAGTGTTGAGGTATGGATGTCTCTGCTGAATAGGTGTCTTTCTCCCACTTGTATCGCTGAGGAGCCGTCCGTACTTATAGCTGAGGCTGCAGCGCTTTACAGGACTCGGCCCAACTTCCAATATGATGACACCTCGAGCACCTGGAGGACATCTGTTTTCGTCTCATCACACAAATCGCCGAGTGTATAGGAGTAAACAGGGACTATCACCGTTGCAATGCGTCTGTTACCTGGTTTTCGATGATGTGTCCAGGTACCTAACCGGGACTGCAACCGTACCTACCTAGCTGTTGACGGTGCCTGTGTTCCCCCGTGGCTTACATGCGGGATGGCGAGTGGATGCGACCCATCCCAACTTCAACTGGGAAACCCGAAGCGAATGCCTTATGGTGTGCATCATGCTGACCCCCGCGTCGGTAATATTGGCAGGGCTGGCCTGCGCCCGTTTGGGTGTTTCACGGGAGGGTAGCCATCAATAGCGCCATGCATGGCGCCGGCGCAGCTTGCAGACCTCCACGTCACACACCCAATGGGAGCACACCAAAGCGTCAGGCGCGCCGTTGTTCCCGCATTTTCAGCTCGCTTGCACTGCGCGAACGGTTAGATCTTAGATCCATGGTACGCACATGGCGACCAAAAGGACGGGTCTGTCTCTTTCAACGCGGTGCGCCAGGCCACAATGGTCCTACACCCACGCCACGAAACCTGGAATCAATACAAAAGGCCCGACTTGCCTTGCGGAAAGCCTTAGCTGGGATGAGGTGCATTATGAACCTGTGGTCAGAGCGTCTGGGCATACTAAAGGACCTTCCAGTGCGCATGCCCTTGGTGTTGGTGTGTGTCGATGTGTCGATGAGGTAATGCCCCTTTTTGTTTACGGATGCTTTGATGTCCTTTTGGCCGGCTGGTATTTTACGTGAGTTACCTACAGGCATTTGCATTACACATTAAAACGCTTCAGTCCACTTGAAATGGAGATTATGAGTTCAAAGACCCTCCAAAACTGTGCGTATACTGGGTAAGACGGAAATGAAGGCAAGCCCTGTGCGTATTACTTACGCCCCTTGGCTGCGCCCACGCCACGAACCATGATGCCTCATCGCGCGGTGACGGCCCGCAGACGCGAGTCTGTGCACCACGTGGGTAGAATGCTTAGGTATCTACCTACCTACCCTGCTTTGTTTTATTTTTGAATCCAGCGGCCCCTGACAGGAGGGATGGCTCATGATGTAACTCCAGGTGACTGGATTGGTGTTGATCAGCATTCTAAATCGACAATATTAGAGGACACTATCATACGTTCCACAGCTTTGGGGTCTCTAAGCTCCACTATTAAGTGACTTTTCAGATTGCAGTAGGGTGTTTTCAGATTGCAGCATGACGTTTCAAATCGTGGCAGGGTGCTGTCAGATTGCAGCAAGGTGTTTTCAGGACGTAACAGGGTGTTCTCAGGGCCCAGCAGGATGTTTTCAGGACGCAACAGTGTGCTGTCAGATTACGACAGCGTGTTTTCAAAATCTAGCAGCACTTTCCCGTCTAGAGTTTAGCAGCCTCCTGTCGAACCGCCCTCTCCCCCACCATGTAATCCACCGTCGGCATTGGCGTCACCAACAGTTCCAGAAGATTCGGCACAAATCAACTGTGAGCATCATCGCTGGACGGCCAGATCTGAGTAGTTCAGCGCAACATTCGTCGGTCGCGATCCCATTACATTCACTAAAAGCGGGTGGTCGCCGTCCCCCAACTGACTGAACAATGCTAACGGCATCTACTTGCGCCTTTAGACCGGCGCGAACTATGGCCAGAGCTCCAACCGCGGGATTTCGCGGGGATACAACCAAAACCGAGACCGAAAAAGTGTGCCCCCAAGCTCTTCACACGCACAAACATCGAAGATGCCCATCATGTAACTCTAGCGACCTGGGGTGGTGGTACGTGACCAAGCCATTGTTGCCTGCATCACTATTCCACCGAAAATGTGGACAGAATAGAATGTCCCATGCTTCACATCAACCACCCGTCTCCGATTGTCGTATCTTGGCCCCAAGCCGATCGGGGTGCGTCTAGGAGTGCTTCTCAGCGCTGTACATGAAGGATCAGGCGTTAGAGCACAGTTAAATGGTCAAGAGGGTTGGATAGAGACGTAAACGCACCTGCCTGTGGCCATCTTACCGCCTCCCGCCGACCAAGCAGCAAGACCACACACGGTAGCGAGGCCGATAGCCGCGGCAATGGGCTTCGCCGCCGCGCTGCGCTGGAGCGCGCGCTGAGCTCCCATGACGACACGAGTCTTGTTCGCCTCGGCAGCAATCTCCAACCGGGCGTTCTTGTAGTAAGAGATCCAATCCTTGAGCAGCTCCGCGCGATGGGTGCGAGCTCTCTCCTTCAGCTCCGCGCGATTGATGCGAGCCTTCTCCTGCCCCTCCTGTCGCAGGTTTGCTCGCTCGATAAGGTACTCCTTGATCGTATTCAGCAAGAATTGCTGGCGGTCCGTCTTAGCCTGGTCGATTTGGTCGAAGAGTCGGGAGGCCGCCGCGGCAGCAACGACCTCTTTAGAGCTGCGCAGGATCAGGGTCGCATTTCGACCACGGAAGACGAACTTGCAATTGTCGTTGTTGTCCTCGGGCAAGACGGCTAAATCAGAGATGGTAAGATTACAAGCGCCAGAGAATCTAGAGGGGAACTTACTCTTGCGGAGGTCGACGTTTGCAATGTCAAACATTTCGCTATTCAGTGCTGCGACTTCCTGGTGGACGGTGTTGAGTGCTGCGACCCCCCGGCGAATTGAGGTAACCTCACTGCGAGCGCGCCAGAGTGGCAGGAGATGGGAGAGACCCATTTTGACAGAATTTAGGTGGGTGGTAAAATTCTTGAAAAAGTTCAGATCGCGAGTTGAGTCGCGGGCTCGGCGACGTTATGTTGACTGGCGCATTTGCCCCACACCCATTCACTGATTTTCTTTTGCACAACTTGCTGAGTTGGGATGAAAGAGAAAAGCTAATTGGTTGATACGACTGCTGTCTTTTCATATTCACAAATTCACTCTGTCCAAACAGCATGCCGTGCGGCATAAATCTTAACTTGGAGGTAAATACTGCCTGGACAAGAGAGCGGTTCATCTTGTCCCAGTTATTCAGGATTTCGATTCACAACAACTCAGACGGCACTGGGTTCAGGAGCAAGGCGCCCTCAGCGACAGCACCAACTTTCTTATTCCTGGCCTATCGCGAGGACATTAAGCCTTCACTCGACACCCATATCTCAACTTCGAGGACTACCTACACGAGTAGTAGCAAGGATTACAATCACCGAATACACCAGAAGTTCCTCCGAGTCACCCCGCTTGCGTCTGATTTCAATGGGCCTGTAAAAAGAAGCCGCCAAAGCCGTCCCTGGAAGGAAAAGCATCGCCATCAATAACAGCGACACCCTTCGACATGCTACCCTCAGCCAACTTGTGAACCGCAATGGATGCTAGCCGAAACGGGCTGTCTCGTCAACACGTTGAACATCTGGAGTCCATCAATCACTCATAAAGCAAAATTATTAAGTTTAGGCAACCCAAGCTACATTTTCTCCGGGTTGAACGAGATCGGAATGTTTGGGTTCCTTGATGGAGAAAGTCGCTTCACTTCTCTCATTCACTTCTTTGATTGCTGGTTTGACTTCGGTCAGGGTGACCTGAAACTTGTAACAGTATGGGTATCTACTTCAACTCCGGGCACTTAGCATACGATGAGGCTGGGTTTTGTACATACATTAACGCGGCATTTGTCTCTTCTTTTATGACGACATCATTGGTGGGGATTGCTCCAACGGCATTACGTTCTCAGTCAGCAAGGCTTTCCACGGTGGCAGCGGCGGCCCCGTTTCAAAACCTACAGTATTCCTCGACCAAGCTGCCATCCACCCTGGGCCGTCCAGGCTAGAATTCTCGTCCACGATGAGCTCAATCTGCTCGTCATCCCATAGACAGCCGGGGTCAAAACCATCGCAGCGCGTGCGAGAGGTGGCGTCGCCGTCGCACATGAGGCGCAACAGCTCAGGGAAACCGTCGCAGTGGTAGATGGGGAGGGCGCGGCGGGCGCGGGCATCGGCATCCGCGTGAATGAGATCTGCGTCCAAATCGGCATCAGCAGTGGCACCAACATCAGCACCAACCTCAGCAGCATCGGCATCGACACCGGCACGAGAATCGGCATCATCATCCACACCATCCTCCTCCTCCTCAGGAATCTCAAACCCCACCGCCCTCCCCAGCGCCGTCTGCCACGCCGCATCCCTCTGCACCACCTCGCGAAAAATCTCCTCCGTTCGCTCCACTGCCCCATCACACTCCAGCACCAGCTCAATCTGCTCCGGCAGCAGGTACGACTTCCCGCCGTCCTCGTCCGTGTCATCGCCGCTGGGCATGTACGGCGCGCGTGTTGTTGCGCCTGCCGCGCGGGAAGCACACGTGCGCTGAGGCGGCGCTCGACGCGCAGGGAGGGGTTTTCGGCGCAGAAGGGCACGAGGCCGCGGGCGTGGGCCTCGGGGTATCCGACCGGGACGCGGTCCTTGTGGAGGACGAGGCGGCGGAGGTGGTGCTGGCGCGCGGGGGCCGGCAGGGCCGACAGGAAGTGGATGGCGGCGGCGGCGGAGACGCGGTAGAGGCCACGGTCCTGGACCCACCAGGGGCGGTGGCACCGCTCGGGGTCCCTCCATCAATCATCCTCTCAATCATCCTCTCCCCCTTCATATATGACCATGCCCACCCGCATGATCAAACCCATCGTCCACCCCATCGTCAAGTTCGCCATCCACATCCAAATCATCATCCACCACCTCATCATCGACCTCACAACCAATGTCCTCCTCCTCATCCACCACCTCCATTCCCTCCTCCTACTCCTCCTCCTCTCCAACCTCCTCCATGCCCTCCTCCCATTCAACAATCTCTTCTTCCTCGCCTGCTGCTTCCTCGCCTGCTGCTTCTTCGCCTGCTACTTCCTCGCCGTCTACCTCCTCCACTTCTTCCATGCCCTCTTCCCAGTCGACAATCTCCCCCTCCAGCTCCACGCCATTGAGTTCACGGTCCTAGGCGGGTTCTTCCGGTAGAGGAGGGGGTGGTTGAGCGTGTACCTGCCCCTCGGCTTGTGTCTGTGCACCACCTGGAGCGGCTTCCGCCCGAGTCGCGTCTGCTTGAGTGGGAGGGGGAGGTGTAACTGGTGTGCTAGTACCTTGAATAGGAGGAGGGAGGGTAGCCGGGGCACCTGTGGCGGCCGGAACACCGGCAGCAGCAAGCCGAGCCCCTACGGCGGCAGTAGGCACGGAGGAGACGTAGGTGGTTGATCTGGCAGGAGTTCCGTTGGGCAAAGTGCTGACGAGGGTGGTAGTAACCAAAGCCGCGGATTGTGCGGCCGTGGCTGGAACACCGGGAGCCGCGCCGGCTTGGCCTTGAGCTTGAGCCAAAGCTTGAGCTTGAGCCTGGGCTTGAGCCTCTTGGGGAGTCAGGGGCTGGCCGACCTGTGTGGGTACGAGTTGGACAGGGGCAGCGGTTCTGGGGACCACTTGGCCAGGAGCAGCAGTGCCTGGCACAAGAGAAGTGGCCACTGGTTGGGCTGGGACCTGTGTTGGAGCAGCTTGGAGGGCGACGAGGGGGGTGGGAAGAGCGACTGGTGTCTGGGCGGGCTGTGCGGGTTGTGCGACAACCGCAGGCGCGGTAGCAGGTGCTGCGGCGGCCGCAGGTGTCGCCGCGGGTGGTGGTCTCGCTGCTGGAGCAGCAGCACCTGGTGCCGCGGGAGTGGCACCAGCAGCGGCCGGAGCTGGAGCGGGGGCTGCCAGAGGAGCAAGCCCGAAGACGGTAGCAAGGTTATGTACGCCTGTGCTGACGGTTGTGATTGAGCGTGCCAATGAGGAAGCGTTAGTTCCAAAGGCAGCGATACTGCCGATGACAACGCCGGGAACTGTAGCGGCCGGAGCAGTTGCCGCAGGTGCGGCCGGGGTAACAGGAGTGGGTGCAATCTTCGTCGCTGTTGTCGCGCTCGCAGTGGGCTTCGCTGCGGTGGTGGCCTTCGCCTTGTTGACCGGCTTCTTGACCTTCACCAAGGTACCGTCTGCTTCCTCACTGTGACGATGGTGAACTCTTGCGCCGGAGCTGCTGCCGCCGCGGGCTTTGCAGCCGCTAGCTGAGCTAGTGTAGTTGTTACCGCCGGCATATTTGTTGAGTTCGAGAACGACGAGGATGGAGATGGAGATAGAGACAAAAGATGGCGATGGCGGAGGGGAGGCGCTGCGGGATTCTTGGAGCTTTTTTGAGTCGGTGGTTTTTGTCAGCGATCAACAAAAGCAACGCGGGGTGATAAGAGGAGCATGTTTATCGCGGGCTCATCGTGTCGGGCGGCAATGATGCCATTCAGCAGCGCCCTCTCCCTTGCTGCCCAGCTAAGATAGCACTAGTGGTTTGTGGCTTGCGTCAACTGTCCAGCTGGGTCTGACCCCGGGGCCTGCATCGTGTTCTGGACCGCTGAAGGCCTGCTACCGCCGTGCCAAGACCTTATCGCCAGGGCGCGATGACCATTTTTGTCCGGGGAGACCAGTGCCGCGCATGGGTGCCCGCGACCAAGCCGCATCTAGAAGCTAACTATTGCCTGTAGCTCTTAATAGAGGAAATGTGTGGCTGGCTGGTTGTCTTGCAGAGCTATTCCCATCCGGACGTCACCGAGCGAGCTGTCGCCAGTTGTGGAGGCCTGGAACACGGTCGGACTCGGGGCGGAGGTTCGAGCGGAAATGCCATGGCTTCTTGTTTCCCGGGTTTAACGATGTAAAACCCAGTGCGGCCGTTTTCTTCTGAGTTCAAGCTTTCCGTCAAGGTTTTCGAACGTTGTTGCCGAAACTTGGACAAACGCGTTGGACGTGTGTTTAACATTTGGACACTCCACTCGAAATGGCACCAGCAGAAACTACCGGGCCAGCGCAACCCACCGCGGCCCGAACGGCGCCTCCCGGCTTCAAGTTCATCAAAGTCAAGAAGCCCGACGGAACAATCGTCACGGTGAAGAAGAAGCTCTCGCCCGAGGAGCTGGAGAAGGAACAACAAAAGGCACAATCCCAAGTCCTAGCCGACGCGCCAAAAGCCGAAACGAAGCCGGTGCCCACCAACGCAAAGAAGGATGCCGCTCAGTACAAAATCATCACCGTCCGCATGCCCGATGGCACCCTCGCCAAAGTGAAGCGACCGGTCGACAAGACCGATGCCAGCAAGACCGCCGCGAAGCCCGCCGGCGATGCCGCGGCTACAGCAACCCCCGCCAAGACCGACACCTCTGCGGCACCCCAGGACAAGAGCGCGAGCCCAGCAGAGCCAGCTGCTCCCGAGCAACCCCTGACCGCCGAGGAAAAGGAAGCCCTGCATGAGCAAGCTCTTCACCACAAGCAGCAGCGTCGCGCGCGCTTCAAGGCCGCCCTACTTTTTGGTCTCTTCGGCGCTACCGACACCGTCCTCCCGGATCTTCTCGATGGCGACGAGATCATGTCCGACACCGACTTCTCGGATGACGAGGACTACGACGAGGAGCACCACGATGACGATCACCATGGCGCAGATGACCTGGCCGACGAGAAAGAGTCTGGCGCATCTTCCAATGTTGCCCCTGCCATTGCCGCCGGTGCTGCCACTGCTGCTGCGGGCGTTGCGGTCGCCGCGATGGCAGGTCCGCCTCAGCAACCACCGCCCGCGGCGAGGCAGCTGGCTGGGAACCAACCCAACGGAGCCGATGAACAAGCCAAGGGCACGGCCGCGAATGGCAAGGCGGCGTACAAGGTCACGGTCAAGGACTTGAAAGACCTTGACGAGAAGGCCGAGAAGAAGGAAGAGTCCCAGAGGACCCTGGAGCGCCGTTGGGCTGCCTTCTCGTTCTACTTTCTGTCGAGTCTGAGCATCATCTTGCCAGTTCTTTTCCTGGGTAAGTCCCCCGATATCATCCCACCGTACCCGCATCTAACATAGCTCTTAGTATTGGGTTGCTTCATCATGGCCATGCAGGATAAATCAGTCGATTCGAGCTGGGGCAAGATGATTGACCCGATCAAGATTGCCATCACCGTTTGGCCCATCGTCTTTGCTGCCGTCACGGCCCAAGGGTTCAAAACATGGGCCGCCTACAAAGTGGAACGTGGCGTCAAGCTCATGGAACTCGAACAGCTCGTTGGCAGCAACTCGTTTGGCGCTGTGATGAAGCAACCCTTCGTCCTGAGGCGTTTGGATCTCCTGACGTTGGGCATCTTCACCATTTGGGCGCTGTCCCCCATCGGATCCCAGGCCCTCCTCCGCGCGTACACATTGGAGCGTGGCTATGTTCATGACTTAGTTGAGGTCAAGTACGTACCTCTTTTGGGGCACAACATGCTTTTATCTCCGGAAGAGGCGGCGAAGTCCGACGAGCAACTGCCGCTTTCTGAACAATGGCAAGTTCTGACGACGTACTACATGGCATCATTCATGCCGAATGGTTTGAAACGGGAGAATGAAGCAACAGCGTATCAACAGGACCTCTTCAACCACCCGCTGCCTGGGGTTCAGCGCAGCGAGCACAATGCATTCATTTCTCTGTATGGCATTCCCTTAGCCCTGCCCAACAGTGCGGTGCAGGACGCAAAGCTGGAGGAGGAACGTCTGCGTAGTGAAAACGGGCAGGCCAACGGCGACGACAAGGATAAGCAGAAGGCCTCTGCCGAAGCCTCAGCACCCTTCGAGAATATCACCTTCCCCATCACCTCTTCGTACTTCAGCCTCACTTGCGGTGACTGGAGTAAGAAATCACGCGCTGACCTCAAAGGTTCCATGTCCTTCAGTCTTTCCGATACCATGGGGCTCATGATGAGTGGACGGGTCAATAGCTCGGATATCAACAGTTTGCGGTATGCCACTCTCTTGAATCATACCGATTTGCTCAGGGAAGTGAATTGGACGAATCTTTACATCCCCGCCAAAGACGACTGGCAATACGGCGTAATCGACTGCGCGATCAGTCAGAATTTCTTCAATGCCAAGGTTCTATGCCGCATCGACGCAGCATCAGGATCATACGCTTTCGACTGCGAGGTTCAGGCGCTCCAACTCCTTTCTGGCAACGAAGTACGACCTGAGTGGCGCACAGTTCTTGAGGACTTCTCCAACGCATTTGTACAAGGCGGGAGCCCCTATCCGGTTCTTCAGCCCCAGACTCCGAGTAAGTCACACCGCTTTCGCATCCCGCACGAACCCCCCTTTCTACATTGGCCCCGGAAACTGACACTCGCATAGCCGAGCGGTATGCAATCTACAACCTAAAAATCGACTCCTTGACCAATGGGGATGAGTATGATCCCATCAACAGCGGCCGCGATGGCTTTGAGCTGTATTTTGGCAAACTTTTCAACAGTTTCGTCACTCTAGCCCACTGCATCCGTTGCGTGCCTGTATCATCTATCGACAACATTCGGCGTTACGAGGACGGCAGTGTTCCTAGCGGCATGACGAACTCAAGTGTCGGGCTTTACAGGTCCCCCGAGACGCCCGGTGGCAAAGCGGAACGTGTCTACTCGCCTCCTTCTCTTATCTTCAAGCTCGACTGGCGCTGGGTCGCCGTCTTCCTCACATCCGTCATCATTCTCCTCATCGTGGGTATCGCAAGCGTCGTCCTCGAGGGCATGCTCATCGCGCCTGACGTGTTGGGATACGCGTCTACTCTGGCGAGGAACAGCAGGTACCTGCATCTCCCGAAGACGGCGGCGAAGCCCATGAGCGGCCCTGAGCGCGCGAGGGCTATCGGTGGAGTGAAGGTCATGATTCAGGATGTGAAGCCGGATAAGGATGTGGGCAAGATTGCCCTGGGCTTGAAGCATGATCGGGCGGAGGCCTTGAAGCCGGGGAGGCTGTATCGATAGGTGATCTGAAGTTGGAGATTCCTCCTACGGATGAGATGATGGCGTATGTGAAGACAAGACAGTTATGGCGAATATGGTGAATATAACATGGAGATAATATGTAATTAATGCCATTTACCCCAACGCTTCAAATCTATCATGGTTCGTCGCTGGACTCTGCCATACGTTTCCCGCTCTGCTTGGTGCTTGTTGATGTGCTCATCGTCCCATACCCAGAATCAGGAGGTGAAACCTCGACTTCCATTGTCATTGGGAGATATTTGAGGTAATTGAGGTCGAAATCATCGATGGAGAACGGTTCTCCTGACTGACAGATGGAAGAGTCCTCGTAGGGCACCTCAGAGTACATGCCAAAAAGCATCTCGTTTGTGCAGAACTCGAGATGCTGAGAATCCTGTCGTCCACTCGCGCTGCTCGTCCCCGCTGGCGATGTGATACTGCTCGTTAGCTGCGAGATGCTGGGTGGTGTTGCTGGCGTGACAGTTATCTTGGCTCTGTTGCGGCCTTCTCTGAACTCCCCGATGAGCTTGCGGTTCATGCTCTTGAGCCATTCAAGGGCTCTTCGCTTCGCCGCTGGCTCGGTGATCCCAAGGTCAACCTCGAGCTCCTTCTCCAACATTGGTCCCAAATCCCCGTCCAGTTTCTGAAACGCAAAGTTTTCGTAATCGCTGAGGGAGCTGGGGCGGTGGACTTCGACGTATTGATAATCTGGCACATAATACCTTCAGTTCGCTATCCGTGCGTCGTTACAGCAGCCAGTGGGTTTCACTTACAAGGAGATGGGATGTCTTCCTCGGGCACATGGGGGAAGAGGATGGTATATGTCTTCCGCCACTTCTCCACCTCAGACAAGCTCACAAACGACCGCTTGCGTGACCTCAGTTGCGCCTCTTGCTCCCCATCAAAGCCGTCCACTGGCGCCGCGCTCTGACGGAGACAGGCCTCTTCTCGATTCGCATGCTGATCCAACCCCTTTTCATCGTCAAAGCACTCGCCGCAACGCCTGCATCTGTTCTTTGGCTGCCGGTGGTGGCCGTAGAGGTGCTCTCTGGCGGTAGCTTAGCAGATGGAAGATGAGAAATGAGAGAGAGAGGTGATGGCCATACTTCATCCGGCGAATCTCGTTCCACCCAGGCCCGCAGCAACTTCGCCATTCCTTGCCGACGTACTTGTCCGGGTTGTGTTTGAAGTAGGGGCATGCAAAAAGATACTCTGTCCCCTTGCCCTTGGCGATACTTGGGTTTGGCTGTTGGGTGTTTCTCTCGTTGTCCTCGTCGTTGTCCTCCTCTTCGGGGATCTGATCGAGACCGCGCGCGGGCTGTTTGCCCCTTCTCTTTGCTCCTTCACTCGATGTGCTTCGGCTTTTTGGTGTTGAAGAAGCACTTCCACTGGCCTTTTGACCCGATGCGGTATGAGACCTGATTTCAGTTGCTTTTGTCGCCCGGCTCATCCACTCATGTGTCGCGAGGCCCTCAACACGCTGGTGAGGGGGACCTTGGGGCGCGACGCTTTTGGGCCCACCCCCAAGCACATCGATGATCAGTTGGAATTTTGCGTTGAGCTGAGGATACCGACAGGGTTCGTTCGACCGTTCCTCGCCAACGGAGTAAAGCCTTCTCGTGAGACTAGACGCGTCATCCACCCACTCTTCAGTTCTCCTTCTGCTTTCGGTGAACGACCTTGGCCCGCTTGAGTATTGGACCCAGCGTCTGAGGCGCGGTTCCTCTTCGTCTTCGCGTGATGGCCCTTGTTGATGTGCATTAGATGAGAGGGGCCTTGAGTTTGGCTATTTGATGTCAGTCGGCAAACAACATTGATCGAGTGAACATGGTCTTGGACACGGCACTTACCTCGCCCACACCTACGGCGGGCATGGTGGATCGCTCAGCGCCACGTGGGTAGACCCCCATGTAAGGGATCGGATGCGACCTTCTGGGGTGCCGATCTCGATGATCTGTGATTA
>Ga0247770_1000643_pt1 | contig 32505 bp, 8 predicted proteins | sample UWRJL136409B6_FD_179943 | JGI IMG/M metagenome (GOLD analysis project Ga0247770, IMG submission 179943) | Plant litter microbial communities from Arlington Agricultural Research Station in Wisconsin, United States - UWRJ-L136-409B-6 | ecosystem: Environmental > Terrestrial > Plant litter >... | reverse complement strand
AGTTAGTTTAGTTTAGTATTAGTTTTGTATAAAACTAAACTAAGATTTTTTTAGTTTAGTATGTATTAGTTTAGTTTAGTTTAGTACAGTTAAAAACTAAACTAAACTAAACTAAATCACAGCCCTGGTTAGGGCTTACATTAAGAAAAGTGGAAAACTTAGATTAAGAGAAGTGGACAGACTGTGACCCTAACATCTCTACCCTTTATAACTGGACGGAAAAACGACGAAAAAAGAGGTATAAAGCGTTCACACGCTACAGTTACATTATTACTATAATAGACATATATAACCTTAACGAGAGTAAAATATTACTCTAACTTTATTAAGAACTTATAAAGGCTTAAAGCTTTATCTTTACATAAGTTAAAACGGAGAAGATTAACCTAAACGCTTTCTTTTACCAGAGAAAGGTCCTTAAGGTGGTGTTACCTTAATACCAGTATAATATTACCTTAAAAATAGTAGTATATATAATTTTAAGGTGTTTAAAGTATAATAAAAGCAGCTTATATAACATTCAGCTTTATAACTGGTAAAATTTAAGAGTAAGGTTATTACACTTAATAAGTGTAGTAATTATCACTAATTAGATTATAGAAACTAAAAGGCTGGAAGAATATAACCTAGTTAAGATATTTAATAATAACGGAAGAGGTTTAAACAGACTGTTATTAGACTGTATTAACCTTAATAACACACAGGGTATAAAAAAGAAGAAGATGCTAAGACGTCAGCTTAAATTTTAAGGTAATATAGTAAAGACCTAACCTAGAAGATAAAATAATAAATAATATTAAGGGATAATTATATAATTAAAGACCTGAACTGTAAACACACTATAAACGTACTGTAAACACACTATAAATAACCCCTATATTATTATATACTAACTAAATGTAAGCACTATTATTAACTTAAAGACTATTAAAAGGAGGACGGTTCTAGTCCCAGGTGTTATTAATAGTAACTTATAACGACAGTTAATAACGAATAAACCGTAAACAGACTGCAATTAACGTGTACTTATATCCTAACTAGCCCACTACTAAGTAATCTAGCCCTTTAGACTAACAAGACTGCTAAATATAGTCAGACGACGCTGGATAAGGTCTAAGCACGTCTTAAGACGCTAAGCCTAAACAGGCGGAGCGATATTAACCTGTAAGCCACCTGTAAGAGTGGCAGGTAAAGGCACCTAGGCAGCCTAAGCCAGCGTTACGGGACTGCCACTGGGACCGCCGTAAATTATAATAGACAAACCTAAGCCAGAGGGAGTAAGTGGGAGGGACGCTCTAACTGCAGCCTAAACGCTTAACAGCCTATTATTTAGCTATCCTAACATTAGGGTGGAGAGATAGCCAGACCTGCTAGACCGTATCGAACTGATCGATTAGCTATTACACTGTTAGTAACCCGCATGCGACTTAACAGAAGAAATTACTTACATCTCAGTAAGCTGGAGCGGCAGCTAGCTTACAAGACGTACAGATCACTATAACGGCAACGTGACACTTTAAAGTGTAAGTAAAGCCCAGACCTTAAATAGTTTAACAGATAGTAAATAGAGTGTAAGCGATATAAGAACTTACTACATAAAGATAATCATTATAACCATTACCACATTTCTAGTAATAAACTAAGTCTGTAATCAGTTAATAAGCGCCCTGTAAACAGTAAGAGCAGTCACCTACTCCAAATAAGATAGCACTTATAATAGTTTAAGGGGGAGTTTAAATAGGTACAGTTATTTAATAAGTTAATACAGCTTAGGTAAGGTAACTTATTAACGTTATTACTAACGACACGTTAATAACATAATAAAGAGGGGATAATGTAAATAATTAACAGGGTGTTAATAGGGTAGTTATAGGCAGTAATAGTAAAAGGGTCGTAACTAAAGCCACCAGAGTTACACTTATAAGGGCTGAAGATAAATATAATAACAGTAAAAATAAGTAAGTAAGGGTATAAAGAGGTAATTATAAGGCGTGTAAAGCTTAAAGCTTAAAAGGAGGAAGTTAATAATTAAAGGAAGAAAAGTTTTAAAGGAAGGCCAGAGAGGAAGGAAGAATTTATAAAGGTTAGAGAGTAGAGCCGTAAAAACCGTAAAGGCCAGCCAGCCTTAATAAAAAGGTTAGATGGAAGTTATAAAGCTACTAAAAAAGGCACACAAAGGTTAGCCAGCCACGCCAACAACCCCAGACGGAAGGAACGAAACAATAACAGCCTAAAGGAAGCAAGTCAGCAAAGCGCAGAACTGAAAGTTATAACGAATAAAGAACTATAAACCAGTAATAGCTAAAGTGGTATAAAGAAGACCAGATTAAAAGGGGAAGATATTACAGAGTTACCCCTAAGCCATTAACGCCTCAGTCCCGGTTAAACTCCAGGAAACTACCCCGGGCTAAAAGGGTCTCCCTTTCTACCCCGGACGAAAAAGGAGGTAACATAAGACCTCCAAGCCATCACAGCCAAGAGGCGTAAATGCAGCAGAACCAAAAACAACCTACTCACACCTCCATCTCACTTATAACACACACTAGCATAAGGCACCAACCCCATAACCTGTCACCGCGTTTAGTAATCGAGACCAAACCACATATATTTCAGTAGGATAAATAGAAGAGTAGGCAGGGTGGAAACGCCCTAACCACGCCCCGACAGTAGATAGTTAGCAGTAGAGGGACCGCTTGCCCTCACGGGCGGAGCTTTCAGCTCCTACGGTGTAAGACAAATAATAATAATTATTATTAGTTAATTACCCTAATCTCGCTAAGACATAGTGATTAGAGTAAGCAAACGGAAAAGTAATTACCTTAATCACTTCCCGAGAGATTAAACACAGTAATTAAGATATAAAGTACCTTTTAGATAGTTAGAATAGATAGTCATTATCTTAACTACGATAGCCATAAGGGACTCCTAGTTCCTCACGTTAGTATTATATTATTTATTTATATCCTACTGTTTAGACTTCCGTCTATGCATTATAGTGACAGCGACCTATAGTAACAGTATACTCTTATCTAAGAGTGTTTGCTTAGTAAACCGTCTTTGAATTACCCTTTAAGTTTAGCGTCCTGCTATACGCTCTGTCTTATCTTATCCAGACCCTCCTCAGGCCCTCGTCAAGAGCAGGTTGTAACATATATTTAACACTTACCTGTTCGTTAAGGTTAATGCAGTGAGTTAGAATTTAGCTTGGTACTCAGTAGTCACTAAGCTTCTAGATTAACTACTACACTTAGGGAAATGTTATAGCTTTCTCCTCTAAGTTAAGTAATAAACAAAGCGGTAATTAACTACTCTCAGCCCCGTAGTACTCTTTATGGTATAATATCAGCACAACACAATACCCTTATATATAGATTAATTAAATAATTTACTTAATAATAATAATCATATTATTCTTTATAGGAGTTAGTTTTAATTTGTAGTTTGGCTGCTTTTTAAATATTATTATTAAATTGATATTTTATGTCTATATTATTATTTATAAAATCCAATTATTATAGTATTTCTTTTAGTATTATTTCCATTATTATTCAATTACTAATAGTAATAATAATTGTAGTATTAGTAGTAGTAGTAATAGTAGTTATAGTAGTAATTCTATTTATTACTAATATAAGTAAAAGGTTATAAGTTTAACTTCTACTTAGTCCTTTAATATTTCATTATAGTCTCCGCTTATAGTTCTTAATTATAATCAGAGCCCCACTAAACGTTATTCTTTTTTTTTTTACCAATACTGACTGGTTTATATTATATACTAATATCCATTCGTAACGGACGCTTATTATATAAATACGCTTTTCTATCACATACCATTATATAACTGGTTTAAGAGACCTTAAGGTATACTAACTTGTTTTTTACCTTTTACCTTCTTTACTAAACATTTAAGACCACAGGCCTATTAAAAGAGGTAAGTTATCCCATAGGTTATGAATTTATACTTCTGGTCTCTGTACTGCTACATGTGCGATTTTTATGGAGCTTACCAGCTTTAAAGACCCAGCGTCTTTAAGTCTAAGGTCTTTATAACTCTAGTTACATTTCTGACAAATATCCTTCCATTAAAGAGTTTCTTACCACTTCTCAAGCTTTATATCCCACAGTAATCTTACTCTTGAATTTAGTAATTTAAATATTAGATCTTATCATATTTCTAGTTTTTGTTATTAATTTTAATTAGTCTGGATTCTTTTAATAGAAATCAGGAATTAAATATAAGTATAAGAGGTTGTTAACTTGTTCATATGAGTTACTTTTAAGGTTCTAATCTAGCCACTTAATAAAACACTTAAATGTACTTTCTTATTTACGTAAATCTAAAACTTCCTTAATGTCGTACTTATACTTATTAATATCGATTTAAAGCTTCTTGTTAATAGAACTCTTTTTAATACGGGCTTTAAAAGTGAGACATAAAAGACCTTAATTTACACTTTTATGCTATCAGGTAAGTTAAGTTTATAATTAAAGGTAGTAACCTTCTTCTTAATTTAAAACGGTCTATATCTTTTAATGTTAAGTTTTCTACTAGGTTATCTTATATGTAGGTTTTGAAAAAAACAATAAACGTGGTCCCCCTTTTAAAGAGTTAATTAATCCCTTAACGTTTTCACTATTATAATTAAGTCCTTCCTTGAGTGTTAGTTACTTAATTTAATATTTATCGTTAAATTTTTTTATTTATTTATATGTATACTTCAGTTTAGTTTTTAGGTAGTTATATAATTTTTACATCCAGTTTACGTAAACTATGGCCTAGGGAGTGCTGCTTAGCAGGCCCTAGTGGAACTTAGGCTCCTTATAGTACTTTATAAAAAATGATAACATATTTATAAACTTAACTAATATTATATTATAAGCTATCTAGACTATTAAGAACAGCTTAAGCTAGCTATCTTACTTCAAGTTAACATAAGTTTATAGATACGTTATAAGTATTTAGTTAACTTATTCTATCTTGTTATCTGTCTATAGGTGGAAAGCTGTTAAAAGCTTACTTTTCACACCTATCTATTATATTAACTCTTATTCGAACTTTACTATAATTAGCTTATCTTAATCTGTAATAATATTATCTAATTAGAGATATTATAAGATTATCTCTTTCTTAAAGATATAAGTAAGTCATCTAATTGTTATATTCTTTAAGATTAGTGGGAAGTCAGGTTATTTCGTTAATCTGTTAACTATTATTAAGATCTGGTTATGAGTGACTCCTATTATAAGGTCTTTAAACTTAGGTATCCTGGTAATAAAGTTAAGTAAGATAAAACTCCATAATGCCTATAATACAGGAGGAAGTGGCTTAAAATGCCTATAGAGCTTGTAACGTCAGTTCTGTTTTTAATAACAGATGTTACAGTTATTAATCACTTCCTTAACCAGGTTTTTTATTTTAAAAGTGGCGTATACTTACTAGGCCTGTATTAAGGTTTTAAATTTACGTATATATCCACTAAATCAAAATTTATAAACTTATTAAATGTAATCCTTTCATTTATTAAATTATAAATATACGGTTTCTTTTAATATTAAAACTTTACTTTTTATTTAGGCGCTCTGTTTACATCTTTTAATAGCTATCTGTTTAGGTAACCTGTTTCTTTATATTAGGGGTATATCTATCACTTCTTTCCGCATTTTTAGGTATAGGTTATAAAATCTCTAAGGGATGTTCTAAAATGCTGTTCTTAACTTTTGTATATATTATAATAAGGGTTAAACTCTCTTAACATCCTTATAATCTTATCTTTAACTTAGGATATCCGCAAACATATTATTCTTTTCTTTAACGTAATAGATCTGGAAGTGGAACAGTACTATTAGTTCTGCTTATTATACTTATTAGGGATTAAGTTCTTTTATTAAAAAGTATTAAAGGTTATTATAATTTAAAAAGACTTAAACCAGTTCTTCTGTTTTACTTAAGTAAGATACTTACTTACTAAAGTATTAAATAATCATAAATGTAACTTAGGATTACTTTTTATGATACTTTAATTAACGACGAGATCAATCCTAAAAAAACCGTTTGGATAACGGATTCGGAATCAGTGACCTAAACTACCTTACGCAGTGATAGCGTACCAATCGCGCACCTAAGGCGCGGCTAGCGATGGCGATAAACTCTCTTTTAAGGGTGAAAACATCTATCCGAACTAATCATGAAATTTTTAGTAGAAAAGTAAGTTAAGCGAGCTACAGCGCTTATAGCGCACTTACAGACCGGTCGCGAAGGTGAAGTAGAAGAATAACTAGGAGGAAAATCTTTATAAAAACTTCTAAGACGTTATAACAGATAAGGGAGCTGAAGAGCGTACGTTTAAAACGGTTTATAAAATTGTAAAGGCTTACCTTGAAACTGTCTTTAGAATAAAGCAGATACGTAAACACGTTACTAACGCTTTGAAGACGCCTGTTTATCCAATTACTACTATTAATAGTATTACTATTATGACTTGCACCCGATATAGGCCTTGAGAGGACTAGCGCGGGTTAAGATAGAACGTATAGCAGGACGCCAACAGGTAAAGCGCGTTCCGAAGACGGCTTGTTAAGCTAGCACTCCTAGACGGGGGGTTTAATGTTACTGTAGGTCGCTGTCACTATAATGCTCAGAGGTGAGTCTAAACAGTAAGTAAGACACAAATGAATAATTAAATAGAATACTGACGTAAGGAACTAGGAGTTCCTTACGTCTATTATGGTTACGATAATAACTATCTATATTAACTAATTAAGAAGTACCTTATACCCATCTTTATACGCCGTGTCTCTGTAGTTCTCAGGGGGAGACATTACAGAGACTGGTCTTAGCATAGAGACTCTTCTTATTAATTATAGGAGCTTTAGGTCTTTGCACCTCTGGCTCAGTGCGTAGTACTGTACGTACTACCTTCTTACACTGTTTTTCCTACGGGGGATTTGTCGAGCCGCTCTGGCTTTAGTGACGGCCTACAGGGTCATTATACAATTCCCCCTCTTTAACTGTTCTTTTCCTATAAAGAACTCATAAAGGAAGTTCTTTCTGTAACTATACTGAAAAGAAAGCGACTAATTACAGTCCTTTGTAAAAACTTAGCTATCTGTCAATCCGCTATAAGTATTACTATAAGCCCTTATTCTCGTTACGTTTCTAGGTTTTTTTAGTGTCTTATAGATAACTCCTCTAACTAGTACTCCCATTATAAAACTAAGTTAACGTTTCCTACAATGCTTTTAATACAGACAATTCCTTATGGAATTTTATAATCTGTTAAAAAGAAAAGTTAGATAAAGATAAAGATACTACTTAAGATAAGATTAATACGCTTAAAGCGTAACTAGTGTAGAAGTGTGCTAAGCTCCGCTACCTCTGCACTTAACGTTACGCCCTTAAGGGCTGTACCTAGAAGGCGTCGCGGGACGTTAAGGTCCTTTGGTTCTAAGAAGCCTAGTAGGCGCGTTTGAATATAGAGCCTAAGGAAGTACTGGCTTTTATCGATTGGAATGCTTTCGTTAGGAAACCTCCTCCTGCGACGGCTACTTGACTTAGTTTGCAGTTCTTTTCCTTTAATAAATGAAATAGCTCTTTAGCGTAATAACGGTACGTTTGTATTCTTTAGCGAGATGTTGTAAGTTTAAGGTTTATAAGGGCCTTAGTAGTACGGGTTGTAGTTTTAAGGACTGCGTACTGTACTGTAACTTTTTCGTTATTTTCGTGCTAACTTCTTTTCTTAACAGCGCTTATTCTCGTAGATACGCTTTTTTACCGCGCACTGTTATATAACTGGTTCAGGAGACCTCAGGGTATACCGACTTGCTTTTACCCTTTAACTCCTTCCTTAGACCTATAACGAAACGTAAGTCCTTTAGCTACAGGGGGTAAGTTATCCTATAAGCTACTAGTTTACAACATTTTAATTCTCCGTACTACCGCGCGTATAATTCGTGAAGAGCTCGCTAGCTTTAAAAGCTTAACTTTTTTATTAGGTTTAAGGTCCTTATAACTTTAATTAAGGGTTTTGATAAATGTCCTTCTGTACTTATTAAGGAGTTTCTTACTACTTCTTAAGCTTTAAGTCTTACGGTAGTCTTACTCTTTAGTATAGCAGTTTAGACGTTAGATTTTATCATATTTTTAATTCTTATTATTAGTTTTAGTTAGTTTAGATTCTTTTGGTAAAACTCTGTAATTAAGTTTAGGTACTTAAAATTTTTAATAAGCTTTCATAAGTTACTTTCGGGGCTGTATTTTAACTACTTAATAAGATATTCCAACCTGTTCTTTCCCTTTTGTAAATTTATAACTTCCTTAACGTTATACTTGTCCTTATCGGTATCGATCTTGATCTTTTTTTTTGGAGGAACTCCCTTTAAAGCAGGCTTTAGAAGTAAGATATGAAAAACCTTAGTCCGCACCTTTATATTAGTGGGCAGGTTTAACTTGTAATTAAAGGTAGTGATCTTTTTTTTAATCTGGAATCGTCTGTACCTTTTGAAGTCGAGTTTCTTATTAAGTTATTTCGAATATAAGTTTCGTGAAAAAAGGTAGACGTAATCTCCCTTTTAAAGAGTCGGTCTTTCGACTTATTCGCTATTGTAGTGAAGACCTTCCTTAAGTATTAATTGTTTAGTTTAGTATTTATTCGTAAACCTCTTTATTCGTTTGCATGTAAACTTAAGTTTAGCTTATAAGTAGTTATGTAGCTTTTATATCTAGTCTATATAGATTATAGCTTAAGGGCTGCTAGTTAGTAAGCCTTAATAGAGTTTAAGCTCCTTACTGTAATTTATAAAGAATAGTAATATACTTATTAACTTAACTAACGTTATATTATATACTATTTATACTGTTAGTAATAGCTTAAGTTAATTATCTTATTTGAAGTTAATGAAAGCCTGAAGATACGTTATAAGTATCTAATTAACTTATTTTATTTAGTAATCTATCTGTAAGTAAAAAGTTATTAAGAGCTTACTCTTTATACTTATTTTTTACATTAGTCTTTATTAGAACTTCAATATAATTAGCTTATCTTAATCTGTAATAATACTGTTTAACTAACGGTATTATAAGACTACCTCCTTCTTGAAGATATAAGTAAGTTACTCCGTTATTATATCTTTTAAAGTTAGTAAGAAGTAAGTCTATTTTGTTAATTTATTGATTATTACTAAAACTTAGTTATAAGTAACTCTTATAACAGGGTCTTTAGACTTTAGGATCTTAATAATAAAGTTAAGTAAGATAAAGCTTTATACTACCTGTAATACGGGTAGTAGTTTAAGAAGTCTGCAAGGCTTATAATATCAGTTTTACTTTTAGTAACAGATATTACAGTTTTAACTACTTCCTCGATTAACTTCTTAATTTTAAGAAAGGCGTATACTTATTAAACTTAAGTAAGGGTTTTAGCTTAGCTTATATATTTACTAAGTTAAGACTTATAAACTTACTGAACGTACTTTTTCTGTCTATTTAAGTTGTAAATGTACAGTTTCTCTTAGTATTAAAGCCTTACTTTTAGTTTAAGCACGTTATCTACACTTTTTAGTAGCTGTCTTAGCTAGTAATTAGTTTTATCGTAATTTAAGTATATGTAACACTCCTTATTACAGTCCTGTAAGTGCCTTAAGAAGTCGTTTAAAGGGCACTTATACTTACAGGTACCTTCTGCTAACCTTCTTGCTTAAAAGTCCTGTTATTGCTAATAGATGTTATACTTTACTTATAAATTTATATAGATACTGATAGGTTATTTAATATTTAGTTATCTGACACTTATAATATATGCTTTAACGTGTTGTTTTTAGCTTTGTTAAATATAGTGATAAGGATTAAGATTAGGTTAGTATCTTTAGAGTCTTATCTTTAACTAAGAGTATTAGCTTGCTTATTATCTTTTCCCTTAATATGGTAGAGTTGGAAGTGGAATAAGGTTATTAGTTCTGCCTAATATACTTATTAAGAGTTAAGTTCCTTTATTAAAAAGTATTAAAGGTTATTATAATTTAAAAAGACTTAAACTGGTTCCTTTATACTGCTTAGATATAGTATTTATTTAGTAAAGTATTAAATGATTACTATTAGTTCCTTATTGTAGATTAGGTATCGTAAGGCTAGGTTATAGATCCCTTTTGATAAGAAGGTAACTAGGTAACATTTCCTGTCATCTTAGACTTAGCTAAGTTCTCTACTGATTGTGAATTTTAAAGAGTCTATTTCGACTTAGAAAAGCTTTAAGAAATTGGGGAAGGTTAAGATTAATACTCTAACGAAGGCGTATTTAAGGTCTTTAAACGCCTTTTGCTGTTTATTAGTCCACTTAAACAGTTTTCCTTTACTTATAAGTTTGTAAAGTAGTCTTACAGTCTTCGTGAAGTACTTAATAAAGTAGTAATAAAAGTTTGTAAAGTTAATAAAAGCTTGTAACTTTTTTGGGTTTTTCAGAGTAAGTTAATCTTTAATTATATTTTAAGCTTTCTAAAGGTTACTTTAAACTTTAAATAGTTTAATTTTTAAGTGTGGAAGTAGCTCTTCTTTAAATTTACTGTTAATTTCGCTTTTTGAAGAGCTATTAGAACTTATCATATATACTTTTAATATTCTTCTAAAGTTTTGGAGTAAATTAGAACGTTGTTTAAATATATAAAGATTAGCTTATTAAGGACAGGGTAGAAAATACTGTTCATAAGGTTTTAGAAAGTTATAAGAGTGTTTATTAATCTTATAAGTATAACATAGTATTAGTAATACCTGTTATAAGTCCGAAAAGCTATTTTATACTTATCCTCTTCCTTTACTTTAACGTGGTTAAATCTTATAGGGAAGTTAAGGTTGGAGAACTAATTCGCTTTAATAATCTGTTCTTATATCTTTATAATAAGTAGCAGTAAGTAGTAATTCTTAATTATATCCTTATTTAACGTTTAATAGTTAATAATGATACGAAACTTACTGTCTCCTTTCCTTAAGATAAATAGTATTAAGTATCTTATTAGGGACTGGGACTTTATAATAAATCTGTTCTTTAGATTTTTATCAATATATTCCTTTAAGGTTTCAGTTTATTAAGGGTTTAAGTAGTAAGGCTGGAAACTACTGAGTTTCGCTTTTAGCTTTAGCTTAATTTTGTAATCTTATAGTCTGTAGTCTAGTAATTACGGTATCTTTTTCGAAATAAGGTGAACTTCCTGTACTCTACAGGTACTTTAGATAGATCGACTTAATATTATATTATACTTTACTGCTAATATAACGTTAAAGTCTATTTATTATTCGTCCTTATCTACCTTAATTAAGAGTAGTAAGTAATAAGTAACTTTACTATTATTATATTAATATAAACTTTCTTCTCTATTTTAAATGGGAATAGCCTTCTTGTACTTTTCGTTAAGGAGTTTCCTTTAGTTAACTAATATAAGGTATATTAAGTTAAAAGCATTTTCGCTATTAATTACTACTCTTACCTTAAACGGCTTCCCTCTTCTATCTATTAAGTTAACACTAATGGAATAATGCTTATACTACTTTTACATCTAAGTTATAACGATTTTCTGTCTTTAAGGTCTTATCTAGCCTAATTTTTAAGTGCCTCTCCTTTGTCTTCGGGTTTTTGCTAATTAGCGAACTACTGGTTTCTAGCCTTTTTAAAAGGCTAGTAGTCTTTTCTTAACTTCTTCTGGAAAAATAGATAACTTTAAAAGACTTATCGGTTAACCTCTTTTAGGTTTTTACGTTTTAAGGTCTAATTAACTTTGAACGGTTCGATATTTAAGAAGTCTTTAATAAGCTGATTATACGCTTTTCAGGCTTAGATCCTAACAATATCTTCTTACTCTTAGATCTGTCTGTAATCCACTTACTTCTGCTACGTTTTAGCCTTTCCCTTAAGGTAGATAGAGCATATTGTAACTAGATAACTGTTAAATAAGCTTCCTTATTAGTAAGTAGCGAGAGCTTAGTTAATTACAGTAACCTTCCGCTTACTACTATCACTAGATTCTTTAATCGGTACGTAAGAGTCTTAATAGTAGAGAATGTCTATTTGCACAGTAGTCTCTAGTCTCGGTCTATTTGTACAATAATTCTAATTTTCCCCATACATAACCCCAACCCTAGCCCGCGCCGCAATGTTCGGTCGCATTCACGGTCGCAATTACAACCCAACCTCAATTGATCGCTTGTAATTGATTCCACTAGCGTAACGCGAAACAAGGCCTAAATCTACCAATTCTATAATAAAATTACAATTGACTACTACTATTAGTCGCTCACTAAGCCACTTTCACATTACCTAACGCGCCTCGTTTGGATTTGCCGCCTCTCCACGTAGTCTTCGTAACGCCTGCGGTCTCTAATGCCTTCCTCAAACTAGAGGCTGTTCTTAAACCCCTTCTCTTCTTGCCATTATTCTTACGGTCGCTGGCGCCGTTAGTAGGCGTAGGAACAGCTTAGCCGCTACTTACAGCTGTAAGCTGGCTCCCCTATAGAGTAACCCCCTCCCACTGGGAGGGCTTACGCAGTATAGAAGGCCATACGCTGTTACGAGTACTACTACGAGCACGTCCCCCACGGTTGGTTCCACGGCCTCTGGTTAGTTAGCTGGCGATTATAATAGTAGAACCCTCCGGAGTAAAGAGCTCCTTAAGGGGCCCCTAAGTCTCCTGGGGTAGCTAAGTAGCTGGAATAACAGCCTGGCTGCCTTGAGGAAGCGGTTCTGTGAGTATTGGAGCATTCTTAATAGAGGTAAATACTGTAAATCTACGTAGTCTTTCTTTTAAAACTTTCACGCGATTAAATTCGTAATAGTGTAGATACTTATTGTCGTTAGTAAGGCTTCTCATTAACTACTAATACAGATAGAAGTTTTTACGGAGAAGAGGGAGCTTATTAGTATTGTGACGCGTAAGGAGGTTATAACTGTAGGGAATACTATACTGCTTGGTGAACTGGCTTATGCATGGCTCTAAGGGCAGCCGCGTTAGGTGTAACTTTGTCGGAATAGAGCTTAGCGTAATCCTCTACTGTTTCGAAACTAGTTCCAGTACCTTAGTAGAGACAGTATATCTTACTTTTCTAAGCTAAAATTAGCTAATATAGTTACGTTTTAAGGTGTTACGTTACTTAAGGGTAGCCTTATGGATCTAGAGCTTTATAGCCTTAACTATTCCGCACGATTGCTGGATAACCTCTAAGACAGTACTGTTTCCATTTATAACGAAGGACTTTAAGTACTGGTTTACGGACTTTACTAGTAACGTTATTCTCTGGCTGAAGTTAAGGTTTTTATTGATATAATAATTAGCCAACTTTTTAATAACAGGAAACTAAGTTAATTTGAAATAGGTAATAATCTTCTTCTGTTGAGGAAAGAAGTCTTTTAACTTGGTCTAAGCGGCAGTATGTTCCTTAACACTGTAGGTATATATAATATCTTCCTAGAGCTTATATAGGCTGCGTATCGACTACTCTATAGCTTTACAGGGCGCACTAGACTCCTTGTTAAGCAGTTGGTTCCTATAATTAACAATAACCTTATCTTAGTGGTTTAAAACAGCATTTAGATCTTCCTTTTACTCCTCTTAACTGCGAGGCTCTCAGAGGCTTACTGTAGTGGCGACTGTAGCTGTAGCGGCTTTATCTTAAAGTCGTTTAATATTTAAGGTACTGTTTTTATTTAAGTGGAATATACAGATTTAAGGCTTAGCTAAGGGGTAAACCTTTGTAATAGCAGCCCTTATTACCTTATTGTAATCTGTAATAGTAATAATAGGGGGTTTAGTGCCGATAAGTTTGCGAGTGGAATTAACCTGTTCTATTAACTAGTCGAAACCTTCTTACCGTTTATTGTTAATAAGGCTAAATCCGTAAGAGAAGGTTATACTAAGGTAGTTAAGCTTAGTAACCTGGAAAAGAGCTAGACCTTTACTATTCGTTTTGTATATGTTGTTATACATCTAGAACTAATAATTCTAAGCTTACTGATCTGTATACTACTGATAAGTCTAGAACAGGCCCTCTGGCTTCTAAGCCTTATCGTCACTGTTATTGCTTAAGCCTTTCGCCTACTTTGTAGTATAGGAAACGCCTTTATCGTTAAGCAGTTTTATCGTTACTTAGAAGGGAGTGTACCTAGCTAATGCTTACCTTCGTAAATAATACTGGTAGTTCTTGATCTGGCGCATAGTAAAGATTACATTAGGGAACTAGCTATATAACTTTATAAAACCTTACAGTTTAAGATGTTAATCCAGTTAGTGAAGGTAGTAATAAAGGCTTTATACTTAATGCTAAGGTAAGGTTTTAAGTTAAATCCATCGCTAGCGTGATTCTTGTAACTCTTATAGCTAGCCTTAACCTTAAAGGTCTATTTATAATCGTTCTTCTTAAGCGCTTTAGCGATACCTTCTTAAAGGCAGTCTATCTGCATAGTAGTAGTTAATCGAGACTTCGCGATTAAGGGCTTAATAACACCTTTTTAGCAGGCGTAACTAACGTAGGAGGATCTGAAATTTGGTACTGGATTGGCGGAGCGTAAATGAGTAACGCAGAAGCTAACAGAGGCGGCATACTCCTGTAAATTGTGTTCCAACTCTTCTAGTGAATCTTAATAGTGCGTAACGAGCTTATAACGCTTGTAGGGGTTCGAAAGAGGTGAGGGAGGGGCATTATCGAGGAAGAGATTGGCGTTATCGCCGTCGGCATCGACTTCTAGGTTGTAATCAATCGCTGTATCGCGCGGAGGGTTGTTTTCGGCTATCTGAATAAGGAATTAGCCCGGAAAACCGTGCGCGAATTGGTTTCTTACCTTTGCGAGTAAGAATCGCGAGTGCGCGCGACTGCGAGATGGTGATGTTTGTGGTGTGGAGGGGTAGAAGGTTGGCAGAATTTAATTGAGGTTGACGTGCAGATATAAATGACGGATAGGGGTACGGACTTGGTTGCGTAGGGTTAGGGTTGGAAATTAGAATTACTGTACAAATAGACTGAGACTACTGTGCAAATAGACATTCTCTAATAATAAGCTAACACTATTTCTACCCTAATGATAACGTAATCCTACCTTTATACGTTAAGGAAATAATTATAAAGGGTTTTAAGCTTACTATACTAGTTAAGACTACAGTTATTGTATACACAGTTAATTTACAGTATATCTTTATAATGGAGATAGTTAATGTTAACTATAAGTGTTAAGGTTGGAGAGTATAAAATAGAGGAGATAGTGCTTTACTTCATTTCCTTAGTTACCTGTTTCTATATATGTTACTTTTCTTAAATTTCTTCTTAAAACTCAAGTCATAGTAGCTTAACTTATTCTTCCACAAAGTAGTCTTCTTTAATAAGTCGATATTTAAGTTAGTTAACGAAGCGGACTTTATCATAAAGTAGTAAACTAATCTTAACTTCTCTGTCTTTAAACTTCACAGTAAGGCTTTCGACTTATAAGTCTTCCACTTTATTTATCAGTTCTTAATGTCTGTCTGTTAGCTCTTAGACCCTCCGTTAGTGTGTTTGTTTCTTATCTTCTTAAGGAACTTTTCAGATATTAGTCTTTAGCATATTAGCTTTAGTGCAAGGCAGTTATCTAAGCTGTCCTTCTTCTAAGGAAGTAAGGATATTAATCCACTCGGCATGTTTAAAGCGTTTAAGAGTTTTAGGGAGTATAGAAGAAAAGAGCTTCTATTTTTCTAACTTAATCCTTTTAACCTATTCTCTTTCGCTTTCTAAAGCCTACTTCAGTACTTAGGTAGCCTAGAGAGTTAGTTTCTTAACTCCCTTTATTACTTTAGTAAAGTCTAAGTTGGGATCTTTCTTAGACTCCCTTAGTTCTTAAGCCTGTAACGTAAAGTTTTTAAGGCTTATAACAGCTAATTAGAATATCTCTTCTTAAAGTTAGTCTTTAGTAACTTACACTTCTAGTTATCCTAAGTTTCTACCTTAAAGTTAGTTTATAATAATCTATACCTCTATAGTTAACTCTTCCGAAATCCTTTTAAGGATTGGGTATATTACGTTTTAGAGTTCCTCCTCTTCTTCTTCCTTATCTCTTGAATCGCACTCGTTTAGCTAAGTATAGTTTTCTTCGTTATTTACTATCTTAACATAAACGTCTTTAGAGTTAAACTTAATATACTTACCTTTGTCTAAGACTGGCTTCTATCTAACTTGCTTTGACGAAGGGCATTACTGTGTTATGTAGCCTCTCTTATCGTAATTAAAGTACTGAACTTAAGATATGTCCTTAAGTGGCTTTTACTGTTATTATCGTTAAGGTTTATTACAGTTAAGTCGATTTTAGTGGTTTACTATACTAATGTCTATTAGACAAGGGTAAGTTTTATATGCAGTACTTTAGTATCGGTAGTTAATGCGAAAAAGCTTTAATATGTTTTTTCCATTAATTATAAAAGGAGCACCTTACTAATACTAGCCCTTTTTCTCTAACTTACGTTTAAATAGCTAATTGTTGATAATAATAGTTTTAAAAGTGTATTAGTTGAAGTTAAACGTGTACTAATCTTTCTTATAAAGCTTATTTTTAACGTTATCCTTTAAGCTTTTATAAAAGCGAAACTTTAGTGCCGACTTATCTTAATTAACTTTATACCAGTTGCAGTTAAAGGTAGATAAGTAAGCGGTTACTAAAGATAGCTGTATTAGCTTTTCTAAGCAATCCTTAGCTTACTTTTATTTATCCCGAACCTTATACATCTTAGTGATTTCGGTCTCGAAGTTAACCTATCCTTTATATTTATGGAAGATTTTAATAGTAACGGTCTTTCGCTTCGTAACGGCTGAGTTCAAGTAATCTTTAACAATTACTGAGAACTAAAGGTTAAGATCGCCCTTAAGCTAGTTAGTAACGTAAAGGACTTTTCCAATCTACTGTAATAATCCCTTAAAGTTAAAAGTCGCGCTTTATGTAAGTAAGTTAGGTAAATAAGTTAATACTCTTACTAATAAAATTAAGCGGTTAGCTTGTCTTGAAGTTTCTAGTTTATTAGGTAGTTAACACGTTTCTAATTGTCGTAATTATAAACACTTTATATTATGGCTAGGCAATATTTGGCCATTCCAGCTACTTCAGCTCCAGTAGAGCGCGTGTTTTCTATTGGAGGAAATATTGTTACTGAAAGCCAGAATCGGTTGGATCCTAAAACTATTAAAAAAACAGTGTTATTAAAGAGTTGGAAAATAAAAGAATTAAAGGAGTTGGAAGATAATTTTCGGAGCTCTGTACTAATAGAAGAAGAAGAAAATGAATAGTTGGATTAGGTTTATAATTTATTAATTACTCTTTCTACTAAATTAGTTTTTTATTATATAGATTAAATTTTTACTATTTATTATCAACTGATTTTTATTTTTATTTAGCAATTAAAGTCTTTATTATAAGTAAAACTTACAATGGACCTACTTTTTTCTTTGACTAATTAGTCTGACTAGACTATACTAAGAATAATTTAGTCTAGTCTTAGTCAAGGCACCGACTAGACTAGACTAGTCTTAGTCAACGCCTTGAATAGACTAGGTTAGTCTTAGTCAACGTCTTGACTAGACTATTAGTTGACTAATACCAACCCTGGGGATTATAATGTTATAATAAGATAACGAAATAAAGAGAGTTATGAAAGATGTAAGGAGAGTGGAAAGGATATGGAGAATATAACGCTCTTACACTGTAAAGAAGGAGTTAAGGAAGGCTGAGAGGTATAAAGATAAGGTGATTAGTAAGGTGTAAACAAGGTGCTGGTAAGGCTTCCTTAATAAGATAGTAATTAATAAGGACTTAAAAGTAATGTGGAATATTAAACGTTAAGTTAGATTATGTAGCTATTAACTCTTTAAACTATTAGCTATTCCAGTTCTGTAAGCTATGAAAGACATTACACTTAACAGACCTTAAATAGCTATTACTTACATTAAGAAGATAAGAGAACTTAGTAAACGCTTTTTCTCCGCATTAGAAGTGGACCTTTTAAAACTTAAAGACCTTAATTAGAGAGCAGGCTCCTTCTTAAAGACTATATTAATAGACTGGAAAGTGAATGACTTAGACGTGAAAGAGGTTATTTAGAGAGTAGGCGTTTTAAAAGCGCTAAGATTAGATAGGATCTTTAACAGCCTTTTAAAGGCCTGTGATAAGGATAGAAGACTATTAGCTATTTTAGCGAAGATTATATAAGTAAGCTTTAACCTTAACTATTACCTAAAGCGTTAGTACACTATACACGTTATAATACTGTTAAAATTAGGGAAATTAATTAATAATAAGAAATACGTTAGAGTATACTACTTTATAACCCTACTAAACGTAGTAAGGAAGATTATTAAAGCTATCCTGATAGAGAGGATCTCTACTGTAGTGGAAACAGCCTGTATACTCCCTAACTTTTAGTTTAGATTTAGGAAGAAAAAAGTGACAGATATAGCTATCTAAGCTATTATTAATGGCGTTCACACGGTATAGTTGCGTAAAGCCTGCACCTTATTACTGTAATTAAATATTATTAAAGCGTTTAATAAAGTAGATTAGAACTGGCTGTTTATTATGCTGAGAGACTTAAGGTTCGAAAGAAAGCTTATCCTTTAGCTAATTAGTTATATATATAGGAGAACGGCCTGGTTACTGTATAATAATAGGCTATTAGCGCCGTAAGACATTACTTAAAGGATGCCCTAGGGATCCCCCCTATTAGTAATCCTTTTTATTCTCTTTATTAATATACTGTACGAAAAGCTAAAATATATTAAAAGCCTAATTACATTAGGTTTTACAGACGATATAAACTTTTAAGCCTTTATATATAATATATTAATGTGTTGTAAGATCTTTAAAGTTATATATAAGATCTGTAAGGAATAGGTAAAAGAAAAGGGGATGACGTTTAACTTAAAGAAGAGCGAGCTTATTTACTTCTTATAAATAAGGCGTTTATAAACTGAAAGAGTAAAGATTTTAGGAGAAGATTATTTAGGATTAACGTTAGTGGAGTTAGCTAGGTTTTTAAGAGTTTAGTTTAATAAAAAGCTTAACTAGAAAGCTTATTAAAAGAGGATTATTAGAAAAATGGAAACTTAAACCCTTATATTAACCTCACTTATAAGGAAAACGTGGGGAGTGTAAGCTGTCTACGCTTAAGAAATTTATATTAAAGTTATTAAAAATGTCCTTACTTATAGAGTAAATGTATAATATATATTAACGAAGTTAAAAGGACTGGTAAAAGGGATAGTTAAGAAGCTGAAAACTATTTAAACACAGTGTTTATAAATTGTACTTAATATATATAAGGCGACTTTAATAAAGAACTTAAAGTTAAAAGCTTAAGTCCTATTACTTAATATCTACTTAAATTAATAAATAGTAAAAGTTAAATAATAGCTTAAATGTATATGGATTATAAAGCTCTTATGTAACACTAATAAAAAGATAACTAAATAAGTGAAATAAAGACAGGGTATAACAGTATACGCCTTTTTAATAAATAGCAGTTTAATGAAAACCGCGTAGGTTAAAGACTAACTAAGGCTTACATTAAAAAAAGCAGAAAACCTAAATTAAGAGAAGTAGACAGACTGTGACCCTGATATCTCCACCCTTTATAACTAAAAGGAAAGATAATGAAAAAAAAAGTATAAAACGTTTACATATTATAATTACATTATTACTGTAATAGATATATATAACCTTAACGAGAGTAAAATATTACTTTAACTTTATTAAAAACTTATAAAGGCTTAAGCTTTATCCTTACGTAAGTTAGAACAGAGAAGATTAGCTTAAACGCTTTCCTTTACTAAAGAAAGGTCCTTAAGGTAGTGTCGCCCTAATGCTAGTACAGTATTACTTTAGAAATGGCGGTATATATAATCTTAAAGTGCTTAAAGTATAATTAAAGCAGCTTATATAATATTCGGCTTTATAACTAGTAAGATTTAAAAGTAAGGCTTTTACACTTAATAAATATAGCGATTATCACTAACTGGATTATGGATACTAAAAGGCTAAAAGAATATAACTTAGTTAAAATATTTAATAATAATAAGAGAGGCTTAAGTAGACTGTTACTAAACTGTACTAACCTTAATAACATATAGGGTACGAGAAAGAAAAAGATGTTAAGATATTAGCTTAAATTTTAAGGTAATATAGTAGAGACTTAACTTAGAAGATAAGATAATAAATAATATTAAGGGATAATTATATAATTAAAGACTTAAACTGTAAATACACTGTAAATATACTGTAAATAACTCTTATATTATTATATACTGATTAAACGTAACTATTACTATTAATTTAAAGACCGTTAAGAGGAGGACAGTTCTAATCTTAAGTGTTATTAATAGTAACTTATAACGATAGTTAATAGCGAACGAACTATAAATAGACTGCGATTAACGTGTATTTACGTCTTAATTAGCTTATTATTAAGTAATTTAACCTTTTAGATTAGTAAGACCATTAAGTATACTTAAACGACGTTAAATAAGGTTTAAGTGTGTCTTAAAACGTTAAGCCTAAGTAGGTAAAGTGATATTAACTTATAAGTTACCTATAAGAGTAATAAGTAAAGGCACTTAAGTAGCCTGAGTTAATATTACAGAACTGTTACTAAGACTGCTATAAATTATAATAGATAAACTTAAATTAAAGGGAGTAAGAGGGACACTTTAACTGTAGCTTAAACGCTTAGTAGTTTATTATTTAGCTATCTTAATATTAAGGTACAGAGACAGCTAAACCTGTTAAACTGTATTAAACTAATTAATTAATTATTATACTGTTAGTAACCTGTATGCAACTTAATAAAAGAAATGATTTACATTTTAACAAGCTGGAGTAGCAGTTAGCTGATAAGATATATAGATTATTATAATAGTAACATAATATTTTAAGGTGTAGGTAAAGCCTAGACCCTAAATAGTTTAACAGATAATAAACGGAGTATAAGTGATATAAGAACTTATTACACGAAGATAATTATTATAACTGTTACTGTACTTTTAGTAATAAGCTAAGTCTGTAATCAGTTAGTAAGCGCCCTGTAAATAGTAAGAGCAGTTACCTACTTTAAATAGGATAGTACTTATAATAATCTGAGAGGGAGTTTAAATAGGTATAGTTATTTAACGAGTTAATATAGGTTAAGTAAGGTAACTTATTAGTATTACTATTAGTAATACGTTAGTAATATGATAAAGAGGGGATAATGTAAATAACTAATAGGGTGTTAATAAGGCAATTATAAGTGGTAATAGTAATAGGGTTATAATTAAAGCTACTAGAGTTACGCTTATAAGAGCTTAAGATGGATATAATAATAGTAGAAATGAGTAAGTAAGGATATAAAGAGGTGATTGCAGGGTGTGTAAGGCTTAAAGCTTAAGAGGAGGAAGTTAATAGTTAAAGGAAGAAAAGTTTTAAAGGAAGGCTAAAGAGGAAGGAAGAATTTATAAAGGTTAGAGAGTAGAGCTGTAAGAACCGTAAAGGCTAGCCAGCCTTAATAAAAAGGTTAGATAGAAGCTACAAGGCTATTAAAGGAGGCATATAGAGGTTAGCTAGCTATACTGGTAACTTTAAATAAAAGGAACGAAGTGATAACGGCCTAAAGGAAGCGAGTTAATAAAGTGTAAAACTGAAAGTTATAATAAATAAAGAACCATAAACCAGTAATAATTAAAGCAGTGTGAAGAAGACTGGACTAAGAGGGGGAGATATTACGGAGTTACCCCTAAGCTGTTAGTACCTTGGTTCTATTTAAACCCTAAGGAGTTACTCTAAGCCGAAAGGGTCTCCCTTTTTACCCCGGATAAAAAGGAGGTAATGTAAGACCTCTAAGCCATTACGGTTAAGGGGTGTAAGCGTAGTAGAACTAAGAACGACTTATTTACGCCCCTATCTCACTTATAATACACGCCAGTATAAGGTACTAACCTTATAACCTGTCACTACGTTTAGTAGTTAAGACTAAACTATATGTATTTCAGTAAGATAAATAGAAGAGTAAGTGGGGTGGAAACGCCCCGACCACGCCCCGATAGTAGATAGTTAGCAGTAGAGGGACCGCTTGCCCTTATAGGCGGAGCTTTTAGCTCCTACAGTGTAAGATAAATAATATAACTATCTATACTAACTAATTAAAAGATACTTTATACCTTACTTAATCTATTATACTTAGTAATATACTATATAGTTACAGTTAAGCAGTTAACTAAACAGTACGTAATATTATCAGTCCTTATAAACTATTAAGCTCTTTCTTACTAGTCGTAAGGCCTTTAGGTCTTTACACCCTTAACTTAATGTGTAAGATAATACCCTCTATCCTTCCGTACTGTTCCTTCTATAAGGGATTTGTTAAGCCGCCCTAACTTAGGTAACAGCTTGCAGGGTTATTACACAATTCTCCCTCTTTAACATTCTTTTCCTATAAAGAATCTTTAAGTCAGTTTCTTCCTTTCCTATCCTCCGTCATGTCTTTTAACTATGTCGAGAAACGTAAGAAATAGAGAAAATAGGAAAAGGCTCCTTATAACTGTCGTATTTACCTTACAGAATCTCTTAACACCTTTAGCTTGTAAATGTCTCCTTACACTTATTACTAAATTAAATCCTTACTATACTAAGTCATAATATAATCTAACAGCTATAGTAAATATTAATCTGCAGGTATACCTTCCTTATATAACATATTTAGCTACTCTAACAAGTTTATTAAGGGGTTAGTAAATAAGACAAATGAGTTAGATACCTTATATAACTAAACAGTCGTTAAACACTAGAATTCCCTTACAAAGTTACAGCGTATTAAAACCTAACAGCATGTTATTAAAGTGAAAGTAATAAAGGTGTTTTCTTGTAAGGCTGAAGTTTTATTCTTTTAAGAGTAAATGGAGGTAACGGACTTAATCTGTGCTAAGCCAGTTTCTTAAGACTAAGACTCTTTCCTTACTAGTTTTTCCTCTAAGGGGTTAGCAAGCTTTACTTAAGAGAGCTTATCTTCGTCCTCAGTTTCCACTCTTTAACTAGTAAAGGCGATATTAGGCATTTTAATATCGTTTAAAAGGTTATTATCTCCAGTTGACAGGTTATAAGGAGGAGGTAAGACCGATATAGTAAGAAGAGGAAGAGGGTGTTTAGAAGTTTAATAAATAACATTTAAAACTGTAACATTAATATTATATTATAACCTGCACTTAACATAAGCTTTAAAAAGATTAGCGCAGGTTAAGACAGAACATATAGCAGGACGCCAACAGTTAAGGAGCGTTCTAAAGACAGTTTATTAAGTTAGCACTTTTAAATAAGAGGTTTAATATTACTGTAAGTCGCTGTTACTATAATGTATAAAGGTAAGTTTAAACAGTAAGACATAAATGAATATAAAATATTAGCGTAAGGAATTAAAGTCCCTTACAGTAATTATAGTTATAATTATAGCTATCTATACTAATCAACTAAGAGGTACTTTATACTTTGCTTAGTCTATTATACTTAGTAATGTACTACGCAGTTACAGCTAAGTAATTAACTAAACAGTGCTTAGTGTTGTCAGTCCCTATAGGCTACTAAGCTCTTTCTTACTAGTTGTAGGGGCTTTGGGTCTTTACACCCCTAGCCTAGTGCGTAAGACAGTGCCCTCCGTCCTTCCACACTGTTTCTTTTACGGGGGATTTATCGGGCTGCCCCGACTTAGGTGACGGCCTGCAAGGTCGTCACAAGGGATCAATTACTGCTTTTATTACCACCTAACCCAGCGGGGAAGGCCGCGACACTAAGATTATATACTAATTAAACGTAGCTACTATTATTAATTTAAAGACTGTTAGGAGAAAGACAATTCTAATCTTAAGCGTTATTATATGACGACCTTGCAGGACGTCACTTGGGCCGGCGCGGCCCGACAGATCCCCCATAGGAGGAACAGTGCAGGAAAACAGTACACACGGTAATGCGCACTAGGCCAGGGGTGCAAAGACCTAAAGCCCCTACGACTAATGGGAAGGCGCTCGCAGCATGCCGAGTGCTCGCGCCACAAGCACTTGTAACACCACAAGCAAGGTACGAAGTACCTCTTAGCCAACTAGTATAGATAGACATTATCGTGACCATAATAGCCGTAAGGGACTCCTAGTTCCTCACGCTAATATTTAATTATATTTAATTATTCATTTATGTCTTACTGTTCAGACTTACCTCTGTGTATTATAGTGACAGCGACTTATAATAACATTAAACCCCCTGTCTAGGAGTGCTAGCTTAATAAGCCATGTTCGGAACGCCTCTTAGCCCTTAGTGTCCTGCTATACGTTTTGTCTTAACCTGCGCCAGTCCTCTCGAAGCCTGTGTCAGGTGCAGGTCGTAATATATTAATAATAGCTTATAACGATAGTTAGCAGTAAATAAACTGTAAATAAACTATAATTAACGTATACTTATATCTTAATTAACTTACTGTTAAGAAATCTAGCCTTTTAAACTAATAAGACTGCTAAGTATAGTTAAACGACGTTAAGCTTAAACAGATAAAGTAATATTAGCCTGTAAGCTATCTGTAAGACTAGAAGGTAAAGGTACTTAAGCAGCTTAAGCTAGCGTTACGGGACTGCTATTAAAACTGCTATAAATTATAACAAATAAACTTAAGCTCAAGAGAGTAAAAGAAACGCTTTAATTACAGCTTAAACGCTTATTAGTTTATTACTTAGCTATCTTAATACTAGAGTAGAGAGATAATTAGACGTACTAAACTGTATTAAACTAATCGATTAGTTATCGTACCGTTAGTAATCTATATATAATATAATGGAAGAAATTACTTATATCTTAATAAGTTAAAGCGGTAGCTAACTTATAAGATATATAAATTACTATAACAGTAATATAATACTTTAAAGTATAAGTGAAACCTGGACCTTAAACAGTTTAGCAGATAGTAAATGTAATGTAAGCGATATAAGAACTTACTATATAAAGATAATTATTATAACTATTACTGCACTTTTAGCAATAAGCTAAGTTGATTATTAGTTAGTAAGCGCTTTATAAACGGAAGAAGCAGTCACTTACTTTTAACAGGATAACTCTTATTAAAAGGGAGTTTAAATAAGTATAGTTATTTAACAAGTTAATATAAGTTAAGTAAGGTAACTTATTAACGTTATTACTAACGATATATTAACAATATAATAAAAAAGGGATAACGTAGATAATTAACAGGGTATTAATAAAGTAATTATAAATAGTAGTAATAAGAGGGTTATAACTAAAGCCGTTAACGTTATGCTTATAAGGGCTTAAGATAGATATAATAATAATAAAAGTAAGTAAGTAAGTATATAAAGAGGCAATTATAAAGTATATAAAGCTTAAAGCTTAAAAGGAGGAAGTTAGGAATTAAAGGAAGAAAAGTTTTAAAGAAAGGCTAAAGAGGAAGGAAGAATTTTTAACGGTTAAAAGGTAGAGTTATAAGAACTGTAAAGGTTAGTTAACTTTAATAAAAAGAATAGATAGAAGTTACAAAGCTATTAGAAGAGGTATACAGAAGCTAGCTAGCTATATTAGTAACCTTAAACAGAAGAAACGAAGTAATAACAGCTTAAAGGAAGCAGGCTAATAAAGCGCAGAACTAAAAGTTATAACAAATAAGGAATAATAAACTAGTAATAACTAAAGTGGTGTAAAGAAAACCAGACTAAAAAGGTAAGATATCATGGAGTTACCTCTAAACTGATAATACCTTAGTCCCAGTCAAACCCCAGGGAGCTGCTCCAGGCTGAAGGGGTCTTCCTTTCTACCCTAGACGAAAAAAGAGGTAACGTAATACCTCTAAGCTATTACAGTTAAGGGGAGTAAGTGCAGCAGGACCGAGAACGACCCACTCACACCCCCATCTCACTTATAACATATACTAATATAAGGCACTAACCCTATAACCCGTTGCTGCGTTTAATAATCGAGACTAAACTATATATATTTTAGTAAGATAAACAGAAGAGTAGGTGGGTTAGAAACGCCTTAACTACGCCCTGACAGTAGATAGTTAACAGTAAAGGGACTGCTTGCCCTCACGAGCGGAGCTTTCAGCTCCTATGGTATAAGACAAATAATAATATTAAACTTTAGGAAACCTATAGGGCTGTAGTACAGTGGTTGTAGTTCAGAGGAAGAAGTACAGTATTGGTCCAAGCTGGCTACAGTGCCTACGGCACTGTAGGAAGCAAACGAAGGGCTTGTATTACAGGGCAGTGCTACTGTAAGAAAGGTTACTATAGTAAATCTTAACACTGTAAAACAAGAGGATCCGGAAGGCAGTACCTTGTGCAATGACTAGAATTGAGTAGAGTTGCTTGCTTGACTAGAATTAGATACAGGAGAGGAGAGGGCCTGTTATAGGCTGTGGGAGGCCCTGGAAGAATTCCAGAGCCTTCTGTAAAGTGAAACTAACTAATACAATAATGGAATAGTACTGTTCTGAACCATTCTATGTGGTTCTGTTGACGTAGTGGCTGACGTGGCCACTACAGTGTTCTAGTTAGTTCTGTGGGGCAATAGCCCTACTGGATTCAGGGGGTTCCACTCTCCTGAATTCTAAAAGGTTCTCAACACTCCAGGGGCCCCAGGGGGCCCTGGAGTGGGTTGGAATCCTCTAGAACCCCAGAGGGTTCTAGAAGATTTGACTGGTGGTTACAGGGAGCCTGCAGGGCACTTAGTAGCTAGAAATTAACAAATGTAGTTATAAAAGGAAGTTTACTTTAAAAAGTTCTTTATGGAAAACGAATGTTAAAGGAAGGGAATTATGTGACGACATTAGACTGTTACGTTAGGTTAGTATAACCTAACTTATCATTTACATTAAAAATAGTATATGGAATAGTGTAATATTATATTATTTATTTATATCTTACTGTTTAGATTTATCTTTATGTATTATAGTGACAGCGACCTACAGTGACTGTGTACCCCTGTCTAGGAGTGTTAGCTTAATAAGCCGTCTTCAGAACGCTTAACAGTCTTTAGTGTCCTGCCATACGCTCTGTTTTAACTGACTAGTCCTTCGCGTCTGTGCCAGATGCAGGTCGTAATAAGTGGTTATGGAGCCACGTCATGCTCAAGTCTATTGGCGTTTTATTCCGACTGTAGTTTCTTAGTTTGTGGCGTTAAAGGAGGCTCTCCCCAGTCCAGTATTTAGTTAGCTCGGGTCCCTGATCATGTCACAAACCTAAGACTATAGTAGCAAGCAATATAAGCCCTTTCCCCTAATTTCAATTCCACATACATAAACAGACACTCTAGACCAATATAGTATCCGACGCTGATACGCTATCTACATCACGTCAGTATTTTCTTTATGCATTTCCGCATTGTACAACTTCTCAAACTGATATCAAACAAGGCCCCTGGGAGGAAAATAATGTCGCCAGATCCGGACACGGATGGGCCACGATCCCAATCCCACAACCCCTCTTGCTGTTTGACAGTAGTATCGAATGCAGTAGAGTCGAGCTTAGGTGGTGGTGGCGGTGGAGCGCTCTGGTCGGCAGTGACAATGGCCGTAGTATCGTAACCCATATCTTGAGAACCAGAAGAATCTTCGGCTCGGGAATCTGCTGCGATGACTAGATCTCGATCTGCTCGTTCTCGTTCCTTATCCTGAGGCTCATCAAGCTCGCCCGGGTCTCCTCTGTCTTCATTCTCCTGCGACGTCCTCAGCACTTTGATTACAAGTCAACCATCAACTACTCGATCCTCGGCCGCAACGCCACTTCTATATCTCGAAATCCGTCCTGAAACCACGAGATCGAGTTCTCGACTGGCAGCGGCTGGTATATCCTGACGAAAAAAAATTGGTGCAATCCTCTTTTCTGCTGTTCTCAACTCCATTGTTGGTGGGCTCGTAGTCTGTCGCCATTACGGAGTTAGCCACTAGATACAATGCGTAAACCCCAAGGTTATGCTTGCAAGGATTTAGAATGTTGTCGGCAGTAAACAACTAAGACTCGTTATTTTCGATGTAATCAATCCTGTGGGAATAAATAGGGCGCCCCAGCTGTCGTGCAAATGAGGTGAATTGAAAGTATATATAGACGTTATAAACGATTCCAGAAGCCTGTGCGCCCCATCTTGGGAAGTTTGCACCCCGTCCAATCACCTCTATCCCATCTTGCCTATCACAAGCTGTGCTCTCGCTGAGACCGGCGCAGGATCCATATACGCCCTGATCTTGATTGCATGAAGTTCTCCACTATCGCATTTGGAAAGTTCGATGATACTGAATTCGTTTACTCTGACTTCCGCGCTCTGGGGGTCGTCCTTGAGCACCGTGAAGCTGGTAGACTCGTACATCACGGTCCGCCCACCATCATCTTCGGCAATATCCCATGCTGTATGGACATCGTGTCCGAACTTCGAGACTTTAGTGCTGCGCATGGCTAGCATGGGAAGCATTTGGTCGGGCTTTATAGGCGGGTCGTTGTTGATGGTAAACGCAGCATTGTGGTGTAGAAGGTTGGAAATGACCTTGTGATCATCGGTGCTGAGAGAATCCAAAGCCGTTAAGAACCGCTGGAGGAAGACAAGCCCTGGGGAGGAGTCGTTTGGGATAGCCAGGTATAGCCCACGGTGGATCGTTACGGTCACCATCTTGCTCAGGTCTTTCAGGGTGAAACCTGCCCATACAAAAATGAGTGCATGTGGTGTGAAGCGGTTTTATCATTTTGACTATGGGAGGGGTGGTGTTTTAAGGCGGGGAAAAATGGTTATCGTGCACCGCACGGATAAATATTTTTCCATCTTGCTCAGTTCTATGGCTCATCTTGGGGTAGGTATCTAGAGCCACCTATCTGCTCTCCTTGACTTAATCATATGTTATCGGTATTATTTTAGCGATTTGTGCATTCGGAACTAAGTAGATGGGTCAGAGCACTGCGCACTAAATTCGGTGGATTTGAAGGGGTTGCAACTGGTGAATGTATTCCTTGTGTTCTCCGCGTGGCTCTCTGGACAGACAAGCAATACAATCACGGTAAAGAAGGGTAAATAGTGCGTGGGACCTACACACAATACTTTTTGTCTCAGAAGTTTCGCTCGCAGCCCTCGTCCGCCCCGAGAGTCACTCCGTACAGGGTCTCATCAGGCATCATCGCCATACTCATACTTGAGCTTGAACTCTCCCGAACCCTGAGGGCCATCCTGCAGACCAAGAGGCGTCATATCCAACCACTGATATGTCCCCATCAAGCAATCCAGTCCCCGAGAATAAGACGAGTACGAGTGATACACAACCTCCATCTTGTCGGAAGAAAACACTCAAGCCCGGCTGCTCCCCCGCCATGTTCCCCTTCAGCCCCTTTGCTCCCAACTCAGCAGCGTTGGCAAATGTATACTCAATCGGACACACCGCCGGATCGAGCGTTGCGTGGAAGTCGTAGTTGAAGTCGGATCCCTTGCTGGAATACCACGGGAAAGTCCAACTGACCTTCTTCTTCCATGCGTCGAGCTTGTCGAAAGGGGCTCGGGATACCACCGCCAAGGAAGTATCGCGCGATCTCAGGTGGCGGACGTTGGGAATGTGCTCGCCTGGGATGTAGGTTAGATGCATGCCCGGCACCATAGGTAGAAAAATAGAGAATGTGGAATAAGGGGGAATGACAGAAATGTGATACTTACCAATGAACACACACCCCTTGTATCCGCGCTCTTCATTGGGACCAAACATGAAGTGATAGACAATAAGTTGGTCCTTTCCTTCAAACAAGTCTTCGAGCGACAAGACAGTACCTTCAGGGCCATGGAACTTGTATTCCTTGTCGAGCTTGACCATAGGAAGTTCTCGAAGCTCCGAGAAGAGGGCGTCGCGGGCACGAACCAACTGTTTCTCTTTCTGCAAGAGGGTCTTGCGTGCCGCGACCCATTCGGCTTGAGTGACAACCTGTATGAATTGTTAGCTTCTGATCCTCTCCGTGAGAGGAGGAGGAAGTGTGCCTTGGGTTGCATGGTGGAAGTGTTAATTGGTGTTTATATCTGAGCTTCTCCGCTGGTAAGGCTGACGATAGCTTCCTCTTTCTAGCGTCCACTTCCACCACCTGATTATCTACAGACTGGCTGTCTCAGGCCTCAGGCTGTTGGTGCCCAACGGCCGGTTTTGGATGCAGTGGTTTAATAAGGTAAGATGATTGCTAGTGTTGCCGCCAGTCCGGCTTGCAGCCGCTGTTGCGGGTCCAAGAACCACTGAGATACGCAGAAGGATTGGATCGCATTCCCCCTCCCCCCCCCACGATTTCCCTGCCTGTCACATGCAGATTTTGGGGCTGGTATCGTACTCATCGGCCGGCGATTTGAAGGCTAATTCCTCCGGCGCCAGCAAGCCCTAGTGAGGGTTCGGTCGGAAAGTGAGTCGTGATGGTAGCATGGTGTTGAGGGGCTGTGGGCCGAGGAGACTCAGTCGCCGGAGCGAACGTCATGCCGGTTTGGTGGCTGGTTTGGCAAAATTATCAGTCGTTGAACACGTCGGGCTGGCGTGTAGAAATAAGTTTTTGGGGGGGTTCTTCAAACGAAGTAGTTATTCTCTATTTGGACCTGGGTCTATACCAGAAGGTAGAGTTGTTAAAGAAACTGACTTGGAGAGTGATCTTGAAATTTTGTAAGCCAATCTTTACGTGCTATCATTATCCTACAACCTTAATACCTAATCGCCGAGCGTGCTGCCATATTCTCTTATTTCTCGAGGTAGCTAGCAAAGATATTTTTAACTTTTAAGAAAGGAACTTCCTTTATGGTCATCGAGCCGGCTTCGTTAGGTGGGGTGGCGGGCATGCTCCTGTTGCGTGCACCGGCAAGATCCGACGGAAGGCACACAATCCTAGACACCCAAGGAAGGAAAGCGCGCTCGCTGTAAAGTGACACGCGGGGAACTGGCGGCAAATGCCCACCCCTTCGGTCTTCCAATCTGCACCGCAGCGCTTGAGATCAGTCGCAGGTTGTGACCATGTCAAGCCATCGATGCAGCTTCAGGATCGCAGCCGGCCCCGTGGATTCGTGAGTGGCAACACAATACGTCCCGTAATTATTCTAATCCCCGTCGCTAACGAGATCGAAAAACAGGTGGCCCTACAACGACGACGATCCTTCAGCACACAAAAGCTTCATGCGGGGCTACTTCGCCTTTGAGATTGACGGCATTGAACAACCAATCGGCTTGATCCACGTCGACATCGTCGAAGCGCTGCCATAGCCAGACTGCTGGACCGTCGACCGACAAAGCCGCCTCGCTGCACTGCGCTCCAACATTTGAAGCACGAATACAAGGAGTGGAAGACGCCCTGCAGAGAGGCTACGCTGCCAGCGCGTCCCAGAGTCTACGTATATGGCATGACAAGCGCTTCCCAGTTTACTCGGCCGACGAAACACGCGTGCTGGATGTCGACGGCAGCGGTGTCGACGTCATCGGGGCTATATCCTTCTTGATAAAGAGAAACAAGAGAAAAGGGGTCTCTGATCATGGTCCTGCAGAGGGCCAAGGAGACTGTTTATCAGCCGAGGAATACCCGAGCACCAAATCAGAGCATTTGGGACGCGCATGACTTCGCTTCGCCACTCCGATCTGGCTAATCTTCGGTTCCAAGAACGTCCCAAGTGGATATCGAAGTAGGAAGGGGTTATAAAGAGAGAGGACTGCCCACAGCTTGTTTTCCTGCTGCCTCAACATCCCCTAAAAAGCATCTCCCCACGAACCTCACAACCTCGGATTATCCCATCACCATGCCCACGCAACACCTCACTTGGCGTGAAGCCGCCCCCGGCATCTGGCAACGAGACATCGACGAGATCGAAAAGTCGTACACCGCCCTCATCCGCCAGTACGCCGGCAGCGGGCGCATGGAGTTCGCCATCACCGGCCACGTCACTGTCAGCGTTTCCGTGGAGAACGACTCCCCGGCAGACACCGCATCCCGGCTGGAAGACGCCCTTCGCGTCGCCTGGCTTTGGTTGCGCAACGACAACCCAACCATCGCTTCCCTCGTGTACTTCGACAAGCAGCTTGGCAAGCCGCAGAAAAGATATGAGACCATCCGCGACGAGGCATCGCGGAGCGCCTGGCTCGAGAAGACCTTCAAGACCATCTCATGCGGCCAGACCGGGGCTGAATGGGCGAATTCCGATCCTCCAGCACCAGAGGAAGCCACACTGTTTATGGTTGAACCCCCAGCAACCCATCCCAGCGACATCCAGCGGGACCTCATCCTACGCTCACCCCACGCCATCATCGATGGCATTGGCACCCTCAACCTCTTCAACAACCTCCTCATCCACTTCTCCCGTCTTTTCTCCTCCCCCTCTCCTGCCGCTCTCCCAACCCTCTCCGGAGCCGAAACCGCCCTTCTCAGTCCCCCCTACCGCATAGCCGCCAAGATCCCGTCCCCACCAACCCTGTCGCAGCAAGCCCTCCTCGCCGCCCTCCAACAACCACCCCACCCCCATACCCCCCCCC
>Ga0247770_1000642_pt1 | contig 32538 bp, 30 predicted proteins | sample UWRJL136409B6_FD_179943 | JGI IMG/M metagenome (GOLD analysis project Ga0247770, IMG submission 179943) | Plant litter microbial communities from Arlington Agricultural Research Station in Wisconsin, United States - UWRJ-L136-409B-6 | ecosystem: Environmental > Terrestrial > Plant litter >... | reverse complement strand
AGGAGTAGGACTTGGCGCACAGCGCCTCACCTACAAATGCAATCAGTTGTCACTAGCTATTTGATCGGCTAGGCTAACCGTCCCATAAGGTTTTAAGCCTTATTTTAGGTTAAACGAATCGCACTGATATCTTTTGGGCGTTTAGGTGCAAGCACTCCCGTTTCGCGGAGTCCCCGCGTACCAATTTCACAGCTCGATCTCTATAGCGGTTCTCAAAAAAGTGAGGTATGCCCTATGCCCTATGCCCTATGCCCTATGCCCTATGCCCTATGCCCATGAGTACCTCATCTTTCTGAGAAAGGCTATAATCGTTTTTGCTGCACCGATATCGGCGTGTTCGTGGTACCCGCATTTAGCACAGATGAACTTTTCGCCATCTCTGTTTGACTTGTCGATATTGCCACAATTCCGGCATTCTTGGCTAGAGTGCTTGGGATTAATCTTGATTACGATTTTTCCTTGCTTTACAGCCAGATACTCAATCTTCAAAATTAATTCACCCCAACCTGCGTCAGAGATAGAACGGTTTAAACCTTTCTTCTTTGCTTGCCCATTTTTCAGAAATCTACCTGTTTTCTCATTAAGTTTTACTCGGCAGCGGCGCATCATTCCTGATATATTCAAATCCTCCAAAGCTATGCCGTCAATCTTGCGACCCACTATTTTATTCGCCACTTTCCAGTGGTGAGCTTGGCGTTTATCGCTAATCTTTTGGTGGAAAAGCCCCACTTCCTGAGCTGCTTTTTTGCGGTTCTTGCTACCTTTAGCTTTTCGACTGACTCGTCTCTGCCTGATTCTCAGAATGCGTTTAGCTTTCTTCGTAGTTGAGAACTTGGGATTTTCGATTTGAGATCCATCAGACAGATGGACTAATTTAGTAATTCCCATGTCGCATCCAACTACTTTGACGACATCCTTGAGAGGTTTTGTAGTGTAATCGGGAACAGATTTGTCCTCCGTGCTCGATACGTACCAGCCATTTTGCCGTTTTCTCACGGTACAGGCTTTAATGGTAAAACCGATGGGAATCGGACGTGAGTTGTGAAAACGCATCCAGCCCAACTTAGGTAAATAAATTTTGTTACCTTGTATTTTCACCCCCATCACAAAAGTGAAGGATGTAAAGTTACTGCAGTTCTTGAACTTGGGAAAACGCCGACCTTCAAAAAAGTTCTTGTAAGCAGTGTCTAACCGTTTGACATTTTGCTGTAGAACCGTTGAGTCTATTCCGGCAAACCAAGGTCTAGCCGCTTTTAACTCTGGCAATGCGGTAATTTGAATGTCGCCTGGGTTGCGTCGAGGGTTTTTGATTTTGCCGTCTTTATCTATTTTTCCTATTTTCCACGGCGATCCAGTTGCACCGTTTCTACTAACGCAAGTCGTTAACGGGCAAGCTTCACTTTTTGTCCTGATTTCGCAATAGTTTCCTTGTATGAACTGTTGGCTGTATTGAGTAATTCTGTCATTCAGACACCAGTTGTAGTGACTCCGCAACATATCTACCCAATTGGACATTTTTAAGTCTTGTCTTTTATTTTGGCGCAACTTGTACACATAGTTGGTTAACAAGTCTGACTCTCCTTTTTTGAGCTATTCTTAATGTACAATGGAATTACTTGTTTAACTACATTTGTTACATATTTTTATTAGAATAGCTCAATGTTTTATACTTTTGCCCACAAAAAGCCGTCCTAGAAAAACGGGGTTTTAAACCCATTATTTTTGATAAGTGGTTAAGATTGAACGCCTTTTATAATTTAAATTGTTCATCCACCGGAATTTGATAGCCATTTGCCAGTCGATTGGTAGCGTTTGCGGTTGCCACGATCGCCATCAGTTCCCCAAATATGGCATCATCCATTCCCTTGGCTCGCCCTGCCGCTGTATGAGATGAAATGCAGTATTGGCAACCATTTGTAACGCTGACAGCAATATAGATTAACTCGCGGGTCAGGGGATCGAGTTCTCCCGGACCCGTCATCACCTCCTTCACATTCTGCCAGGTACGTTGCAGGGTAGGGGGATGGTTGGCGATCGCTTTCCAAAAGTTGTTGATGTACTCGGTTTTGCGTGTCGCGCGAATGTCGTCATACACTGCGCGTACTTCATCATTTGCGTCTTCGTATTCAATCAAATGGCTCATAGTTGCAATAATGGTGAGAGCGTGAAAAGCACTAATTCATAGTTGAGAAAACCGCAAAGCATTCTGCATTTTTGCGATCGTCCATTAGGATGACGCGATAGCTGGAACTGTTGCTCGACCGACTTCAGTTGCGCTCGGGGCTTCAATCAATTGCCCTGTTTTCACATCAAAGAATCAATCAGGGAATTTGAAACCCGAGCAATTCATGAAGGACAGCATTTATAGAGGAACTAAGAAAGAAAAAGGGGAGACTCTCATGTTTCTTTCTGATTGGTGGTTTTTTCTAGCTAAGCAGGCTGATAATTGGGATGCCAAGCAAGCCATTTCTCTTCTAACTTCCTGGCGATCGCATCTGCCAACTTACCCAACAAAGCATACATGATAATGCTCACCACAACTACATCAGTTTGCAAGAACTCGCGAGCATTCATTGCCATGTAACCAATACCAGAGTCCGCCGCAATTGTTTCTGCGACAATCAGCGTCAGCCACATAATCCCCAAGGAATATCGCAGGCCTACCAAAATAGAAGGCAAGGCCCCAGGCAAAATAATTTTCCACAAAAGAGACTTGGCACTCAAGCCATAAACTTTTCCCATTTCAATCAATCCGGCATCTACGCTGCGGATGCCGTGAAATGTATTGATATACATTGGAAAAAACACACCCAAAGCTACCAAAAATAATCGAGCTGGATCGCCAATTCCAAACCACAAAATTACTAGAGGGATTAAGGCGAGGTGTGGAATATTACGAATCATTTGTAGAGAAGTATCTAGCAGCTTTTCGGCGATTGGAAAAAGACCATTGAGGAAACCTAAAGTCAAACCAATTCCTCCGCCTATGATGAAACCAACCAGCGCACGCCAAGCACTAATTCCGATATGGTGAAACAGTTCTCCGCTAATTGCCAATCTAATTCCTGCACTTAAAACACCTGTTGGTGCTGGTAAAACTCTTGTGGAAAGCCAACCCACCTGTACCAATAATTGCCAGCTAACAATCAGCAGTATTGGTACAATCCAGGGGATTACCTGCTGAAAATAGGGGTTTTTGAGCCATTTTTTATTCATAACGCACTCGTAGGAATAGCTTGTTTTTGTTGGATAAACTTTTCGTTGGCAACAATTTCGCCAAAAGGACTAAACATTTGCGGTTGATGTACAGTCGGTTGGTTTTTCAGCGGCAAGCGGGGGAATAGCAATTCAGCCACTCGATAGGCTTCTTCTAAGTGAGGATAACCAGAAAAAATGAAAGTTTCAATTCCCAATTCGGAATATTCCAACATTCGCGCGACAACGGTATCGGGATCTCCCACTAAAGCAGTACCGGCACCGCCTCTTACTAACCCAATTCCCGCCCACAAATTGGGGCTAATTTCCAGAGCTTCACGGCTGCCTGCGTGCAGTTCAGTCATCCGCCGCTGCCCTTCAGAATCCATCCTAGCATAAGCTTTTTTGGCAGCTGCGATCGCATCTTCATCCACATATTGAATCAATCGATTGGCATCCTCCCAAGCTTCGCTTTCAGTTTCGCGTACAATGACATGAAGGCGAATTCCAAAACGCACAGTTCTACCCTGTTCTGCTGCTAATTTTTTCACAGCTTCAATTTTTTGGGCTACTTGTTGCGGCGGTTCTCCCCAAGTCAGATAAACATCAATATGTTTGGCTGCAATTTGTTGTGCGATCGGCGAGGAACCGCCAAACCATAACGGAGGATAAGGAGTTTGTACAGGTGGAAATAGAACTTTCCCGCCCTTAACTTGGAGATATTCACCGCTAAAATCGACTTCTTGCTCTCGCACATTAGTCGAGTTACTTCCTTCAAGCATTGCCCTCCAAACAGTCAAAAATTCATCAGTCAATTCATAACGTGCGTCGTGACTCAGATGCACTCCATCTCCAGCTAATTCAACCGGATCGCCGCCCGTAACCACATTAATCAACAAGCGCCCGTTAGATAATCTGTCAAAGGTTGCTGCCATCCGTGCTGCTACCCCAGGAGACATTAATCCCGGACGAACTGCTACTAGAAAACGCATTTTTTCCGTTACAGACATGAGGGAAGAAGCCACTACCCATGCGTCTTCGCAAGAGCGTCCCGTCGGAAGTAGAGCGCCCGTAAATCCTAAATGGTCGATGGCTTGGGCGATTTGCTTTAAGTAGGACAAACTGCCAGATCGCCCTCCAATTCCGCTCGCTAAATACCGTCCGTCTCCGTGAGTTGGGATAAACCAAAATAATTCCATTCGCCTTAGTCTCCATCACTATTTATTGTTTAGTTGCCTGAGCCACTTCACTAATTTTGATTGGTTTGGGAAGTAACTTTAAATCCAAGAAAGTATCAGCAACTTTTTGTTGATAAGTGATGACTTCCGCTGTAATGGGCTGCACGCCGTAAGGCCGTCTCCGTGCCACTTCCTCTAAAGTTGGAACGTCAATACCAAGCTCAGGAGACAGCAGTTTTGCCACTTCAGTTGGTTGAGTTGCCGCCCATTCATCCACTTTTTGAAGTTCCTCTAAAATAACCTTAATCCGGTCAGGATATTGATCGTTAAAAGGTTTGGCAGCTAGATAGAATTCCCGATTAGCTACAAGCCCTTCTCCATCCTTAAGAAAACGAGCACCTGTAGCTCGTTTCGCTACTGTAAAAAACGGGTCCCAAATCGCCCAAGCATCAACGCTACTTTGTTCAAAAGCTGCCCGCGCCTCTGCTGGCGGCAAGTAAATAGGCTGAATGTCGCTATATTTTAATCCGGCTGCTGTTAATGCTTCTACCACTAGGTATTGCACATTTGAACCCTTATTAAATACAACTTTTTTGCCTTTCAACCCAGCCACATCTTGAATGGGAGAATCTTTCGGTACTAAGATAGCTTCGCCTTTAGGATTAGGAGGTTCGTTAGCAACATATACCAATGGTGCGCCAGCGGCTTGTGCGAAAATAGGCGGCGCTTCTCCTGTATGGCCAAAGTCAATACTGCCTGCATTCAAAGCTTCTAGTAATTGAGGGCCAGCGGGAAATTGGAGCCACTGTACAGAAGTGTTTTGGGATGCCAAACGCTTTTCTAAATCCCCCCGTGATTTTAGGAGTGTTAGAGTGCCATATTTTTGATAGCCGATGCGAATTACATTGCTCTCTTGTGATTTAGAACTAGCCACCCATGTGGCGGCAGAAGTCGGGGCAGTAGTTGTATTTGTTTGCTGAGTAGGAGTACAGGCAGAAACGGTCAAACTCAAACAGAAGCTAACTGCAAAAAGCAAAGCAAAGGTCTTGATTGAACTAGGTTTGATTTTACTCCCAAAATGCCTCAATTTAGATAAAAATGGGCTCTCTCTTAATCGGGTTAACACTGTTCCTTCCTAAGTTTCAAGTATTGAAAACCAAAAAACGCAATAGCTATGTAAAAGCTGAGCTAATCATTATTGAAAAAAAGTTACGATAAACCGACCGATATACCGTAGTTTACGCTAATAAGCTCCTATTATTTCACAAAGGACTTCAAAAATGCAAGCACATTGTGTGAATTTTTGCTTATCTGACTTATCTAATTAGTTAAATGATTAATATTCAGGGGTAATGTATCAGTTGCACGCGCCGGAGAAAAAGTAGCATCTAGCGCTGCTGCTATCTGCATAAAAATCTGAGATACCGCCGAGTTCGGATCTGCAATTGTTAGGGGTTTTCCTGTATCACCTCCCGCACAGATGCGCGGATCTATAGGAATTTGACCAAGGAGGGGTGCTTGAAGTTCTTCTGCTAACTGTTTACCCCCACCACTACCAAAAATTTGTATCGGTTCTTCATTGCGATCGCAGATTAAATAACTCATATTTTCAATAATCCCAAGCACTGGAACCCCTACTTGGCGAAACATATAAATATTGCGACGGACATCGGAAATAGATATTTGTTGCGGCGTAGTAACGAGAATCACTCCACAAATAGGACTTTCTTGCACAATGGTAATTTGAGCATCTCCGGTACCGGGGGGTAAATCAATGAGTAAATAATCTAATTCGCCCCATTCTACATCTTGAATAAACTGCGTAATAATTTTGTGGAGAACTGGGCCTCGCCATGCTAAAGGACGTTCTGGCTCTGCTAATAAACCCACTGACATGACTTTAATTCCCTGTGCTTCCAGGGGTAAAAATTTCTCACCTTTAGCAGTATTAATTGTCTCTACATCAGCTTGTCCTAAGCCTAACATTTGAGGAATATTGGGACCGTAAACATCAGCATCTAGCAAGCCTACTTTGGCTCCCTGTAATTTTAACGCTGTTGCTAAATTCACAGCCGTTGTAGATTTTCCCACCCCACCTTTGCCGCTGGAAATAGCTAAGGTAGTTCGCACGTTGGCTATGGTGCAAGTTTGAATATAAGTTTTTTTGCACCAGCTTACAGGCGATAAAACAGATTCAATTATTTTTGGCAACTCTTGCTGATGCGATCCAATATAAAGGCGCAAATAAATGTAATTTTCAACTATTCGCAAATTTCGCACCATTCCCAAACTGATGATATCATTTTTGAGTGTGGGTTCGATGACTTGTTTGAGATAGTTGACAACTTCTTGCTGTCGTAATTTTTCCACAGGATTGGGATTTTCTGAGGGGAGATGTGAGTTGGTTTGTGGTAAAGAGGAAGAATTAACCATTTTGGGAATTTTGCAGTAATGTTTGAATTTTATGAATCGCTTTTTGAGAGAAAATAGTAACCTCTTTATCGGGATCGTCCAGAGATTGTTGCAGCGCAGGCATCGCGGCAGGGTTGCTGAGATTACCGAGGGCGATCGCAGCTTCTTTCCGCACATCTGAATATTCATCAGCTAAGGCTCTAATCAAAGCAGGCATGACTCGTTCATCGGGAATTTTTTGCAACGCTTGTAGCGCGAATTTGCGAACTTGCCAGTGTTCGTCACTTACCGCTGTTTCCAGTGCCAAAATTGCCGCACAATCGGCATGAACTGCCAAAGATTTAGCTGCATTTCGTCGCACTTGCCAGTCAGGATCGCTTTTGAGTGCTTGACACAGAATTGAGATGACTTCTGGATCTGTTAAATGTCCTAAACTTAAAGCCGTAGCACGGCGAACATTTAAATCTGCATCAGATATTAAAGCCAAAGCTTGGGGGCATTTTTCCACCTGATTGAGATAGCTGAGAGTGGTTACTGCTGTTGCTCTCAATTCAGGAACATCGGATGCAAAAAATGGTAAAATATCGGGTAAAGACTGAGCATCGTGAATCTTCCGCAACAAGGTTAAGATATTGAGTTGGATATTAACATTGTCGCGGTGGAGTGCATCTAGTAGTTGCCGTAAGTCAGTTGGTGAAACTAATTCATTTAATGCAGATAATGCTTCTTGGCGAATATCGGCATCGTCGGAACCTAGACACTCAATAAAAGCAGGAATAGCCACAGGATTGCCAATTTCCCAAAGGGCAGATATGGCAATTTTTTGAACTGCAATACTCTCATCTGACAGGGCGAGAAGTAGGGCATTCGTAGCTTCTTCATCACCCAAATATTGTAAATTTTTAACGGCCACAAGGCGATCGCTTAGTTCGGGCGATCGCAGCATTTCTAGCCATTGATTTAATTCACTATCATTCTCAGCAATCATGAATTTTTACACTTTATAAAAAATAGAAAGACTTAGCGCAACAAGAAGGGAATTTTAACCGTTATGGCATTAGTTGGACATTCTTTTTCACAAGGCAAACAAAACCAACATTCATCGTATTTCATGTAAGCTTTCCCTGTTTCGGGATTTTTTGCCAGTACATCCAAAGGACAAACATCAATGCAGACCTGGCACTTTTCCAAACACTTAGACTCATCTACGGTGACTGGAACATCAACTCGTTGTGTAATTAAAGCCATAGTTAGGTGCGATGGTTAATGGTGAATAGAGTTAGCCGATTGTCAAGTGGGAGGAAGTGGGTTTATGGATCTGATAAGGAGAAATCAAAGATATTGATAAGAACTCACCTCTAAAATAAGCTGTATAGCACTTAAGCAACTGATTATAGGGGTCGGGTGCGTTAGAGCGAAAGTTTGGTAGAACTCACAAATTATTTAGCACTGACGCACTCTACAATATCTGCCCGATCTAAAAATCCATCAACTAGACAATATCTCACATCCCACTTGAATGTATACTAATCTTAGTTTTATTTGTCCCAATGACTGGGACAAATAACCTAATATTACTATAGCAATCCTAAATCATTTGTGAATTTCTTACCCCCTCCCCTTAGTAAGGGGAGGGTTGGGGTGGGGTAAAAAATTTACGACTCCTGCAAGGATTTCTATATAACTCAACGCGCTACAACATTATAATCCTCTTTATGTAAATCAACATCTACAATATAAGGTTCAACTGGACGCTTAAACAATGTCATTTCTCCAGATTCCCCTTTTTTCAAATTAACATGGCAAAACCACTCTTCATTATTTTTCTCAGGGTAATCTAGCCGATAATGATAAAGCCCCCAACGAGTCTCACAGCGATACAAAGAAGCCCTCGCCGCCATCTCCGCACAGTCTCGAATAAAGTGAACCTCCATGCAGCGCATTAACTCATGAGGATCGCGAGCGCCCATTTCCTGTAGACTTTCTTGATAACGGACAAAATTTTTCAGCCCAATCTCCATTTTGTTTCCTACTTTGGGCGGTTGTAAATAATCATTCACCAAGCGCCGTAACTTATATTCTACTTGCGTGTGAGGGATTCCATTGGGCAGGTTTAAAGGTGCATAAACCCGCGCTTTTTCTGCTTCCAGAAAATCCGCGTCAGGCTCGACAAAATCTAAACTTTGGATGTAGTCAATGGCATTAGTTCCTGCTATTCTACCGAACACAAAAGCCCCGATCATATAATTATGGGGAACGCTTGCCATATCTCCCGCTGCGTAGAGTCCGGGCACAGTTGTTTCTGCGTTTTCATTCACCCAAACACCAGAGGCGCTGTGGCCGCTGCATAGCCCAATTTCAGAAATGTGCATTTCAACGCCGTGAGAACGATAATTTTCCCCTCTACCCTCGTGAAATCTACCTCGGCTCGGCCGCTCATTTGACCAAAGAATTGACTCAATTTCAGCGATAGTATCTTCATCGAGATGAGTCATTTTTAATTGAATTGGGCCTTTACCAGAGTGTAATTCATTCCAGATTTCCAGCATCATTTGACCGCTCCAATAATCGCAACTAATGAAGCGATGACCTTCGGCATTAGCAGTATGAGCGCCGAAGGGGCCGGCGACATAAGCGCAAGCAGGGCCGTTATAATCTTTAATTAGCGGGTTGACTTGAAAACACTCAATGTTAGTGAGTTCTGCTCCAGCGTGGTAAGCCATTGAATAGCCATCTCCGGCATTAGTCGGATTTTCATAGGTGCCATAAAGATAGCCGGAATCTGGTAGTCCTAAACGACCGCAAGCACCTGTAGAAAGAATGACAGCTTTCGCTTGAATTACTACAAAATCGCCACTGCGCACGTCAAAGCCAACGGCTCCTGTAGCGCGTCCTGCTTGCACTAAAACGCGGGTTGCCATCACTCGATTGGTAACTTTAACTTTGTGGCGTTTTACCTGTCTGGTTAAAATTTGTTTGAGGTCTTTGCCTTCGGGCATTGGCAAAACATATTTGCCGACGCGATGAACTTGTTTTAAGTCGTAGTTACCTTGGGCATCTTTCTGAAATTTTACTCCCCAACTTTCTAATTCTTGGATGACTTCATAGCCTAATTTTCCAGTTTGATAAACGGCTTTTTGGTTGAGGATGCCGTCATTAGCAAGGGTAATTTCGCGAACGTACTGTTCTGGTGTAGAATGGCCGGGAATGACGGCAGTGTTTACACCGTCCATTCCCATTGCGATCGCGCCACTTCTGCGAATATTTGCCTTTTCTAAAATCAGCACTTCGCTGTCAGGATTTGCCTGTTTAGCTTTGATACCAGCCATGGTGCCAGCCGTACCGCCACCAATTACAAGCACATCAGTTTTTATCCATTGAGTATTCACGTTAATTTCTCCTGGCTAATGACCCTACTTACCATCTTTCAAAACGATTTCTTTAATTTGGACGGGCTTAGGAATAAGTTGCAGTTTGTGGAAGGTATCAGCAATTTGCTGCTGTCCGGCAATCTCTTGATCGCTGAGGGGAAAAAAGCCATAGTTGCGTCGCTTTTCAGACACTTCTAACACGGAGGCTTCTATCCCTAATTGCGTCTCCAGAAATTTAGCCACTTCTACGGGATTGCCCGCCGCCCATCGATCTACCTTTTTGACTTCCTCTAAAATGAGTTTCAAAATCTCAGGATGTTCGTCCACAAAACCCTTGCGGGCAATATAGTAACCTCGATTGGCAGCGATTCCTGTTGCATCTGTTATAAGTCTCGCGCCGGCGGATTTTTCTGCTGCGGCTAAGTACGGGTCCCAAATTGCCCAAGCATCGACATTTCCCCCTTCAAAAGCGGCGCGGGCTTCTGCTGGTTTGAGGAAAGCTGGGTTGATGTCGCTATATTGAAGTCCAGCGGATTCTAAGGCTTTAACTAGGAGGTAATGTGTGTTAGAACCTTTGGCAAAAGCTACTTTTTTGCCTTTAAGGTCGGCAACAGTTTTTATAGGTGAATCCTTGGGAACTAGGATACCTTCGGACTTAGGATTTGCAGTTTCGTAAGCAACATAAACTAATGCGGTTCCAGCAGCTTGAGCAAAAACTGGCGGTCCTTCTCCTGTGTAGCCAAAGTCAATACTGCCTGCGTTCATTCCTTCTAATAGAGGAGTCCCGGCAGGAAATTCTAGAAATTTTACAGAAGATTTGGAGGCTGCTAAGGCTTTTTCTAAGTCACCTTTGGTTTTGAGGGCGTTGAGAACGGTAGCAGATTTTTGGTAGCCGATGCTAACTGTAACGCTTTTTGGAGGTGCGTAAGTGTTCGCAGTGGCCGTGTCCTGTGTGGTAGTAGCGGTAGGAGAACAAGCTGCCACTACCAAACTCAAGCCGAGTCCGGTTGCAAATAATAGGGCAAGACTGCGGGTTCTCTGAGAAAGGACAGTTTGATGGCAGTAGCTCAAAATGCCTAATATCTGAGTTGAGGCGAGCTTAATCAACATAGATGCCCACAAGAAAAGATTGAGAGTAAGTTTATTGGCAGTATACTACTGTATGTTGATAAATTTATCGGAGTTAATAATTATTGATTTCGGTATCTGAAGATTTTGGGGTGCGATCGCCCGATGCTTAATTGCCGATCGCCAGTCTCCGGCTTGCACCACTGCCATCTGCACCTCCCTCCGAATCGGCGGTAACAGGCCCCGAACCCTTTGGGGGGTGTCTGGGGTCAATCGATTTTAGATTTTAGATTTTAGATTTTAGATTGACCCCACGGATAAATGCGGGGGCTTGAGGATTTTCGATTTGCGATTTTGGATTGATTCCACGGATAAATCACGTGGCGGGTACCATCAAGAAATTCGCTTGTCAAAAAGGCGGGGTACAGTTTGGTCGATTGATGGGTGAGGGCCAACAAGCACCGGCGAGACACGGCATAAGTTTTGTCTTGATGATTGCGATCGCAATCGTAACACCGCCATATCTACGATCGTCAGTCGGGCCTATATTCAGCAATTTGAAGTTGTCACAGTCATGACAGATACCTATCGAGTGGGATGAGTGCTTGGGTTTTGAGCTTTGTCCCCTTCACCGCACGGCAAGCGAACAACGCTCTTATTGGTTCTTGTCTTACCTCCATAGCTTGTTTGATAAGATTAATGCCAGACGGCGATCGCACTGCTGCGATCGAGTGGGTTTAAATTGAACACTCCCAAAAAGAGGTTTTGGGGACGATCTGCGGCTCAACCGAGCTCGCTAAAAAAATCTCTCATGGGTTCCATAGCACTTATTTGGGATCTATTCATGCGCTAACACGAGTGAACATCAGTCGGGTGAAACACACATTAAGTTTTGCAGTGGCATGGCCCAGAGTTCTCGAATTCGTTTTTGACCAAACTCCTACAGCTTTCTATCCAAGCATTTGAATCTTCTACAATTCATCTAGTTGCTACCGGGGCAAATCCAATTTTCCAGGAGCAGTTTCCGACGGCTCTTTCAAACTCAACAATCATAGGACTCATCCAAAATGAAAAAACTAGAAGGAAAAGTCGCTCTTGTCACCGGCGGCAGCAGCGGCATCGGTCTTGCGACTGCTAAGCGCTTTGTCGCCGAAGGTGCCTATGTCTTTATCACGGGTCGTCGTCAAACTGAACTCGATGCCGCCGTGAAAGAGATTGGTGAAAATGTCACGGGTGTTCAGAACGATGTCTCTAATCTGGCAGACCTCGATCGGCTATTCGCCACTATCGAGCAAGAGCAAGGACATCTCGATGTCGTCTTTGCCAATGCTGGCGGTGGAAAATTCGCCCAACTCGGAGCAATCACCGAAGAACACTTTGACAAAATGTTCAACACTAACGTCAAAGGTCTACTCTTCACCGTGCAGAAGGCACTGCCTCTTTTACCAGAGGGCGCTTCGATCATCCTGAACGCCTCTCAGAATACTACGGTAGGCAACCCAGCCTTAAGTGTTTACAGCGCTACCAAAGCCGCCGTGCGATCGTTTGCCCGTAATTGGATGCTCGACCTCAAAGAGCGCAAAATTCGGGTTAACGCCATTAGTCCAGGCGTGGTTCCTACTCCTGCTTACAATCTCCTGGGACTGAGTGATGAGCAGGTGCAGGAATTCGTGGATAGCCAAGCCAACAAAATCCCCATGGGAAGAGTAGGGACGCCCGATGAGATTGCCAAAGCCGTTGTCTTTCTCGCTGGTGATGACAGCAGCTTTGTCAACGGCATTGAGCTGTTTGTAGATGGCGGTATGGCACAGATTTGAAGCGCCCTCGCCAGCGATCGGTAATGTTCCAAACTTGCTGTGTATTGTTCACTTTTGGCTCAACTCAAACCACTCAATGAGGGAGGAATAAACCAGAGGAAATCGCCCCTTTAGGTTGAGCTAGCTCAGAGAAACGCTTGAAATGATATTTTACGCTACCACACTATGAACAACCCCGAAAATCCTCGACCCCAACTTTGTCCGCACTACTGTTTACCTGCCAAAACAACTGCACCGCCAACTTAAATCCGCACTACTGGCAGTCTAGTCAGGAAATGAGTTCCCTTGTAGAAAAGTCTTTAGCTCAATACCTCCTGCAGTTGAATCCCGACGACAACCTCTAAGCATTTAGATGTTTGAATGTTTGAATATTTAAGCATCTGAATATCTAACTAGCTAAAAGTGCAGAATTTCGCGCTGTGGAGCTGTTGCTGTATTCTTTCTGTTAAGTGTCAGGCTGCTGATAAGCTGGGCATGGACGATGAGAATGGGAGCGGCGAACAGTAAGAAAATTGGGGAGGATATGCTGCTCAACCGAGATCGCTAAAAAAATCTCTCATGGGTTCTATAGCACTTATTTGGGATCTATTGATTGATGCGCTAACACGAGTGAACATCACTCGGGTGAAACACACATTAAGTTTTGCAGTGGCATGGCCCAGAGTTCTCGAATTCGTTTTTGACCAAACTCCTACAGCTTTCTATCCAAGCATTTGAACCTTCTACAATCCATCTAGTTGCTACCGGGGCAAATCCAATTTTCCAGGAGCAGTTTGGGACGGCTCTTTCAAACTCAACAACCACAGGACTGATCATCCAAAATGAAAAAATTAGAAGGAAAAGTCGCTCTTGTCACTGGCGGCAGCCTCGGCATCGGTTTTGCCACTGCTAAGCGCTTTGTCGCCGAAGGTGCCTATGTCTTCATCACGGGTCGTGGTCAAACTGAACTCGATGCCGCCGTGAAAGAGATGGGTGAAAATGTCACAGGTGTTCAGGGTGATGTCTGTAATCTGGCAGACCTCGATCGGCTGTTCGCCACGATCGAGCAAGAGCAAGGACACCTCGATATCGTCTTTGCCAATGCTGGCGTTGCATACTTCGCCCCACTCGGAGCAATCACCGAAGAACACTTTGACGGAATGTTCAACACTAACGTCAAAGGTCTGCTGTTCACCGTGCAGAAGGCACTGCCTCTGTTACCCGAGGGCGCTTCCATCATCCTGAACGCCTCTATGAATAGTACGGTAGCCACCCCAGCCTTCAGTGTTTACTGCGCTACCAAAGCTGCCGTGCGATCGTTTGCCCGTAATTGGATTCTCGATCTCAAAGAGCGCAAAATTCGGGTTAACGCCATTAGTCCAGGCATTGTTCCTACTTCTGCTTACAAAGTCCTGGGAAGTGATGAGCAGGTGCAGGAATTCCTGGATGGCGAAGCCAGGGTCATCCCTCTGGGAAGAGTCGGCACGCCCGATGAGATTGCCAAAGCCGTTGTCTTTCTCGCTTGTGACGACAGCAGCTTTGTCAATGGCATCGAGCTGTTTGTAGATGGCGGTATGGCACAGATTTGAAGCGCCCTCGCCAGCGATCGGTAATGTTCTAAACTGGAAACAGGGAATAAATCTCGGGAAGCGGAATAATCAGAACTTCGTAAGCCCAATTGAGTGCAGAAACGCCCATAGGATTAGTGCGCTGGGGAACGCGGCCGAAGAAGAATCGATCGGGACTTTGGCTACAATTGTAGAGCAAGTTGAGGCTGTCGGATTTGCAGCACCTGCGATCGCGGTCATCGGAAATGTCGTCAATTTGCACGGCTTATTGTCTGGATGTCGGCCTGTTTATCAAACTGTAGAATAAGCGAAAAAATAGGGGCAAACAAGGGCGATAGATCGCCCTTGTTTGCCCCTACACCCTCTCTAGCAAAGCAAAAATTAGAGATTAAAATAAGCGGCTAGATGCTCGTTAGAAGGGCATCAGTTTGGGCTTTATAAAACTTCCTTAAAAAGCTTTGGACAAAACGGGACAGTATGGTAAACTGAAACAGTCAGGGTTAAACTCCCTTGCCATCGTGAAACAGGACATGAGACACACTTTTAGGCATAAACTGGGGGACAAAGTGCGACGAAAACACTATAAACAGTCGAAACCGAAAATGTAGGTTTCAATCCAGCAAATAAACTTTTTCACGCTCGAATTGTTAAGTAGGGTAGGGCATACCCAAACTCTAGGGAAATATCCTAGTACGCTTTTGGAGATAGACCAGCTGGGATGCTTCTGAATTAGGCTCGTCAATTGGTGGTATCCCACGGTTGAAAGGTTTAAGTATTGCCGTAAGGACAGAACATTTTAAGGTCAGTCGCTGAATTAAGAATCCCCTCGGCTTCAGCCAGGGGAGTGTCAAGTATTGGCTGTTGGCGCGGATGAAGCAGTTTTTGCTGGGCACCCGCAGCCAGGAAGCGCCCCCAGCGGTGATGAAGCTGTTGAGGCCCAGATAACCGACATCAACGGTGCTGCCTTTGGGGAAGGTTGTAACGACAGTGCCACTAGGGGCAGTGGCGCGACAATTGAGCCTCGTTGGGTCGGTTACAACCCAAACAGGCCAAGTGGCGTTGCCTGCGGTTTCAGACTGAATGGTATTAGCATTGCTGGCGAGGAAATTGCCGCTGCTATTGGCGACTGGGACGGCTTCGGTCAGATTGAGCTTTAAGATGGAACCCACGGAAGAGGGACAGTTGACCCCACCAGTAATCGTCCAAGTGGCTGTCAGGCGCGCAGGGCCGGAGTTAGAAACCGGACGTTGTAGTTTCAGTTTGCCCTTACATTGTTGCGTTGCACCGGGCCCGAAACGCTCGTCGGTGAAGGTTCCAGTATAGGTTCTGATGCCACCACTGCTGGTGACGCTAGTCGCCTGGAAGTTCCCGAACCAGTCCCTGCCGCCTACGGATGTAAAGTAGTAGCCACTGCCAATAGCAGAGCCACTGCGACCAGGAAGTTCACTAATATGAATAAAGGTGCTGCGATTGCTGGTTGTGTAGGCGCTGGCTTGGGCAATGTGGGGGAAAAGGGCGATCGCAGCGATCGTGCCTAAAATAGAAACGATCGGTTTCATAGTATGTTCGTTAATTTAGATAAATAAATGTGGTTTGAGTGCAGATGTTACGGCCAGCAGGTAGCTCCACTACCACCAAGGCACTGATTATTAGGTTGAGCGATATCGATTTTGGTAATGTTTTTCACGCGGGAGACGTACTTGAGATTTGCCCAAAGAGTCTTTTCAATAGCGGTTTGCAGAATCGCGGTACTTCCAACTCCACCGCTAATATAAGGTTTGCAGAGGCGAATTTGGTAGGCAATGTTACTGCCTCTGATTTGGCGTTTGATGAGAAAGCGACCTGCATTGATGGCTCCAGGAGGTAGAGGTTGACTGTTGCAGGCATTGCTCGGCAGCAGCGGTAGCGCCTTCTCTAGACCCGGTGCATTAGCAATTTCGGTACGGGTTGGCCCCTGAAATAAGTTCTGGAGAGCACCCACATCCGGCAGAGGATTGCTGGTAGAACGTCTGACAGTGTGGGTGTGCTGGAAGTTTTGGCCGCTCTTCGGCATCCGAGGAAAGTGCACGGTTACAGTTGCAGCGATTGAGGGGGATTGCGATAGCCCCAGCGCAAGTAGACTCGAACAGCCGATCGTCAGGGACAGAAAACTAAATTTCATGGGAAACTCCTAATGTGGGTTAGTCTACATACACCTAAATCAATACTCGGGACAGTTTGAGAGCGCCGAGGATACAATGCGGGTTTCAGCCCAGCTATTCGTAATTTCTTTCACCCTCGAATTTGCGATCGCGAATGCGTGTGGCATTGTTTTTCCGTCTAGCATTACGTGACCCCTTGTTGGCATTTATTTCTTAGGTGTAACTGCTAACGGAAACGCTTTACCAGTAACTTTTTCTAGTGACACTCGTTTCTGGTAGCTCGTTTGAGTGTCACTTATTTTACTGACATGGCCACGACTGGTAAAAAAACTCAAAACTTACGCACCTACTCTATCTGTAGGGTGCTTATGGCTAGCCTTACCCCTACCAATAAAAGTCTTAACAACCTTGGTGACTGCTATAAATAAGCCCACCAATACACATATCTCCGACAACTTCTGCTTCGTCGGGGATCTAAAAGTCTAAAAGAAGTAAAAGCAATGGTTTCGGCAATTTCAACGCGCCACCTGCCGCATATACTCCCCCCACAACTGAGCGGCATTTGCACTACCTCCCCCAGTGGCCGAATTATCATCATTTCCCAACCAAACTCCTGTCACCAGTTGCTGACTCGGAATATAACCGACAAACCACAAATCTTTATTATCATTAGTCGTGCCTGTTTTTCCAGCTTCTCCTAACCCCAAAGCAGCACTGCTGCCCGTACCTCCCCGCACCACGCCTTGCAGCATATCAGTCATCGTATCTGCTACGGCTTCAGAAACTAACTGCCGATTGGCAACGCCATCTTTTTGATAGTCATAAATCACCCGGCAACTGTTAAAATCATTTCGATCTTTGCAATCGCTGCTGTCAATAATTCGCTTGATTACGTGGGCGCGATTGCCCAAACCCCGGTTCGCCAAAACCCCGAATGCACCAGTTAATTCCAATACGTTAACTTCACTTTCACCTAATACTAAACCAGGGGCAGAACGCAGTGGAGATGTAATCCCCAAACGTCTGGCCATTCCCACTACATTGTCTAAACCGACATCTTGTGCTACTCTCAAAGCAATTGCGTTTTCCGACTGTGCTAAACCCCGATACATATCAGCACTGCCACTGGTTCTTTCGCAGCCGCTGTAACTTTGTCCGCCCCAGGAAAGCGGCCCGCAAGAATAAGTTTTGCTGGCTGGTATTCCGCGTTCTAGGGCGGCTGCATAGCTAAAAATCTTAAATGTAGAACCGGGCTGTCTCAAAGCTTGGGTAGCCCGATTAAACTGACTTTTCAAATAATCTACGCCCCCAACTAAAGCTAAGACTTCCCCGGTTGTAGTATTGAGAGTTACCACGGCTCCTTGAGAAAAACCTGCACTGGCTCCGGCATTTTCTACAGCATTTTTGAGGGAAGCTTCAGCCACCTTTTGCAGGCGGGGATTCAAACCTGTTTCTACAATAAAATTGCCTTCTCTGGCTAACTGCTCGCCCAGCAAAAACTCCAATTCGTCAAATACATAACTGTAGAAATAAGGAGCGATCGTACTTTGCAGAAATTCGCGAGCTTTCGGATTGATATCAATTCGCGATCGCCTCGCGCGATCGGCTTCTTCCTGAGAAATCGTCCCCATGGCGCGCATCCGTTCGATCACTCGATCGCGGTACTGTACCGCCAACTGATAATTTTGAATCGGATTAAAGCTGTTTGGCGCAGGCAAAATGCCCGCCAAAGTTGCCGCCTCTGACAAGGTTAAATCCTTCGCCGACTTGCCAAAATAAAACCGAGCCGCATCCTCAAAACCGTAAAGGTCAATTCCCAAAAACACGCGATTTAAATAAGTCAGCAACAACTCGTCTTTGCTGTAATAATTCTCCAGTTTTAAGGCAACTACTGCTTCCCGGAACTTGCGTCCCGCCGAATCTTGAGTTCCCACATAATCTCGAAACAAACTCCTTGCTAACTGCTGCGTCACAGTGCTGCCGCCTTCGCGAATTCCTCCCCCGCGAACATTGGTCAACAGCGCCCGCAAAACTCCGATCGGATCTACCCCCAAATGCCAATTGTAGCGGCTGTCTTCCGAAGCAAGTACCGCCTTGGATAAATAGGGCGAAAAATCCTGCAATTTCTTTAATTCTAAGTGAGCGTTATTCTGAGGAGGACGCAGCGGAGTTTGCCCATCGCGGGCGTACACAATCACGGGACCATTGATACTTCTCGGCAGAGGCCGCACTTTAAACTTTGTCGATTCTATACCTACGAACACCGCAATCAAAGCTGTGATTCCGCTGACGCCGTAAAAGCTGTAACGCACAAGTTGCAAATACCAAGGCGGCGGATATACGAACTGAATTCTGACAGCGGCGGCTAGTTCCGGCGGCCCTAAAGTGAACACGTCTCCGTGACGCAGGGACATACTTTTAATTCGCCTTTTGCCCCTGTAAATGCCGTTGGTGGAGTCTTCATCTTTGATGACAAAAGGAGTCCGCCGCCGAGTATCCCGCGACAGGGATAAGTGGACGTGACTGACAACGGGATTGCGAACTACAATATCTGAAGATTTCGACGATCGACCTAACAAATATCGATCGCCCAACAGCGGGTAAACCTCAGCTTTAGCTGCACCCGCATCCTGTACCCACAGTTCGGGTACTTTGGCATTCGGTTTCAGCGCTAGCTGGTTAAAATTAACCTTAGCAATAGTCTGGACTGCTTGGGTAATCGCACCCAAGACGGTTTGAGGTTTGCGGGGCGGCTGCGGTGGGGTCATATTTCGCTGTGCACTACGATCGAGCGATCGGCTCTTGCACCATTCTACTCGCAACTTTTGGCTAATTTCAGGATCTGCCCACACTCTCTTAGCGGGCGTCTGCTAGTGGCGATCTATTTTGGGGTTATTGGTGAACCCGCAAGGCGAGCCGTTTATTGAGCCAATCTCCACCCAACCACAAAAAATCCCCATCTCACAACGCCGGATTTAATTATCATAAACTTGCCAAAATATCCACACTTTCGATAACATTTATCCCTGATTTAGCCACAAACTTCGCATAATTAAAACCCCCCTTTTGACCGGGGGGTTTTAATTCTAAAATCTGCTTGATTCTCCTTACATCGAAGAACCCAAACCGGCATAAGCACCGTAGAAGAAAAGGCTCACAATGGTTAGAACACCGAGACCTGCCACAGTAGCTACCAGCCACAAAGGAATTCTGCCACTTTCACTAAACATAGCAATCACCTCACTAATTCACAGCTAAACAAATTCGATCGAACTATCGAAATCCAACTTTGACACCAGTTAATTAAAGAAATAACTGGAAAACAAAATACCCAGAGTAAAAATCAGCAACAAACCCAAATAAAGAGAAGTCCGGTTTAACTCAACAGGCTGCTCGTTGGGATTAGGAACGCGCTCAGGCATTGTAAACTCCTATCGTTGAATAAATTGCATTGCTGCGATCGCGCCCAAAAAGAAAATTGTTGGGACACCTAAAGTATGAACTGCCAACCACCGCACCGTAAAAATCGGATACGAAATTGGCTCATTGTTTGGGGTTCTGCTCGTCATTTTTCCAAATCCTTCTTAAATTACTTGGCAATGAACTGATCTACTTGTTTCTTAGCTTCAAAGCGATCCGAAATAATCGGCACTTCTTCCCGCTGCGGTGTGAAATATTGGTTAGGGCGAGGAGTTCCGAAAGCATCGTAAGCCAAACCCGTTTGCACAAACAGCCATCCAGCAATAAACAAAGCCGGAATGGTGATACTGTGAATTACCCAATAACGGATACTTGTAATAATGTCCCCAAACGGACGTTCTCCAGTTGTACCAGCCATTTAGAATCCTCCTTTCAACAACAAATCGACAGACAATCTCTATTACTATTCTACTATCAAGCAGCTTGCGCTGAACCTTGATATTTAAGTAGAGTACCGCTCGCGCCGATCACAAATCCGCGATCGGGGCCCATAAAGACAATCCTGTAAAAATTAGCGGGAACATCTTCAACTTCGCGGTCTTTTTGCCAAGTTTTCCCGCCGTCCAAACTGCACAGCAAATTGCCGCCGCCGCCGGCTACCCAAATTTCATTATCAGTCCGGTAAGCCATGTCCAGCAAACCCCAACTCGCCTTGCGATCGGGAAAAAACGGTTTTCCCCAACCTTCAGGATTGGACGGGTCGCTAAACTGAATCTGACCGCCACGGGCGAGCATCCACAAACGCCCGTCCTTGGTAAAGCCCATATTTTGCAGGCGGCGAGAACTATTGCGGTTGTGAGGTTCCCAAGCTTCTTGTCCGGGTTTCCACACCGAGTAGAAATTGCCCTTTGAGGAAACCGCAACATACTGCCCGTCTTCAGAACGGTTGATATTGCGAACTACCCCAAAAGAATCCAGCACGACAGCTTTCCAATTTTTGCCGCCGTCGGAAGTCCGGTAAATCGCCCCGACATCGGTCGTCATCTCGGCGGAATTCGGACCCAAAGCCGCGATCGTACTCGGAGAACCAGGCAACTGACTGCTCAAAGCAATCCGCGTCCAAGACTTGCCCTCATCGTTGGTGTGGAGCAAAACTGAAGGCTGGCCGACAATCCAGCCTTCGGAACCCGAAAAACTCACCGACGCAAAACGCGACCTCGGATCGTCGATATCCAGTGCTACAGACTTCCAGCTAGTGCCACCGTCAAGCGTTTCGAGCAGAGTCGCCTCAGAACCTACAACCCAGCCGTGCTGAGGATTGCCCGTAAAGGCAATATCCTGCAAATTAGATTCCGTCGGCAAGGAAATCACTTGCCAGGGGTTGTAACTCACAGAACCGATGGTGCTGCAACTCGTACAGATGAGCGCAGCGGCTAATAACATTACAATTCGTTGCCAAAATCTCACAATCGTCTTACTGCAAACCATACATACTAAGTAACAACAAGAAACCAACGACCAAGCCGCCAAAAATCAGCAAACTTTTCTGACCTTCGGTCATGCCGTTGACACCGACACCGTAACGCTGATTTGCCTTAAATCCCGATACCCCTTCCATCTGACCGAGGTTTTGAAACGCCGACTTGCGCGCTGCGCAAACGGGGCAGACCCAAGTTTGGGGCAAATCTTCAAAAGCCGTGCCCGGGGCAATGTCAATTTTAGGATCGCCCTTTTTCGGATCGTAGACGTAGCCGCAGGCGCGGCACTCGTGCCGATCGAGGGTTTTGGTTTCAGTGGCTCGATCGCTCATAGCTCAAAAAGAGTAGGTAAGCTAATCTTAAAATATACATTAAAAATTATTGCAGAAGATGGACGATTAATCTCAACCAACTCGTAATTTCAGCTACACAAAATCTATATAATGTAACAGACAAGTTACAGAACCCTTTCACCTAGGCAGTAATTATTCACCGTGTTTGCACTCAGCGGCTACGAGTATTTCTTAGGCTTCCTGTTAATTTCCAGCCTAGTCCCTATCCTCGCCCTCACGGCGTCTAAGGTACTGCGCCCCAAAAGTCGTCCCTACGACCGACGCACTACCTACGAATCCGGCGTCGAGCCGATCGGCGGAGCCTGGATTCAGTTCAACATCCGATATTATATGTTCGCCCTGGTCTTCGTCATCTTCGACGTAGAGACCGTCTTCCTGTATCCTTGGGCGGTTGCTTTCAACCAGCTAGGACTGTTGGCTTTTATCGAAGCCTTGTTTTTTATCACGATCCTCGTTATTGCTCTTGTCTATGCATGGCGCAAAGGAGCCTTGGAATGGTCTTAAGTTCTGACAACTCACAAAAAGCGCTGATCAACCCAGTCGAGCGCCCCGAAGTCACATCCCAACTCTCAGAGAACGTCATCCTGACAACAGTGGATGACCTCTATAATTGGGCGAGACTTTCCAGCCTGTGGCCGCTACTTTTCGGCACGGCCTGCTGCTTCATCGAATTTGCAGCTTTGATCGGATCCCGCTTTGACTTCGACAGATTCGGCTTAGTACCGCGATCGAGCCCCCGGCAAGCCGACTTGATCATCACCGCCGGCACAATTACCATGAAGTACGCCCCCATCTTGGTGCGGCTGTACGAACAAATGCCGGAACCCAAATACGTGATCGCGATGGGCGCTTGCACCATCACCGGCGGAATGTTCAGCATGGACTCCACCACAGCAGTCCGCGGCGTTGACAAACTGATTCCGGTAGACGTGTACATCCCCGGCTGTCCACCCCGCCCAGAAGCGATTATTGACGCAATTATCAAACTGCGGAAAAAAATCGCCAACGATTCCATGCAAGAACGGGCCAGATTACTGCCAACTCACCGCTACTACACCAGACCCCACAAAATGAAAGTAGTAGACGACATTTTGGACGGCAAATACTTGTCAGTTCCGGGCCGGATAGCGCCGCCGAAGGAATTGACGGAAGCAATGGGAATGCCAGTACCGCCAGCCCTGCTTGCAGGACAAAAACAGGAGGTAAACCGTGGCTGAGACAGAATCTGCAATTGTTGAAGCCGGGAAGGTTTCCCAGTGGTTGACTCAAAATGGCTTTGAACACGAAGCTTTAGCGGCCGATAATTTGGGCGTGGAGATATTAAAGGTCGATCGAGACTTCTTAATTCCAATGTCAACAGCACTGTATGCCTACGGGTTTAATTATATGCAGTGCCAGTGCGCCTACGACGAAGGGCCTGGACAAGATTTAGTCAGCGTCTACCACTTGGCTAAACTGACAGATAATGCTTCCAAGCCTGAAGAAGTCCGCGTCAAAGTATTCATCCCCCGCGACGATCCCAGAGTGCCATCAGTCTACTGGATTTGGAAAGCAGCCGACTTTCAAGAGCGGGAATCCTACGATATGTACGGCATTGTCTACGAAGGACATCCGAATCTGAAACGGATTTTGATGAACGAAGATTGGGTAGGCTGGCCGCTGCGGAAAGATTACATTTCCCCTGATTTCTACGAACTGCAAGACGCTTATTAATAGAGTTTTGCGAGGGCGGGTTTAGATCATAAAATTTGACTTTTGGGGTTAAGTTTTATGTGAAACTCGCCCTCTGTTTTTTAATTAATGATAACTGCTTCCTAGGCTCTGCCTGGGGACCATCGTTGGAGGCGACAATTGTGTTGACAGAAGGGTTACTATTACTGAGATGCGTAACATAGCTCGTATAACCATCAAAAGGTGACCAGCTCCAAGTGGTCTTGTCTTTTTCCTAAGAAATTTTACGATGAAAGTTCAGTCTGTCGAATTAAAGTATTTCAAGCGATTTCGGAATCCTGATATATTCGATTTCACCGATCCAGAGACTGGATTAGCAAGAGATCTTATAGTTTTAATAGGGATGAATGGTGCAGGAAAAACAAGTCTCTTACAGGCTATTGCTGCAACACTAGGGGTCGCTACTGGACGATTCCAGAGGCTATCTGATTTGGAGTGGGCAGGGTTTAATTATGAGCTTTTAGGAAGAAACTGGGGAAGATTTACACCAGAGGTCACTCTACAGGTACAATTTTCGTCTTCAGAAATTAAAGCAGTTCAAGAGTTCCAGCAGAAATTGCGAGATATGGGACGTGAGCTGTATCATCCTGCTGATAAGCATATTGTGACTCTTAAGTGGCGAGATGAGCGCGTTCAGGCGGGTACTGCGGCTGAATTGTTTCAATTTAAAGGACGACAATACGCTAAACAACTCCTCCGCTCTGAGGGCTTCCAGGCTTTTGAGCGAGTTGGTACAACTCTTTGGTATACCGAGCAGAGAACTTCAACCAGTCTGACCACTGAAGATCCAGATCTCAAGCTTGAGATCACGGATGATATCTTGCGAGATCAGTTGTCTACACGGTGGCAATTTCATCAAAATGTTATAAGAGGTAAAATTCAGGAACTGCGTCCTGGGCAGAAGAACTTATACGCTGAAATAGAAAAAGCCTACAGGACTGTTTTTCCAGAACGTAGTTTTGAGGGTTCTGTCCCACGTGAGGAAATTGATGCCATTCTTAGCAAACCCTGGTTCTATCTCTACGATGGTAAAAATCAGTATGAGATTTCTGAGATGTCTGGAGGCGAGCGTGCTATTTTCCCGATTCTGGTAGATTTTGCTAATTGGAATATTCATAACTCAGTCATCTTAATTGATGAAATTGAGTTACACTTACACCCGCCAATGCAACAGGCATTATTGAGAGCTTTACCTAAGTTAGGTAAAAATAACCAATTTATTATTACAACTCACTCTGATTATGTGGAGCAGCTAGTACCTGAAGCATATGTTGTTCGGCTAGAGGTGTGATTGTGAGTGTTGTTAGCGGTGGAAGAACAATTTTTTGCGAAGGAAAGCCAAGCAGCTTAGACTATAAGTTACTTAGCCAAATAGTTGATGGCATATCAGGCGATAAACCTGCAATTATTCCTGCGGGCAGCAAATTTACCTTCTCAATTTTCGCTCAAGGCTACTTCTTTCCTAATGAAGTGGTAAGTCAACGATACATCGTCTTTCGAGATCGGGATTTCGATGTTAAACCAACGCCTAACATTCAATTACTTTCACTCAGCAACAGATTGGGGAATCGTTCTATTGTCTTAACTCATCGCTCTTGTGTTGAGAACTATCTTTTAAACACTGACTTAATTCATACCTATTGGGCAGCAAAGTACACACAAAAAATAGAATATCCTACTACTCAATGGGCACACGGAGACTCACCAGGAAGAGAAACTATTGCAGAATGGATTGAGAGTAGTGCAAGAAATCTACTGTTCTATCAAGCTGTAAGGTGGGCATTGGGTGATTTGTTGAGTATGAGTGCAGCACGGGCACAACTAAAAACTACTTGGACAGATGGTAGTGGTAACTTGCCACAATCATTGGACTTGCAAAGCTGTCAGAATCAAGCTTTAGAGTTAGTCGATAAATTTAGACAGGCAGTGGACTCAGTTACACGAGAGAATTTTGAAGCAAGTCTTAACTTATATCAACAGCATTTCATTCAGGAAGATTTTTGGACACAAAAACAGTACCTGATTTGGTTTCATGGAAAGGATCTTATAAAAGAAATGCAAAGGCAAAAACCTAATTATATTTCTCTGTATGAGTTTTTTAATTGGGCGATTGATCAGCTTGATATTACTCAGCATCCCGACCTTATGGAGCTAAGAGCAAGAATAGAGCAACTATAGTTCAGTCTCTATTGACCTGAATCAAATTGATGAGAGATCGTTGATTGTAAAGTTACTACCAAAGGAATGTAAAAAAACATCTCATTGATTAGAGGCCGGGGCGGGTTTACAGGCTTTCTCCTTTCTATTAGAGATATTGGTGAACCCGCCTCTACAGGAATTTCGATCGATTCACCGGACACGATATAAGTCTTAACTTCATTCCACCCGAATTAATTTCACTCACAGACTCATGATTTCTCCCTGTTGTGGTGTAATATAGAATATTAAGAGCGCAACAGAATACAATTAAATTACTAGATGTCGTTGCCTTGACCGTTGACATTTCTGAATACAACCTGTGGCGCGGACAAGTTGGGACAGTGGTTGAACTGTTGGCTGATAGTGCAAGCGTTCGAGGTTGAATTTAGCGATCGCAACGGACGTACTTATGAATCTGTCGGGTTGCAGAAGAGAGCAAATCATGGTGTTATACTTTGAGCCAGCATCACCCGATATAAAACCCGAAACGGTTACAGCATAAGCTGCACAACTACTTGCGGACTTTATATAGCAATCCTAAATGATTTTCTATATCTAGAGCAATCCTAAATGCTTTTCTGTGTGTAAGTATATTGACGTATTTTGGGGAAATCAAATTTATGTTCGTTAGTAAAAAACTCAAATAAAAATTTGACAATCTTAAAAGACCTACATAAATACCAATACTTTCTTAAAAAGTTTTTAGCTTGTAACCAAATATCTTCAACAGGATTCTGTTGGGGAGCATTGGGAGCAAATAAAATACAAGTAATTGACCAATTATCAGGTTCTTTGTCACCATTTAGTTCTAATAAAAAGTCTCTAAATTCTCCATATTTATGATAACTAGCTCCATCCCAAATCAAGATAATCTTTCGATTTTTATATTTATTTTGTAAGTATTTTATGAATTTAACTGTTGATTTTCCCTTACCAGATGGATGGCTCTGAATATGGAATTCTTTGCTTTGATAATTGAGGGCGCCAAAATAAGTTTGTCTATCTTTTTCATTGGTAATGGGGACTTCAATTCTGATTTTTGATTGACCCCAAACATAACCACTTAAATCACCATGAAGTAGATGACATTCATCTAAAAACAATACTATTATTTCCCCAGATTCTATACCAGCCTTGTTTTTAAATAAAATATCGTTAATTTCTTCCGTCTTTTTTTTTACCAGTTCTTTATCAAATTTAGGATTGGTTTTTTGAGTTTTTTTCCAACTTATTTTCGCCCGGTCGAAAAGTTCATAGTAACTCTGTTTTGATTTATATGTCACACCAAATTCTCGCTCTAAATAAGTAACCAACTCATCTAAATCCCAATATTCTTTATTCTTTAACCACTCGATTACTTCAGTATTTTGTAGAGCTGTTAAATACCCTTTTGACCCTTTATGTCCTAGTTTGATTCCGGCGATGCCTTTGGTTTTAAATTGTTTTTTCCAATCACCAATAAAAAAATTACTTACACCTAAAATTTTGCTGATTTCATTGTAGATCTTACCTGAGAGCGCCATCCTTACAGCTATTGCTCGTTTTAGTTCTCTGGCATCGATATCGCTTTTAATGAAAGATTCTAATTGGGCTATTTCTTTTTCTCTATCTTTTTGTTGCAGTTGTAAGTTATCCATTTTTTATTGTCACAATCAAGTATTGCATATAATTGTATCATAGTCTTGATAATGATTTAGGATTGCTATAACAAATTGGAGTTAGAGAAAAAAACTAATATCAACCAGGAAGAAATCGCCTAGTTTTCTGGCTTCATCTATTTCGATCGCTCTTTGACTGACAATAATTTTCTCAACCTCTATTTCCGTTCCCAGAATTGGAATTAAGTCAGATTTTTCTAAATTTATCGCATCCATTAAATGTCGCAACATTGAGGCAGAATCACCTGCGGTCATTGGAGAGTTTTCAGATTCAAATTTTTCAATCAGCGTTATCAAAAGCTCCAGAAATAAATTTTCCTCCAGCGATCGCATGGGGCGGTGTTCCAGTTCGCAAGCGAGAGCGATCGCGGCATCGTTTTCAGCTTCAGTTGCGATCGGTTTTGGTTGATACTGAACAAGTAAATCTGTATAAAATTTGTCCTCAAAAGTACGGATGATTTTTCCACTCATCCTTATCCTACTCAGCGTGAATCAGAACATATTTGATGTAGATTTTTTGAGAAACGTCAACCAAATCAACAATCAGCCGATATCGATTTCCCTTAATATTAAATAGGGTAAAATTACCGACGACCTCAGCTTTTGTATAGAAGCCATTCGGCAGTTCCGACGGGGTATCGCCAGTTAGGCACCCAGCACCGACTTCGCTTTTTGCAAATAGTCCCGGCGATCTTCGAGGCCGTTGTAACCCCCATTCACCCGGACGGTGACTCCTTCGAGGTCATCTCGATCGGCATACTCGTTGAGCCCTCGGGTATGCCAGTACCAGCCTGCGACCCAAATCGCAAACGGAATATGTCCGACGAGTTGGGGTTGAGCGATAAAATCCTGATTCATTGCCTTAGAAAACTCCGCATAGTTCGCTCTTCCGGTCAGTTGCATTAACCCCCGTCCCTTAAAGCGTACCCCGTCGCCCGGTTGGGTGTTGCCCAAATCGTCCCGTCCCTCGTAGTCTTCACCAGAAGCATATTCTTCCATCGCATTGAAACAGTCCGACTCGTGAGCCACCTGAGCGATGAAATGGCAGATCCGCAGGCGCGTATTAATCTCATAGTAATTAAGAACGTCGTTGACGCTGGAAGCCAGTTCGCGCAGTCGATCGCTCGGTGCATTAGATCCGGCAATCTGAATAAGTTGCTCGCCCGTCATATATTGGGTGCTTGGCGTCGGACTCGCAGCCGTAGCCGTACCAGAGGCGAAGAGAGTTTGAGCCGTTTGAGCAGGTGCAGTTTGAGCGGGTGCCGTTTGGGCGGATGTACCCGATGGGTTATTGCCGTAAAACAGTCGTCCCCAGCCGGTTTTCGGACCATCTGCCGTCCAGCGACCGGTCAATTCCTGGCGAGAATAGGTCAATCCACCGCCATCTTCAGAAACGTAGCCGTCCAACAAGTTGCCGAACGGATCGTTGATAATGTAATCGCCGTCTGCGTTGCGACCGATCGCCACAATCATATGCCCGCCTGTAGGCGCCGACGGTGGCCCGTGATGCAGAATACCAATGACAGCAGGCAGTCCACTGGCTAGCGATTTATCCAGATCGTCAAAATCGAGATTGGTATTCCAGGTCGATTGAATTTTCAGTTCTGCCAGCGCCTGAGTTTGGGCGCTATGGTCGGTGGTATCGCCATACTTAATCACGTACTGGAAGTAGTCGTCATCCACGGAAATGTTTGCACCCAGGAACTTAGCCACCATCGCACAACTGGAGGTATTGCAAGTTCGGTAGGGTTGCTCCATATTGTCTCGTTGGGAGAAATAGGGAACGGGGAGTTTAATTGCCCCGTTGCTTGCCGCCGGGGCAGAGGGAGCCGGGGCGGGGGGAGCCAGGGGAGCAGTGGGCGCGGGGGGAGGAGCGCTGATCATCGGGCTTGGGGCAGGGGCCGTTGCTGCCATCATCGGTGCTGGAGCAGCAAAGGTCGCCATCATCTGGCTTGGAGCAGGGGCCGTTGCTGCCATCATCGGTGCTGGCGCAGCAGAGGTCGCCATGAGATTGGCGGCGCTAGACCCGTTGCCGACGATCGCGACATCGGGTGCGCTGACAAACCAGACGTTGCGGTTTTCAGGGCCAAGTCCGCGATCGATCGCCACTTGCAGGTGATTGTTCTCAGCTTGAGCATAGGACATCAAGCCAAAGCTATTGCCACCACCGACCCAAATCTTATAGTTATCGGGCAACAATGATGAATGTTGGGGACTGAGCTTGAATTCGGTATTCTGGCGAACTTGGAGAATGCCCGCAGCCCCTGGTGCAGGAAAGGCGGGGGCCGGAGTCCCCCAAGGCTGTTGCTGTTGCTGTTGGGGGGGCCGGATGGGTTCGGGTCGATCGAACAGGGTTTTATCGGTGGCGACGGTGTTGGCTGTCTTAATAATTTGCTTGATTTGCTCGTTTTCTTTGGCTTGCTGCTGCTGCAACGTCGCGATGTAGTTTTGTACGTCGTTCTTGATGATACTTTCGACCCGGCTGGCAAAGTTCGCATAGCCGTCGATATGCTCGACCAGGTTGTCGTAGGAACCACTCAATTGCACGTATTGCCAGCCTTCAGCTTTGAGGTCTTCTGCCATTTTGCGATAATCTCGCCAGCGATCGCCATAGCGATGAAACTCATCTAGCGCCGCAGTGACGGCAATCACCTGACTTAAGAAAAAGGGGACGTAAGGAAACCAATCGCGAAAGTATTCATTATCTTTAGACAGTTGCATATTAATCCCGACCAGAGCAGGCAGCACCACCCCGCTAATAATCGTCGTCAGACGCAATCGGTAGTGCATCCGGCGGCACTGATCCGCTTTTTTATCCGCCCACACTACCTGATCGATCCAGCGCTGTTTGAGCGACTGTTTGTAGAGGTTGGGGAGTTTCAACTGTTCGACTAAGCTTCCCAACTCTTCGCGGAGGTATTGTTCGTAGGTCTTTTTCTTAGCCATCGGGATGTCCTGTTAGAGGGTAGAGGGCTGGGGTACATCTGAGGTTAGGCCAAACCCCCATATGCGACCCATCTTTTAGGTTGATCGACAGGCTTCTCAGAAAATAATAGCTAGAGACGGACTGTCAAGAGCTTAATTTTTAGAGGAGGCATTCAGTCCCGGATTTCCGATACTCAATCCAGTCAGAATGATTAACTCTCCACGTAGGCCCGCACGGCCGTGCGCCCCTACTTTCAAATTTCAAATTTTAAGTTTTCAGGCGGTAAATGGTACTTTGTCCACCGTAGGAGCCGTCAAAATCCGTATCGCTTTCCCACACAAAGCAAGCTCTAGAGGATGAGTTGGAGAGGACTCGACTGCAACCATCGGTCAGTCCAATCCCAATGTGTGCTTCTCCATCCGCAACCACCAAATCGCCCGCTTTCGCCGATTCTCTCGACACCAGTTGTGCTCGTCCTTGTTTGAGCGCGTCCAGGACTGCGGGAACGTAATTGGGATTGCCGCCAAGTGGAATCAGGCCTGCATCCTGAATGACTTTGTTGACCGTCCAGGCGCAGGCGTTGTTGCCACCATCAGGACCGTCTGCCGTAGACATTCCCCGCAGTTTGAGGGTGGAGGCGAGGATGCGAGCATTCAGGTCGGCGATCGCGGTTTGCTGCACCGGAGCGCTGGCAGAGGGGGCTGCTGCAAACGCGGCATCCGGCTGGGCAAAAGCCATTTGCCCAGCCGGTGGAGGCGCAAACGTGGCGGGAGGTTGGGCAACAGTCGGCTGAGGCATTGGGGCACTCGGTGCCGGTGGGGGTGCAAAGGCCGCGGCAGGTTGGGCGAAGGCGGTTGGCTGCATTGCGGTATTCTGAGGGGGGACTGGTGCGATCGAGGGTTGCCCTGGAGCGTTGAACGCCGGATGTTGCGCTGGGATTCCCATTGCTCCAAAGCCATTGTGAGGCGGGTTGGCAGCCCCGTAAGACGGCTGTTGAGGCCCAGGAGCGGGCCTTGCAAACAAGGTTTTATCGGTGGAAACGTGATCGACGGTTTTCAGGATTTGCTTGATTTGCTCTTGCTCCTTAGCCTGTTTTTGCTGCAACGCCGTGATATAGTTTTGTACGTCATTCTTAATCAAGCTTTCGACCCGACCTGCAAACAGGGTATAGACATCTTGGTGGGTTGTAGAGTCTTTGTTCTGGGTCCGGGGTTTGAGCGCTTTCCAGTCTTCGACGCTGACTTCGGACATCCGACTGCGCGACAGGGGAAGCGGACTATCGTCTTCTTCGTGGGTTTTGTAGCGATAGGGGCCACTCAATTGCAGGTATTCCCATCCTTCTGCTTTGAGTTCTTCGGCTAGTTTTCGGTACTCGCGCCAGCGATCGCCAAAGCGCAAAAATTCTTCCGTTGCGGCACTGACTGCGATAATTTGGCTCAAGACAAACGGGACGTAAGGAAACCAAATGCGAAAGTATTCATTATCTTTGCCCAGTTGAAAGTTAATTCCAACTAGGGCAGGCAACACTACACCACCGACGATCGCCGTCAGGCGCAAGCGATAGTGCCAGCGACGGCATTGTTCGGCTTTCTTATCCGCCCAAACCACTTGATCGAGCCAGCGACTTTTGAGCGACTGTTTGCAAAGATCCGGTAGCTCGAGTTGCTCGACCATATCGGTCATTTCTTGGCGCAGGTAGTCGTAATACGAGGTCTTTTTCGCCATGTGGACTTCTGTTTGGATGCACTATATTGTTTAGATCCGCATCGTGGCTGGGAAATCTGAGTTGTTCACCCGCTTTATTTCACGAGGCAGCAGTTCGATAGCGCAAGGGCTTTGTTAGTTCCACTGATGACCAACGACTGGAATCCTCTGAACTATCCCTCTTCTGTCACTCTCGGAAAACTGGCGTTGCTGAATACAGGTATGAATTCAAGATTTCGGCATTGCTATAAGCCCGCTTGAGGGTGAGTTTTGTAAGGCTCTGGTGAGTTTTAGGTGATAGTAAAAATAAAACTTCCCGTGGGAAAGACCCGAAAGCCTG
>Ga0247770_1000641_pt1 | contig 32552 bp, 34 predicted proteins | sample UWRJL136409B6_FD_179943 | JGI IMG/M metagenome (GOLD analysis project Ga0247770, IMG submission 179943) | Plant litter microbial communities from Arlington Agricultural Research Station in Wisconsin, United States - UWRJ-L136-409B-6 | ecosystem: Environmental > Terrestrial > Plant litter >... | reverse complement strand
CTTATCACCAGCGCGCCCCCTGTTACGGCACGAGGCTCGACCTAGGAGCTGGCATTAGCTATGCCAGCCTTCCAGACGTTTTCCGGGCCAAGAATGAGAAGAAGAAAACGAATCTTGGCTTAGGAAGCGGTGTGGCCGGTAGTAGCTTGCCTGATTTTCCCCAGCTCGCGGCCGAAAGTTTCGACGAACAATCTGAGGTAAAGTACTTGGTCCGAGGGAGAACGAGGAGACATATCACGAAGGCTGATTTGTGGTCATCTTTTAGGCGGGTTCGGAAATTGAATTTGACGATGGATATATTTTCCGCTTTGGTCGCCGATATCGACACCGCTTACCATGGGAGGATTTGAAGGATACCGGCGAGAATTCCTACGCACGTCCGTAGCTACACATCACCCTCCATACACTGTGCTCCTGTAGCTAACCATTCGCTGTAGGATATCTCTGTCCCAATGACGAGCAGGAGCAAGACCGACGGGATCTGCAACACGCCGTTCTCTACACACTCTTCGAGAACAACCTCCGCTTCGCACCCCTCTCGACAACATCCCGCATTGAAGTTCTGGATGTTTGCACCGGCACAGGTGTCTGGGCCGTCGATGTTGCCGACGAATGCCCGGAATGGGCCGTGGAAGGTGTGGACTGGTCGCCGGAGCAGCCCACCTGGGTTCCGCCGAATCTCAGCTTCTTTCTTGACGACATGCGTCTTCCTTGGTGCTTTGACAAGAAGTTCGACTACATTCACACGCGTGCAACCATGTACATGGGGTGCTGGGGCGACTTCAAGAATGAGGTGGTTCAGCAAGCTTTCGACAACTTGCACCCCGGCGGCTGGTTTGAAAGTCAGGAAATTGGGTCTTTGGTTGAATGCGATGACAAGTCGTTGCAGTTTGATGCCCCTCTGGCGACCTGGGCTCGCATATTCTACCAAGCTGGCTTGTCGATGGGCCGACCCCGTGACGCGGCTGATAAGATGTGCGAGTGGTACAAGGAAGTCGGTTTTGTCGACGTCGAGCAACGCGTTTTCAAGATGCCAATCGGGCCGTGGGCAAAATGTCCCAGACTGAAGGAGACCGGCAAGTACTGGCAAGTCTGCATGGATGATGCACTGGAGGGCCTTTCACTGCGGCTCTTTAACGAGGCTTTTGGCTGGGACGAAGCGAAAACCAAGGTAGGCCGTTTCACATCTATGCTGCTCAGAGATAAAGAGGAGATGCTGACCCGGAACTGCTTTAGGAGCTGCTAAGTAGAGTTAAGAAAGACTTCATGAGATTCGATGGTGATGTTCACGCATACACCAAGGTTTACGTTGTCACCGGACGCAAACCCCTGGCAATTTCAAGCGAGTCTGGACTAACTAAAACCATCTCGATGGACACCAAAGGAGGTCCAGACGCTACTATACTGAGACATCGGACAAGTCGGTTGACTCCCTCTTTATTACCCGGCATTTCACACTCCTCGATTTCGATTGACACCTCGAGCGCTGATACCTGGGAGGACACGAGCTGCAGCAACAAGGTCGATGAATCTGTCTCTGGAAACAGAGATGCCGGCTCAGTGTATTTTCGGAAACAGCGGGACGAGTTTGTCAACGACATCATCTGGAAACTTTGCCAGTACCTTGATTCCAAGGTTGCCGATGCGCGGCTTCAAAAGCTTGCGTCTCTAAGCATCGAGAACCCCCAGGATTCTGGCGAGCCTTCAGGATCAACTTGTGCAGACGCACCAGCGCTGGAAAAAGCCCCCGAAGATGGCGCCGCATCAACTCAGAGCGCCATTGCGATTGAGAAACAGGGAGTAGGTTCCTTGGATAGGGGTGGTGGTGACGAAGACGGCGAAGAGGACGGCGACAACAGAAGACGAAAACGACCTCGGGTGGCAATATCCGGTGAAACTAGGAAACTTGCATGTCCCTACTTCAAGCGGACCCCAATAAAGTACAGCAAGTGGACGAGCTGCCCTGGGCCGGGCTGGGATGAGATTCACCGTGTCAAGTGAGTTAACAGGCCTACTACGTTTTCTTTTTCACGCATACGTCATGAGCTGACACATGTAGGGCTCATCTTTACAAACGCCACGCACTCCCTCTCCAATGTCCCCGTTGCTGGGAGCCCTTTCGCGCCGAAGCAGCGTATCGGGAGCATCTGCAGCAAGATCCACCCTGTGCTGTGCAGGCTGACCAGAAATCCATTGACGGATACACCAAGGAACAAGAGAGGATGCTCCGTAGCAGACGGAGAACCCGGCCTGATATGACTCGAGTGGACAAGTGGAACGAAATCTATCATATTTTGTTTCCTGATGACGATGTCACCAACATGCCGAGTCCTTGTAAGTGCATCCCAGTGAGCTTCAATCCGGGGGAAAACAGGATGGCTGACCTATGGGCAGACTATGACAGCAGCGACGGTGACCGTATGGCAGTCATCGAGGACTATGCGGTTTTCCTCCGTCGCGAGATGCCTGCCGTTGTTCGTCGAGAGCTGGATGCGGTGTTCCAGGACGAATGGCGGATCCTCGAAGAGACTTTGCGACCTCGCATCGAACAAATGATAGTCGATCTCCAACCCCGGATGCTAAGGATGTTTCAACAGTCTGAAGCGACATCAGACGAAGAGCAACTCCCCGAGTCAGAAGAACTACCGCCGGGTCTTGATTCATCTCAACCCGCTTTTCAGGGCCTGGAGCTTGGTGCTGACCAGTGTCTACCAATTGACTACCCGGAGGATGTTGAACTGGCGTGGGATATCAACCCCTCACTGTCCGAGTCGACCGCCACGGCCTTCGCTGAGCCCTTTCTTGACATCAACTTCGAGAAGCTGCTGGATTCGAGCTTCAACCCTGCGGAAATCGGGTGCACTAGGCTAGATAGTCATCTCCAAGGGAATCAAGGTCCGGACACGGGGACAGATTAGAGATTGGAAATCTATTTTTGCTTCGATCCCTCGATGTCCGGCATTCCAACTTCACCGTTAATACAACCAGCTTCCCTCCCAACCGGGGCCAGCGCCCACACTTCATGGCAGAGGTAAATTTCCCTGGCTAACACCGTTCACCTCACCCTACACGACCTCCATCCTGCTCTCCGGCTCTATCCTTGCAGCAAGCACAACCGGCATTAGATACATGCTGATGGTCAACGCAAGCGGACCCCAGATTGTGATGCCATCGACGGTCGACAGATTCTGGGCCAGCACGCCTAATAGGTGAAAACCGGATATGACGACAAGGGATGCGAGCAGCTTCCTGCGGAACCATTCCTTCTCATGGAGAAGTTTCATTGTGAAGACGACCCCGAATGCAACACCCCACAACGTATAGGCGCCGGTACCCAACCTAAGCCGACATCGTCAGCTAACCGACAGACGGGAACTGCCACGGCACTGACAAGAGCTGAGCCATGAGCTGTGGCGTAGAGAATGAGCTCGGCAATCCCGGGCGCAGGGGCTGTAGGTGCGGCGTTGGTAGCTACTGGGAGAAGCAAGAGTGAGGAGAGGGCGATGGCAACAGCCAGCTTGTGGGAATACCATCTCAGCGGGCGTGAAATACGCAGCGGTCCCCCAGAAGAATGGCGACATTTCGGGGGCTTAGGGAGTTCGCGGGGGGGAACTTGATGAGGTAACTTGGGTGATCCGGCAAGTGCAAATTTTCCAGACGAGTTAGCGAATCCTTGAAGGCGCCCGAGGCCATCACTGTATACTAGGTCTTTATATCGTCAGTGAGGCTCAGAGACCAGGGATCAATGTCGTCAGAGGAGGTCTGAGGGTGGGCGAGGAGGTGGGTGGGTGGCATCATGGGTTAGATGGCTTACACGAGTTGATGAATGAACTACAGCACCCCCCCGAATCGGAAAGCAGGTCGTCCGAATGCCGTTCACTAGCGCCACGAAAGAGATTGACAGTTTTTTGGTCCATGTTCGTCGGTTGAAGCTTCAAAGTTGGTTGCCAGGGGGGTCTCGAGGGGAGGTGCAATCGTGTTAGGATTACAGGGACAGAAAATGTGGTAGAGGGCAGAGAGGTTCGGGGAGCGACTAGATATAGCACACCAGCGCTAAAAGAAAAGGACAAAAAGCAGGCAAGACATGGTTACACGGATTGAGGTACTTACTCTTCCATCAAGTCTTAGAAAAGTGATAATTGGGTATTTCTCCAGCCAGTTATAATCAGCTCCATTTACACAGCCACACTCGTCCCCCTTTAAGTCCAAAGATGGAAAGGCACCGGCGCTGGCCAGGGGGGTCTTAAGGGGAGGTGCAATCGTGTTAGGATTACAGGGACAGAACATATGGTAGAGAGCGGAGAGGTTCGGGGAGCGACTGGATGCAGCGCGCCAGCGCCAAAAGAAAGAGAATGTCTATTTGCACTATGAGCCACACAACCACCACACACAACCCCAACCCTCGCCCGTACCAGAATGCCCGCCACATCGCATCCACGGTTGCGAATGCGGCCACATTTTAACTAGACGCGTGGAGTTGAACCTCCTGGATTCTGAAGCCGTTTTAGAGCCTCTGTTCTGTTTGCCCTTATTTTCCGCGTTGATAATTACCACCAGCGGCATTGCCGTCAGAATCGCTCGGGATTAGAGTTCAAGGCACCATCGCGCGGCGGGCTATTTCTAGCTATCGAAGCTGCCAGTCATCCCAGTTATTTATGTGTGAATTAACTACCTACCCTGGGAGTAACAAACGCGAATGCGCGTGATGGTGATGGCGATGGTTGTGTGGTTAGTGGGTGGGGTCAACTAGTAAGGGTTAGGGTTGTTATAGGGAGTCATCGTGCAAATAGACGTTCTCAAAAGAAAAGGACAAAAAGCAGGCAGGACATGGTTACACGGATTAAGGTCAGAAGAGTGATAGTTGGGCATTTCTCCAACCAGTTACAATCAGCTTTATTTGCACAGCCACACCTTTCCCCCCTAAAGTCCAAAGACGGAAAGGCACCAGCACCGGCCAGGGCGAACACAAGACACCCGAGATCGCGCTTACGGTAGGTAGCCTCCCACCGTCCGCTCCAGTTTTTACTGATCCCTTTGCGTGGATAATAATTACCCCGAACGCTTTCACTGGGGTACATTAGACCCAGTTTATGAAATAGATGGTCTCGGATCGAATGCAGTGGCACATTGCCAATCGAGGGCGCTGAAATCTTCTCTTGCTGTTCCAACTCCAGTCTTGGTCTTTGTGGGTTACCTTACCGCCTCCCCTCCTCCAGAGAACCTTCTGGAGAAAATCTAGGCAATCACAACCTCTCCAAACTCAAATCCAGGGCCTTCACAGAAGGCCTCGCCGTCCATAAATCCATGGACATAACACTCGCCGACAAGAGTGTACGTCTCCGCCGCACATTTTCTCAGCACTACTGGCACGCTACACCCTTTCAGAATCCACACAGCGTCCCCTTTCTTTGCGTCCAGAGGTACCAGGCCGACCTGGCCCTCATATAGCGTAGCGAGTACTTTTGCTGTAGACCCAAGCTTCAAGCTCATCGTCTCTAACAGCCTCTGAGACAGGGGTAAGCTTTCAGGGTCTGGTGTTGCTACTACTCCTTCGCCACGTGCTTGGATTCCGTAAAGTAGATCAAAAAGACTCCGACCGCGGACGAGGAATCGTTTATTGTACTCGATCCACCAGTAGATGAGCGCGTTGTTCTGCGCATCTCCCACCCGGAGGCTGCCGATGGGAATCGTCTCGTCACCAAGGAGAAATATCTGATGAAGTTCATCGCGGAATCTTCTGGTGGGCGCGAAGTATTCCAGGTATCGAGCACTGCGATCCACGGTCAAGGCGCACATTATGTGATCAAGAAGGTCGCCGTCAAGCAGTGGTGGCAGCGTTGATTGCTTTTTGAGTGAGGATTTCCTTTTGCCACTGGTGTTGGTCGGTGAGGTCGACTGGGTAAAGTTATATTGATCGTAGTCACCGGCAATCCCTTCGACTATGCCTGTCGCGAGTCCGTCGATGTGGCCTAGGTGGACCGCCCGACATGATAGAGTACGAGCCGAGATATTAAGATGAACTTCCGGTTTCGTGTCACCACAAGCGCGGTAGCTGGGCGCAAATGTCTCGTCGGTGAGCTCCTGCCATGGAAGTGGCACGAAGCAACCGATGTGACTCCGAGAAGGCTGACTCACCATCAGGGGAACCACGATTGGGCGGACTTCGACCCTCCAGTCCGGTATCCACGACGGCCAATGGCCTGCCTCAGTTTGGGTAGAGGCAAGGTGTGGGCGAAACAGCGGCGCAAAGCAGATGATGTCCAGACTGCCATATGCTTCAATGAAGTTGATGACGAACTTCGTATACACGGCCTCCACTGTGTTCTTCGGACTGTAATCGGGCTGGCCGACGATAGCACGATCCGCTTCCCTTGCGAGGCCCAGAAGCGAGTAGATCCTGTCCCTGGGGTCTGTACACTGGTAGTTCCCGGTAAACGCTAGGAGGGCTACCAGACTCATTCTTCCTCGGACCTCAGGCACCCGGAAAAGTTGGCGGACACGCCTCCGCCCCCACGCAACTCCCCATACGCTGCCATCCAAAACACCATTCTGGCTGCAGATATATAGGGCTTGCATAGCGTCGTAGAAATCATGGTACTCGATCCAGTTTCTCCCAAAATGGAAGCGAAGTACCGAGGGTAAGGCGAGCTCTTGCAAAGTCCACACTCGCGTCCACCACGGCTGCCGGAAGAACAGAGATATATCATCCCAAATCATCTCATTGGTCGAGAGGACGGGTAGCTCTTGAATAAGATGTCCCTGTTGAAAGTACCTCGCGAGTTTGCGGAGCATCCCGATAAGCCTCGCAGTTTGGTCCGTTCCCTCCCCAAGCCAAATCACAGTTCTGGCGGATTCGCAGTAGATACGGCCCATCAGCTGCACCTGCATCGCGCGTTCATGTTCGTCGTCCTGGTTGATGCAGATCGAGTCGATCCAAATCCAGTGGTCTTCTTCGAAGCATTTGTAGTCACAGAGAGCTTCAAGAAGCGGGAACACGGTATCCAGGACCGGGAAGGACACTCCGTCGATCTGGATTGTGCTAGTATATTGAGCTTCGCCCCAGACGTACGAGAATGTGGTGAATTTCGGACATGCTTTGTCGTCCAAGTTGAAGTTTTCAAGCCGGCCGCAAAGGGAGTTGCACGTGTCTCGATAGAGATGCAGCAAGCGGATGGACGCAAACTGCTTATAGCAGTATTTTCGCGGCAACACGATTGCCATGGTTGTTGTCATTGCAGTTGTCTTGCGGAGAATTCAGAGGTTGGGAGGCGGTCGTTGGCATCTGCACAATCATCGGAAGGTGCGCCCATTGGCCCACCACGAGTCGCCAGCAACCTCCCCTCTCCAAGCACTGCCACACAGCTCTCACCGAATCGCCTTCCTCTTCCCACTTCCTCGCACCTCAGGCTTCCCCACCGCCGCCCCCCTCTTCAGAAACTCCCGATACGCCTTCTTCGGCCTCCTCGCCCCATCCCCACTCACCTCCTCCTCCCTCCAAATATTCCACCCAACTTGCTCCCAAATCCGCAACTGCGCAACGAAATTCTCGCTCGGCCTGACTTCTCTGCGCTTCCCCGCGACGTAGGCGAGCGTCTTGTCGGCCCCCTTGCTCCACTTGCGCATCAAGTAGGCTGTCACCACGGTCGGAGAGCGCGACACTCCCGCGATGCAATGCACCAGTACATTCCGCCCTGCTGCTATCTGGGCATCGATGAACTCGCACACGGTTTGGAGATGCACTAGTAGATCCTGCGTGTCTGAGTCGAACGCGGGGATGAACAGGTGTCGATTTTCTTTTTCGTTTTCTTCTGAGCTCAAGTTGCCGTTGTCTGAAGAGGGAATCTGGGCCTGGAATCGCGCGGTCGCCCAGCGGGGGTGTCGCTCCTCAAGGAGGGAAACGATGGCGCCGATGTCGTGAGACTGCAGCGTGGGGATGTGATGGGATGCAATGATGTTCCCGAGGTACACACCCGGGATGATTCGAGAAATGGAGACGAATCGTTCTTCGTCCGCTTCCACTGCTGCTTCATGGTCGGTTGTGGCCATTGGGTCAGATGTGGTTGCTGGAGTGAGATGAGTGCGGGGTATGCACACTCACGGCAGCCAACAAAATAACATGAGGTGCCAATGCCTAGGCGAAAACCGCCAGCTGCGGTCACGGGGTTGACCGCCATGGTCAAAAGGCGACACAAACCGTAAAATAAAACACTAGGATCACAGTCATTCGCCAGAGAATCGAGATCCGGCGAGGAGATTCTCATCCGGAAGACGCTTCATCACCTAGATAGCCGTTGGAAAGAACAGAAAGATGAGGCAATAACCCTAATTCAAGTAGTAGTCGTCAGGGAAAATTCAAGTGTGGCGTCACCGCCGTCCATTGTGGCGCATCCGGAGTCCCAACTTTGGCATACAATGGCCCGAGCCAGGATTGACGACCTGGAGCCAAGCTTATCACATCCTACTATCCGATCCACTACCTCGCCTCTCACACAACCGCTCCGTCATTATGCCACGCACGAGGCTTTGAGCGAGGAATCGAGCTAAGTGCCGAATTTCAGTCCAACGGCTCGCCAAACATTACCTAATTACTCAGAACTGCTGACTGGGGATCATTTCCGAGCCCTCGAGTCCGAGGAAACGAACGCGCCCTGAGAAGCACATCAACCCCGCAATATATCTAGCGCGCCACCCTCACCACGCATGGTGTTTCTGACGGACACCCCTCTGGATCACTTAGCTGCAGGATATTCCCATTTGGGAGCGTCACGCGTGATCGTGCATTATGGTGGCGGCTGCAGTCCAGGTGAAGAACAACCCTTCTTCTGACCTTTTCTCAAGTCCATCTTCACCTTGGGAAAAAAAAATACCTTCCCTGGGTTTCACACACCGACCAGACCAAATCCCCAACCCACATAGTGACGCCTCCTCCTTCTCACCTACTTCCTCTGTCAAAGAAAAAAAATACGCCAAAGAAACAATGTCCAACTCACCTCCCCCAACAGCCCAAGAACTCACCGGCTTCTCAGGCTACATCCACTCCTCCACCGCCCCCTGGTTCGCCTCCACTCCCGACCTCCCCTAGCCAGCGCGCCAGCTCCTCGAAGAGTACAGCGGCATCCCCCCCTCAGTCATCGAAACCGAGGTCATCGCCCTCTGAGACCGCGCATGGGAAGCCTTTCCCTTCCCGTGCATCGGCACCTTCGACTTCTTTGAGTTCCAGCTCTCACAGCGCCACCGCCTGTACCCGCGGCTTCCCCGGCGGCTGCAGGAGGGGGGGAAGTTGCTGGACATTGGGCATTGTTTTGGGCATGATATTCGCAAGCTTGTGTTTGATGGCGTGCCTGGGGGGAATTTGGCGGGGGTGGAGCTGAGGCCGGAGTTTATCGAGTTGGGGTATGAGTTGTTTCGGGATAGGGAGACTTTGGGAGCGAGGATGGTGCAGGGCGATGTGCTTGGGAAGAGGGGGGAGGAGCCGTGGGTGGAGCTGGAGGGGGGGTTTGATGGGTGAATCTGGGGCTGGTGTTGCATTCGTTCAAGTGGGAGGGGCAGGTGAAGGAGTTGGAGCGGGCGGTAGAAATGTTGAAGAAGGGGGAGATGGGGACGTCGGTGATTAGGCTTTCTTGCAAAGCGGTGAATGATGGGACGGGGTTGCTTACTTGGCATGAGGATATTCCGGTGCATAATGAGCAGACGTTCCGGAAGATGGTGGTCGAGGTTGAGGCGAGGACGGGGACCAAGTGGGATGTTGATGTGAAGATGGACAGCGCTATTAGTAAGTGGAATCCCAAGCATCGGTAGCTAGATCCGAGAGTGCGGAGGCTTGTGTTTAAGATGACGAGAGTCGAATGATGCTGTCTGACGTGACAAGTCGAGTTGGTGGCAAGCGTCTTTATGTACAGTTGAGTAAATTGGGGTCCGTACACCAGTGAATGCACATACTATTTTTTGTTCTTGGTTTGTTTTGCCCCGCAACACCACGCCCGAGATCACCTTGCCATCGCCACACTGGTCCTTTTGGCGTGACCCGCATTAATTGACCCACGTTAACTGAGACCGAGTGAGATTTGCTGGCAGCAGTGTAAAATCTCACCATGGCTCCTTCTTCAACTTCCTTGCTCCCCAGCCGAAGCGCATCACGAAAGAACAAGACAAAATGGTTGCCTCAATCATCAAAACGTTGATCAAGAACTGTAAGCAGCTTGGATTTCTTACCTTTTTACGAATTTTTCCAACTCAAATCTAGACCAACCTTCCACGGCAGTGCCGCTCGACGCCTCAGATAAGCACTTCAACTACGTCTCGCGCACCAAGTACATCACAACCAAGGTCAGGTTCCAGACTCACAACAATATCGCTGCCAATGAGAATACCCTCTAAAGATCTATATTGAGTTGATAAAGGCGGACGCGGAAGCTGCAACTGTCAGAATAGCAGCTACAACGACAGCTACACGATGTTTCTGTCATGTTTCCCTGCCCCTGCTGTAATTAATGCATGCATTGCTTCAAGTCGCAGCACCGTTTTCTGCATCATCTCGCGGTTGACTGGCGCTGTGGTTTGCGAGTTCGCTCGGGAATGCTTATCGCCCATCTCTTATCGTTATCGCTCGTGTCTGTCAACCGCCAGCCTCGCCCACCCATCTCGCCCACCCATCTCGCCCGCCGGCCCACCCAACGGGTCACCAGTGTCTCTACCCCGCAGCATCGAAAAGGTGAAGAGTTTACAATGCAGCGCTAGGCCTGAAGTTATCAACCCCGCGGCTTCATCCTCCCTCCATGCATGCGATGTCGAGAGCTATGTATTAATTGGCCCCCGGGCCACCTCCCCGGGTTCGAGGTGGTGCCGTTGATTACATGTATCACGCGCAGCAAAGTGCCACGCATTCCCGGTGTCGACATTGTGCTTGGAAAACCGGATGGCTGCTGAGTGGACTGATCTTGAAGCAAGGTGCTGAACAGAGCAGCAGCTCAAAAGCAAGCATGAACCCCAAACCCCAAACGCCGTCGTGGCTGGGTTCATCACACATCATGTCTGAATTGGACAAAACACTCTCACCCAGGGGGTCAAATGGCTCAGAGGTCCTCTGGACACCTGAAGCAGAGCGGAAACTCGTCCGAAAGATCGACTTCTGTCTCCTCCCCATGCTATGGATCATGAACTTGCTGTCCTGGATGGACCGAGCAAACCTCGGAAATGCCAACATTGCCGGATTGACCAGCGACTTACGCTTGTCGTCTTCGCAATTCAGCTTGGCTGTTACCACCTACTACTGTAAGTCTATTCTTTATTTCATTCAAACCAGTATCTTCACCCGTATACTCACCACCTCAGTTGGCTACATGGCTTGGATCCCCTTCTCCAGTTTGATCATCTCGCGCACCAGACCGTCGCTGTACCTCCCGAGCATCATGCTCCTCTGGGGTGTTGTCACGGCCAGTATCTCAGCCGTCAAAACATATCCGCAGCTGCTGGTCATGAGAGTATTCATGGGCATTCTCGAATCCGGCCTCACGCCGGGGATGGTGTTTATCTTTTCGTCCTGGTACACTCCCCATGAAATTGGGAAGCGGAGCTCATGGTTCCTTACATCGGCGCAGTTCGGGGGGTTGTTTGGTGGCCTTATTGCAGGTGGGTTGATGGCGAATCTCGAAGGGGCGCGTGGCATCCGGGGCTGGCGGTGGCTGTTTGCGATCGAGGGAGCTATCACGGTTGCGTTTGCGTTGATGGCGTACTTTGTTCTGCCGGACTACCCGCAGTCTTCTCGACGCTTCTCGGCCGGTGAGAAGCATATGGCGACGGCGAGATTGCAACGTGCGGGGACAGATGTTGGTGGGAATGAATCGACGCCGAGACTTGGGCTTGTGGCGACAATGTCCGAAGCTTTGAAGAATTGGAAGATGTGGACTATTTCGCTTGCTACCGCGGTAAGTAAACCCCGAGGCGGTTGACAAAGCAGAAAAGGCCTAACCTAGGACTTTGCAACAGATGTACAGCGCCGCAATAGTACTTGTGTACTTTTACCCCGTCCTGGTCAAAGGACTGGGTTACACAGATCCAATCATGGCACAGTACATGACGGCCCCAATCTGGGGCGTCGCCGTGGTTTTCAACTTGGCAAGTGGCTTCGGCGCCGACCGCATCCCCCAGTACCGTGGCCTGGTCGTCACCTTCGGCCTCGCCCTCATCTCCCTCACAGCAATCCTGACCTGTGTCATTTATGATTTCACAGCACGCTATGTCCTTCTTTCCTTCATGACAGGCGGGCTTTGGGTTGCCTACTCGCAGAGCTTGGCGTATCTCGCCGAGCTCTTCAGGGACTTGGATCCTGGTGTGCGTTCGTTTTGCATTGGCATTATGACCATTGCTGCGCAAACGGGGTATTTGTATGGGGCGTATCTCTTTCCGAATGAAAATGCGCCGAAGCATTTGTTGGGGTTTGGGACAGTGGCGGGAACAAGTGCGTGCGGTGCGGTTCTGTATTGCTTCTTATGGTGGGCGGTACGGTATTCTGAGAGGAGGCGGGCTAGGGTGCATGTTGGGTGATCGGCAATGCCCTCATGATCTTTGTTGTTTCCTCTATCACTTCAAGGTACCTCCCTGTCTAGGCATAAAGACTGTTAATACGAAAGGCCAAGTTCTAAATCTACCACCTATCTACCTTAGCGCAATTTCCAATCTCCCCCCTTTTCACTCAGTTCCTCTCAAGCAGCAACCAACACACCACGATATCTCATCTTGCCCTCCCTAAGCTTCGCCATAGCCTCAACAACGCCCTCTTGCGTCATAGGAAACAACTCAACAATCGGCTTGATGCCCTGCTTTGCTGCGAACCGCAACATGGCCCTAGTACTAGCCGTCGGTGCGATTCCCGATCCAAACACTTTCAGGCCGTGCATAATCAAGTCCACCGGGGAAAGCTTCAGATTCTCGAAGCTGATGGTCAGGGGAAATACCATGGCTCCCATTGCCAGGACGGGGAAGTACCTGCAGCAGCAATTGGTCAGTACAGAACATGGAACATGCGGTGGGGATGGGATAGAACCTCGGGAAACTTACAGTTTCATATCCGGCGCGACATTCGTCGTGATCAACAGCGCGTGAACCTTGTCCACACCGTCGAACTTCCCATCCGTAGTAACATGGAACTCTGACGCGCCAAGCTCCATCGCCTGCTGCCGCTTGCTCTCGGTACCCGAGAACACAACCACCTCCATGCCCATCTTGGACGCAAACTGGATGGCGAGGTGGCCGAGCCCACCAACACCAAGAACACCAACACGCGACCCAGCCTTAAGGCCAAAATCATACAGCGGGCTCCAGACCGTAGCGCCGCCGCACATCAGGGGTCCGGCATGTTCCGAGGCAATCTCATCAGGGACCTTATACAGCGTGGAGATATCCCACGCCGCCGCAGTGCCAAAGCACCCCTGGTCAGTGTCGGAAGTGCCAAACTCAGTCCTATTAGCGCACTGGTTCTGGGCACCCGACAGGCATGCATCACAGTAGCCGCAGAATTTGTGGAACCAGCCCATGCCGACGCGGTCGCCGACGCGGAATTCGGAGAGGGTTTCGACCATGGATCCGACTTCGATGATGATGCCGACGCCTTCGTGGCCGAGTCCCTGGTCGGCGTGGCGGTAGTGTTCGTCGGTGCCGCAGACGCCGCAGTGGGAGATCTTGACGAGGACTTCAGTCGGTTTGGGGTCGCGGTGGCCTGTGGATTCGACGATGGCGCCGCTGGCCGAGCCCTTGAAGACGGTGAAGTCGACGCCCATTTTGTGTGTTAGGCTGTGTGTGACGTTTATTGTGCAAACAACGGGTCACAGAGTAGCGATGGGAGCGGAATTGAGTAGGTAAAGCAGTCAAGATGCGGGATGATATTAGAACTCTGATGATTCGAAGCACTTGGTGGTGAGTTCATTGGAGAGGTTATATACTCGTTATTTCGACGTCGTTTTTCAGTTGTGTTCGGAAACGCCGTCATCCCTAGGTTTGTAGGTGTAAGTCATGTTTGCTTAGAAAGAAGGCTCCACTTCTGCCCGGGCCCTAAGACCCACCTTTGCCCGCACACAAGGGATCCACTTCTGCCCGCCATCGCCCCACTTATGCCCGCAACCCCCAACCCATCTGCCCGGTCGCCCCACCTATGCCCGGTTAGTCTCCACTCCTGCCCGGCTGGTAGTCAGCCTCCAGTCAGCCCCAGGAACAACACTCATGGACTTGATGCATTCTGAAGCAAAATTTACACAGATGTTTCTTCTATTTTCTTCCTCCACATATATCCCAAACTCCTACCCCAGCCCCCCAAAGCCCCGTCTTCACGCCTCACCCCTTGCACGCGGCTGACAAAACAAACTGCTCAAACACTTCCAGCTCCGCGCTCCCAAACATACCCATCCCCGTGGTAAAAGCAAAAGCCCCAACCGTCGTTGTATCTTCCCTCGCCACTAGCCGAGAGTGCCGCCAATCATCGTAGAACTCTCTCGAATACCACGCCCTCGCAGGCCTGGTCGAGACAGGCAGCATTGCCAGCGCTTCTGTCTCCACACAGCGGCCGTACCGGAAGGCCGTGTACACTGTGTACAGCTTGAAGGCTACAAATACGGTGCGTCGGATGCTTTCCGACAGGATCCATTTCTCCCATGACTGTGCGCTTCCTGTCTGCATGATAGTTTCTACGCTCGTGCTGCCTGGGGTGTCCGAGTCTGCCGTGTCCGTGTCGCTTAAGGTGGAATCAATGGACTGAAGTAGGCGCAGTGCCTGCGCCCGGACAGCGTACGCTTGCCTTTCTGCGGCCACACGCTGATTGACATCGCCGTAAAACAGTCGGATGATCTGGTAGAGGACAATGGCCTGAAAACGTGCCAGGTTGTCGAGTGCAGAAGTGCTAGCGGTACCGCCTGTCGGGGTGGTGAAGAGTAGATGGTTCATCTGGGTGTCGAGAGCCTGGAATAGAATGTCTCGGTTGGACTCGTTGAGTGATGTGCATCCCGCGCTGATACCAAAGGCCGTGAGAAGCGGGCCGGGGACTCCGCCGCCCTGGAATAGCGCCTTGTGGATGAAGACGGTCTCGCCGTGGGCGGCAAAGGTGGATGGCGAATCGCGAAGCAAATCGTAGATCCATGCGAGCTCGGCATATCCTGGAAGGGGCGAGAGAGGCTGAAGACGACCTAGGCTGCCGAGTTGCCTTGGTACACTGGGAGGAGCCGCCCTGCGGGGATCCATTTTAGACCGCACAACAGCGCGGGAGAAGCGACCGGCCTGGCCCGGTTCCTGGCTCTGTGATTTCCACGGTGGCGGTGTGGGTGGATATGCGTAGATGCAGCCCTTATTTCGGCTCTTGCACCTTGCGCAAACAGGGTACGTCAGATCGCATTTCCGCCGTTCCCGAAAACAAGCGTTGCACGATTGCCGGCGAAGCGACATGATGCCTACACTGTCAATTTGGTCGTCTGGAAAAATGAGGAAGAAGGAAATGCAGTATGGTGCTTCCCACGTCTGTGGGTGTTTGAGCTGAGTCCTGCGCTGACAAATGCCGGGCTGCAACCGGCGATTACTCATCTCAGCTCCGATCGGAGTAACGCCTCGGATGTTGGGCTTGGTGGAAACGCATTGCTGTTGAAAATTCCATTTGATGGCTGCCCCATTAAGAAAAAGACTCTGCGCGGAATTTCCTGGCTGAAATGTCCCGGACTCCCCTCTGAGTGGCATCAACAGCAACTACAAGTCACTGGCAAATCACCGCCGAAAAGGCAAATGACTCCCCGTAAACTCCAAGTACGCTTCACTAACCCCCGTCCAGTCCAATTCCCCGTTCACACTCTCGCGCACCGTCACCCTCCACTTGGCAAACGGCCCGACGGGCGCTTGCAAGTTGTTTCCCACAATCTCCTGGCCGTCCAGCGGCATGGAATGCGTCGAGATCATGACCTTTTCCATATCCAGGTCATGCACGTTCACGGCCCCTTTTCCTGCCAGGCTCAAGGGGCGCCAATCGTACTCCACGCCGATGTGCAGCGGGTGGTGGTGGAAGGTCCAGACGTTGTCGTCTGGGTCGACGATGGTCTCAAGGCCTGTATGGATCAGCTCGACCTGCAGGCATCCGGGGTTGCTGTTGCTGTTTTTTCTGCTGCCCTTGTCTCCTTTCTTTGCTGCGTCGACCACCTTGAGGCCCAGAATCCAGCACCGCACCGACGACAGGCGGATACTGGACCGCCCAGTGAACGGGTTCGCTTGGATGGATGACGTCAGCCGCGCAGGGGTCTCCAGCCCGCTAACGTTAACACTGTGAACCATGAGTTCTAGCGTCCACGGGTCCGACATGGGCACCTTGAGGCCGTCGAGCTCCTTCTTGGTCAGCCTGTAGCGGATGCCACGCTGGTGAACCGAGGATGTGTAGGAGCTGAAGCGGGAGGCGATGGACTCGAATTCGTGTAGTAGTACATCCAGGTGCGCCTCGATCTGGTCGACGTTGGAGAGTAGATACGGCGAGTCGAATTTGGCCACGTCGCGCAGGCCCCAGAAGCGCAGGGCTAGGGCACTGTGCTTGATGGTGCGGAGGATCGAGACCCGATTCTTGTCGCGGATGCGCTGATAGTAGGATACGATGGCGGGTAGGCCGGTCGCCTGGCGGATGAGACGTGAGCCGATTTCTTGAGCCTGTTGCTTGAACATGGCTTGGTTCTTGATCTGCAGATAGACATCAAGGACGTCGTTGTTGTACGCAATGATGTCCTGGTTTCGATTGTTGGACGCATCAACAAAGGCTTTGAGCGATACCTTGAGCTTTGGGCTATCACCGAGCTTGTTACAAAACTGCTTCATGACAGTTTCCAGCTGCTGTTGGGTCACGGCCATTTTTGTGGCGTCGCTTGAGTTGATGACGCGCGTTCCGTCGGCGTTGGTGGTGTAGGCAGGATTGGAGAGAAGCGAGTCCAGGTCACCCTTGGTCTGGTCGACCTGCTTGAGAAGCAAGCCTTTGTTGATTCTCTGCCCCGTGTCGTCTTTGATGGTGGTGAAGACTTCTTCTATGGCGGCGACAACCCCCGCGACGGCGCCAGCCCCTGCAATGAAGGACGCAGCGCCAGTTGTTGCGACGCAGAGGACAATGCCACCAAATATGGTGGCGATGGAGCCGATACTGGGCCATTTGAGACCATCAAGGTCCTTCTTAACAGTGGCCAAATCCTTGAGGAGATCGGCTTTCAGGGGCTTCAGCGCTTCAGCAGCAGCGGCGATGGTCTTCTCTTTCTCGGCAATACGTGCGAGGGCACTTTTGAGGCGCTCGTCAGCATCTCGGTTGCGGTAGACGTTGACGGCGCTTGCCTCGTGGAGGGCGAATATTGAGTCCATCTGCCGCTGGTTGGCGTCCTAAAAGGCCCAGTATGATATTTCATATACCTTGAGGCGTTGAAGCTGCTGGCGCGCGTAGCCAGAGTAGTAGGAGTACGAGAGGCGTGGAACCCAGTCCTTCTCCAATCCGAAGAGGTCGTTGCCGAGTTCAATCTGAGCGAGGCGAGCGCACACTTCGCGGTACATGAGCTGGAGAATATCAAGGGTCCACCAAGACAGTCCTTCGTGTTCGAGGTGCTCAAACGCAGCCAGGAGTCTGGTGCCAGCACCATTTTTGATCAGCGAGGGGACAAAACTGAAGCGCTCACGCAGAAGCGTGTACGACCGACTCGCTGTCTCCATGTCCCGGGCGAAGAAGGCAGCGTCCGCTTTTCTCAGCACGAGCTGGCACTGGGATGGGTGAACAAGCGGGGCGTCGACCGAGAGGTCGTCGTCGCCGGTTGAGCTGATGGTTACGGCTTTCACATTGAATGCGGAGGTCGGGGTGACTTTGGCTTGAGCCGTGCCGGCAGCAGTCCTGAGACAGCCTGTGAAGCCGGTGAAGGCTGCGTTGACAAGCTTGTGCATGGGAGACTCGGTAGTCTGAGTCCAGTTGATGGCAGCGGTCGCCGTTTCGATCTCATTCTGGAGCGGTTTCAACTTCTCGGACATATCCGGAGCAGCTGATTGATTGGAAGAGAGGCTGACGACAGCATCGCGGAAGTTGGCGATTGCTAATATAGTGCCGGCGCCAAGTTGACTGTGCTCCCGAAGGCCCTGCAGCTTGGCAATGAAGGCCATAACAGGCGCGAAGCTCTCACGGTGCTTGGTGAGCCCATTGTCCTCCAGGAAGTCGTCGTCCAACAGCTCGGCAACACGGACAAGAAGGTTTTGGGTTTCGACGGATTGCCGAACAGATGTTGTGATATCGGCGATCTGGGTGGCCCAAGTTTAGTAATCCGCCGTCAGCTTCTCCTTCACTGCAGCCTCTGCGCCAGCGGATTCGATCTGTTTTGCAAGGTCGTCGAGTCTGCTGCGCAGTGTTGGCAGGATGTTGAGATTGAGTGCCCGCAACCGTTCGGGAATCCCACTGGGTGCTTGATACGCGTCATACAAGGCGGCAAAGGCTCGAAGCAGCGGGTTGCTGTACAGGATGTCGACTCTGCCGTCAGCTCCGGGCTTTCCTTCGACGTCGGCGGATCGCCCAGGCTTTCCGCCTTAGACGCTAATTTGAGGAAGTGTGGACCACAACGTGAAGCCTCCACCGGCGGCAGCGGACGCGAGCAGCGTGACGTCGTGAACGTGTATGAGGATTGATCCTGCGGGGCCTCCATGGATGGCAGGGTTGTCGCCTTGGGACGGCAGAGTCTGGCCGTCGCTGCCGTTGACAGTTAGAGTTGCGTCTGCTCCGCACTCCAGCCGGTTGCAGTGCAGCTGGATTATTTTGCCCCCCCCCCCCGCATGAACGGCCTCGTTGATGCGAATTGTGTCGGCGTACACGACTAGCTTGGCGGTTTTGATTTGCGCATTGACGTTGTCGAGAGTGAATGTGTATGTGGTGAGAATGAGCGTGGTGTTGCCAACGACGTAGTGGACGAGGCTGTCGTCTCGCGCAATTGGGAGCTCCATGAGTTGAGATATCTTTGGCCCCTCTCCTGCTGCCTTGAACTCGGGGATGCATGGTCTGTTGTGGTATTTCGACTGCGCGTGTCAAAAAGATATCCCCTGTGCCGGCGACATCCGCAATCCCCACCCAAGCCAGCAGCCCTTGTTGTCACGCAACCAGTAGTTGGCTGCTCCTTTTCATTGGCCTTGGCCAGACCGCTTCAATTCAATAGTGGCCTTGGCAAACACGCTCCCGGCAATGGTTGCAGGCAATAGCTCAGGCCGAGACGGTCTTCGGCGGCCTCCCGTGCCGCCCCCCACCATCGAGGAAGAGATGCAAGACGACGGAGACATCGATGAAGCCAAAGACTACGTCTGCCTCGAGATCGGCTGGTCATCTCCCTTCAAGCCCAAAAAGCGCGATGACGACCGCAACGGCAATGGTGGCGGGCCAGGCAAGTACTTCTCGGGCGACAATCTCCTCAACACTGGTGCCTGGGCTTTCGCCGAGCCCCTCAACCCCGGCACCAGGAACATCCGCCGCCTTATCAGATCATCCCACAAGAAAGGGTCTGACATGATCTCCACTCCATTTCCACCCTGGATGCAACAACGGGTGTCATCCGACCAGCCACTAATGCCCTGGTAGACTGGCCGGGAATCATCACCGCAGCCACTGACAAACTCCTCGCCAACTCACCCTCCCTACCCAACAATATTGCAGTCCGGCCCGTTCACGAGATCGGCAACGAGTACTTCTCCCACATCCGGCCCTACGTGCAGTCCACCCTGCAAGCCGAGCTCTCCCCACTCTACGCGCAGGCCAGAGACAAACCCGACGCGCGCGCCTTCATCGATGACATCTCCTGGCCTGGCTTCGACGCCTCTATGCTCGCCACAGCAGTCAAGCTCATCCTAGACACACCATGCATCGCCGAGGCCATATCAAGTGAGTCATACCGTCTGACGTACAGTCGCCTCGCTCTCGCTGGGAAAATTCCCGGCGTGAATCACACGACCGACTACGCGGCGCAGCTCCAGGTCAAGCGGGACATGCAGCAGTTTGTGGGCGGGCTAGAGAATCAGTTTGATATGCTGGCCGAACTGGGGAAGACGGGCGAGCTGGGAAACATGGCGAACGAGCAGCTGCGGGAGAAGATTGGTGTGATTCGTGACACGCCCGTCAGCTTCCAGGCTGCGGCGCCGCCAAGCGGCTGGTTGACCGCGGCGAATATGTGTTTCATGGCGGCGGTTAGTTTGCATGTTGCGACGGCGGCGAAAAATGCAAACTTGAATGGGAATTCGGGCAACCAGGGCGTGCTGGTTGGCGGGTCGAAGCCTGCTGGGGGGTTGAGATTCAATGCTAATATCGGGAACTTCCGATTCCAGGTGGAAAAAGTGGTTAAGATTACCTAGGTATGGGAAGTCTGTGAATGTGATTCAGGCATGAATCCAACAATATCCATACCTATCGTGTATCCTGTGCTCCTGCGGAATCTCAGTGGTCGTCAGTTGCTCACGCTACCAAGGAAGCCGGGCTAAAACTAGCAACGCTAGTGGATTTGGCCGTCTAGTTTTGGCATTGCCCTAGCCTTTGAACGGGACCCCTGAGCTCTCCACATATAGGGGAACAGTCATATAAGACCTGTCCTCCGCCCACGCCAAGCCACTTGCTTAAGTTATTACCCCTTTCTCACCTGCCGTTTCATTCAGTTTTGCAGGGCCATGTCACTTCCAGTTCAACGGCTGTTCTTACAACTGTCGGCATGTGTGTGTGCGGGTCGAAGTTTCTCGACATGTCTCGCAATGAGATCGCCCGATCCATTGCTTCCGATGCTGGTCTACAATACCGGAGATGTCGCAAGGGCTCTGTCACCTGGGTATAGAAGCGCATTTGAGGAGATGAATTCGGCCATGCTACAGATAGAGGCTAGTCTTCAGCCGGACATCTCGCCGTTCTACAGTATCTGGGACGATAGGGTAAAGATGCTAACATTACGTCCTACAAGTTGAACTTTGTGCGGTGGACTGCTGACAAGATCCAATGCCACCCAGGTCCGAGTGAGCTCCCTGACCCACAACAACGATGTCTTCGAAGGCGCATCTGAAGCTATTAAAAGTCAGGCCACCTCATGCTCTCTCAGAAGCCGATGCTGATGGCAGATTTTCAGGCTGCGGAGGGAAGATACAAGCGACGCCGTTCGAGCCGGCGGGAAACGATGCCAGTGTGGCTGAAGAGGTTGCGAAAATGCGTCAGGTAAGCCGGAGCACACATGAAAGAAACCAACACTCGAAACTAATGAACCAAACAGAGCATCGAAGAGATGGGAACAAAGCTCTGCCAGCTGTACCACAATATGGGCGGCTTGAGAGCCGACCTCACCCTTCACGCACAGAGCCTGAACGCAAGGGTTGCCAGTGGTTTTCGAACTCGTAATGCAAACTACGACACCTTCTGGCGGGATTACCTGTTCACGGTGGCCATCTGGAAGGACCGAGGGCTGAAGCTTCATCACGCCACGTCGATTAATGTTCGTCACTCCACCCCTTTACTACCCCTGCAACTTAGATGGCGCAGAACGGAACAGAACTAACAATAGAACAGCAAATGATCGAAGAGTCAAAAGAAATACAACGGCTCAAGAAAGAAAAAGATCAAAAGGAGGCACAGATGGCCATTAATAAGCCAATTCTCAACAAGTGGAGGGACGCTAATACAGCGCTCGAGAATGCCGCTAGAACCGTCATTGCCGCCCACAGCCCGTTTTATTCTGCTATGCAGGCCGCTGCGTCCAAGAGCTGGCACGTTCATGTCAAGCTGCTTGAGATCCTTAACGATTATGTTCAGCCTCGTGTTAGTGTACCGTTCCAACTCGCCACAGACATAGAATGGCTTATATTGACGCTTTTGGGCAGGCACCTGCATCACAACGGAAGATACTGCGTGGAGATTTTGCTGCTAAATGTAGGAATCCCGGAATTGTATGCTGAAGGGGGGGGTGATAGATGAGAAGCTGACTATTACTTGTATTTGACAGGCACCGAGATGGAAGAGATATTGAACGACTGCTTGACATCGATCGGAATAGCGATCATCGCATGAGTTCAAGTTAAAACTAGACCTGGAGGGAGAAACCGAAGTTCAATGGGGGTGTGGTTGTTACGAGTGCCTGAGGCCATCGTTGCGATACGACCTCCATGCCAAGCGGCTGAAATCGGAGGGTTTTTATCTTTGTGTTTACTCGTGACCGAGCGGCAGAATTTATATCAAGGGCGTGGTTACCATGTAGTGACTCTTCACCAACGTTGGCGCATACCTATAATTAGCTCCTTATGGCCGAAGTGGTGTAATACCTACCTTCTGTTGCGGCGCAGACGGGATTCTAAAACTGGGATGCGAACCATGTTTGTTATACGCGGCTATTAAAAGTACTTCTCGAGTTGTACAGTGGCGGGTTAGGCCACCCTCGGCCGCTCTAACAAAGCATCTTCAAATAGGGGCTATCAACATAACGGCACGATACAAGGTCGGAGACGGCACAACGGGTTCCGCGTCATCAATGACTGACTGACAGGTGGCAGTTATCTACAAGGATCGAGAATTTGGACTGTTTGACGTCCAGGATAAGAAGCTGGGGACCTGTCGTCCTACTGTAAATCCAGAGGATACGTTCCGTTGTGGCGTTGGGAGCGTTTGACGATGTTCTACTGCGTCTCTAACGTCAGCCCCTGAATCGGAAAGGAGCGTTCACGGTGCAGGATGAAGACAGGACAGGACTTGGACTTCTTGTATTAGCTAGATCGGACTCCACGCTGGCTACCTCTTTCCCTTGCTGGCCTTCCTCTTCACCGAATTGATCAGACTGTCGAGCTCTACGCCGTCTCCCTTTGCCTTTCCCTTCTTCGAGCTCTTGTGCGGCCTATCGTCAGCTGGCACATCGTCGCCCGCCTTGCGCTTTTTCCTGCCCTCCTCCAACAGCTTCTTCATGCCATCCGTAGCCTTGAACTTAGGGTTGGATGGATCAATAGCATACTCGTGGCTCTCAAACACGGCAGTGAATCGATCATCCTTGACATCGATGGCGAAGTCCTCCTGCAGACCACCCTGGTCTTCAACGCCCTTGGCGCCTTTCCTTGCCTTCTTCTTCTTGTTTTTAAGCTTCTCCGCGCGCATGATCTCCTTCATGTCGAAATGATCAAGATTGGCACCGCCTGTAGTGTCGTCCTCCATGAGAAGCTGCAGCTGTGCTTTCTGGGCGGCATTCTCTGCATCTTCAGCCTCCTTAGCTGCGCGCTTCTTGAGACGCTCCTCCTTCCGGACCGAGGCCTTGGTTGGCGCAGTGCCTTCGGTTGTGAAGAAGGGGTCATCGAAACCAAGATCGTCACCTGCCCCTTCCACTTCCTCGCCATCTTCCTCTGGCTCCGCGACCTTGGCTTCGACGCCGTTCCGCTTGGCGAGATTCTCTGCCCTCTTCTTTTCCTTTCTTTCCCGCTCCTTCCTCTTGTACTTCTCGATCGTCGTCTCTTCCTCAGGGTCCTTCTTGTCCTTTGTGGACAGAGCAGATGTGAATGTGATCTGCATCTCTCCAACAGGTCCTGCCGATTTGGAGCTCTTCGACGTCGGCTCGTCGCCCAGCCCCAGGGCAGCCCTCATCTTGCGCCTCGCGAGCTCCTTCTTGCTCAGCTTAGGTTTAGGCTCCTCGGCACCAACCTGTTCCGTGATAGTAGCCGACTCTTCCTCCTCCTCCTCCGACACGTCATCTTCGTCCTCACTGCCGCTTGCAAGATAGGCACGGAGATCGTTGTCCGCGATATCTGCTCGGCTACCGGTGAAGGCTTGGTTGATGGACTCCTTCCGCGTCACCTCGTCCGGGTGCATGTCCCAGGTCAGCTTGACCTTCGAATGCTGAAGGGCATCTGTAACGAAGTCTACAGGCTTGTATCCGGGTGGGACACTGTCACACTCCTCCCTCGGCTCATCGTCGAATGTGACGTCGTCCGGAATAAAGCGCAGATCAAGGAAGTTGGACGACGAGAGGTACTCGCTTCCATCCGTATCTTCGTAGATCTTATGTGCCGTGTTCTTGTCCGAGCACACCATGACCGCATAGTAGTATCGTAACCTGTCGAGCTGATATGTCCGGAGCGCATCATTGTCGAAGTCCTGGTCGTTCCCCTCCTGAAGGAGCTCCTTCTTGATCTCCTCGTCCGAGTCGTAGTCAGAGTCTTGCTCCGCGGTTTCGTCATCATCGCTATCCGCATCAGAGTCGTCGTCGTCATCCGAATCCTCGTCCTTTGACTTCTTGAAGATCTCCTTCGGTGGTCCTTCGAGCTCCTCGCGCTGCATCCTCGTCTTGCCAAACTCGCTGGGGTAGATGGAGACCTTCTCGATGCGCCCGCCCGAGGGGACGAAGCTTGAGAACAGGGCCATCAAGTCGACTGCCTTGATGAAGTCCCAGTCGATGTTGACGACAGCGACCCGATTTGTGACCTCGCCGGTTTCAACGGCCTTGGCGTCCTTGCGCAAGCGAATGCCGGGCCTGCCCTCCTCTTCTTCGTCCTCGTCGTACTCCTCCACCTCAGAATCGGAGTCGCTGTCAGACTCAGAGGAGGCAAAACCGCCGCCGCGAGCAGGGTCGAGTTTTTCGTTGGCTGCCTCCAGCTCCCGGCGCACGATGTCGTCGTCCTCTACCTCGGCGTCCGCAATGCTGTCCTTGTCCTCTTCGTTTTTCTCCTCATCCTCGACCTCGTAGAGGCGCTGCAACGCCTTTTTCTTGTCGTCGGTCTTGAGCTTGCGGCCATATCGATCAACCTTTGCGGTCGCGGTGAACTCGGGGTCGGTGAGCACACCAGAGAAACGCTTGTCGAGCTTTGTCTTGGTCGCCTTTTTGGACGGCAATTGGTACCGCGGGTCGGTCTCGAAGCTCGCAAAACGGGCGTCCTTGATGTTGCTTGCGGGTGCGCCATCGCGCTTTGTGGACTTCTGTTTCGGCATTTTGAGATGGATTCGCAATTCAAGGGAGAGGCGCAGAGTTGACGATCGAACATTCACGACATCGCAAACGAGGAAGCTCAAGAAAATTTTAGTGGGGCTCTTGATTCTGCCCAAGGCGGTGTAATATGCAGCCCCGCCACAGCCATGCGCTGACAGAACGCCCAGTTCTCCATTTCCAACGAAACCATCCATCCAACCTCATCATTGTTTCTCGAGTCATTTGGGTATCGAAACTGCTGCAAACCACGCGCATTTCCTCATTGTTTCGTAAAATTTCATCATCCAATCTTCCAGATGCTATAGCTCAAGTGTGCTCGTATCTCCTTATCCGCCCTGCACATTGAAGCCGTTAGCTTCCCCTGTTCCCCGCAAGGGACGGCTCGGGTCTTCAGAACACCTACCTCATCTCATGTTCGACTCCAAGCCAAGAAAACCAACAAAGAGATCGCGGCGCTTATCCCCGTGGCAATGAAGACCGACTTTTTATTTTCCTCATTGTTCTCCCCCTTCTCCTCGTCGGAGTACGGGTTGAGACGGGTGTAGCTGTCAAGATTCATGGTGGTTTGGTGGTCGCAGCTCGGTCGAAGGTCAGGGAATCTGAAGTCGGAGTCCCAAGAACCTTGTTCGCTCTCCCGCAACGCCGCAACCACAGTTATATGTGTCCCTCGGGCTCTTCACATGAAGAATGCGCATTAGTGAACAGACAGTTGGCCAGTCGGCCGGCATACATTCCAGTCAGCTGTCTTGGAAGATCTCCTCACGACAGCTCGTCCATTTCCCCACTCGGCCTTCTGGCTTGACCGCAGCCCATGTGAACAGCTATCCGTGGCCAATGGGCTTTCACCCGCATTTGCGGCGAGCATTGGTCTGATGCGCTACCCTCCCGTTGTGGTTGCCTACCTTACAATGACAGCCCAATGAAGCGCCCACTGCCAGCATCCTTTCGTGGCCCCGCCACTCGACGGTTGACACCCACCTTGGCATGCAATGCCACCTCGCCAACGGTTGCAGACACACTGGATTCTGGGGGCCGTTCTGATGGGGCCGTGTTGATGAGATGACGAAAAGGAGTTTGTGCATCTCAAGCGGTGGAGTTTCCAGTTTCCAAGTGGGCCGGGAAGCAGTGTCTTATCTCGGCGACCGGTAAGTCCGGCAAGATCAGCGGATGCTGGATGCAGGCCGTCCGGGTTCGGCTCGGGTACGGGGGACAGGGTCTCCCCTCTTTTGAACCACACGGCCGGGTCCAGAACACCAATGGGCAGCAAACGAGGTGGCGAGACCGGTCAAAACTCCGTTGGCCAGTGTAGACAAGGCATCCAATCCCAATTGCCGGATATCAATGGTCGCACAACAGTCTGCACACAGCCAGGCAGTAGGCCTCAGTGCCTCAATAAAGACGCCATGGTGCCTTATGAGTCGTTTGTTTCAGCTGGTTGACCGAGATTTGCTTTCCTTTTATTTCCGTTTATCTCGCTCTCTTGTGTGAGATGTTCGTCAGGTTTCTTCACCATTCTCGGTCTTCCGCTTCTTGCGGCCAGGTTCTCTCAGCGAAGCTTATCAGACGCCCTCTTTCCCCCTTCAACGCTCCCTTTCCTAGCTTGCACGAACAACCTACGAATTACCACACAGCCCTCCAACAATCAGACCAAATGGAAGTCGCTCGCTCTATCAAGGCCGCCGCCCCAGTTGCGCAAGGTGCTCTGAAATCCGCCGAACAAGCAGTCGCTCCGGCCTGGAAGAGCGCATCAGCCTTTGGCGCAGCTGCACTTGGTTATGCGGCTGCGAATCCTGTCACTGCGGCCTGTGGTGTTGTGACCGTTGGCGGTTTGGCCGTCGTCGCCGCACCCGCGGTCCTCACTAGCCCTTTGCTGGCTGCCGCTGGCTTCACCCCTCTCGGTCCCGCCGCCGGTAAGTTCTCCTAACATAATATTGCTTAAAGGTGCAATGCTAACAGTATCCTCGTCACAGGAACGCTTGCCGCGGGACTCCAGACTGCAAACGTCGCAGCAGGAGGAATTTTCGCTACACTGCAAAGTGCCGCCATGGGAGGATATGGTGTTGCGTCGGTTGCTGCCGCTGGCCAGGCTGTTGGGGGGGCGGTTGCCGCAGCGGGTGGAGCTGGAGTTGCAGCTTTAATGGGGAAGAAGCCCGAGAAATAAGAAGTTGTGGGATGGTGCCACAGACTGGAGAGGGAAATGTTGGTTGCGTTCTGTCAAGATGTGGGTCTCTTGCATGCAGGATGTATTGTCGTCAGCTAGAGTTACCGACTGTAACTTGACGGGGGAACTTGTGGACGGAGATAACTGGAGCAACATGTGAACTGACTGAATTCATGGGCTGTTTCAACAGTAAGAAGGCATCTTCCCACCTCTCTTTTGGCCAGAGCCTTCGAAACCTGGTACTCAAGAAGTGAACTAGGCATCCGAATGGTGATTTGGTGATTTTGGTGGTGGCCACTGGCGCTTGGGTGTCGTTGTCGTGCCACAGCAACTGGCCTGTGCGGTCAAGCCCATGAATTTTCACAGCTGTGCTTTCTGGAATCAACTCATCCCATTTTCCACCTGCAATTACGAATCAAAGCATTGGCCCACGCCAAGAAAAAATCCGGGACCGTGTCTTGTTCTTGTTTGGTTCAGTGTGTGTAATCCCACTAGTTCAACTGACATTGGGCTCACAGCTGGAGGTCCAATACTGACCCGGTGCAAACGGGCGCAACAGTTAGGTAGGCAGGAGCTTTCGGATGAATCCCGTCAACTTGAAGCATCATTCCGACTCGGACGTTGTGTGGCTAGACACACAGCTACTACAGCGCTCCTGCTTTCTACGATTTATTCCATTCCATGACAGCCATCCGCCACCAAGTCCCCACCATCGTCAGCTACAAACCAAAAAGACCATGAAGACAGAGCCCGAAGCCGAGGAGGGGTCGGAAATTCGGGTCCTCTTCGCTACGTTCATGGAGGAGACTGCCGGTGCCGAAACATCCAGTCAGCCGGCGCGCGACCACCTTCGACGCGTTCTTCAGAGCCGCCCCCAGGCCCGTGACATGCGGAGCACCTCCCCGCTCTTACCAGGAGTTGACGAGATCGAGCTTCGTATCCAGTATATCAATCAACTCGAGCAGTTCTAGCACGAAAATTTCGCATTTTTGATCCAATAGGATGTTTCCAAGTATCGCCGCTTCTACGACGTCCAATTTGCCGCCCTCTACCTGATGGATTTACAGCAACTCAAGTCGTTTGCTACGAGGCAGACCCCAACAGATGTGCTCTACGTCTTCCTGCAGCACCTTGAGGTTATCCCTGCTTTGATCAAACTAGCGACGAGCAAAAGGATCGACAAAAAGACCAAAATGGGTGGCGACAGTGCAACAGCCACTGCCCCTGCGGCGTATGTCAAAATGCCCCCCTCTCCGGGCCTTGAGCCCCCACCGCAATCCGGGACTAGAGCGGCCGAGGACGTAAGCGAGGTGGAGAAGAATGCACGGGGGGAACTCGACGACTACCGGTGCGTTCTCACCAAGCAAGGGTTCCCACAGTCAGCTACATCGTCTCTCGGCGTATCAATAATACGGAACAGAAAAGAGCGGACCTCGATCAATGGCTTCCTATGGCCGCACAGTTTTTTTTCTCCGAAAATTTGGGTCAGGCTGAGTCGGACCTCCGGCAAGTCTTCTCGTCCAGCGTGGGCGCCAGCGGTAGAAAGTGGAACATGCTCACGCTTACTCAAACGCTAGAGGACTAGAGGAGGCGGGGATTGTTTGGCTTCAAATGGATTGGACCAGCCACTCCCCCTTCCGATGATCCTGACGAGATCAAAATCGTTTTGCTTCAATTCGAGTGGTTCATGTGGAGAGCGAAACCAGTCAATTCGGCAAAGCCAAACGGAGAGCTGGGAAGAACGGTTGAAGAGATCAAAACGGCGTTTCCTGAGTATTCAGCCGCCGAGACACGGAATTGCGGTAATGCAGCGCTTCCCGACCCACACCCATTGACTGCTATGTGCAAGGGAGCCTTGCTGTTGGCCCGGGCCTTTGTAATATCGGCGCAGGAGGAGGATCGAAACGGAGGATGTAGATTTGCACCGTCTATTTGCGTTATACCCCCAATGTCAAACCTCATTCCTACTAGGTGCGCGATGGTAGGTTTCAAACATTGATAGACCCTTTCTTTGGCCGAGGCATATTAGTTGGTTATCATACCGTTGGGTGGGGTACATGCAACCCAATCAGCCCAATGAGATGGTATTCCCCAAGGCCCGCCAAGATCCCAAATGGTGAAAAAGGCCAGGCAACCATCGACCCCGAACTCCGCAATCGATCTTGTTTCCCAATTGCATCCTTCCGGCCCGAGAGATAGCGACAGCTACAAGAAACATCCCATCTCTCAACAAGCAACCCCCCACCCAAAATGGCACCGACCCAAGACCAGCAACTGTCACCCCTCTTCCGCCTCCCCGGCGAAATCCGCAACCAAGTTTACTCATACCTCCTCGGCACCTCCAAAACAATCAGCGTCTACCGCATCAATCCCCCTCTCTCCTCATCATCCAACGACTTCTGGCCCCAAATCAACCCATCCGCCCTCTCCGGCCGCCTCCTCCCCCTCTTCCTCGCCTGCCAATCCCTCTCCCTCGAAGCACGAGCATACTTCTACTCCCAAAACGCATTCTTCTTCCCCACCCCCTCACGTCGCAATCTCAATTCCCTATGTCGCACCTTCCTCGATTGCATCGGTGAGCAGAATGCCGCGTTCATTCGGCAGCTGTGCGTGCCCTTTCCGCTGGAAGATCCCAATGCGTTTGTGCGCTGGCAGGAGGCGCCACCGGAGGTGATGGAGGGGCGGTTGTTGTTCCCTGGGCTACCGGGGAGGGTGCCGAATTTGAGGGTTTTGGAGTTTATTAAGGGGGCGAGGGCGGGGGTGGTGATGGGGATGGATTTGGAGAGGGATCAGCTTGTAATAGAGGAGAAGAGGTGGTTGATTAGGGTGATTGATGGGGCGTTGAGGCAGGAGTTTCCGAGGTTGGAGAGGGTGGTTGTTGATGTGGAGGAGGGAGAGGAGGAGGCTGTGATGGGGTGTAAGGGGTGGACGACGAGGCTAGTGAGGGAGGTAGAGGAGTCAAGGTGGAAGGTGTTCTTGCCGCTGGGGAAAACGGAGTCGATGCCAGTCGAAGAGGAGCTAGTTGTGTTAGTCAATATGCCGAGGCGGGTGAGGTGGAAATGGAAGCTGATGAGGAGTGTGGGAATGGAGGTGAGCGAGAGTGAGAAGAGAAAGTTCTTGGATGACTGGAGGCCACTGGGGTGATGAAGAAACTGGATGGGAGAAGACTCGGATGCTCTTCGCACATCTTCACGGCCATACAGTTACCTAGTGAACAGCACCCGGAGTAGTACCCAGCCCGGAATAACAGAGACCTTTTTGCCGTCAGTTTCGTATTTTCAAATCCGATCAACCATTCTTTCCTCCTCCTGCACCCCGGGTCTTCTCCAAAAAACAACAACCCTCTCCCCGGCCTCCACCAACTCCCCCCTTCCTTCCACCCTCTCCTCAGCCCCCCACTCCTTCAACGGCCCAAGCATCTCCTCCTCATCACACCTCGGCCCAATCCACACCACAACCCCCACCCTGGCTCCCCTCTCCAAATAGGTCCCAATCAACCCCTTCTGCCTCGGATAAACAAACACCAGCCCCTCCGCCTCCTTAATCTCCCTCGCAACAGCCCAAGTCCCCGCCACAACCAATGAATTCTGCTCTGGCAGGTAGCGATTTACCGGTCGGGAGTCTGGGGATGTGACTTCGACGCCGAAGAAGGATGTTGGGTTTGTTGTTGCGCGGTGTGGGTAGACTGAGAGGAAGGTTGCTTCGAGGAGGCCTGGGCCGGAGCCGATGCTGAGTATGAGGGAGGGCGGAGGGGGGAGGATTTCGTTGAGGAGGGCGAAAAGAGGGAGGGAGAGGGAGGCGCAGGATTGGGGGTGTCGGGTGGGGAGGGGGGTGATTAAGGGGAGGGCGGCCATTAGTGTTAATGGTGCGGATAAAATACTAGTAACTGCCGTTAGATGTTGAAAATGGAGTGAGGTTGAATCGCAACCTAGGACGGCTGAAGTGACTGACTGGGGTGAAGTTGAAATTTACCTGGAGCGGCCCCACAATTCGGAGCTGGAACTTCAGCTGGATTCAGGCAGTGATACGTTGGTCAGCGTAGCGCGCACTGCAGCGCTCCCCGTTGTAACTTGTGGTATCGGTATGTGATTACGGCCAAGGAACTGGCTCCAAGTCTTTTCAGGTGATATTCCGTTACGTCAAAAAAGACCGTCAAGGCTTCTGCGTGTTGGGTCACGCCGGGGTTTGGTGCTCAAGAAATTGATTACATGTGATACTAACTGAATCCCACAGCATATTTATAAACAGCGATGCAACGAGTACGTGCAAGCAAGTATCGTGAGAAACAAATCAATGACGATGCGCCTTGACCCATCAAGCCCTCCTGAGATCACTCGCGGACTGCAGTGTCCATACCATACCAACGCTGATACCTTGTCCCTTTTATGCTTTCTGACATCAATTCGTGCCCAAAACGGACCTCCCAGCACCTCCTAGATCCTCATTTCCGTATCTTGGAAGGCCGAAATGTACATTCGCATCAACGTCGTAATCGTGGCTGGGACGGCAACCAAACTTGGTTTCCTCCAGCGTTTGCATTTTCCCATCTCATCCGATAATAATCTTGCAAAATGCCCCCCAGAATCGTGAATCATGACCCATGTTACCGGTACCCATGTTACTGTCATCCAGTCACCCCTGCATCTGCACGTCTTCCTTCCTGAGAAGTCGCTTCCGGTTGTATAGATCGGTGTTCAGCACGTTGGTGAACCCGCGCGCCTTGAGCTCTTCTTGTATCTTGCTGACGAGCCACCCCTCCCGCAGCCACTGGTCGACCTGTTCGAGCATGAAGGGCGGTAGTTTTCTCGCTCGGGGGTCCGACGTCTGGTCCGACGGCGGGTGGTTGTGGATCTTGTGGTCCTCGTTGGGGTAATGCAGCACCCACATATCTGTGCCCTTAGACGTCTCGATGACCTCAAACTTGAACAGGCAGCCGCACTTCTTGGACGCGCGGTCGGTAGTGGGCTTGCGGCGGCCCTCGGCCTTGGCCTGCAGTATGACGGACTCGTCGACGGGGGCGCGGTGATGGCGCGCCTCGCCGCCGCGGAAGCACACCCAGCGCACCTTGCGTTTTCCGCTGACCTTTGCGCCGGCGATGCGCATGCTGTAGCCGCGGGGGATTGTCCACTGGTCCAGCTCCTCCTGCATGGTCTCGCGCGACGAGATGGTGTAGCCCTCGGGGGGCGGCTCGAGCGGGCGGAAGGCGACCGAGGTCATGACGTTGGGGGCGCCGGCGGGGTTCAGCACCATGGCTTGCTGCTGGCTCGGCGGTGGCTGGAGCTGCGGCGGGGGGACCACTGCGACGGGCGCGGCCGGGGACACATTGTTGGGGTGCCCGATTCGAAGCACGCTCTCGATGCGGCTCAATCGCTGGTCAATCGCGGTGAGGGTGTTGAGGATCGCGTCTATCGTGGCGGCGGAGGCGAGGCCCAGGTGATCGGCCATCGTCGCGCGACAATCTG